>Ga0307515_10003013_pt1 | contig 35778 bp, 23 predicted proteins | sample 17_EM_MG_FD_194513 | JGI IMG/M metagenome (GOLD analysis project Ga0307515, IMG submission 194513) | Populus trichocarpa ectomycorrhiza microbial communities from riparian zone in the Pacific Northwest, United States - 17_EM | ecosystem: Host-associated > Plants > Roots > Unclassified | place... | reverse complement strand
AAAACTCCATTGTATTACCAAAACTAATTGGTATCGATTCAAAATGTAGTGGAGATTGTGTTTTAAAGTGTGTTTTGCTTGAAAATATATTAAATTATTATATATATATTAATTTTTTTTAACATATACATTAAAACAATTTAAAAGTATTAAAAAAATAAAACAAAAAAATTCCAATCCTAAACAAATAGTATTTTGACTGTACTACTACCCATAAAAGGCCCGCGGTCTAACTTTGTAGGCAAGGGACGTTTTCTTTTTTTGATAAACAAACAATAAAGAACACCACGTTAGTTTTGTTCTACACAACTGGGCCCACTGTATCAATAAAGGCTAAGCCCAACTTGATGATATTCATTTTGGATTGAATAGAATTATTAAAGTCAGTTTGGTTCTAGAACGAGTTTACGAGTTAGATGAATAACTTGAGTTAATTAATTTTAAAAAATTAAAAATAATATTATTTTGAACAATAATTTTTAAACTCAAATCAACTCGAATTTTTTTTTTTATTTCAGGATATTGTGATTCATAAATGAAGATTTGATATTTATTATGTTTTAGTTTATTAATACCTAATTTAACATAATTCTTGAAGATGATTTAAAATAGAGGTGATCATTTTTGGTTCAATTCAGTTTTTATAAAAAGAAATAACCAAACCGAATTTTTTATTTTTAAATAACCAAACCGGTTCAAACCAACCGGTTTCGGTTCGGTTCAGTTCGGTTTGGTTACGACAAAAACCGGTTCAAACTGGTTTGGCTCGGTTTTGGATCGGTTTTTTTCGGTTTGACTCGGTTTTTTTCTTGTTATTTTTGTTGGGTTGGGTTTGGTTTGGTTTTTTCCGTTTCAGGCTTATAAAACCGAAACCGAACCGGTTAATTTTTTTTAAATTTAATCGGTTTAATCGATTTTTTTCACGGTTTGATTTTTTCAATTATTTTTTCCTGATTTTCTTGATTTTTTTAATTTTTTTTACTCCTCTCTAATCTAAAATAAAAAAACAGTTTATCCAAAACTCACGAAAGAACAAAGTCCCTTCACTTGATGAGATTTGATGGGTTTCTAGTTTCTACATTCATATTATGTCCAGGCACACGAATATTCATTCCGACCAAACTCATTGCCTTCTTGAATTGTATTTGTGATAGATCCTGTATTCATTCTTCATTAATTTTATTATTAGTTGCGTGTATTGTAAGAAAATACATGGGATTCTTGACATTGTACTTGGAAAGATATAATTCGGTATTATGGTAAATTGTTTTTCAAGCCATAGAGAAAAAATCATATCGTTAAATAGTTTTTCCTTATACCGACTCAACATATAATTGCATTTAAAATTTTAATTTTATAAAAGTTAAAATAACATGATTTTCATCAATAAATACCTATTTTTCATTTATTTTACGTACAAAAATTTATTTTATAACAGTTTTAATCAAACATATTTTTTTTTAGAATGTTCACTACAAGCAATGGTTCTAATATTAAAATTAAAAAAATTATAAAAAAAGTATTTTAATATATTTTTAATTAAAAAATATTTTTTTAAAACAACATTTCCATCATATTACCATGCACTTAAAGCTCGGGGGCAGTAAGTCGAGGTATGGTTTCTCCCTAATAACTCGAGGTGGGTGTTTGCCAGGATGAGCCCGAATTATTTCTCAATAAAAAGTATTTTCTCATTAATACAAATAGAGCCCACTATGAAAAAGCCCAAACATTCTGAGGCCCACAAAAGCAGTTAAAAAACTTCCCGCTCTGTTTTTAAAAAGCCGAGTAAATAGCCTTACTTCTCTTTTATTTTTATCTTCTTCGCCTTCACTCTCTCAACCAATTTTTTTTTTTTAAAAAAAAAAAGAGTAAAAACTATCAACAATTTTTTCTTCTTTCAGTTTCATCCTGACAGAAAAAGATTTCAAGCATTTAAAAAAAAAAGAAAAAAAAGACAAGAAGCTAAACTAAAATAGGGTTTTATTTCATGGATTCACCTAAAACCACCACCACCACCACCGCAACAACCACCATCTCCGCCACCACCACTGTCAGTTTATCAGATTCTCCTCCAGTTCAAGTAACTTCAATTCTTTATTTTTTTTTAATTTAATTCACTTCAATTTTTTTTAATGTTTTTTTTAAAGGAATTTTGTTTGGTTATTTTACATTTGTGTGCCTTTAAGGATCTGATTGTGATTTTTCTTGGTTCAATTTCAGTGGAAGGGCTTAAAATTAGGGATGCATTTTTTTTATGCTGGTGGAGATCTGTGAAATTGCTTCTATTTAGTTATTGATGATCAAAGTTGAAGATATTTGGTTCATAGGGATTGTAGACTTTGCGATAAGATTTTGGTGTTGTTGTAGGAATAGGTTTTGAAGTGACAATGGTGGTGTTATTGGCTTTCTGATGGAGGAATGTATTGAACATGATGGTTTTTGCAAACATGTCTTTGTTTCTCAACTAGGGCATTTAGTTTTGTTCAAGTACAAAGAGTTGTATCGGACCTACCTGTACGTGGATTATAGTTTTTTGATCTAATATGTGCTAAATGAAGATCAATCAAAGAGAAAAATGTTGTGGAGGCTGTTATGATTACTTACTTTTATTATTTTTGCTGTGTGGTGTATGGATGAATTGAAATTCGCTTTTGGAACTACAGTTGGTGGAGAGTGTAAGATTTTGATTTTCTCTTGTTCTGTTTCTGGCTTTATACACTTCAACTTGTGGGTGAGTAATTGGGATCTGTTTGTTTGTTTTATTTTTTTATTTTTTGTTGTTGGATGCTTTGTTGATGTGATGAAAATGGAGGGTTCTCCAGAAAGTGTCCTATACGTGTTATCAAGAACTGTGGATATTCTCAATTGGAAAAAAAAACTATGAAAGAAAAGATTGCGGATATCCTGTTTACTTTGTTTCCTATGTTTCTAGGAATCCCCGTTTTCTAATTACGTAAGCAGGTTATCCCCTATTAAGCCTGTCAAGGCTTCGCATGTAGCACAAGGACTCCTAGGAATAAATTCTCCTCCACTTGTCTTCACGTCACCACGGACATTGTCAGACCGCCAAACAAATTTCTTGCGAAGGTTTGAGATGCTTGATTTTGCTGTTCTTATAGTTTTGAATTTGAGTTAGGGCTTAAAGACTGTTTACGTGGCAAGTTTATATCTTTCCCAGGTTTCCATGTCCTCAGATATCTGGGGCAGAGATATCTAAGAATGATGGTGGAAGCAAGAAATCTGCTGATGGTCCAAAGGACCTGAGGAAATCTAGCACCTATTTGAATAGCAGACTGATTATTAATGTCCAGAAGAGCAATAATATCAACAACTTTGAACAAGACCAACTTGGTAGCTTCTCAGGGTGCGTTGATGAGTACTTATTTGATCCCGTGGATGTAGATTGTGCAGACTCTGTTAATTTGGTAAGCCAAAATGTGAAAAGATCTGACGATGCACATTAGTCATCAGAAAGTAATTTAACCAACTCGAAAATAGTTATGCTAGAATCAGATGGCATAATTGATATGGAGACAAAAGGGGATGCGTCTCAGGCCATGCCTGAGCAAGATGGAGAGGATCCTAAGGAGCATTCAACATCTGAAACTATAAAGGAAAAAATTGAAGAGGAAGGAAACATTGTTGAACAACCATCTCATGTCTGCCCAAATTTTATGTCTGACTTGCTTGTGGACCATACTTCCAGGCAACAACAATGTGACACTTCAGGGGCTCAGGTGATACCAGCTTTTGTTTTCCTTTGTGAAACTAGGAGTAAAAGTGTAGAACCCGCGAGCCCTGATGTGAAGAGATGTGAATGTCAGCCTAGTAATTTTTAAGTTAACTATTTACGCTCAACTATTGCCTAAACCTTTTCAGGCTGCTCCTCCACTTGAAGATTATGGTGAGGATGGGGGAACTGTCTTGCATGGACCTGTTCAACTCATAACACACCATGGTTCAGAGGTATGAATCAGTCTATCTTAAAAGTCATCTTCCAAGTTGGCGTCCTAATAGCAAAGTGGCTGATGAATCATGTGTATTTCAAATGAGATTTTTCAATTCATCGCTCAGTTAAAATTATAGCTACTGGGAAATTTATTATGAAAAAAAGCACCCTATCAAGTAGCATGCTTTATTTGGGTGGTACTTCCTGATCACATATTTAGGAACCACTTTATCAAGTAGCATTCCTATGAATCACGTTTTAGTTCATTGGCCCTCACCTTAATAATAAGGATAAGTTAAATTTATGAAGCTTGCAAATCTCTAACAGTTGAGGAGTTATACGTGTGGATGGTCATCTAAAAAAAACTGATAAGGGGAAATTGTGATGATTCTTGTGTTTTTTAAGTGAAGTGGGAGAAAAATTTTTCCACATATAGTTTATGCCATTTAAGGTTGTGGACTTGCTGTGCTATTCTTCTGCTTATTTGAGTCCATATGATGACTTATCTACTCATTTCTTAATCTATTCTTGCATGATAAAAACACGCACCAATACGCACTCATGGTTTATGTAATTTATTCCACCGTGAAACTAGTGGCCCTCGTTATTTCTTTTGCAATCACATTTTAGCAGGATTTTAATTTTTGAGTAGAGTGATTTCAATATTAAATATAGGTCAGTCAGCTCCATCGTGGCATGAGTAGACGCTACCTTCAGTTTGAAAAAGCTCAACAGAAAACTCCTATGGATGGCACATACTCTCTTGATTTAGCAATCACTATAATTGGTTCAATATCATCTTCTTCCAATACAGAATTGGAGATTTTGGATTCATCTCAGGTGGAGTTACCTAGCTCTTCTAGAAAGAAGCAAACTGTGTTTGTGTCCATGCCATCCGGTTTTGGCTTGCATCTCAATAGCATTGTCAACACTTTGCTAATAGGATGCAGTGCATCATAACCTATTATGAGCCACCATTCAGCTGGGCACAAAATTAGTTGCTCCAAACTACCCAGTTTAGTTGAAAGAGTCTCTTCAACTGCGGGAGATGATGTGCTCCAAACTAAGGCTTCATTTGCCACAGGCTCTGCCATTTCCGAGTCTCTTCACACCAAGGAAACTTTAAATAAGTTGCAGCCACCTGAGCATCAGATAACCCTACACAATAATAAGAGATTTAGCTCAGAGCATGCTGACAATTTTGAGGAGTTCAACCAATCAAGCCCCAAGAAGAAAAGGCAAGATCATGTGATAGTTTTCATATTCAACTTTTGTTTTCTTCTCTCTCTATATGTGTGTGTGTGTGTGTGTGTGTTAGCTGCACCACTGAACTTTTTATGATCTTCAGGAAGAAAGTATCAAGCACTGATGGTGATGGTTGCAAACGTTGTAACTGTAAGAAGACTAGATGTTTGAAACGGTGAGTGATTTCAAGTTTTCTTGGTAAAAGTCATCTTCACATATTTGTAATTTTTTTAATTTGTTAATCTTTTGTTTTTTTAACTCTCTACTATTTGGCCAGATATTGTGATTGTTTTGCGGCCGGAATCTATTGTGCCGAAACTTGTGCTTGCCAAGGGTGCTTTAACAGGCCTGAATACGAGGATACTGTTCTTGAAGCACGTCAACAAAAAGAATCGCATAATCCACTTGCTTTTGCTCCGAAGATTGTACAGCATGTGACTGAGTTTCATGCAATCAATGTGGTACCAAGCCCTCATTTGGTTTTTTAGCAATTCATTTTATTTTTTGACTGGGAAATTTGGTAATCATGTCTGCTTATCACAGGAAGATGCAAGCCTGTTTACGCCGTCCTCAGGTAGGCATAAGACAGGATGCAATTGCAAAAGGTCAATGTGTGTGAAAAAATATTGTGAATGCTATCAGGTGTAGTATTTTGTTCATATCAGATTTTGCCATCATCTTTGTCACAATAACCAGTTCTCAATATTTCTAACTTTTCTATCTGTCATGTTTAAAAGGCTAATGTTGGATGCTCCAATGCTTGTCGATGTGAAGGGTGCAAAAATATCCATGGTAGGAAAGAAGGTGAGAAATTACACAGAAATTAAATTTTGAATCAACTCTTTAGCTGCCATCATTTGCCACAAATTATGATAACAGTTTTAGCAATTACAAGAAATTTGAAAATTCATTTCTCAGCCTCTGTGGATTCTCCTTCCAGCTTTACAAGACATTAATTCTAATGACTATATATCATGTGGAAAATTTTACAAGTTCTTTTGGTGGTTTAGTGAAAGATAATTTAGAGAAAACCTGGAAGTGTCATAGAATGTTTGGAAGCACCGAAAATAGAAGTGGTGAAGAATTCATTACTCTTTCATCATAAAGAGGAAAAGCAATATTCTACCAGTGGAATGACGAATGATATTTGTTAATGTATTTACAGAATATGGTATGACTGGAGAAATAGTAAGCAATAGAGCTAATGAAGAAAGGTTAGAAAGTATGGCTGATAACAAATTCAAAATGATTGTAAATAATAAATTTTTACATGCCGAGCTATGTGATCCGCGTAGCCTCACACCACCAACATTGTCATTCGAATACACAAGGTATTTTTTTTATTAAGATGTATTTTTTTTTAGAGAGATTAGAATATTTAAGTCCTTTTTGTTTGAATTGCTTATAGTTCCTTTTTCTTAGCCATGGAAAGAAGGCAGCAAAATCCCGACTCCTTCCTGGTAGGTATGTTCTATCATCCGAGCCTGATTTTTCCATGCTGCCACGCAAAATCCACAAGTTCTCCTAGCAATTCACATGGCAATGACAAGCTTCGCAAAACTAGTAAAACCCTGGACGTGGTTTCCCACAGCCAGGAACTGGATTATAACATCACTGAAGCAATGGGACAATTCTCACCACGATTTAATGAACTAGCTGATTTTTCTGATCATACTCCATTGCCAAATCCTTCCCCCATCATGATGGCTTCGTCTTCATCTAAAACGCGGGACACGGCAATTATTTCACAGGTTTGTTTGTATCCTGGAAGTGGTCGTCTCTCATCTAGCGGTTCTCTTCAGTGGCGGAGTTCACCAATTACGCCAATGACTCGGTTAGGTGAGACCAAAACTCAAGCACTGGACTCCGGTTGTGGGCTTTATGACATTCTGGAAGACGGCACACCCGAAATATTTAAGGAATCTCCTACCCCCGTCACATCTGTTAAAGCAAGTTCTCCTCATAAAAAGGGAGTTTCTCCTCCTCGTGGTCACATCCAAGAGTTTCAATCGAGCTCTTCAGCAGGCTTGAAAAGTGGGCGCAAGTTCGTATTGAAGTCTGTGCCTTCTTTCCCTCCACTCACTCCCTGTATCGATCCCAAAGATCGCACCCAACAGAAATACTAGAAAAATAGATATTTGTTAGGTGAGTCTTGCTCATGTTTCTTGCCATTTGTGAAATAATTATTGATTTATTTACTTATCCTTGATTGATCAATTTGCTCGTTTGTATTGCAGTGGTGTTGGATATACTTCATTCAAGGAAAGTACATATGCAGCTATGATCCGAAGGATCAATTTTGTGCCAGGTTCGGATATGGACCACATATGATTCTTAATTGATAAGTTAGATACTTGATTGTCACAATCTTTCTTAAGTAGGTGTGTCGCGTGACCACAGGTTCAGGGTATACGTGAACTCATGCAAGAGATGCAGCCAGGCATGATCATCATACGCAATCTTTCATGTTTGCTCCCTTTTCCATTTTCAATTCGTATCTTTCTGTTTTGCAATTGGATGTTTTTACTGTTGATTTGATTTCATTCATAGTTGGTGGAAGGGCTGACCTTGTTTGTTAAAGAATATGGAGGAGGATAGAAAGTTGTTGGAAAAGAAAGGATAATTATTTTTCCCTTTTTCCGCTGCGATCAATTATGCCCTTCTGTCCTTATTCTTCCCTCTTTACCTTTCTTTTAGGCTTCTAGCATGTCATGCAGCTAGGGTGGGAATCATCTTCTTTGTTATTAACCCTGATGCACGTATATAAAAGCCTCCTTTCTCTTTGTAATGTAAGCAGAATATAAGAATAATGAACGAAGCTTGAGAAAGATTTTTAAACCAAAACCTTCTTGTTCTCTGGCCTTTCTTTTTTTCTTATTTTTTTCACCTTTGAAACCTCTAGCATTTCTTTCATGGTATCAAAGTTGTTGGTTGTTTAGCTAACTATGGAGAAAGAAGCCGAAAATCTACAAACACCACATTTTACTATAAAATTAACCTCACGTTTCCACAACCTATTGGATCAAAATAATCCATATCATCTTGATAATGGTGACATATCAGTTCTAAGTTTGGTGACTGATCTCCTAACCATAGAAAACTTTGTCATTTGGGTAAGAGCCATGAAAAGGGCTTTTAGAGTCAAGAACAAGCTCGGTTTTGTTGATGGTAGTATTACAAAATCTTTAGATCCCAACGACCCTTTCTAGAAGCTTGGGAAAGATGCAACGATATGATTGTTTTTTGGATTCATAACTCTGTAAGTCCTTCAGTAAAGTCCTCTTTCATCCTTGTAGATAATGCATATGAGATTTGAAATGAACTCTGTGAGAGATTCACTCAATAAAATAGCCATGGATTTTCAACTAAAAGGGGCTCTAACTAACTTAACTCAAGGGAATGATTTAGTTAGTGTCTATTATGGAAAGCTGAAAATAATTTGGGATGAGTTAACATTACATTATCCTATGTAAGAATGTTCTTATGGACAGATGAAGGTCTTAACTGATTATTATCAACAAGACTGTGTAATCCAGTTTCTCATGGGTTTAAATGAAACATACTCCAACGTAAAAGATCAGATCATGTTAATGGATCCCATACCACAAGTCAGTAAGGTTTTTTCTCTCATTCAGCAGCAAGAAAAACAACATCAAATGTTACCTTGCACATTTACTTGTGAATCAATGGCCCTCCTTACCAGAAACGCATTCACAACCTTTAGGCCATTTAACAGACCTTATTGCCTGCATTGCAAGATTCAAGGGCATCTCTTGGAGGATGTTTCAAAGCAGGGAATGCAACACCTCCTATTTGTAGTAATTGTTATATGAGTGGTCATTTAGCAGAGAAATGTTACAAGCTAGTGGGATACCATTTCGGTCACAAGTTACATAATAAGGGAAGAAGACCAAATATGTATATCAGTCAGTCCAACATGATTGTAGTTGAGGATTTTCCAAAAAATCAAATTGATAAGATGAATTTGATTTCAAATTAGTATAAGAAAATCTTATAGTTACTTCATGAGAAACACAAACCAGCAGATATCCATCCTTTTATGGCTCATAATTCAACCATCTCTATGGCTAACTTCATAAGTCTTCCATCTATGTCTGGTATCACAACCTATCTCTCCATTTACTCACACATATGTTTTGACATTAACAATGTTCCTTGGATCATAGATATAGGAGCTACAGATCATATAATTTGTAGCACCACATTCTTTATAAAAATCACCGCCATTGTGTCTTATATAATTTCAAACTTCCCAATGGCCTAGAGGTTCCAGTCACGCACATAGGCACTGTTAAACTCTCAAAATTAATCACCATTGAGAGTGTTTTGTGTGTTCCTTTATTTTCTTTCAATCTTTTTTTTTTGCTCCAACATTAACCAAAAATATCTCTTGTTGATCATCTCCAGTATATTAAAGTACCTCTTACTGCTTTGATGTGTAAAGCATCCAAGTATTTTAACACTTATCGTTTGCATTCTAGTTCGTTTGCATTCTAGTTGTGCTATAAATACCAGTCATAATTCTAATTTGTGGCATTATCGTTTAGGCTATATTTCCAACTCTAGATTACAACTAATTAGAGATCCTATTGTAATAATAATAAAAAAACTCATGTTCTGTTATCAATGAAACTCCATGCTCTATTTGTCCTTTGGCAAGACAACATAGACTCTCTTTTGATGAAAGCCTACATAAATCTTCTTTCAACTTTGAACTCATACACTGTAACTTATAGGGCCATGTTTTGTGGCAGCTTATGATGGGCATAGATATTTCTTGACCATTGTTGATGACCTATCTCATAGTACCTAGGTTCATGTATTTAAAAATAAGTCAGGCATATGAAAATCTATAAAGTTATTATATAATCTTGTTAATACTCAATTTGGAGCTAAAGTTAAGTACCTAATAAGTGATAATGGAGCAGAGTTACAAATGCAAGACTTCTTCCATAAAAATGGTATCATTCACCAAAGAACTTGTGTAGAAATCCCACAACAAAATGGGATAAATGAAAGAAAACATCAACACATCTTAAATGTTACTAAAGCTCTTAGACTCATGTTAACTTACCTCTTGAGTTCTAGAATGATTGTATACTCACTGTCATTTACGTTGTAAATCGTATCCCTACACCTTTACTGCAAAACAAGACACCTTATGAAGCCATCTTCAAAACTAATCCCACATATCATCACATGAGAGTCTTTGGGTGCCTTTATTTTGCCACCACTTTAAATCAGGGAAGGAAGAAGTTTGACTCCAGAGCAAGAAGATGTGTTTTTCTTGGTTATCCTTTTGGGGTGAAAGGTTATAAGCTGGTAGATTTAGAAACAAATGAAATCTTTTTATCTAGAGATGTAACGTTCCATAAACAAATTTTTCCTTTCAAGGCACCTGTATCTGAAACTCCTTCTAATACAATAACTCTTGTGGTACAACCACAACAAAATAATTCTCATTATTTTTTGTTTCAGATCCCCTGAATGACATTTACATTCTTTTTTAACAAATACCTGACACTCTTTGCTCACCTTCTAATTCAACTGACTTATCTTCAAATAAAGACATTTTTCCTGACACACATGACATAAGTATTCAAACCAACTCACCACAATTAGATCTTGCTTCCTCTTCAAATCATTCTTTTATTTCCACAACTTCACCATCTACACCAGACCCCTTTACTTATTATCTTCATGTTCGCAAGTCTGTTAGGATGAAACAAGCTCTCAAATACTTGCAAGACTTTCATTGTCACCCGACTTCCTTCAATTCTCCCAATCTAATCTAGGCCACCATAACAGAGGCTCCTTCAGGTAACCAATTTCATTTGAGTAATTTCCTTTCATACAATAAATTCTCTTTACCTTTTCAAGTTTTCTCTGCTTCCATATCCTCTCATACTGAGCTACAAACATATGCCCAAGTTGTTAACGAACCTTATTGGTGCATAGCCATGAAGAATGAGTTGAAAGCTTTAGAGTCTAACTAGACATGAATAATGATTGATCTACCTCCTAGAAAAAGGCTTATTGACTGCAAATATGTATACAAGATAAAATACAATTCAGATGGCAGCATTGAAAGATTCAAAGCAAGGTTAATTGCAAAGGGATACACACAACAAGAAGGTATTGATTACTATGAAACTTTCTTCCTTGTTGCCAAGCTTGTCACAGTACGATGTCTTTTAGCCATAGATACAGTTAAAGGATGGGGTCCGTATCAGTTTGATGTCAATAACGCCTTTCTCTATGTAGACTTATAGGAAGAAATATACATGAAGCGACCCCCTAGATACACCCAAGGCCAATCTCATTAAGTTTGTAGACTACTTAAGAGTCTTTACGAGTTAAAACAAGCGTCACGATAATGGTACTCAAAATTCTACATCTCTTTGCTTAAATTTGGCTTTTGTCAGTCCAATCAGATTATAGCTTTTTCATCAAACAAGACAATCACTCTTTCATAATAGTGCTAGTATATGTCGATGATATCATAGTGGCAAGTGACTTTCTTACTATTGTCGAAGATATTAAAGTTTTTCTCAACAATAAGTTCAAAATCAAAGATTTGAGAAATTAAGGTATTTTCTTGGAATCGAGATCGCTAGAACAACACAAGGGATACAAATATGTCAGAGGAAATTTGCTCTAGATATTCTAGCAAGCTCTAGCATTCTTGGATCTCGACCTTCTAAACTTCCTATGGATTAAAATTTGAAACTTAGTAAAGAAGAGGGAACACTTCTGTCTAATCCCATTTATACAGGAAGTTAGTTGGGAAACTTCTATATTTGACAATAACAAGACCGAACATCTCTTATAGCGTGCAAATTCTGAGTCAATTTATGGATCATCCTACTGACCTCCACTTAACAGCAGCATTCAAAATCATGAAATATATCAAATGGATTCTAGGACAAGACCTTTTCTTTCCTTCTGCAAATAACCTAAAACATTATAGCCTATTGTGATTCTGACTAGGCATCCTATCCTGATACCAGACGTTCCATTTCTGGTTTTTGCATATTCCTCGGTTCATCTTTGATCTCTTGAAAATCTAAGAAGCAATCAATAGTGTCTCGGTCTTCGGTAGAGATTGAGTATCATGCCATGGCTACCACTAGTTCAGAAATTACTTGGTTGTGTTTTCTTCTAATAGATCTTCAAGTCTCTCATTCTCATGTTGTCGTGTTGCATTGTGATAACAAAGCAGCACTGCATATTGCTTTGAATCCTGTTTTTCATGAAAGGACCAAGCATATTGAGTTAGATTGTCACTTTATTTGTGACAAAATCCAAGAAGGCATTTTGATAACTGCACATGTCTCTATAAAGTGTCAACTGATAGATGTTTTTACAGAAGCCAACACCAAGCGTAATCATGCCAACGACCTATCAGAGATGCCAATTGGGTCAATTACAAGAGCTAAGGCAAAGAAGCATTGAATGGACTTGTACAGAATATATGGAGCAAGATGAACCTAGAGAAGCTTGAGAGATTTAAGGAGCATGAATGATAGCCTTTAATTCATCTAATTCAGGTCCAAGAAGAGCCCAACTCGTATGGAACAAAGGGCTGATGGTCCGGTCCCATACCAGCCTTGTTAGGCTTGTTTTTCCTAATGATACAAGGATAAAAAATCACCAATTTATTTTCCTAAATAATCAAGGAAGTTTTGGTAGATTTGATTCCTAAAAAGGGAAGGATTATTTCATGTTTTTCCTAGCCTAGGAAGGAAAGTAATTAAATCAACAACAAAGGGGAAAATTCGTTTTCTTATTTGTCCAAGTTAAATAAGGAAATCCAAGCTAATCAAGGATCTAAAAGGGGCGACAACACAAATTTTTCAAATCAGATTTCTCCTAACTTATATGAGACTTTTATAGGATAGCAAATCTGATCCTATCATATTTAGAATATTAAATTCGGATTTATTATTGTTATTATTATTTTCTTTCTTAGTTTATGGTTTTATTTATATTATTTGGGTTTAATTGTAAGTAGGCCTCATATAAGTCCACATAAGGGGTTCATTAGGGTTTGTTTCAGTCTAGAGTCAGTATAAATAAAGGCATAACTAGACATGTAAGGGTTACACAATTTTCAAATCAATAAACTTCTTATTGCCGCACTTGTTGTGTGTTGGTAGGATAATCTTCATTCCTTAGTTCTCTAAAGAACTGAAAACGACTTATCGAAGAACACCTGATTTCGTGGTGTCATCCTTATACTTCTCGTTCGCGAATCAATATTCGTTAGGTAGAGGTTTCCGTTTCTAATAGTGTTGTTGCTTAGGTACAAGTTATCTTTATGTCACACTCCTATCAAACCTGATTTACTTGGCTTTCCGAGAATTGATATCTTTACGTATGGATTGTGTGACCACGTAATCATAAGGTCTACATCACTTAACCTGCATACTTATTGTCTTCCCACATGTCCTAGATGGGCATCGTAAACTACCATGCTCCATCTTGTGGGGCCCGCTAAAGAATACGGAGGAGGATAGAAAGTTGTTGGAAGAGAAGGATAATTATTTCCCATTTTTCCGCTGCGATCAGTCATGCCTTTCTGTCCTTTTCTTCTTCCCTCTTTCCCTTCCTTTAAGGCTTCCAGCATGTCATGCAGCTGGGGTGGGAATCATCCCTTTTGCATAGGACAGGCTGACTCATTAGCCTTGACGCATGTATATATAGGCCTCCTCTTCTCTTTGTAATATAAGCAGAATATAAGAATAATGAACGAAGCTTGAGAAAGCTTTTTAAACCAAAACCTTCTTGTTCTCTAGCCTTTCTTTTTTTTTCCTGTTTTTTGCCTCTGCAACCCCTAGCATTTCTTTCATTGTTGATCAGTGAAAAATAAAAATTCCATTCTCTTGACCGTAACTAAGTTGGATGGGTTCACAATTTTTTTTCATGGCTCCCCAATCTTCTCAAGTCATTTTGACTGCTTCCTGCTCTCTACCAATTCCAGTTTCTTGTCTCCATTCACAGATTATGATGCACTAGTAACTTCTCGTAAAATTTTTCACAGCATCATTTGACGGCAGAATAGTTAAAAGTTATTGTTGGTTTTGCAACAAACGCTGAGTTTTTTTTATGATCGATTAATCTTTTATGTTTGCTCGGTTGTATAGCCTTGTACTCTTGTTAGAGTTCAACTGTTCGTTCGTGCAAGGTGGATCCATGAGCCTTTGTGCTCCATCAAGCTTGATGCAGGGTCGGTTATTGTTAGGAGGTCAATTCTAGAAATCCCTTGTAAACCCAAACTCGGTGGTGAGCCTGATTCTCGAGGCACCTTGTGGTTGCATGCCTGCCCTAACGCATATATCTTTGGGCTCTGGGAGCTTGGCTGGCTGCTAGCCCTTCATTGCTCATAGACGGCTTTACGATGGAAAACCGGGAAACAGTTGCCATGAATGGTTTGTTTTCCAAGTTTGATTAGTATATCATAATAATTGATTAATAATCTCTATATATAGTTTATTGATACGATCTAAACAACATGAAAACAATGAGAAGCCATCCCATATCGAGCTCTTATTATGTACCATGAAATACAACTAATGCTGGTAACCTCACAGATACATTATTCCAAGTCAAAAGACTCATAAAATTTCCTGGATTCAGAGCAAGAGAACATCCATGTCTGTATCCCTTTCCAACTCTCTAGAGGGAAAAAAGAAAAAAACCAAAATACTAACACCAAACCCTAGCTAGCATCACAATATGATAATAAACCCAGACAAAAAAAAAAATCAACAGACAGAAAAGAGATTAATTAAGAAAAATGACATCGAGGAATAATGAATTGAACCATGAGCTATACCATATACCCCCACACCATGCATATATTCTGGAATGCCTTTGCTATCCATTATACATTCTTCTGTAACCCCACGTACCCTTGTTCCTTGACAGTTCTTTCGCCATCAAGACCATGACCCGTCGAGCCCTAACCTAGTGGTTAGCCAGTGACATACTTCATCCATCTCTTCAGGGATTGTGTAATGACCAAGCCTGCATTGAAGACAAACATTTTTTTATCATTGCTAATGCCAAAAACAAAATGTTTAAGACGTAGGATATGCTAATGCCAAAAACAAAATGTTTAAGTAGGATATGCTAATGCCTAGAGGGAGTCGGATATACCCATTATAGCTTCTAAAAGTAAGATTTCGGAATCCAGCTGAACTTAATGCCTGCGCTGATTTCTCTCCATGTTTATGTGCAACCACATCATCACCTGCAACCAGAAAGAAAGATATGAACTCTGTACAGCTTGCTGAATGGAGATTGCACTATTCTAAGTGTATTGACCTATAAGCAGTTAAAAAGCCTAGAGAACTGCAAGTTCACTTCTTTGGAACCACATAATGACAGATCAGGTTTTCAGCGAAGCATGGCCCCCAATATCTACACATTTATCATCTTGTTTGATCATGTGAATGGTATACTTTACTTCGTTGAGGTAAAAAGCTTCTATTGTTCCCTGTACAACTCATTTTATACTAGTTTGCCCTTTCTACTTTTATTTGTACTAATGCCAACCCTCTACTATCGTCTTTGTTTGGTCCTTATTTAACCAGAAGATCCTGTTGCTCTCAAATCATTAGATTATATGGAACCATATCATGACAAATGTCTCGAGTCCATTTTATTTCGATACATGACATGATATGATGGGATGTAACCTGATGATTTAAGAGCAACATGAACTTCTGGTCAAAAAAGATGAAATAAAAACGATTTTGAAAGTAAAGGGTAGACATTACGATAAATAAAAGTACAAGGGGAAAACCAGTACAAAATTAAGACTACAGGGATGCAAAGAAGCTTTTAACTGCTTCGTTGATACAAAATGTTTGTGCAAAACACATGCATTCTTCAAACAATCACATTTTCCTATTGTACATGCAAATATGATATTATACCAAAGTTATTAGAAATGCAGATAGCATAACGTGAATATGTTTTCATCTGTCCATCAGCTTCTCAATGAAGGTATCATTGAGAATGAAAGCATTCAAAGCTGTGAGATGAAAGTCATACCCGAGCCATGACACAGCAGGATAGGCAAAGATGCTGCACGTCTTGCAGCTTCGTCTGATCTTTCTATCCGGCTCCTCAAGGTCCTGCAAGACAAGACAAGAAATGGTTTTCTAATAAATTGCTTGACCAACATGTGAATTGTTGTAATTTAACGTGTCTAACTGTGGTTAAGGTGTCATGTCTGTTCACACAACAGAACTCAGAAACCAAACCTTGAACACGGAAGCCAGCCACTTAGACCAACAACTGCAGTTAAGTTGATGGGGTACTGGTTTCCATTCCCATATTGCCCTAAAACATGGCATGTGGCAGAGTAGAGGGCAGTTGCAGCACCCATACTGAAGCCACCTACACCAAGTTTGACTGAAAAACAAAGATAAAATCATACTGGTTATTTACTATGTAACATGCTAAAAGAAGTGCAATTAATATGAATACAGACACCAATACTCCCAAGCATTTTAAGAAAACATGCTTTCTTTGACATGCACACGAAGCTCGCATACCTCTGTCAAAGTACTGTGCCACACTTTCTCAAATCAGACTAAAAAGACAGCTAATTCAGTGAAGCACATTTCAACAAGCATCTGACAGCCTTTTCCTGGTGATGTGTGGCAAATCCACATGCAAATAGTACCGATATACCAAAAACTTCATGGATACATGAAGTTTATTGCTTGATAAAAAAAAATTTTGATTAAGACATCACAATGATCATATGAGGAAAGTAATGAGGTTTGTTGCTGAAATCCTGAAGCACCCTCGGATTACAAATTGAACCCCCCAACCCCACCCAGCCAAAGAAGAGAGCAGCAGTGGAAGAGTTTGCAGCATATTCTCGATTATAACCTTTAGTTGACGCACTGACTGTGTTGGAGAAATAAATTAACACCATTCTGATCCAGTAAAGATTCTCCAAGTATACAACCATAAGTAACCCTTAAGCAGGACAAGAGGCTAAATAGTACCGGAAAGCTACTTACTATCAGCAGGCTCGGTCGATAAAAGATTCGCAACATGTGTTGCTGAAGCTTCTAGCCCCTCCAAATCATCAGGGGCGTCTTCTGAAATATCCCCCACATCAAACCCTGGAATAAAATACACAAGCTATTCAGACCATATTCTCTACTGGCACAATAGCTAAAGATATTTGAATGGAGACTTTCTTTTTGACAGGATACATAAAAACAAGTGCAGGCTAGTTTCATGTGAGGTTAGCTCAAGATAAGTAACAGAGCTTGCAGCCATTTAAATTATGTGAACTGGAAGAAAAGAAATCCACAAGGTAGTTCTTACAAGCAGTGCATGGAAATCCACCAAATATTGCTACTGGCCTGGTTGGAGCAGTTGGGCATATCCATTTAATCTGCCACATCAAATTCGAACAGAACCACATGGAAAAGTTATTTTTGTCTGCTGTAATTACATTTTTCTGAACATGGAAGAATTGAGGCACAGAATGATGCATGTTGCATGTGCGCAAGTAAAAGCTGTGTGGTAACTTAAAATAATAATTATCCTTACATTAGGAAGAGGAAGAGTTTCCAAGAGCTGGGACCAGCTGCAAAACAAAGCACAGAAGGGGGGAATTCATTCAGTCACTGTGAAGTACTCTCAAAACTGCCACAACAACACATCAAAACCCAATTGCAAATGGGCCATTACACTCTTCAGGAAGTTTGAAGGCATTTTATTATAACTTGGGAAATACTTTCCAACATTTGGGGACCACACTCAAAGTAGAGCACCAGGCCTCAGCAATAATGGTGATAGTATAGATCTTATTATATGACATTAGCAATCTCGTATCTTGATTTTCCGTAACAATATTCTAAAAACTGGAACATTAAATGGTTAAGGTTATTATATCATTAGTAATTTCTTTGCAAATTAAAAGGACAAGCTAGTGTAAGAGTGGTCCCCTATTCTAAGCTTTGGCATATCCACATATAGGCTTTCAGCTGCCCCAGCACAGCTTTTAGATCAAGGAAGTAGATGGGAAAAGAAAAAAAACTACTCATGTTTAAACAATTCTTGCACAATTGCCCTCTCTCACCAATCAATCTTGACAAGGATCTTGTAGAAAAGGACACAGTTCAATAAGTTAAACAAATGCCAAAAAGTTTCAGCAGAACTGGACAAGATATTGACATTCCATATCTCTCTCTTTGGTTTTGTAGGAGGAAAACAAGTCCATTCTCATATAAGGCATGTGCTCGAGATAAAGATAAAGGAATAGAATTCCACCAACTGTTATTCATAAAGCAGGAATTCACTTATTGATACTGATAGATAGCTAGATACAATGAAAAAAGTCTGGTGGTCATAATCTTGATAACTGCCACTCCAGGCACATTCAAATAATCCGTGATTCAAACAATAGACATTTATTTAAGTTGCATTTTGTTAAGAAAAAATCTAAGTTGATCAATAGCTTTCAATTGCATCAATAAACCAGCTTTAAGAAGTGAGCTCTTTACCAAAAAAAAAGTTTCAAATGGAAACTGAGAAGAGAAAGAATAACTGCTATACAAGCACCACTTCAGCAGAATAAAGCTAGCATTTTACCTTGAGCCCTTATCACCAAGACCGTGCAGCCAAACTATAGTGGCCTGGTGCTTTCCTTTAGGCCTCACCACATGGGTTCTTCCAAATTCAAATGTTCTTGTAGTATTCCTGCTGCCTGAAAGAGTTCAAAAAAAAATACTAAAGGCCACACAATCCTCACAAACACAAACCATAAACAAGAAAGGCAACAAAGACTAACCAGAACCTACAGCAGAGGTATTGTAGCTCATTATATCCCACAAAAAAAAAACTTAAACTAAGCAGGATTCTTGATGAATGTTCAAGCTGAGTTCTTGAGTTCCTGCAATGAATAAAATCAAAATTGACCACACATCTATTTATAACCATATACGAGGGTGGCAATGGAATATAACCCACAAATCAACATCAACATCAACACCTCTTAGTCACATCAACACCTCACACAGAGAAACTACCAGAAAGTGAAAGGCACTCTAGAAAAGAAGATAAAAAGAAAGATAAAAGAAAGTGATAGAGAAACAAATAAAGCAGCAACCTTTCATGAGCAAAGAATCCACATAGATCAAATTAGCACATACATGCAGAAAATGAGCTAACAAAGACTTCAAGTTAGGAATGCAAAGACATCAAGAATCTATTCTTTGTGGACAGTGGACAACTAAAGTGCTTCAACCACAACAACCCAACAATATCTACAAAACATAACAGCAAATAGCAAATATCTCTCTATGATTTCAAGAAAACAAAAAAGAACCCATCTTTTTAAATTTTCAAAGTGCTTAATACATACCCATTAACATACAAATCTTGAAGTTGAAACCTTCAACTTAGTTTAAGCATGAACTCACTTGTTACAAGCATGTCTACAAAGATCTGACTTCATTAAATAGATTAAAAAAAAAAACATATGGAAATGCAGGGTTTAAGCTTTTATAAAGGGTACCAACCAAGCAACCAACCTGGGTTAGGAATAAAACCCTGAAAAGCATAAGGCCTTTTTTCAAATTTTACTTTCTTCTTCTTGAACCTCTCTTTCAACCTTTGTTTTGTTTGCTTTGTTCATATTGACAATGGAACCCCCCGAAACCACTTGTGTCTGTCTCCAAAATAAGGGGGGTGCTCTTTCGGTTTTCCTGCGACCACTGTTACTATGACCAAATTGCCCCTCTATCGTATCTACATTTTCAATCTACCAGTAAATGTTTTTTTATTTCTAGTACTAAAATTATATTTTGTAGGAAAATAATTTTTATATTTTCAGTGTTGGTTTTGGTAAAGTATTTTTTTAAAAAAATATTTTTGTATTTATTTTCTATAAATATTTTATGTAAAAAATAGTCAATAAAAAAAATATTTTACAGTTAATTTTTAAATTTAATATATTTGATAAAAAAATATTTTCAATTTATAAAATTTTATAAAATATTTTATAAATAGTAATTTATTTATAACATTATCTGATTATTTCAATCATCATTACAATCATTTCATCATCATTTTTTTTTTATTATCATTACTGTTATCTCACTATTAACTTCTTTGTTATCTCATTATCATCACCGTCAACCATATAAAATAATTTACATGGATTAGGAAGATATCAATGCTAGCAAAAGTTTTATATTACTCTATGAAATAAACATAAAAAATCATATTAGATAAAAAAAAATTCTATTTAAACTCAATTTATTTTTTAATTTGTATCTATATTTTTTACAAAGTAATTATTAGTGTATTTTGTTTGATGAATATAAATTTTTTTCCACTATTCAAATTATAGAAAAATGGATTTTTTTTATGCAAACTTGATTTGAAGATATCTAAGATTAAATTTATGTAATCAGTCTTTAAAAGATTTAGCTAGAAATTACAAAAATAATTTTTATCTAAAAGAATTTTTATTGTTGATTCATGCATATTAAAAATACTTCATGAGAAATATCTCATCATATATTTCCATAGTCACATTCTAATGTTGATGCCAAGCTGCTTAAAGGCTCTGACCAACAAGGAGTTCCTTTCATTGTAATCTTCTCTTTTATTGTGAAGTGTAATTAATCCATATAATCTATTTATAAAGGTGTAAGTGGCACTTGAATTATTTGGAAAAATTTTGATTGTGAATTATTGAAAGTTTAAGATTTTAACCCTCGAAAAATATTGAGAGTGAAAGATTGTTTAATATTGAACCCGTAAAAAGATTAGTATATCTTGATAAGATCTAACTCGTGAACAAAACTGTGTATTAATAGTGAATGCTTCAATTGTAGTTTGAGGAGTGAAGCACACCTGAATCACTATAAGTCTGGCATGTCTCTCTCTCTTAGTATCTATCTCATTTACTCTATACACTTTCATATCGAATCTTTGTTTTGACTTTTTTAAGTGTTAAAGTATAAAAAAAATTTAAGATATCAAATTTTCAACAAAGCATCTAATTCACCTTCCTTTTAAATGCTTTTAAGACTTTCATAAACCAACTTGTTAACATTATAAGATTTATAAAAATATATTTGAGACTTAAACTATCTTGATATTCTCTAAGTTTCAGCTCGTTGCTTTTTACATATAAAATAAAGTGATGTATATAGGTTTGCAGAGATTAGAGGTTATAATCAGTTATATAAGGATCTATCTTAAATAAATTATGTGGATGGTCTGACAGATGCTTTCATAGGCTAGTAAGATATGTCTAGATCAAATAAAAAATTTGGTCATATCAGACTAGAATAATGACTTAAAATGATGATAATAGAAGATCCGATCATTGGATCAAGTTTAAATTTTTATAGAAGATCTCACATGCTATTTTTCTTGAGGGGGCCATTTTGTCTGTCATCAGACCATTGGATCTCCTGAAATTAGGCTTAAAAGTTATTTCTTTGGCCAAATTCATTATTTTTCCTAGGTGTTTTTGGATTTATTATTTTATTTCGGATTTTGTGTTAATTTCTTTTATGTGATAGGATTTTGTTTTTGTTTTCTAACCTAGATTGGAGTTTTTTAGCCCACATCTTTAATTGAAAAATTTATATTTCAAAAATAAAATAAGATTTTAGGATTTTTTATATTTAACCCTAATTCTGTTAATTTTATTTTTTTGAAGCTTATTGTTATCTTATTGTGCTTCCACCTAAAGTCATGTCTAGTTGTTTTCAAACAAAGTATTCGAGTCTAGACGACGCACAAGAAAATTCTCTTAGAGTCAAATTCAATATAAATCCAAAACGAAAGCAAAAATGGATGCATCTTTCGAGCTGTGATCCAATCAAATTATGACGTCATCCTGAATATTAAAAAGGATAAAATTGTTCCACTTTGATATTTTATTCAAACACGTTTGATGCCTCATTACGTTAGAGAAGTGCTGTCTTGAGAGGTATGAGTGACAATGTCACATTCTATTTGTCAAAGGATGTCCTGTCTGCCATGGAATGTGTGTTTATCATTTCACTAGGAATTGTGGGGCATCACCATTTTCCTATAAATTTCTCAGTGTCAGCCCCTTCTGCAATCAGCAGCTCTTATGTCATTAATTTCAAAATTAATAAAAAATAATTATGTCATTATTACATTTGATGGGTAAATTAAAACGAAACAAATTCAAAGAAAGAATGTAGTTTTTAATTCGATCAATATGTCAAGTGGGTGGGTAAAAGCAAACGATGTTCTTTAGAAATTTATATAATTATTAATTTTAGGATATGTTAGATTAATTAAAATACATATATAAATTAATCCGAATATATATATATATATATATATATATATATATATATATATATATATATATATATCAAGTGGGTGTCACCACTTGCACTAGTGTTGATATTATGTCAACATGCACATTGCACAGGTAATAAATTAGCTTTTTAACTTGAGTTTTATTATGGGTTAGTTTTTTTTTTCTCCAACAAATAAAATTGAATATGCAAGCTTTTTTAATATGTTTTTTTACATAAAAAAATCTCAAGTTTAAATTAAAAATATTTATAAATACATCTAATTAAATAAATCAAGAAATATTTGTGACAATAAAAAAAAAGGCTATAACAATAACTAAAAATAAAAATGAGAAAATTAAGAGACATTATGTAGATTAAGATATTTTTCTCACTACACAGGCAATATATTTTGTTGTGTTCAATGACTTTTTTTATTAAAATTAATTTTTTGTTTAATCAAATTATAATAAAAATAGACACATACTGATTGAATAAAATAAAAAGAAAAAGATATAATGCAATGATGCACATATTAAAATAAATATTTTTTAATAAAAAGTTCATCTATATAAAACATAAAAAAAATTATAAATGAATCATAGTAATATCTTAAAAAATTAAATACATACAAAATATTAAAAAATACTCTATTAAAAAAGGCTAAATAAGCAAAAAAAAACAAAACCATAGAAGAGAAATATTAATTTAAGAATTATTAAAAAAATTAAAAGATATATTAAAATGAAAACCAAAATTAGAATAAAAGAAAAGACAGTGATAGTCTAGGTAACACAAACACATTTAAAAGAAATAAGAAAAATAAATGACTTAGTTCGAGGCCCGACCGGGTTTAAGAAATTGATCAAGATAATCCGATAAAAAAAAATGAGGAAAAACACAAAGTTAATTTAAAAACAAAATATCATTGAATGATGAAACTAGAAAGGAAAATGAGCAAAAAAAAATGTTGACCCTCGTTAACATTTAAAAATCGAGACCGGGTTCATTAGATTGGAAGCACTATAAAAGAAAAAACCATGAAGTTCAATCTCTAGCAAATCTAAAGGATGATGGGGAATAAAAATCAATTACACAAAAAAATCTAAATAAAAAAAAACATATAATTAAAAGAATGAGGGTGAAAATCAAAATAAAAAAAATAAATGAGAGGGCAGCAAAGAATTTTCAATTAGAGGGTTAAATTAAAAGGAATAACAACTTTAACAAAAGAAAAAAATTCAAAAGAATGAGGACCAAGTTGAAAAAAATAATACACCAATAAAACTTTAGCAAAAAGAACAAGGAAAAAAATTATAAATCAAAAGAATAAGGATTGAATTGGAAAAAAAAATAATAAATGAAAAATTGTAATTGAAGATCTAAACTAAAAAAAAACTTTTATAAAAGGTCCAAGAAAAACAAAGAAATCAAAGGAATAAAGATTGAATTAGAAAACAAAAAATATGAAAAACCTAAATTGAAAACCTAAATTGAAAACAAATAAAACTTTTATAAAAAAAAACCAAGAAAAAAATTAGAAATCAAAAGAATAAAAATTGAAACTAAAACATCAAAGATAAAGAGGACCAATGAGTACTTTTTTTGGGTTGAAGAAGAAAAATAAAGTAACAGTCATTGATGACAAATCATCTATTCTCTATTGACACGTGCCGCACTAGAAGGTAGAGGAAGCAATGATACTTTCAATAATACAAAGGAAGGCAACATTTGATGATTGGATGTAGCTGCACGAGCCACCCAAAAGACATGGGAGGCATTCACTCGTTTACGTGTCCATGTTATATGCCATAAATTTTTTTTTCTGTTTTTTTTAATATTTTAAATTACTAAAAGATAGAAATGCCTATGAGCCCAAAAAAAACAAAAAAAACTATCTCACATTATTTTGATAAAATCTAAATAATTTTTCAATAAACAAAAGAAAGAAATAACAGTTTATCATTTTTTCTGTCAAGAATAAATTGCAATTGTGTTGTTTAATTTAAAGTATTTGAAATGCGGTAAAAAGTATGAAAATCATGCTTTTTATACGGTGCAACATATGTGGTCACGTTACAATACCAAACTAAATCTAAATTTAATTTTTTTTAAATTAAAATTAAGCTATTTACATTAAAATGAAAAAAAAATAATTCTGATCCTGTTTGGGGACATATTGCTATGGAAATCACACTGTGGCAACATTTAATGATCTGTGGTTCAAAAGAGACCACTTTTTTTTTCTTTTGAAAGAAAGGGAAAGACAATTTCATACACCTAATTTTTTCTAACTTCAGAAAGGGGGAATCAAACTCTTTTAACATGTCAACTCTTCTCATACCCCACGCCTGAAATGGAGGAGAATCACTGGCAAACTGGGCAAATCCAATGGCTTTGGCTGTGATATTAAATTACTGTGTTGCCTTTGGAATAATCAAGAGATGGGGCCAAAGTAGATTTTCTTTCTCTTTCTCTTAAAGTCTTCAACTTCTATTCATTGATATGAAGACAAAAACATATATGCTGATGCCATTTCTTTTGGCACAATTAGGAGTATCTTGTCACAGCAATGTAAATTACATTGTTTCCCCACAGTTTGATTTAAGCTGACAGCACTTGCATCCAAAATATGCGTTCTTGTTTATCTCTATTATATGTTATTAAATCTAACCCAGTATGAATTTTTAATCCGGTAAATTAACAAAAACAAATATTATTTTGATTTTTTTAATAAAAAATTAATGAGTTCTTCTTCATATCAAAATGAGCTAATATGATGAGATATTGGTGGGTTTTTGGGGTGATGAAAGTGGAATTTGACTAAGGGCAGATTGCATGGATTTTCTCATGATTGCAGGGTTTTGGGAGAGGTACCTGGTAAATAATGATGATGATAGTTGAATGAAAGTCCACCTCATCTTGGCCTTTAGAGGAGCTGCTTGCTTCCTCTAGAAAATCTCTTAAATATAATTGTTTCCAATTAAATCAAATTTACCAATAAACTGCCGACTCATCAACTTTTACAAGGGTAGGATACTCTCCCGTAGAGTTCAAACCTATCTTCTATAGCTAAAAATAAATAAATAAATAAATAAATGGAATTTATCTGTGCTTTGTATAGACTTCAGAGATGCCCCATTGGGGAAATATATTTATTCTTTTCTTGAAAAAAAAAAAAAAAACCTAGTCCACCATGACCCTTGCTCCCTGGTAAGGCTAGAGGCATCATGTTCAAGAACATAAAATTGAGGGTGGGGGAGGAAAATCTGCATTGATTCTGAGCTTTTCTTGGTTATGATGACGGGCACTTAAAACAGAGGTTCTTCTGATCGAGAAAGAAAGCAACCATTTTAATAGAAAAATGAAACAGACGACAAGAAGAATATTAGGTTGTCTGTGGTGGTGGACACCTTGATATCTGATCCCATTTAAACAAAATTTAACGGCTCGGGAACCCACCAGTGCTAGCCGTGCGCTTGATTTTGAATATATTTAGTGTAGTTTTAAATTAATTTTTAAAATAATTTTTATTTAGAAATGTATTAAAATAATATTTTTTATTTTTAAAAAATTATTTTTAATATCGTCACATCAAAAAAATTTAAAAATATTAAAAAAATAAAATAAAATTATATTTTTTTAAAAGTATTTTTGAACGAAAAGCAACAACTTATAAGTGAGCAATCAAGCCATTCATTCAGACCCCAGTGCTACAACCCTAGTTTATTGCCGTCGTCACAGCTATGGTTACCGGACTATCATGCAATCCATGGTTTTACAGTCACATTGAAGACTTGAAAATTACGCAGCACCCTCATGCTACCAAGAGAGAAACAGGGGAGTCCCATCAAGATTGCTTCCTTCATCTTCTTTATTCCCATCAATCTCTTGCACACGCACTCTCACGTTTAAGGATTAGTGGATTATTATAACTAAATAAAATAAATGTTTTATCCTATACTCAATACTTTGTCAACCTCTTCAGAGAATTAGGAAGTAACCCTTTCTTGACCAGGAGGCTCTGCTCAAATCTTGGACTAACCACACCATAAAGAATAATAATAATATAAAAAAGACATAGGACTCCACATTTTGCTGTAAAGCCTGGCATCTCGATTGGGAACAAAGGAAGACCCACGATCAAAGTGCCTTCGCCACATGATCGAAGTGCCTTCGCCACCACACTTCGCCACCGAAATGATCACGCATAAGAGAGAATAAATCAGGCAACAAGAACCCACACAGCTTAAATACACAAAACTTCCAATTTCAAAAACAAAGTCTTCAATCCAAGGCACATAAATTATCCCACCTCCTCAACCTCATCCTAAATATCGGCAAGTTAACACGAGAAAAGAGTAATGACGACCTGCAGCAGCATGACTCGATGTTCCTGATATAATATAAATCATTGCTAGTATATCCTTGCAACATGCCAGAGATAAATCTAAACCACACTACGAGAATGATATGCGACTACACGGCCTGCCCCTCTTAAAAAAACAAACGACCCAGGTCCAGTTGGAAAGGGGGGCAAAAAGATGCCAGCCCCTAGTTCATCATAAGACACAGCTTGTCAAAATGCAGGATAGATGGCTCAAGCTTGTCCGGACAAAGGATTTCATCATCACATCTTCAACCATTTCACCTTTGGCTGGAATCGGGAGAACCATCATCATACGACACCAGGCCCTTCTTCCCACCAGGGCTTCTAGATGATGACCTTGATCTGTCTTTACTGAGTCGCTTGGGAGACTGGGAGTCCAAAGAGGATTGTGATTTTGATGGGCTACGGCTACGAGACGGCGACCTTCTCCTATCAACTCGTGGAGACACACGTGACTTGGACACGTCAACTGGGGAACGACTGCGAACAGGGCTGCGGCTATAACGACGGTTGCGATAGCGGGGGCTGCGTGATACAGATGGGCTACGTGTCCTGCTTCTCCTCCCTCTGTATCTGCTAACAGGATATAGAGAGATTAGGTTGGCGGGATGGAAAATTGTACAACCAAGGACAGATAAAATACTTCAAAAGAGCCATCCCACTAAACAAGACATGCAATAATTCCAAGCAAACAAGCATTTCCAGCATCACTACCATCCGATGAGAAATAAAATCAGCCAAAAATAAATGAAGTACATCACCAACCTTGGTGGAGTTCTTCCTCTTTGAGGACTTCTATAACGCCTAGGAGAATACCTTCGGTAACTGGTAAATCTAGAAACATATCATAGTGTGAGTTAGCATTCTAAAAACCACATCATGTAGTTGAGCATGATAGTTCAAATGACCTGGATAAATTAGAACAGAAAGTGGGCAAATAACAAAGGACGTTGGCTTGCCAGGTACCTATCACGGCCGCTATAACGGTAGGATCTCACGGGAGAACGCTCTGGAGAGGGGGTTCTGTATCTCCGAGCATAAGCATATCGTTGACTGAAACCCCTTCCCCTCCTGATACGCTTCGGGGACCCATTAGGGGAAACACTTCTTGACAAACTTCTTCGATCAGGAGACCTTGCCTTCCGTATGCTTGGGCTCCTTGAGTAGCTGCGACGATTATTCCTGCTTGGTGCCCTAACTGGGCTTCTGCTGATGCTTCTCCTTGAAGGAGCCCTACCAGAGCTTCTACTGATGCTTCTCCGAGAAGATCTAACAGGGCTTCTGCTGATGCTTCTCCGGGAAGATCTAACTGGGCTTTTACTAACACTTCTCCTCAAAGATCTAACTGGACTTCTGCTAACGCTTCTTCGAGAAGATCGAACAGGGCTTCTGCTTACACTTCTCCGAGAAGATCTAACTGGGCTTCTGCTTATGCTTCTCCGAGAAGATCTAACAGGGCTTCTGCTTATGCTCCTAGAATCTCTTACAGGGCTTCTGCTGATAGATTTTTGCAATGATTGAGACCGAGATCTCACAGGGCTCCTGCTTATGCTTCTTCGAGGTGGTAATCTCACAGGGCTCCTGCTAATGCTTCTTCGAGACCGAGATCTCACTGGGCTAGTGCTTATGCTTCTAGCCTTCTTTGCCCTCACAGGACTTCTGCTGAAACTTCTAGCTGTGCTCCTGCTGCTTCCACTTCTAACAGGACTTCTGCTGATACTCCTCTGGGAGACATGAGGATGGCTTCTACTAGCACTGTGACTCCTGCTACTGCTTCTCTTTGGACTAACACTCGGGCTCTTGCTCAGGCTCCTCCTGGGACTAATACTCTTACCTGAGGTCCTCTTGGGACTCATACTTTGGCTCCTGCTCATCAACTTTCAATAAAATACAGATCTGGAAGAATCTGTAAGCATAAAGAATAACTGTGTGACAAGATTTGAAAGTAGACCTAGATTTTCCTGGGTGACCATCTCTGATATCAGGTTGCCTATCTTCACTTCCAAAAGATTTAGCATCTGCCTCAATACCATCACTTCGTCGTGATCCATTTTCCTTGGGGAATTCACCATCTTCCTTTTCAAGTATATCAGGTTCCTGTCTCCTTTTACGAGGAAAGGAGGCAGCTTCTTCCTCCAAAACCATAGGAGATTGATCCTCAGCTGCATAACATTACATGAAGCGAATAGTACAATATTTGTTAAATGCAGAGTGGATGACTATCACAAGAGAGTGGCCACAACCCACAAGGCCAACTTGAACAAAATGCAAATAAAAAAGCAATTCAGGAAATATCACTATCTTTCCAATATTGTTAGCATTAGATATAAAATTGCAAGCATCCAAATGTATTGCAAATTTAACAAGAACCAGCAAAGCTATTATAAAGATGACACATATGCAACGTGCTTCGAAATAAAGTAGGAGCAACCAGATGATATTTTCCAAACACTCTGCAGCAATTTTGGATGTGTGAAAAAACAGACAATGACTTCAAGAAGCAGTACCAGTTTTCTGAGAAGGGCCCCTGCACTTCCTCTCTTTTGCTTGAGCATCATCATCAGAGCTGGTTTCACTCTCACTCTCAGCATCTGTTAGACTATCTGATGATCTAAGAGAAGAAAGAATTAATTCAGTATGGAACACGGAGAAGATACAATATAAAACATGAGTGAATGACAAGTGTTAAAAAATGAAAGCCAATTAACTCAAAAACATAAATGATTAATTACATAACAAATGGGTTCCCACTGCCATATCTAAAATACTTCTAAAGTAAGCAGATTCAAGTTTGTACCACAGAATTTCTATCAAATCATTCGTAACACCTAAACGGAAATTCACCTATCTGCAAGAGCATGTGACGGTAATTATCAAAGACCAACTAAGCAGTTTGGAACCTTCCCTTGATTTTAAGAGCATACATAAAACATTAAGGGTATAAAAATCATGGCTAAGCAGCTACCTTCTTGATCTACGCTTGGATCGTTTATCACGTCTCTTTCTCCTTTTGTCACGTCGCTTATCTCGTTTTTTGCCACGTCTATGTTTATCTCGTTTAGAAGTTCTCTTTCTCTTCCTACGTCTGTCCTCACTTGAAGAACTAATATCAGATGATGAGGACATAGAGTCAGAATCACTGTCAGATTCCGATGATTCCATATCAGAATCAGATGAATTCTCTGAATCAGACAAATGGTTTCTCTTCCTCCTCTTCTTTCTGTCTCTAGAAGATTTCTGGTGCTTTTCTGTTTTCAGTTTATTTACTTTCTTTTTGTCTGCAGGAAAAAAAAAGGTATCTAAAGTGAAACTTGTGAAAAAATAGTGGCAACTCATCAAATAAAAAAGGATGACACAGAATGAGAGGGAAACAAGAAAGAAAGCATTCCTCATACACTTGTTGGATCTCTAAACCAAGGAAATCAAACAGACCAACTAACAGTCACACTTATTGTCATACATATATTAACAGTAGAATACTTACCCTCAATGAATTCACCACAATTGACTATTTTCACTGTTACAGTGGGTCTCCCTTCTTCATCACCCACATCTTCAATATTCTTCAGTGCTTTATCTCCTTGCACAAGCTTCCCAAAGACCACATACTTCCTGTCATACAAAATCCACAGCAAGCACTATAAAACATGGATGCAACAGCACATCAAACAGAGAGTGAAAAGAAGGGCATAAACTTTAAAGTATTGGCATGCTTCCTAAGTAACAAACCTGTCCAGATGATGATTAGCCCTAAAGGTAACAATAAATTGAGAACCTAAAGCGTCACGATCAGCAATTGACATGGATAGAAGACCAGGTCCATCATGTTTTAGCTTTGGAGACTCATCTGCAACAGTGCCACAAAAACCACTTGTCAGCACATTCAATCGAGGATCACTTTAACTTGCTCAATGAATGTAAGACCCCAGAAAATCAAGATAAAATTGTAATGCAGGGCCTGTGGACAAGGCAAGACTGTTAGTTCCCAAGCTGCTAAATGGCACTGGGGGTCCAAACATGAACATAGTGAAATTATCGCATCAAGTGCAAAGCAGATTCTGAGTTCTTACATTACAGCATATTAAAAAAACAATAAACTGCTTCTGAAAGTGTTACAGGGAGTTAATATCAATAAATAGGGATGTGTCAATGATATGCCCACAGACAAAAATCAATCTGCAAAATAACAGTGCCGGTCTTCATTCTTGCACTGTTCATTACATTTCTTTCCAAGAGGCTTGTACTATTCTTAAGAGACCAGACATGCACAGCAAAAGTTTCTTTATTTGAAACCTATCTTCAAATTCAGACCCTCATAGCCTCTAAAAGGAGGCACAGAAAAAATAAAAAACTCCAAAGATATAGGTACAAAGATATATGATAAGCTAGCATTAAAAAAAATGGCATGACATGGGGCAGGTCATTCCAACAAAGAAAAACCTATACAATGTGATTTAGTATCATTTGGACAATGGGCCAAGTTATTCAGACATTTTAAGACGTGACATGGGTTTGTGTGTTGACATTGATTATGCCCTCTTATTGAGGAACCACTGAATCTATAGTTAAAATGTACACACAATTCATAATTTCACTTCAATTGGCATTATGCATAAAATGCAAAAATTCCCCAATTCTATGCTCACAAATCCATATCGTTTTCCTTGCAACAGGAATCAACATGAACAAAAGATTTCGAGTATTCTCACCAGGAAACTTGTCCCCATATATGCTCTCTCCAAAGGTCCCTGCAGAACAGGAAAACAAAATGGTTAAGAATTTGAAGAGCGAAAACATTTCAAGAAGTATTATCCCCTGAAAATCTAAACTCATGCTTCATTCTGATTGCTTGTTTATCTTGATAAAAACCTGAACACATTGATTATAAGGGAATTTCGATGGCAGACAATGTACAAGGGACAAATCATAGAGTTATGTCATAAACAATAGTCTCCTCCCTTAGCCAAAACTTACTGTATTACAATTGTTAATCACTAAAAAAACAGGATTTTAGATCTTTAAATCTAAAGAGTGTTATGAATTTCAGGAAAAATTCTATAAATCTACCCTTATACTTTGAACCTAATCTCCAATCTACCCTCTAAACTGTCAATTGCATCCATGATACCTCTGGAGGAAGATGAAATCTCCAATATAGCCTTCAATTAGTGAAAATTATCAAATTCTGCCGTCCAAATCTCAGATCCTACAGAGATGTGAAATTACAGATTTGAGTTTTTGAGATAAAAGAGTAGTTCAGGTTTTTATCCAAGAAAAAAATAGGGACTGACAGAAACCCATTTAGATTTTACAATTAAACGGTTAAAGAAAAACTTGGTCAGCAACTGGGCAGTGACGGAACACCCCTTATTAATGGCAGCTAATCCTGTCATTTATCATGGAATACGCATGTAGATGACACAAACTCTTAAGTTTAACAGATTTCACGAGGTCAATATTAGAGATTTTATCACAGTTCAAGTGTATGGCAGTTGCAATTAAAATTAACAGGATAATCAGAGATTAGCTTCCAAGTATAAGGGCAAATTAGTTGATTTTCCCTAAATTTGAGGGAAATGAGAATATAAGGGGTGGCAAAGTTTCTAGAATAAGTTGAATATCGTAAGATTGTTAAAACAATTAGTGTCATAATTTCAAATCCATACAACAAAATGAATGAGTCATAAACTGCATAAAATCAAAAAGATTAACGACCCAAATGAACAAACAAGAATTACATACCATCTCGTTTCAGAATATCACCACCCTGCAAGATTGACAAAAGAAGTTAGTCCACCAGTTAGCAAAATTGTTTATGTTTCAGAAACGGGTTGGGCATGGCGAAGCATAGTAAATTTTGAGGATGGACAACTCAGTAAGTACAACCTTAAAACTACATCACAAGAAATGCAGTCGTGACCATCAGCCCTGTAACCCTACAGCATAAACAAGGGTAACTGACTAAAAGATGGACCACCTCTTAGGCATGTTCAAACAAGAAAACTAAGCAAACCTATGCAAGAAAAATCTAGATGTACACTAGACAGGACAACAAACCTGAGCCATGGACCCTTTAACGATGCGATGGAAAAAGGATCCCTTGTAGTGCAATGGTCTTTCAGATTTGGGACCAATTCCTTTCTCCCCTGAGTTGAAAAGATTAAAGACATCAGAAAAGCAACTCAACAATACAAAATCAAATTTCTAAAATCTACCCAAACCAGACTTCAAACACAAATTAAAAATTCCAATAGCTGAAAAATATTGAATAAAAAGAAGGCATTTCCATCTAGAAACAAGGTAAAAACTCTCAATCAAGGCAAAAAAAAACAAATGACAAAAGAGAGCACTACCATCAAAAGACAAGTCATTACAAAGACTACCATAGCATGCAACCATTACCTGTACAAAGAGCACGGAAATTTTCTGCAGTCTTGGGAGCAATATCCGAGAAAAGCTGCAGAACAAAAAATCACAGATGAATTAATAAAAATGCAAGACAACACTCAATATACAGGTATTTCCCCATGCATCCTACAAAGTTGAAATATAATGATACCTCAAAAACCATTCTCTCCTTAGGATCGCCATCAATACACACGTCCATAAAAACCAACGGGTTCTTCTTCTTCGCTGTTTTCTTCTCCATAACTTACAAGTATCACAAACTCACGCCACCATAAACAATAACCTGATACCCAAATAACACATTACCAACTTTACAGCGAGCTAAAAAAATTGAACTAGCCCCACACCGACCGTGCGAGTAGATCTAGAGCCAGCATTTAACAATAAACAAAAACCCGTAAAAAAACCATCAAATAACTCCTGGAACCAAAATAGTAGCTCCATTCTCTACAACCTTTAACTAATTTGCGACTAAAAAAAGCTCGAACAACCAAGTAATCATGCAGCCAAAAAAAACCCTTAAACCCTAGCTAGATGCCCACAAATTAGAGAAGGAGAAAACAAAGAAAACCTCAAACAATTAAATAATCAAATCTAAGTATTCACTAAATATAAAAGATATACAGGCTCATCTGCCAAAAAAATCCACAGAAATTTAAACAAAAAATCACAGAGCTGAGATTTTGATAGGGCATGCAAGATCAGGCACGCGAATTAGAAGATGGAGTAAAAAGGATATAAAAACGAAAATAAAAATAAATATAGGGAAATGAGAGAGAGCTAGGGTTTAATTTTTAACCTGAGAGACGCGGAGCCACAGAAGACTCTCTGTGTGGAGATGAGAAGACAAAAGAGTGAGGTGCTGCTTCTTCTAGCTTACTAACGAAGGAGAACCTAGCTCTCCTAAATTACAGTGTTACCCTCGTGGTTATTGAGTCTGCTCTGCTGAGTGCTGTCTTCACTTCTCGTCTTTTTGGAATGACGGGTGTGTCCCGTGTTTTTTTTTTAACTGATATCACTTACATTTATCTACTGTGATAATTTTTTATCCAATCAGATCTTAAATAAATCATTTATATTCAAATTAATATATATATATATAATTGTTTTTGAGTTTTTTATTTAGAAGCAAAATTACGATATAAGAAAGGGAAAATCACTAAGATTACTATGTTGGCAACATTTTCTTTTCATATTTTGAAAACTATATTTTTGGTATGTTTATAATGCAATCGAGTTCAAAGTATTTTTTATTAAAAATATATTAAAATAATAATTTTTTATTTTTAAAAAATAAAAATTAATTTTAAATAAAAATAATAAATTAAAAAAAAAACAAGATTTAAATCACGTTTCCAAACAGTTTTTTTATACTTCGATTCAACTCTAATTTTAAATTTGGATGCATTCTCCCGTTATTTAATGAATTTTACTACACTGTGTTAATATTACTAACAATTGTTGAAATCAAGCTTTAGAAACTAAAAGGGCTCCTGCTATGACTATTTTATCCTTGTAAAGACAGCATAAATGGCTTTGGAAGCGAGGTATAATAGTTTTTTTTTATGGTGAAATGATTAATATGCCTTTAGAGCAAAAAATTCAAGCGTTGGTGGGGAGAGTTTTTTTTTTTTAACTTTTTCATTTTAAATACAAAGTCAAATAATCACAAACCTTTAAATTAAAATTATTTTTGCTAACCATATAGTAGGTGACCAGTAGTAAGAATTTATAATCAAGAGATTTACTCCTCTTGTGGTCTCAGATTCAAGCCTTATGATTCATAATATGATGGTCACTGGAGGCTTGCATGGTCATTAACTTCAGGGCCCGTGGGATTAGTCGAGGTACGCGTAAACTGACCCGGACACCCACATCAATCAAAAAAAAATTGTCTTTGTTGTTAGACAAGAGGTTTTTTTGTCCTTTTATCTTAGTTTTTTCTTATATAATCATTAAGTTTAATTATGTCAATTTAGTATTTAAACATACATAAAATATTAATTAATTTAAAAGGTAGGTTGTGAATAGGTGCTCCCTAGCTCTTTGGATGGCATATACAACGTTCTTCGACATCAAGTTCCAGCTTTCACAACAGCGTTTTAATCCTCACAGCATTACCTCTATGACACGCTAAAAAAATATCGGGTTTTGCGTTGATGATCCTTTTTTTTCTTCATTCTTTCCTCTTTTCTCTTTGGTTTCAGAGCCTTCTCTTACACATTTTTAAAGCAGTTATTTGATTTTTTTTCTCTCATATTCGGTTCCTTTTCTTTTGATTGTTAGTTTTTTTATTATTTTATTAATTAAATTATCTTTTTAATTGCAATAATTGAATTTTGTTAACCTTTCAAGTCATGGGTTTGAAAGATTTGACCGGTTTGGCTTAGATTTGTTTTTTCAAGTCTTTTTTAACAATTGACGTTTTC
>Ga0307515_10003012_pt1 | contig 35781 bp, 34 predicted proteins | sample 17_EM_MG_FD_194513 | JGI IMG/M metagenome (GOLD analysis project Ga0307515, IMG submission 194513) | Populus trichocarpa ectomycorrhiza microbial communities from riparian zone in the Pacific Northwest, United States - 17_EM | ecosystem: Host-associated > Plants > Roots > Unclassified | place... | reverse complement strand
ATTAGTGGCTATCTCGCGCTTTGATTAACCATCCTGCAAGGCCAAAAATCGTCGACGCTCCGTTGACGCTCATTTTCAGAATGGGGTAGCGAGCGTGTTTCTTTCTGTTTTGAGTTGGAATACCGCCAATACATCGTTTATGATCGTTTGCATCCAATCGCCATCTAGATTACTCATGATGCAAGACCAAAAATCATTGACGCGCCGTTGACTATCATGTTTAGGATGGGGCAAGGAGCGTGTCTCTCATGTTTTTAGTTATAAAGGCTGCCAATTCATCCGAAAAGGTCAATGATGTGCAAAAGTTAATATTTTGCGATTAACAGTAGGGTATCTAAATGCGACCATAAATAGAAAAACCCGAAACACAGAACCAGAGATTGGAACCGATGGATCAAGCAAAACCCGGCAAAACCCGCAGGTTGACGGGTACGGGTCCGGGTTTGGCCCGCCAAGACGCTGCGGGTCGGGTTTTTGGACGGTTCTGGAACCGAACAGAACCGTATTTCCGGTCCGAACCCGGACCCGTTGCTATCACTACGTAGCAGAGCCCTTGGAATATACATGATGCAACACCCAAAAGCATTGACACTCTGTTGACACTCAGTTGACACTGGGTTGATGCTCTGATGACGCTCTGTTGACGCGGTGTTGACGCTCAGTTGACGCTCATTTTGAGGTGTAACGGTATCGACACACACGATATTGCCTATAAAGGCTGCCAATACTTCGATTATGCATAAATGCCGTAGCACAGCCCTTGGATTATACAAGGTGGAACACTCAAAATCTTTGAGGCTCTGTTGATGCTCATTTTCAGAGTGGGGCTGTGACCGTGTCCCGATCACTTTTGTTCAGAACAGCTGCCAATACAATGATTATGGATATCTGCCATAGCAGAGCCCTTGGATTATACAAGATGCAATACCCAAAATTGTTGACACTCTGTTGACACTCTGTTGACGCGGTGTTGATGCTCTATTGACACTCTGTTGATGCTTCGTTGACACTCATTTGGTGGTATAGCAGTATCGACTCAGATGATATTGCCTGTAAAGGCTGCCAAAACTTCGATTATGGATAAATGCCGTAGCACAGCGTTTGGATTACACAAGATGCAACCCATAAAATAGTTGACGCTCTGTTGACGCTTATTTTCAGACTGGGGCAGTGACCATTTCGCGATCGCTTTTGCCCAGAATGGATGCCAATACGTTGATTATGGGTACATGCCACAGCAGAGCACTTGGATTTTACATGATCCATCACCCAAAATCGTTGACACTCTGTTGACAATCCGTTGACGCTGTGTTGATACTCTGTTGACAATCTGTTGACGCTCTGTTGACACTCAGTTTGAGGTGTAGCAGTATCGACACACACAATATCACCAATAAAGGCTGCCAATACTTCGATTATGGATAAATGCCATATCACAGCCCTTGGATTATACAAGATGCAACACCCAAAATTGTTGACGCTCTGTTGACGCTCATTTTCAGACTGGGGATGGGACCATGTTGCTTTCTCTTTTGCCCATCAAGGCTGCCAATATGTTGATTATAGATACCAGCGAGCAAATGGCATCCCAATGGACTTACTTACAAGACCAAAAACCGTTGATGCTCCGTTAACGCTCACTTTCAGAATGTGCCTGTTACTGTGTCGATTTCTCTTTGGCCTGTAAATGCTGCCCATACATTGTTAATGGATAACAGCGAGCAAATCGGTTATCAATTAACTTACGTACCACAGCAAACATTGTTGACGCTCCGTTGACGCTCAGTATCAGAATGTGGCTGTTACCGCGCCGCGGTCTCTGTTGCTTACATAGGCTGCCAGTCTGTTGATTATGAATAGCAGCGAGCAAATCACCTTCCTATTAAGTTGCTTACATATCCAAAATGCATTGACGCTCCGTTGACGCTCATTGTAACAATGGGGCTGTTCCCGTGTCGCTTTAATAATCATATAGTCATTATTGACAGCCAATGAATAATGTGTACCAATACTCAGTTGCATGCAAAAGCTTTATGGCGTATCAATTTCTGATCAACTGATACAGAAGTTCTTTGAGCGATGGATAACTTAGCGCGGTGACATTTCAGCGCTTTCAGTTGGCAATTCACTGCATCTAGAGCCATAACCCAATTTTCCATTAATATAGCCCAACATACTCAGTTTGCCATATCCAGTTCGATCCGCTCGATTTCCATGACGTACCATAAGCAATTTTCACAATGTTCACTATTAGCGCCCGGTCTAAACGCGGAGTGATGTAGTTGGTTGTATGAATGAATGGATCATGATGGTGGTTATTCATCCAGATTCGAGTCGCGCAATGACTGCTCCTTCTCTGACTCGTATGTCATCACTAAGTGAAACTTTGTTAGTAATTTTCATCTTAAGTTTAGATTGCGCATTCTCACTTATCCGTAAAAGGCAGGACCATATTGTGTTGCTCAGTTGCCAATCAACTTGGTTTGGAGTTTGGACCATTTACATGGCCCGTATGACCCTTGCACATGCACAGACGAATTATCATTTCTTACAATATAGTCAGTGAAATCAAAAACATTCTTTGACGTATTGAAATAGATACGCCAACTACTTTTTGCAGAGCTATGTCGTCAATAATCACATATTGTGCAGGTTGTGTACACATGACCTACAAGCCAATACAATAAGTTCACCTGAATACATTTCCTGTATAGTATGTAGGTATGGAGGTCATATGCAGGGGTAAACGCTTATGGGCTTAACAGGCTTCGATTTGTTAATCGGTGATGAATTGGGGATTGCGTCAGTTGAGCGAGTGGATATGCATATGTGGGACGATCATTTACGGCATGCTAATTACATATGGCTACTCTATCCCGGGAGGTTCCTTGCGGCATTGCCATTTTCCGCTGACACCATCATGTATCTCCAACAGCTCTCCAAATGTTGTCGGCGCAGTCGCATGTGCAAACTGATCAAATTCCGGCTGAATGACTGTTTTAGCAATCAATATGGCTATTCTGGACCTCGAATCTTACAAATAATGCAAGATGAACACTTGATCACACTCAACTTCGGGATGTAGCAGGGAGCATGTCTCTCCTTGTTTTGAGTATAAAGGCTGCCAATGAAACCAATAAAGAGAATGATGTACCAAAGTTAATATTTTGCACATAACAGTAACATGTATGACTGCGACCATAAATAGAAAAACCCGAAAAGGAGAACCGGTGACTGGAACCGACGGGTCTAGCCAAACCCGGCAAAACCTGCGTGTTTACGGGTACGGGTACGGGTTTGGCCCGCCAAGAAGCTCCGGGTAGGGTTTTTGGACCGGTCTCGAACTGAACCGAACCGTTTTTCCGGTCCAAACCCCGACCGCTGGCGGGTTACCCGGACCTGTTGCTAACACTACTCTTGCATAGAGCATATTACTGAGTACTAATTTCTAGTCATTATAAGCAGTAATTTCAAGGTGAAAATGTGCAAAATGAGGGATTCAGAAGGTATAAGAGCCACCACAATTTAATCATTATGGGCCCAATCAGTGATGTTAGAAGAATTTCAAAAAGATTGTGGTTATACTTAGATATGAAGTTTACAGAAGATATCTGGCTGGAGCTAGTAGTTAGTATATAGTGGTTCATGCAATTGAATAATGTGATGTTGAATCAAACTGGAGTCAGTTTTTGAGTATACCTATCACGCATGTGACAGAGTCAGAAAATATAGAAATACAAATACTCTATAGTTGATATCGATTGTAGAATACAATAGATTTCCCATTCAGAGTAGTGACATATCGAGTAGCTAATTCTGTGTTGCGAAGTAACTATCAATCTAGTAGTAATATCTGTATCTCTCTACCAGTGCCACTCAGGTTGGCAGGGGAAATCTGGCATGGGGTATATATAGACATATGAATAATAAAAATGGGGTGAGCAATTGGGAGCATATATTTAGAAAATTCTGAGTTAGATTGATATCATCTTACCATACAATGTAATACACACTGTATCATTCCCAGCATTTAGTCTTACTTACTCTTTCAAAGTTATTATATATCCAGGCGATTTGTATAGTACCTCACACACTAGTATATCATTATCTCCTCTTGCCGACTGTCAATGGTACTTGTACCAGAAATGGAAATTCTTATGAATTGGTATCAGTTGTCATCAGCACTGTGTTGGAGTTTAGATGATGGATTATCTGCCTGTCTGCTCCACTGTTTCACCTGAAATGGAGTACAAATGCAAACTTAGTATATGAGTGATGAGTATAGAATAATAAAGTACAGCACCAGAATCTGATGGGAGTAAATGAAGAGAGAAGCAGCAAATGATAGATACCTATCTGATGAGAAGTGTGAATAGCAAAGAAAGAAATAATGTTCATAGTGGTGGTGCTAATCCTTTTGGATTGGAACTCTAGGTGACATAAACCAGGTACATAGATATTCCTAACTATTTAGGCTATGCAAAAGTATCAGGTTGAGTACTGAGAAGCAGGTACCAACCTAACTTCATAGTCAAAGCCAGTGACTTCAAACAGGGACAATGTAAAATAACAATGCATTGACTATACACTGGGACGAAAGGTACTATTCTTATTCCAAGATGAATTGAAATAAACAGCCACCAACCTGATGATCAGTTGACAGGCAATGACTAGTATTAGCAACAGTTCCGGGTTACCTAGCTGCAGTCTTTGTTGGAATCTCAACTGTGGCCCCCATTCAGTTTTGGAACTGCGATGGAACTGAACTGCCCAATGACGAGTGGTCCGAAACCTGGACTGCAAACAAAAGTGCAGTTGTTTGGCCGGGCGTTGCATTCAGTTGAGGCTCATTTTCACGAACTCAGAACTTTGGCTCTCATTAAGTATTTCAGTTCTGATTGTATTGAAATATAACATATACATAAATTATACAGGATTGGATGCTGTCCCAACTCCTGTTCCCCAAGTGTCGATCTGATCGATATTTGTTGAGTCACTGCGAAAAGAGGCCAATCTTTGGTGTTATTTCACTGCGACTAATGGAGTATTGATCAGATTGCAAATTGCAGAACGGGGGTTAAAAGAGTATTCAAAACTGCATAATTTAGGTATACATCATATTGTGATACAATCAGACCTCAAATACTTAATTGGAGCCAAAGTACCAAGTTAGTGAATATGATGAACGGGCCAAAAATATGGCGGATTCGGAGCAGTTCGGAGTTTATATAGGGCGAAACCGGATTAGACTGGTCCAGGTTGGACCAAATGCACACCAGGAACCGAACCACCACTTTGGAACCGTTGGTAACAGTAGCAATGACATTACAGAAGTAATGAAATGTGGAAACAGAATACGATCTGATATAGGGATTTGTAAACACATGCCAAAAAGGGCTATTACCACTATTCTGAGATAGACCCTGACCCAAAGAATAACCAAGAAAGAAAAATGAAAATAGTGGTAAAATTATGAAGAATGTGAATATTGATACTACTAAGTGTAGAGAGTGGAAGGTGCATGGAGTTGAATATGACAGATATACAACATGGTAGAAAGCTGAAAGAGAAGAGAGTAAGCAGGTGTAAAACTGGGTTCAGAAGGTAACCAAAGAAAGAACTCATCTCAAAAAGATCGCGAATTAACCCAACCCACTTTTCCACCTCTTACACTTCATCATATAACTTGATATCACCAATTTGTACTAGTTGGCCCCCAATTCCACCATCCAATCATGAATCCGGAACAGTAGTACCCATTGAACAATTATCTAAGTACACCAAATTATCTTCTGCCACAGCTGATTCCATGTACCATGCAATTCCCTCTAGGGTTGGGATGTGATGTAATGCCAGAGCACGCTCCAATACCATATCTTCTGCAAACACCTTTGCCTACGTTATGCATAATCCAAGGACATTCAATAAGACCATGGCCCTAGACATTGATTAGAAAATAAGGCTAATACCAGTTTTGGGAATAATGGAAGTAGCAGTTTTCAGATGTTCTAGAAGTTATGAAGTATAATGAAGCTTACCAGATCCTTTGATCTTACACTAGGAGTGACCAGAGAGCTGAGAACCTGAGGGAAACATGTCCTTAGTACCGCTATGAAATGTTAGGAGAGGGGATCACATTGATGTCGGGAGATTCAATGAAGGACTTGGTGGCCTCGAATGATACCCAGATAGAGGGTTTGTGGCATATTGAGAATGAAATATATAGGTGTATGAGCTGGTAGGTATAACAAATACGCAAGAATCAGCTGGACAGTGGGAAAATTAGCCTCGATGCGATTAGCGTTGTGTTGAACAATGTTAGCTGCATTATGATGTCCAATGGAGTATTGGCAGAGTATTCAATTGTGGAAATGCAGTTCGGAGTCCTCACAAGGAATTCAAGTGTAAAAGAGATAATGCAACCCAATGTTAATCCTACAGTTCCTTCCAGATTCAGCTATGATAAACTCCAAAAGCACATCCACAACAAGTATGTGATAATTAAAGCCCAAGCTTTGCTGGACACAGCTTGAGAAGATATGGCATCTGAACTGTCTGTGTAATCAATACCATCTGGACTTGAGGTCTCCAAGATGACAGTAGTAGTGAATCTTCTTGCAATTCCATGCATAGAAATTCTTGTACCAATGTATCTCATCCAGGAAATTCCTATGGTAAAAGCCAAAATAGTATTGGCGCAACAATGAATAATAGGTTGAAAGTCTTCTAGACATGGTTATGCAAGAGGAGCAACCAGAAAGTGCATTCATACTGCGGCAACCGGACTTCCAGAAACCATGCCAATCGAGCTTACTGTACATGTCTTTACATAGTAATACACTTCACACTTCTAAGTACAGCCAGGTGATCCACTTACTACAGAGCGGAATCAACTTACCAAAAGTATGCACTGAATATATTAGGACCTTGCAATTGTGAAGATGAGGGCAGATACATAGGTATATTCTGTTCCTATGTGGGGACCGAACATGCATAGGGTATACTCCATCTCGATGAATATTGAAGTGCAAACCCAGTATTTGCTCAAGATAATGCAAAGAGAAAGAAGGATATGGGCCAGAAAGGGCATCTTTGTCAATGTTAAAGCAAGATTGGGATGTAGATTGGCAAAGGTAGCAGATAGGGAGAGTATCTACTATAACTGTACTACTGCTGCATCTGCCACAGCACATTGTTAGATCTCGTCTGTTTCACAGGGTATGTACTTTGCCAACTGCATTGTGTCAGAAATTTCCCAATAGCTTTTGTTCTGGTCAGTTCATGGAGAATGTCAGTCTGCGGAGCAACTGGTCAATTTGCGGAGTCCCACCTTCCTTGAATGAACTGGTGTAACACCGGGAGATTTACACTAGGTTCTAATCAATAAAAGCCCCTAATGAGTTCCAGACTAATAAAGAAAAAGATGAATAAGGCTTCACTCAGGATGCGTAATAGGATTAACACCCAAAGAACACAAGGTAACTGTTCGGATCTCTATTTCCAAAAGATAGTATCGACCAATGAGTATCGTCTGTAAGATATCAGTATGCTGATGTACATGACTCGAGGAGAGCTTGAATACAGTATCGCCTGAACCACCACACTACCGTGATGACTCTGGGACTTCCAACAGATTCAAGTGTATCATCCCAACAACCGGCACTTATACTCGAGGACTGACTTGCCCAAGAATGCGACAACTCCATGTATTGACTTGTCTACATATAACAGCAAAGTAGTGTTCGCCTCAGCAGAAGGAGTAGTGCCAACTCAAGAGTATCGAAGCAGAAGTATCCTTTTAACCACAACGTCATCGGGCTGATTCCTCGGACTTCTTTTGGACTCTAAAGTATCGTCTAGCTCTCTTCCCGATCAACGACTTGCTTCGATGAAGGTACCAAGATTAACGAAGTTTAAAGAGTGATAGATATATCCATGGTATAGAACTGAAAATCAACGTACAACCCTGTACTTCAAAAGAGAAGTATCCTCGTTGACTTCGATACAGAACTAATAGATAGTACACGGGGATAAAGTTCAGGCTTAACCTCCAGGTGGAGACGGTCAATAGGTATCCGTAGGAAATATCTGAATGTAAAATGTTCGATAGAATGTTATCGATGTCCTTCCTCCATGTCGGCATTGCTGATATATATCAGATGATCAACACCGTTCACAATCCTGAGACTGCCAAAGCCCGTTTCGGAGTTCGCATACCTAACTGCCTTTAAATCCATGCCTTCTACCATTGATGGTCAAGTTCTGACTCCCATGAGTATTAACTACGTCATCAAGGTAATGAGCTCATATTGCGACACTATTGCAAATGGCGATACCTCGTATGGATACGAGCTTATCTGAAGCCGATGATCCACAAATAAGTTTGTGTCACCAAGAGCCCATGAGAGTGCCCTCTCATATACCCACCGGGTACGTAACGGTTCACTGATTGCGGCAAACAACAGAACCATTAATTTGACTACACTTTATTGGAGCCAAATATACAGTATTCTGCAACTGAGTTGGTTTGCCATATATTGAGCGGAGAGTATCCCGCGCCACTCCGGACATATGAATCCAAGGTCCCATTTGCCCAGACCAAGAAAGTTTGGTCGAACTAAGGGTTGATTCGGACAAGTCCATCCGGGCGACTGGGCTCTGATATATTGATTATTGGTTATTGAGTTATGTCCCATATGACTATGCATGTCGTTAGATGCGATAGTATTCTGACATTGACGACATCTCATCTCATAATGAATGAACCATTGGACATGAGAGAATAGTCGTTTGTTCGGCGAGTGGGAATAAGGTTTCCTGCCGATACGGAATGTCCATTGACAAGAGAGATCCTACAACCAATACCGAGTTAAAGATAGTGCATATCATATTTGTGCTTGCCTTGATCGCGGTCGTTGATCTTATTGATACAAAGGTAGGGTAATGGACATATTACCAATAGGTGAACAAATCTGGAAGGTTGATCAAATTAGGAAATCCGAGTGACAGTTCATGATTTCAGATTGAGTATCCATATTTGGATTATTGTGTGATCCTGAATGATCCCGGAAGTAGACCTGTAACATGAAAGGTGCAACAACAGGTCAGATCACGGATCTGTGAAATCACCAGTGTCAAATATGCTCATACAAAATTGACACTTACTCTGATCGCAAAGTTATGTATACACAAAATATGCACAATTGATTACTCTCTTACGTCCTAGTCTCCAACTTATTATGTCGCACATATTGATAGGATGGTTGTGGAAAAACATTGATTTTCGGCGATTGTTGAGTGTATTTGTAAAGCTGCTCCATCAATTTTAAAGGTATCGTGAATCAAAGACCGGGAATTGAAAGAGCAATGTGTTGTACATGTCACATATATACCTCTCTTGGTGATTGGACAAATACTCGCAGACTTGATTAGACCAAGCTTTGCGATTTTCTCAGCGCCACCATGGCTCCACGAAGTGACTGGTCAGTTCACGGAGTTGTGGTAGACTCCATGAAGTGACCGGTCAGTTCATGGAGCCCAGGTACTGCGCAGGTTGACTAGTCACTTCGCCGACTGACATCCTCCATGAACTGACTAGAACAGCACTCAGAAATCAATTGGTATGACTCTGGTCTGTCTGGAATGGTGGAAATATATCTGTCAAACTCTGGACAGTCCGCAGGTAAGAAACAAATAGAACAATATGGTGGAGACTGTAAGAAGGAATTGAGTGACAACAATAAAGAACAACAAGGTTGGCAAGCCAAAGGCAATTTGGAAGAAGGGTGGGAATATGATACAGATGAGCAAAGAGAAGTACATCGAGATTAGAAAGAAACAGAGACCAAGTTTGCCAGTGAGCATACACAGAGAGAAGAGAGTATAGTGGACATTCAAATGAATAAAGTAGAGATCGTTATTAGGTGTGGTAATTAACAGATACATATTGAAGAAGAAGATTTGGTATTTCAATAGATACTATATCTCGAAAAATATACTCTGTTATGTGTGATCTAGCAGAAGCTTTTAGGACTACAGTAACCTCCTGTAACACCAATAACAACAAATAATTAATACCATCCCAGAGCCATTTTCTGTAGGCCCCAATGATTCACCCGTAATTTACTGATAGCATAACTAAATCATTAGTGGAATGCAATTGTGTTGTACGTATTATCTACTTCAATTTATGGATTATACTTTATACACAAGAGTTACTCATTTATTTGATACTCAGACATCTCCATTTACACATTGAACATGGACTCAGTTAACTATGACATGATCGGTTCGACACCACTGACAATCTCACACTCTGACCACCTTGCTCCCCCAACTCTGACATACGCCCTCCCCCAACTCTCACATACTCACTTTCACAACTCTAACAAGCTTGCTACCAATGCAACTCTGACATGCTCAGTTTTACTACTGATCTGTTTGCTCTCACAACTCTGACATATTCAGTTGTACAGCTTTGACATAATTGGTCTTACTGCTCTAACATGTTCAGTCTCATCTCTCTGACAATCTGACATGGCAGGAAGCAATCTGGTAGGAGTGACACTCGCTTGGCTGGTAGAAGAGAAACTGGCTTGGCTGGTAGCAGTAGATCTGGACTCTCTGGAAGCATGCTGGTAGTAGCGGATGAGGCTTTGCAGGTAGAAGAAAATGTGGATATGCTATAAGCTGGCAAGAAGCTCGGGATAAGGCTTTGCTGGAAGCAAGTTGATAGTGGTGGAATGCTCCCTCTCACCTTTCCAACAACGAAGCTTCACTGGGAGAAAGCTGGTAGTGGTGAATCTGGCTTTGCTGGAAGGGGTGAAACTGACTTTGGTGGGAGGAGTGGAACTGGCTTCGCTGGGACCAAGCCTGTACCGGTGCAATGTTCACTGCCAGCTCTCTATCAGTCTGACTTCACTGGGAGCAAGCTGGTAGTGGTGGAATGCTCACTCTAACCTCTTTCACAATCTGGATTGGCTGTGGGCAAACTGGTAGTAGTGGATCAGACTTGGCTGGGAGTGTAATGGGCAAGGTCAGGCATAAGTGATATTGGCAACAATAATGTGATATCAGCAAATAGAACAAAGGGCTCGATATTCGTTTCAAGGACATCAAGTCAGGAGACATGTCGAAGCTGTTTCAAAGTCATAACTTGGTTTGCTTTACATGATAACGAGTCAAGAGAGTACAAATAGAATCCTCCGATGCTATCACCACCTCGCTTTATATACACTTTGTCTGCCAACCTCGATTCATTCCTCATGCTCTGATGAAGCATCTGACTCCTTTGCCAAGATCTTACGCACCACCAATGCAACACTTATGCGTACAACTACACCACATGATTCGATGTCCTAACACCTCAGACCACATCCCTATCATACAAAATCATACCCCGACCACAATACACCGTTCTCACACCACCTTCGAGTCCATCAACGTCTCCAGCTTTCCATAATGCTAATTCCTTCGGCATTCCATCCCGATTCCCATTCCCATCACTTGCAATTCAAACTGTGAAAGTATTGCCTGCCTCAGTTCCAGGTCCTCCGAGAACATTTCCTAACCGTCTTGGCTTCTCTGGGTACTGTTTATGAAATTCCTCCACTGCTTGTAAATCATCCACAAGCTTTGTAGGTTCCCAAGTCAAGGAATCATAACCTGTCCATTTTATCAGGTATTGTAATTGACTGCGGCACATCCAGCTATCCTCAACACTAGATACTGGGTATTCCTCATCACCAGCAACCTCTACTGGGGGAGGAGGATCTATTCGTAGTCCTACAAGGGGATAATCTACCACTGGAGAGAAAAGTGAAACAGGTTGTATCCGAAGAATGCGTATCGACCCGGGCAATTCCAATTACGAAGCACATGGTGACACCCTGCGAAGAACCGTAACCTGTGTCAACCTCTTCCAATGCAGCTTCTGGGTGGGTCTGGTAGTTCGTATATGTCGGGCATCAAACCATACTGAGGTACCTTGCTGTAAATTAGGTGGGGGAACTGGTCCTTGGTTGGCTGCTTGTTTCTGTGGTACCTGACTTTACATCATTGCTACCTGGAGGTGCTCATGTGATTGTTGGATGTTACCGGGGTATTTAAGCCACGTAATTAATACAACATTTATTCAGACTAAATACAGCTGCCTAAATACAAACTCAATTCCTCGTCTTTCCCAAGACTCAACCTCTTATCTATTTTCTCATAGTAAGAGCTCACCACTCCTGCTCGTCGGTCCAGGGTCACTCGTCAGAGTATTCTTTGTAAGGTAACAACCCGGTAGTGATGTACCGGTGTACGTCGTATTCAATACCGATTGTAACGGCGTACTATGAAAGTTATTGGCAAATGTGGATTAAATGCCGATCATTGAAGAATGAAATTTGATCGTTGATAGTTTCGACAACCGCTTTGTGTGCGTATTGATACTGTGTCAGTTTGAACGCACCCATATACAGAATTTTCACGTAAGTGAAATAAGGAAGTAATTTTGGATGTTTGTAGACAGAATTCTTAATGATATTTTAAGGTGTTCTTCGCTTGTAATTTCTGACTGTGGATTGCTGCTAGAGCTTGGTTCTTTTCATCGTCGGGGACAATGTGAGTCTTTATATAGTCAAGCCTTCAGATCAAGCTTGCCTTCGGGTCATCGCCATGACACATAGTTTACTTGATAGCTTATCGCAGAGATCACCTGAAGTGACTCATTGATAGTGCCACGAATTCCCTCAAGGTTGTCGTGTCCATGCATGAGGTGTTTCAAGGCGTTTTGCCTCCACTATGGGACATCCTCACGTCATGATATCATGCATACTAATATGCCAACTCATAACTTCAACTTGGACATCTTGCTTCCCATTCGGTCAGTAGTTGGAACATCTGACGACATATAGTCTTATCAGTGCTTATTGCAATTTATAATAACTCCAGCTTATTGAATGCCTCGGCTTTTAATTTGGCTATTCGGCAATGCGTCCAGAGATGTAATCAGCGACCAACCGATACTCTGCCAACCTAGATTTATCACATGTCTTATAATGTTGCAATGCATACATACTTGAACCAACAAGCAGGGTCGCTTCTGGCCTCCTATCTTCAGCCAATGTCATTAATCCCTCAGATACAGCATGCTTAGGTCTCGGCGCTTCCATAGACCGAGAAGCGTTACAGGATGAATCCCTATCGCTGAGCGACAGGGCCCGTGAATCGCTATTTACTCGCATCTCGCTTATCATCCGCTGCACACGTAACTCTGCAAGTTTGCAACTTAACTGTGTGTTACCATGCTAGATAAGATATAGTAAATGTGGCCAATAACTACGCGCACTGCTGAAGATTGTTCACTTCCCAGTAAAGGCATCAAAGTTGCATCATCATATTTGAATCTGCTAGTGCGGGCTGACCCGTCACTAATTGATCGACACGTGGCTCAAGTGTAATCCTGCTAAGAACCTCTTGACTGACAAACATTGTGTTGCTCCCACAACTAGGTGTTATGCAATTAAGTACTTGCTAACCAATCCACTGATGTATCATTACCGCTATTAAGTTGAACCTTTAACATTGGATTGTAGCTTGGACCTGATCCGCATCAAAGCCCTCATAATCGTGCACCTTCATCGGTTCTCCAGGCCACGACATCTGAGGGTTAGTTCCCTGGACTGCAAAGAAAGCGGTACACTTCGACCATTCGGATGTCCCATTATTCGCAGCAAATTCATACAAGGGAATCCACCGTACCCAATCGTCCTGTTGATGATTCAAACACGCTCACACGTACTGTTCCATACTGGCATTCATTCGTTCACTCAGTCCATCCGGTTGAGGGTTGAATGATGTAGACATCTGTCGATTAATCCCCAAATGACAACATATCTGGCCGCAGAAGGTCGAGGCAACTTAAGGGCCCCGGTCCGAGACGATTGTTGCTGTTAGTTTATAACACGTTACAATCCCTTGTAAACACAACTTAGCCATTCCTATTACATCTATCGAAGTATGGAAAGGAATGAAATGCCGCATGATTAAAAGCCTATACACTACCACCCAAATCGCATCGAGCTAATTGCACTCCGGTAAACCTACACCAAAATCCAGTGCAATATCTTCACATGGTTTTTCTGGGATCGAAAGTTGTCTCAGTACGCCAATCCTTACATGTCTTGACGTGCGGGATGGCTGGCGATCGTGACAATTCCGTACATACTGGTAGTGTTGGCATCAGTTCTGGACCATGGCTTCGGGTACAGGTCCGGGTCGGAACCGAAATGCTGCCAACCTGGCATTCCGGGTTGGCAAAAGACCCGAACTGTCAATTGGGATACAATTCAATAGTAATCTACCAATCCGTCTGAATCAGGCCGGTTGTCAGCAGGTTGTCTAGCGGGTTCATCAGTAAATACATTCAATCCACTTGCCTTTGGGATTTGATACAAGTACTTGAACAAAATCGATCATTCAACAACCAGCAATCAATTATACAAGATGCAACACCAAAAATTGTTGACGCTCTGTTGAACCTCAATTGAGGTGTAGTGACATCAACACTATACATATTGCCCATATCGGCGGGCATTACTTCGAGTAAGGAAAAATGTGGCAGCATAGCCCTCGGATCATAAAAGATATAACACCGAAAAGTGGTGACGGACTGTTAATGCCCAGTTGATGTAATGTTGACGCGCAGTAGTTGTACTGCTGACGCTGATTTTTAGGTGTAGCGACATCTACATTTATCATATTGCCCATACAGGCTGGCAATATGTTGATTATGGGTAAATGCCTCAGAACAGCCCTTCGAATATACAAGATGCAACATCCAACATCGTTGATGCTGCATTGACGCATATTTTTAAGTGGTAGCAACATCGACAATAATCATATTGCCTATAAAGCCGGCCAATACTTTGATTATGAATAAATGTCATCGCAAAGCCCTTTGATTATAGTAAGTACAATGCAAAAAATCGTTGACGCTCCATTGACTCTCATTGTCAGAATGGGCCAGCGGCCATATCAGTTTCTTCTTTGTATATAATGGCTGCTAATACATTTGTTATGCATTACAGCAAGTAAATCAGTTTCCAATTACCGTACCTAAAAGACCTAATATGTTCTAACTGTTGTTGTATGGTCAAAATTGTATACACATAATTATATAGTCATTATTGACAGCCAACGCGTCTTTGAATGAATACTCAGTTGCATCCAACACTTCGGGGCCTCTCAATTTCAGATTAACTGCTACACATGTTCTTTGAGTGGCAGAAAAGGAAGCACATTTACATTCCAGCACGTTCAGCCGGCAATTTACTGCATATAGATATATACACAAATTTTTCATTAATGTAGCCCAACTTTCTCAGGTTTCCTTGTCCAGTTACATCGCCTCGATTACCATGACCGAACATATGCAATTTTGATAATGTTGACAACGTGCACCAGGTCTGAGCGTAGAGTGATGCAGGTGGATATATGGATAAACGTAACATGATAGTCGTCATTCATACAGGTTCGCGTTATGCATGGACCGCTTCTTCCATGACTCATATGACATCACTGAGTTATATTTGTTAGCGGATTTTGTCTCTAATGTAGATTACGTGTTCTCATGTATTCGTAAGAGGCAGGACGATACCACCCAGATCAATCGTCAACCAATTCAGTTTGATGTCTAGAACTTTCGTATGGCCCATATGACCCTTCCACATGCACAGACGAATTATCATGTTTCACACTTTCGTCACTGCAATCAAAACAATGCTGTCACATAACACAATAGGTACACCAATTACTTTTCCTGGCGATATGTAGTCAATAATGACAATTTGCTCATCTAGTCTACAGACAAACAACGAGCCATTACAATTGGTTCATTTGAATCCAAATTCTGTATGGTAATTGGCTGTGAAGGCTATATGCAGGGGTTAAAGCTTACAGGTTTAACAGGATTCGATAGCACGATTGGTGACGACCTGGGCATTGTGTCGGGTGGAAGAGCGATATACATATGTACGAGTGTGGTTTCCCGGAAGCTAACCTCATATGACGACTTTCTGCTTATGATGTGCCTTGTGGCATTTGCGATCTTGCGCTGACAATATTAAATATTTCCATCAGCTCACCAAATGTTGTCTGTGCAGGAGCAGGTGCAAAGAGATCCTTGTAAGGCTTATTGATGGCCGTAATTGCAATGTGACTGTCCCATAGCTTTCATCATACTCTTGATGCAAGATGAAATATCGGTGACACTCCATTGACGCTCAAGTACAGGTTGTAGCAGGAAGCATGTCGCAGCTCATCTTGATTAAAAAGGTAGCCAATACAACAAACACAGACAACAACATATCAAAGTCAATATTTTGCACATATCAGTAGGAAATAAGAAAGTGGCCATAATACAAAAACCCGCAAATGAGAACTGGAGACTGGAACCGACAGATCCAGCTCAGTGTCAGCAACAGGTCCAAATTCCAGGTTCGGTTCCGGGTCCGGGTCCAACCCGGAATCGCACCGTTGCAACGGATTTCCATATAAATCTGCTACTCAAATGTCAACATGTCTTGCTCCAATTATGCATTGGAGTTCACATCATATCGCGACATAATTATGCATGAATTATGCACTTTGATGCCCTATGTCATTTCCCATTCTCCGGCTCGCAATCGAATCAATCGTCATTGAGGAGCGATGGCAAACCGGGCATTTCGGTGTGATTTTCGGCTTGAAATTACAGGGACTCAATGAATATTGGTCTGATCGTAAATTGGAGAACAGGAGTTGAAAAAGGACATTTCACTGTAAATTTCACATATAGATTATGTCACTATATGATGAGAATTGAAATACTCCATTAGAGTGAAAGTTGTAGAACCGGCGAAATGGAACCATGGACCGGTTCCAACCCGGCTCCGAACCCGGCGGTTTGCATGCAGGCCTGGTTGGTTACATAATCTGGGGCTTCAGTCTGCTTTGAAATCCGGACGGCTGCCATGTAGCATGCAACAGTTGCTAACACTAGTCTAGTCAAACCCGGTCAAACCCGCAGGTTGACACATGCAGGTCCGAGTTTGGACTGCCAAGAAGTAGCGGGTGAGGTATTTGGATGCTTCTGGAACCGAACCAAATCATTTATCCAGTCCAAATCTGGACCATTGGCAGGTTACCCAGACCCATTGCTAATACTACATACTGGTCCACATGCGTTCCCATATCGTTCCAGTAATAATGCCGGTCGAGAAGGTCAAACATTTTCGCCCACCCTGAATGTCCTACAAGTGCGGCATTATGAGGCTCCGGTATCAGCCGCAACCGCAACTATTCACTTTCAGAAACATCACGCATCCCTCGATATTGTATTCATCCTGCCTGTTCTATACCCTCCACCCCGGTGATTTGCTTAAGACTACCCCTAACTTGTGTGGCTTTAAGTATTTTTCCTGGCAACAGGTCAGAACTATGTGCTTCTGTCATGAGATTGTACATACAAGGTCAGCCCAGGACAGGCGGGCTGTCCGCCAACAAATGCAATTCACCCTGTAGGTTCTGCGGCTTAAGAACCACTGGTTCTATATCTTTTAATCTTCATGCCCCCCCTCAGGGAGGTCTTCTGGCCTTCTTGTCAATACATTGCCTTTCCCATTCGATTCACCAGGCCTGTGAACTAAATGATAATTGTACCGTGTTACAAATTCTGACCATTGAGCCTGTTTTCAATTTAGAAGCTTCTTTGTAACAAAATACTCGAGGTTCTTATGATCTGTTATCAACTGTACCAGGTATACAGCGCCTTCACACTCGGGTCTCCATTCTTCAAGTGCTTCAATAATAGCCATCAGTTCAATATCATATATATGATAATTGCACTCGGCAGGTGTATGTTTCTTTGAAAAATATGCTTCAGGATGTAGAACTCACTGATCATCCCAGTGGGATAACACTCCTGCGGATATGTAATCAGAGGAATCTGTTTCACTAATAACATCCCTCTTATAGTCAAAATGACGGAGTGCCGGTGCTGTGATAATAATGGCAATTATAGTTTCGAAAACCAGCTGTTGTTCTGATTCCAACACGAATCGTTCATTCTTTTTTGTGAATCTAGTTGGGGGTTCCGCTTTGGAGGAGTATTCCAAAATGAATTGTTGATAACAATTACAGAATCCGACGAATTGTTGTACTTCAATAAAGTTATTTGGCCATCAATTGTTGGTCTTCTTTTCACGGCTCCAGTTCCATACAGTTTGGATTTTTTCTTCATCCATAGATATTCCTTTCGGTGTTATAAGCAACCACAAATACCTCACTGTTTCGTGATGGAATTCACATTTCTCTGGCTTCAAATACAACCCCGCCTTCAGCAAATGCTGCACAATCCATGTAACATGGCCAACGTGCTCTTCTTCAGAGTCGCTATATATCGAAATACTGTCCAACCAAGACGATTCAAACGCATCCAAAGTCTCCCTGATGGCATTAATGATATAGCTTTCGAAATCTGCTGGTGCATTTGTCGTCCGAAATTGCATTGCTGTAACGGCATGGCTGCACATGATGCGTCCAGGGCCGGGTAACCCTCATTTGAAATTGTCAGCTCGCCATGATCCTTAGATCTCTAGCGATGATCCTACCTATACATCGACAGCTACAATCACTCGAGTCCATGTTTGCTACCATATCCACTTAATCACCGTATGCAAGCCTAGGTGGTCGAGTGCAGGCGTACCTGCCTTTACACTGTGATCGACCGAGTTTGGAGATATGCACTTGGAGGCCATGAGAGTGCAAACTAGGAGGCTGTGATAAAGTGAGTTTGGGGATGCACTTGGAGGCCATGATCAAGTGAGTTTGGGGATTCAATTGGAGGCCATGATTGAGCGAGATTGGAGGAGTACTTGGAGGCGGTCAATCTGCAGGGAGGTGAGATGGCAGCTGATAGTCTATTTATTAGTTAATTCATCATGGTGGGCATGTAGAGAATGTAGTACAACATGGTGTGCCTAGCGATGAGACTGGCTGGGAGCTGGAGACAGTTGATCTAGGGATGATGCAAGTACGCGGTGTATACTGTACTCGGAGAATGCTGTACTCGGAGTATGCTGTACTCGGAGTATGCTGTACTCGGAGTATGCTGTACTCGGAGTATGCTGTACTCGGAGTATGCTGTACTCAGAGTATGCTGTACTCGGAGTATGCTTTACTCGGAGTATGCCGTACTCAGAGTATGCTGAACTCAGTGTGAACTCTTCAACATGGCATGGAGTGATCGACTGGGATGACTTGACTTGGTGTTCGTAGGTGGTAGTAGAGTCAAGGACACGAAAGAGAGATGAGAGGAGATGGGGGATATGATGATGAGAAACTGGGACTTAGAGAATGTCGTGTGCGAGTTATGTTACCATCCCCGATTGTGCAGGTACGAGTCCTGATCCCGTGTGTAATAACACCGATACAAGTTCTTCCCCACCAAATCATGCAAGTTGTACCTCTGATGTCTCATACCCGCTTATATCCTCCACATTATTTTCTTCCTCATCCCCCATCTCTCTCTTTCTCGTCCACAACTCAATCATCATTGTAGAACCCAAAGTTAAGTCATCTTGCTCTATCTCTCCATTCCATGGTCATGAGTTGACACAGAGTACAGCATACACTGAGTACAGCATTCACCGAGTACAGCATTCACCCAGTACCGCATTCACCAAGTCCAGCATTCACCCAGTACAGCATTCACCAAGCACAGCACACACCCAAGATTGTTTTTCTTCCCTTGATTCTCATGATGAGGAGTACACCTGAGAATGTAGCTTTGCCTTCCGGCGTACCGCTATATATGAAGGACTGACATCACCCAGCTATCCATGAGAGCTCAAAGGTATAGTCACATCGTAACATTCCGATGATTGCAAGTGAACTAACTGATGAATATTGTCTCAGCACCCGGCGCGCCGTCCTTTGACCGCCTGCAAGTACTCCTTCAATCTCACTTGATCATGGCATCCAAGTGCATCTCCAAACCCACTGGATCATGGCCTCCAAGTGCATTTCCATACTCGCTTGATCACTGCCTCCAAGTGAATCTTCAAACTCACTCGACTTCGGTCTCCACTTCGCATGTTCATGGCCTCCTTGTTCATATCTCCAAGCTTGCTCGATCACTGCCTCCGAGTGTATCTCCAAACTCGCTCAATTGTGTCCTCCAAGTTCACACCATCATGGCCTCCAAGTGCATCTTCAAACTTGTTCAATCACTGCCTTGGGGGGTACCTCTGAGTTCACCTGGTCTTCATTTTCAGGTGCACCTTGAATTGCTCTCAAGCACCGCCTGCAGCCAAGCCCTGATTTACCGTGTGTAGATGGGTAGCTATATAGATACATAGATGAGAGGACAAATGGATCACATGAGTTTTAAAAATCGTTGAACGATAAGTAGTAGCTATCATTTCCAGGCACACCAGCAGTGTTCCCAAAGACAATGTTGTTATTCCCAGACTTCTCCAGTTTCATTCGAGGTGCTCCCAGGCATGTAGTCGGGGCTCCCAGGTGTATTGTCAGCGCTTCCAGGCCTGTCTTTGGGGCTCCCAGGATCATTGTCAGTGCTCCCAGACTTGTCATTGGCGCTTTTTGGCTTGTCGCCGGCCGTTCCAGATACTCCCAAGCGTACCCAAATTGCTCTCTGGCGCATTATGATGTTCTGAAACTTATCACGACCACTCCCATGGTACTCCTGTACCAGTCCTCAGAGGTTCCAGTTTCTCTCAAGGCCGCCAGGAATACTCTTCTAGGGTCTGATACTCCCCCGAAATTGACCCTTCCAAGTTTACACTCCACATTCTCTCAGACCCTCATGGAGTCATCCAGAGACTAAAATTCATCTTGTCGATGTCCCAGGCTTGTCATCATCGCTCCCAGTCTTGTCGCCGGCTCTCCCAGAGGCTTCCTGATTGAGCCACAGTTCTTTCTGGCACTCTGAGGTGTTCCCAAACCTGTCACAATCACTCCCATGGTGCTCTTGCTTCTAGTAATCAGAGATCCCAGTTATTTGCAAGCCTGGCTGCAATGCCTTTCTAGGGTCTGATACTCTCCAGACATTGACTCATCTAAGTTTACACTCCACATCCTCTCAGATACTTCTGGAGGCATCTACAGAGTAAAATACATTTTGCTGATGTGATCATAACTCAGTATGATATATACCTAAATTTTGCGGTTGTAGATGCACTTTCACCTCCCTTTCACCAATTTGTGATCTGATCAATATTTGTCAAGTCACTGCAAAAAACATCCAATTTTCCACATCATTTGTCTGGGACTCAACCCACATTGATCAGATCGCAAATTGGAGAAAGGGATGTGAAAGAGCAAACAAAATTGCTTAATTTCTATATATATTGTATTGTAATATGATTAGAACTCAAATACTCGATTGCAGTCAAAGTTCTGAGTTCACAAGAATGATGCTCTGCGGTCTGCTAAACCTGGCTAAAAAACATCAGTTTTAGAAGCGGTGTCAGTTGGAACAAGTTCGTCATTTGGCATTTTGGTTACCTGATCATTCCAGCACCGATCCGGGGTCACGGTTACGGTTCCAACCCCCACCCCAGGTGGGCAACCCAAACCAGTTGCTAACACTAGATGTTGCAACGCCTCAGACCCCTTGCTTATTCAATCAAAAAATACTGCCACCACTGACCTTGCAGCTAACATTATCTCCATGTCTAGTAACATCTCAATCTTTCTGTACCATCAATTCCATTGACACTCCCCTCTTCAGTTGTTTTCCCCTCCCACATTTTCAATTGTCCCCTTGATTCATGACATCCACCGAATAGCACTATGTAACCCTAAATACCGCAGTGTCAACATATATACCTTTATCATATACATATGAATTTGAGCTTTATATTGGCTTTTAAATACAAACTGATGTATATTACAATCTTAATAGCATCCTAAGATACTTATGATATCTCTTTGCGTTTGATTTCATTATGTGGAAATATGATAGTTATTGCTCTGTATATATTTGTATAAACATAAAAAACAATCTATGTTAGAATATATTCATTCTTTTAGCAACTTTAAGTGTTCCCTCATTTCTTTTTCAATCTTCTTATTACAACAAATTAATTACTTTGTATTTCAAATAGATTATATATATTGGATTGGAAATTACACTTTAGTCTGTCTAAAGATATTTAATACTAAATTTCCTATACTTAAAGTATTTAACTGTAACTTGTTGTAGGAACTAATTATCTATTCCTGGCAAATAGAATTGAATTGAAATATACTGAACAGTTGATCTCCAAACAAATGTGTATGAGGGTGGCAAATCCATGTTCTGATGTACTGGTTATCAGGTGTTCATGTTGCAAAGCTGTTGCCACACAGAATTCAGGCTGGGAACAATTCCCTACGGCCCCCCACCTCCGCCTCCCATAATCATCATCTGCACCAACCTTCTCCGGTCCACCTCACGCTTCAACATTACACACGCAGTCGCTACCACAACAACCTCATCAACATCACCCAAGACGAGCACTCCTCCATTACCGGCATAGCTCTTACTCGTCCCCTCCGTCCTCGTCTCATCATTTCTCACCAACTCCGCCACCTTCTGACCGGCCCTATACAATACCAAAAGATTCGTCTTCATCGTCTCTCCATCCGATATTCTCGGACGAGCATCTGTTGCGTAGAGCCACTCCCAGCGCACACCAGCGTGGGTGAACATCGCATTTCGGCCGCAGATCCGCCCCATAGACTCGACGCGGGTCTCAGTGGTGTCTTCATCCGATTCCCCGAAGAATGTGATTAACGGGCTGCGAGACCGTCCAGGGCCAAAAACGTAGGAGGTCTTTGCGACCTCGGCGCAAGAGGGATGAGCGACGAGGTTGCAGTCTCCTGAGGATCGCGTGAGCCGCGTGGAGATATAGGCGGGGTTGTTTGGGCCGCGAAGGATCTCAGTGACAAGTTCGCGTGCTGGGAGCGGGAGACGAAACCAGGGTTGACCCTTGGTGCTGATGGTTAAGGTTCGGGTGGGTTCAAAAGTGCACGCTGTTGAAGAGGTGGAGAGTTTTATGTTGGGGAAACGGGACTCGGAGTCGACGTCCATTGCTGATTTTTCGGAATGCATTGTGGCCTTTTCTTCAGGGTACATGACTGTTGTTGTTTGGTGAGGGTGAAAGTATAGATTCTGTAGAATCCGAATTGCAGGTGAATTGCTAATTATATTGTTGGGCGATGTGACTACGAAGATAGCTGAAACTCTGGATTCTGCCTTGGGCGAAGTAGTGTGGTGAATAAAGACTGAGTGCCTCGTATCCAGATGCCGAGATTCGTGATCGGCAAGGCTGAAGAACGGAGGTATGTCCGTTAATAAATACGCGTATATTTTCGTTGCGGAGCTGCACAGCCTCAACATAGCTGCATCTGAATGATTGTCCAGACACCGCCTATGCGAATGGATAACAGAGATCTAGACCAGCCATTTCCGATTTCAAGTGATCGTTAATATACCCACTGGCGTTGCGACTTTGAAATGATGTTAGGTGCAACACAGCTTATCACTCACGATATGAATTTACGCGGAACCGGACCATGCAACATATTGTATGAGGCGGTGATCGTTATACGCTGATAGATCGAATGGGGTTATTTAGAGGTTTTAGCTGTGCAAATTCATAGACCCTAGCGTGCACGCGATTTCAGTCTTCAAACTATCCAGTCATTATATTACCTTCCTCCGTACAAATAGCCTTCAAACGAGAAATAGATAACGTCGCCCCAAGCGTTTAAACAATACATAGCAGCCAGGTTCCCTATTCTTCCTTGGTATCCGCTGACTGACGAATACTTGCACTATACTTCTCCGCGCCAGAAACTCCGTGGAAACGATACAATGGCTCCAGCTTTGCCTGTTTGTTCATAAAGACATAACGCTGAATCCACCACGGTAGAAATTTGGTGAGCTGGTAGCCCATGAACTTTCTGAGGGGTACAGCAAACACATAGTCCAATTCTTCCAGTGTGCGTTGTTTGGTTTCTATGGACTGTTAGAAATGACATTCCAGTGGGCACCCAAAATTAAAAGATACTTACCAGGCACGAAGAAGAATATCATGATAAACGCGGCGACATTCAGACCTGCGTAGAATCTAGCCGAATTGTCAGTAGCACGGCCTATGATACCAGAGGTGAAAAATACCCAAAAGCGCCAACGGGCGTGAAGGCGGCAAGTATACGCGGGAAGCTAATTGAAAGCACGGCCGCCCAGAAGAGGCACGTTGCCACGGCGAAACCCATCCCGACCTCACGATGCGACAACGGAAAGACTTCGGCACTGTACGTATAGGGCACGGGGCCTTCACCGGGAGAATAGAAAGCGGCAAAGAGGAAGACAAAGAGTGCAATCATTCCCAGGTGCGCCTTGCTAGATTCGGGAATATAGAAGCAGAACCCGGCGGCGAGCAGCGTCCAAGCCATCTGGGGAAATGTGAACAACAAAAGGGACCTTCTGCCAAAAGTGTCGATTGTAAAGATGGCTGGCCATGCGAAGATGAAGTTGACCAGACCGAACCCCCATGACGCGAGAAGGGCTTCCTTCTGTGAGGCACCGGCTTCTACGAAGATGGTAGAGGAATAGAAGGCAATGATGTTGATACCGCACATCTGTTGCGCAAGCATAACAGTAAAGGCGGCCAGCGTGGCTCGGCGGACCCGCGGGATTGTAAACAGCTCAAAGAACCGTTGTAGGTAGTTGCTTCCCTTAACGATTTCGGTTTCAACTTCAAGCTGCGCATGAATGTAATAGAGATCACGTGCTGCCTGAAGTTCGCTGTTCCGCAAGCGGAGAAGTGACTTGAAGGCGTCTTGATACCTCTTCTTCTTGATATACCATCGAGGAGATTCTGCCCATACATATTACATTAACCTTCCGTTTTAGAAGAAATTGGGGCTTAGAGTAGGCAATGGAAGGTGGGAACTCACCAGGACAGAAGTAGATTCCAATGGTAAGAGGAACCGCGGGAAGAAACGCTGAACCAATTTGCAACCGCCAAGCGATAGTTCCAACTTCATTCACTGCAAGATTTGCGCAGAATCCCATAAATATACCGAACGCAGTCCACATCTGCCTGTTAAGACAAATTAGACTGTGCTACGAGACGGCGATGAGTATATAAACTTGCCATGACATCACCAAAGCTCCGCGGATGCTTGTTGGTGCATTCTCAGCGGCAAATATTGGAACCGAAGCGCCCTTCAAACCCATTCTGCAATCATTAGCGTCGGCCCAATAGTATTATCTGCGTGGGGGACCACAAACCCGATACCCATCAAAATACGCGTTATGAAAAGCTCCTCCCAAGATTGCGTGACCGCACCACCAATTGGAGTCAACAAACAAAAAACGGCTGAAATGAAGATTGTGCCACGACGGCCTAGGTAGTAGTTTATAGGGTCCGAGCACCAACATCCACTATTCACTCTATTCTCAGCATTTGTACACGTGTCGGTAGAGTCGAGCCACTGACATCAGAGCAGAACCAATATAAGGGGCTGCATTAACAAGCCCTACCAGCCAATTATCTCGATCATAGTTACGATTACTTTTATCATGACCGTTGCCGATTCCGAATTCCTGAGGAAATGACAAGTTCGCGCCATTGGATCCTGTTTGGTCCCATCCCTGGACAGCAGCGCCGACGGAACAGATAATGATTGTGTAATAGAGGGCGGCGGGATGCTTCCACTTGTGCAAAGTTTCGTTGCGTATATGTTGCTTCTCGTCTTCGGTGATTTGTTTCAAGTTTTCGAAGTTGTCGGGGTCCTGTGCGACGATTGCTCCCTTCTTCAAGAGCGGGACAATGTCAACCAGGTTATGGTCTGCGGCAAATTGGTCGACATCACGCATTAACTCATCGTGGGGTATGTCCGCTAGAGGGTTGTTAATCCTGTTCAATCAGCATTTGCGATAATCTTCAGAGGGGTAGAGAACGCGTACTTTGCTTCGAGGTTCTTGTTCAAATCGATGTGAGACGCGATGGTCCCTCGATGTTCGTGATCAGCAGTGTCGACCTGGCCAGTACCGGACCCTGACGTGATTTTGTCGTTGTCAGCCATGTTAAGTTAGAAGTCTAGCTGATGCGACTCAAGCAGAAAGAAACCCACAGGAAAGAGGAGCAATTATATTTCCCGCAGCCCTGCAATGTCGACTTGTTTGTTGCACGGAAAAGTGGGGTCCCGGGCAAATTACCTGCACCCGGATTATCTGAAATAAGCATCCTGATGGAAATGCGATGGACGCTTGAGATTGGCGCTTCTTCCAGGATGCCTGACCGGGTTGTAGACCTTTGTAGCGATGATCTGCGTCTGTGGAACAAAACCGGCTGCGTGCCTCAACCTCATCAAATATCAATGGCCACTCGTATGAAACTGTACTCTAAGAATACGAAAAAATAGTACGTATATAGACCGATATATCCTAGCTAATGTGGCCGATAAGCTGAGTGCTTTCTACTTCCGTGATAATATTGGATGTGCTGCCGTTGAAATTTAGTTAATGGTGCACCAACGCCAGCCGGTACCCCTAACCAACTCTGCAAAATGGCGTTAGCGCCATTACCGTTCGAAACGTTCCGACTACACTAGTTTCCGAGCACGTACCATACTAAAGCGGGGAATCGTTAGTTCTTTCCGCCCAAAGCCCTGAATCAAGAATCCGCATCTCGATCAATGTTGTACCAGAACATATCAGGTCAGGTGGATCCAGTTCGAGGCCGAAAGCCTTACGTTGTGCAGCTGCGCAGTTGGAATGTTGCTGACGCCGCCTGCTACGTACCGAATGTCAGCATTACTCGATGACAGGAATACAAATATATCTACCGCTCTCATTAGTTCTTCAGAAGATATACCGCACCAGGCTTATACCTGACTGCAAGGTGTTGATTAGTTTTATGCACAATGATGCAAACATACTCCATCAGGTTTCCCCTACGTGACAATGGACCAATATGCCGGATTCGGGGGCCGGCCCAAGGGAAATAGTTCAGCTGCTTCGCACCAGCAGTGTACTGTAAAATAGATTGACAGCTACAGTGTCCCCAAAACTAAAAGTCTGTGAAAGCTTTTCTGTCGCCCGCCCCCACGTGCACTGCTCCAAGTTTCCACGAACAGGAATATCGAATCCAACACCTTGTGTGGCTTTTTATTGTAATCTTGGTCGCCTCAATCCGTCAACGGGAAACACTCTACCTCTGGCGAAATATATCAGCGATGTCTATGCGAAGCAGCCTGGTTTCTGATGCAGAGTAGGAGCTAAATCCCCTTGTTGGCGCTTTGCTCCGCGGTTGCATATGAACAAATTGCGTGCACACCCGGAAGGGGATGCTGAGCCGCGTTTCCACAGCGATGCCTCCCATTTGCAGAAACAACACTTACAAGGAATAAGTGCCTTACCCCTTACCCAAGCCTGGGAGAGCTGAAGAAACCTAGCTAGAATACGCATTGTACCTACATGTATCCAGAGGACGTACCAGACGTCACTACTCTAGATCTACAAACGAAATTCTCCCAGGTTCACATCGCATTTCGTCAAAACTCCACACTTACAGCTATATCGCTATAAAGTTTCAGAACAAGACGGTGATTAGTGCATGAGAGCCGTATTAGCCATAAGTCAAAGCATCACTACAGGAAAGCTAGCTCAATCCAAGTGCGCACCAGATGATCCAAGCTGTTTTATAGATGCCTCTAATAGCGTAGGGACTCTTTCCAGGAACTTACTACATAGCTGTCACTTGCTTGAAGCCATTAGACTGTATGTGCTTGGCTTAAAAGCTAGTCAAACCGCCGCAAACGGAGCCATTACTTACCAGTATACACTATGTTTAGCTTTAGTAGGTGAACTTTGTTTAGTGTCCAACAGAGAAGCATTATGCCAAACAAACTCCGGCAAATTTTAACAGCGACCATAAGCTGTCACACCGATTATACAGCGTATATGCATATATCCCATAGATTTGTCAACTCTCTATCATCGTTAAAGCTTGCGGTTGTAGTAGTAGCCAGGTAATGATGCCTCCAGCTGAACGAGGAAGATAGCCGTTGTGCATTTCGGTGAAAGAAGCGAAACGCGTTTTGACGGAGGTGGCAGATGCCAGTACCACCAGTACGGCCAACATCGAGTAGAGATCTAACCCTTCAATCGTGCAAGAAACACACCCAGACCTGCGTCTACCGCCTAACCCTGAATATTGCCCATCTTTTATGGCTATTTTGGTGTGGGATACCGATTTCTATGCATCTGGTTGACCTAATTGGCTGCAATCTCCAGGTGCTTCCAAGGATAGACCTTTGGAATAGGGTACCTATGCATATGTGGGTATGATCCTGGGCATACCCATCTGCCTCTCTGCATAGTACGCGTCAATACAAGCACGATCGCCGATCGCGTTCATGATCCATGGATGAATCTGTCTGAGCAGAAAGAGAGACTAAAAGCTACAAGAGCAGCTTGGTAGACTAATGAAGATTTAAGTGAGTGGATATGTAGTTGAAAACCCGTCACTAACTATAGTATATATCTACTCCATGGATCCAGAACACGTACCTGACCTACTTGTTATAGGGCTCTTATTGTCCGTACTCTATTGAATCCGGTGGATTCTATCTCACCGAAACCTGCCCCCACTACTCCACATCCAGCTGCTCGGAGAGATATACTTTAGGGCTTATTCGTGAAGTTGTGTAACTGCAGGGCAGACCATGGTTATACTATTCTTCTACATAAGTACCTGGTAACTGACTGGAAATTGTAGTTGTGTGGAGCGCGAGAGAGTGAGCAGTAAATAACTTCAAGAACAGGAGCTATGTTCCACGAAAACTGCTGTATGTATTGCATAACAGTTGTTTCTCTCAAAAAGTGACCCATACCTTCTCGCTCTCTCCTCCGTGCCGGATTAATTGCAGCAACGGAGCACTGTACAAAACAGTAGTTTATACTACACGTATAAGTTATATTGGAGCTGCCGAACTAGATCCTGTCAGTTAACTCCTTAATTTATTATGATGCGTGAATGAGGTTGTGGAAGCTCGAAGTGGAAAACAGGTACGCGTTCATCTCATCAGTTGGATCCATGGATCGAACTCTCAAGTTTAAGTCCAAATGAGGATCACGCTGTCGTAAAGTCACTCATTAGGTAGGCTGTGGGCAATGTCAGTGGTTTAAACTCTATGATAGTTACCCTCTACCAAGCGTGCACGGCCTCAATTGTCACATCGGCTTTCGTTGGCGGTAGGCTCCGATACTTCGCCGGGTGAGTACTATGTGGTTTACCTGGAAGTTGATATTACTACTAGGCATTGTTACTAGCATGCGTGAGCTTGAATTCTTCACACGTCCCATGGTCAATAACATCTATTTCCAAGTTCGTTCATGGGTTTGTATTCACGCTTTTGACCCAGTCAATTGGCGGATCACGCAGTGATGCGACGAGGTGAGAAGCGCGGACCGCAAGGCACGGTACCGTCGGCCACGTTTGTTGAGACATGCTAGGGGTCTCAACCAAGGCTTCGTAGATCTATATTTTGAAAAACCTATTTGGCCCGTCTAGAGGTGCAGCGTTGCAAAATATCTAGATCTCCAATATCTCGAATCTGTATCTTCAAAATCTCGCGAGCAACCTAATGCGCCCAAATTAACTCCTTCAGGGATAAACCAAAACTCCCACGCAACAACACCCACAATCTGGATATAGATATATTCGAGCACACGTAACCTTAGCCACTAAAACATGAGATTCGTGCACGCCTGACCCCGGGAACATCACTCCGTCTCTACCGACATGACAGCAATCGCCCTCTTTGACTTGAAATTGTCATAATTCCCTCCCAACAAAGTCCCCAAAACTCTTCCCTCCCCTAAACCTGTGTAACCCGTCCGCATCACAACCTGCAGTTCTCTAACCGCTTCTCGAAACGTGCTCTGTATATGTTTGATCGCGTATGCCTTCTGTCCTAGATCGATGGATGTATTTGCCGGATCCTTGAGGGAGAAAAGATATTGTTGCACAGGATAGCGAGAGAATACTTGGGTCTTTCGCCCATACGACGGCGAAGGCAACAGGTTAATTACGGCAGTAGTGTAGTCAAAGTACTGGCCGTAAAATTTCAGGAAGGATATGAGGATGGCACCTAGGTCGAGAGTATCTGTCGGACAGTCCAATCCCTTTGGATACTCCAACTCAATCCACGCTACCACCATCCACACCAACAGATACGAATTAATGCCACCGGTGTATGTAGTCCCCAGCTTGCGCATCGCAAGAAACTGTTTCATCACAGAGGTTAAAGCTGTCACTATGCTCTCCCCGTCCAACGTCTCTATCCAGGTCTGCATCATCTGGGTGGCTCTGACGCCATGGCCATCCTCGTCAATGGTGAGATCTATTTCGATTCCCGTCACTGCATCTGTTATCTTCAATAGCGGAACTGATGCCGCAAGAACCGCTTTGATGTTGCTTGCAAAGCGAGTACTGAAGATTGACGACTCCAGGGTCATGAGAAACAGTTTCGGGTTACCGAAGTGCCGTGGGGGTGGAGTTAGGACTAAGTCGATATCGGATGTGGGAAGGTATAGGCCTGTCACGTAGGAGCCAATTGGTCGAACTCTGGCTCCAGGCTGGAGGGTAGTGATCAGTTTTGAGAAGCGGGAGACAAGGTCTTGCCGCATCTTGACCTCGGATGGTGTGGGGGTCATGTAAAGAACGAAGGCGACGATTTCATCGTGGAGACTGGCGCGGGCTGTAAGTTAGATATAGCTATTTCTAGATGAGCGTGTAACATACGTTTCCGGTTTGGTCCCCTCTGATAGCCACGGAGGGCGCGTGTCTCCGGATGTGGGATGAGCATACTCTCCGCACACTGGGATGGGCATCCCCGTATAGTCGCTGGCGCTTTTCATCCGAGACGGCGACCCAGCAATCAGGGAGCGCTTTAGCATTTCTCCCATTGTGTTATCCATCCTGGTTTCTTGGTGTGCGGTGATGCGGAGGCGATGAGGACGACTGAATAGAAATACACCAGCTAGCGAGCCTTGTCTCATTGTACTGGCCGATTACCCCGCTTCTTTGCTTACATATGAACTGTTGCGGGTTATGATAGGCGCATGATGCATATTAGTTTACACGTTGCGGATATCCCAAAACATCGCGACCGGGCAATCATTCGGTATCACCAGCCAACAAGGATCCAAATTGTTGCAAACTCTAAATATGGTGCAACCAGCAGAGCACGTGTAGCAGTTCAAACTGGGAAACAATAATGCACGGAATCTGGCGAGAAGAGGGATATGATAATTCAACTCTCTATACAGCGCAAGTTAAGCAAACGTTAAGCAGAATTTTGAATTATCATACAACTCATGATTGTTACACTATGATAATATATAAGTGGGAGGTTAAATTTGCAGTTGCCACTGGAGCCAAAGTTTTGAGCTCATCATATGAATTTTTAAAAAATTGTTTACCTTGTAACATTTTGAGAACAGACTCAAGTATAAATACTATATTATCGCCAAAAGTGCAAATTGAATACAGGCTGCAGGATGTGCACATGTAGATATGTGAGGGTTAGTAAAGGCTTCCTGTGAACTCCAGCTTGTCATACAGTGTATTGGTATTTATAATTGGTTCATAAAGATCTAGGTATTCTTCTATTATCCTTTGTCAGGCTAGTGGCCAATGCTACATAGTATATCAGTGTCTAATTTCTGCGCTTTGTTTCGATACCAGTGGTACATGAATCATTGCTGTTTGTCAGCTTGAGATTACACTCGCCCATGAGAGTAGGATGGTGTGACAACTTGAAAGTCAGCCTGAAAGTGAGTATGTTAGTCTGCTTATGTTATGGCGCAGCTGGCAAGTGAGAATTAGACATGAACAAAGGAGTGGGCTTGGAGATAGCAGGAAAAACGTGTTGTTATGGAATGATGGAGAGGTTCGGAGATGTGGAGATGGCATGAGAATATCACAAGATGGTGGCAGTATAATTTGTAACAATACGAAGGTGGTCTGAGCTGATGCAAAGTTGAGCAATGTGGCATGGTTGGGTCAGTAAGAGTTGCGGTAATGGTGTGAAGGCTCATGGGAGAAGATTCGGATGTTACAATGAAGCATGAAGAATGGTTCGGAGGTGGTAGAGGAAACTGTATACACAGAGAAGATGTTGGCATTGGAGCATTTCTTGTTCGTCTCTCTGTACTGGGTCTGTTAGATAGCAAAGCAAGTTACGTCTTTGAAATAGCTTTGACTCATGTTTTGTCATGATTCCCGCAAAACTAACATTGAGTCACCGGTTTTGCTTTGTGATATCACATTGTTGTTACCAATATCACCTATGCCCGACCCCGCCCGTTACGAATGATTCCACCAGTCCGCGAATGGATCAGTCCAGACAGCAACCGTCCAGTCCAGTCCAGTCCAGTCTGAGATATTAATGTACTGTGATCAGTCTGATCCTCAATGCTCGTGGACTGGACTGGGCTCAGTCTGGACTGATCCAATCCGGCTAAATGTTCATAATGACATAAATGCACTCATTCAAGTGAACTCATGCTCAGACTGTCACCCGCCATCCAGACTTTGTCACTTGCCACTTGCCACAATCCCTTGCCACTTGACTCCACACCCACTGTGCAGTCATCTTGTTCATTGTAGTGGACATATCAATTCCTACTGTCATTCACATTGACTCATACAGAATTCAGACAGATACAGAATTGCTCAGCGGCAATCATCCGCCACTCCCCACTTACCATTTGCCACTCGCCACATACCATTTGCCACTTCCCACTTACTATTAGCAAATCGCCACTTTGTGTTCACATCTACCTGCACCTTACACCATCATCAGCTTCATATCAGTATGACATTCAATTCCTGATATGATTCACATAGAGTCATAGAGAATTACTCATCGACTAGCAGCCATCTGCCACCGGCTACTCAACGCTCATCACTGGTCACACAACAATTATCACCGAACTGTTGCTCTGTATGGTGTGATTGCGGTAGAATCATTCATTGCGCACTCTATATAAAGGAATGCTTTTACCTATCGATAGAGCAACAGTCAACAATTTAACAGTCACTCTGAACGAACCTTTTTTCTTTCTCCGCTGCAATCTGCAGCTACATTCAGAATGTCTTGTCAATCACTGTCAGAACTGACTGATGATTGCTAGCCATCAGACTCGGAGTGTTCAGGAGTATCTGTTTCTATCGACCCAGATTCTGAAGGACTGTCTGCCACACCACTCTTACGTAGCCAGCAGTATCTGTCCCCATCAAGCGCCTTGAATTCACCCCAATTCTTTCCCCAGTCCATCTCCCACAGAGCCAGCCAGTTAACCTCCCCGATTCACATGCATGGATCACTTACTGGACCTGGGAAAAGCCGCCACTGGATGTGCTCCTACTGTAAGTACTGACAAATCAACTCAGCTTCATTGTGCTTGGAGTTCAGCTGTACTGATCATAACAGGTTCGGTAAAATACAAACTCAGTGGAGGAACCACAAATCCAGCCTGTCACTAAGGACTTGCCATTTGAAATAACTTGAACTTGGAGTCCCAGCTTCATCTCTCATGATCACTGGAGTGATAAATGCAGCATAGCAGTTCGACACGCAGCCTTCCAGCCAGAAGGTGGCAGATGACCTGCTATTACTGAGGATTATTCACGCAAATATCCCATTTAGTATGACATCAGATCACCGGTTCCAGGCCTAAATGCATTCTATCAATCACAAGAACCGAATTCACTGTTCACCATCAAGTATCAAAGATCGCATTCCCACACAGTGTCTGCTGCCGCAGCCACATGTTGCTAAGCTTATGCGGCAAGCAGATATACATATTCACCTTTCTTGTGATGGATGGACATGCCCACATCAAACGATGGTAATTCTGGGAATTATTGCCTATTTTCTATCCAAAACAGGAACGCGAATGGATTTTGTTATAGGCCTTCGGTTGCTTGAAGGATCTCACACCTGTGCAAACATGGCTGAAGTGGTTACTGGGGTTCTGCGAGAATATGGAGTGGAGGAGAAACTTGGATACTTTGTTGGAGACAATGCTAGCAACAATGATACATTGGTCATGGCACTGGCTGAGGATCAAGTATTCCGCAATGGTTATTATGATGCAGGTAATCACCGTCTTCGTCGTGCTGTCCATGATGTGAATCTTGAGGTTTAGCCTTTCTGGTTTGGCGATGTGGACCGTACTGTTCTCCAGGATTCGATTGTGGTCACCTGTGATACAATGGCTGCATGGAGGAAAATGGGAACCTGGCGAAAGGCACACAATATCAGCATTTATGTATTGGCATCACCTCAGTGGCGGCAAGAGTTCAAACGGCTTGGTGCACAAACCATCCTACACAGACAGAATTCCACTTGGGGGAATACAGGATATACGATGATTCAGAGCATGCTTCGGAATAGAGATGCCGTGGAAGTGTTCTGACTACGCCACTTGAAAGAATTGGAGAATGATCCTTTGTCCATGGGGGATTGGGAGCAGCTTGCAGATGCAGTCACATTTTTGGAACCATTTCACTCTGCTACACTTCGAATGGAGGGAGATTTTGCAGAGCCACATACAATCATTGTGGAACTGAACTTTCTTCGAACAACATTGACCAATAAATTGCAACAGTACCAGGCAAACCCAAATCTGCACAGTTGGAGAGCTGCAGCCGAAGCAGTTGTGGTTCATTATAAGTCCCGAGAGTTGTATACATTACTTACTGTGTGTGTTGCACTAGTGATAATACATGCGGTATACAAGTGGGAATACTTCGAGGTGGCTGTGGACAATCTTGAATGGACTGATGCTTAATTGCAAGATGCAAAGCTGCAGGTACAAGCACTCTGGTTGACAAAGTACATGTCTGTATCTTCATTTGCTGTGGATCCAGGTGAATGCCAGCCTATAAAACACCTCCAGAGATATCCCCATTTGCTACCTGGCGTGCCCAGAGACAGCAAACTGTAATAGGTAAGCCAAACAATGCACTCTTCACTGAATTCAGTTTATACTCAGTTTCATACAGCAGATGAATATGATCGATCTCTCTCAACTCCACCAGAACCCTCCATCACCAGTGCATTTAAATTTTGGTAGTCTCAGCGTGAAATATATCAATATCTGTCAGCAATGGCTAGTGTTGGCAATGGTTCCGGACCGTGACTTCGGGTTCGGGTCCGGGTCCAAACCGAACCATTGCCAAATTGGCGGTCTGGGTCGTCAATAAACCCGAACTGCCCACTCGGGTACGGTTCCATCGTAAACTCCCAACCCGTCTGAATTGGGCGGGTTGTCAGCGGGTCTCACAGCGGGTCCATCTATAGATTCATATAAGGATCTTGTATTTGCAGTGTGTTAATAGTATCTTATCAAAATAAAGTTTTCAGCAACCATTAATGAGCTTTTGCTTGTTGAGCAGTTTGTAATATCGATTAATTTGGTATCTGTGTTTCACCTTCAATATATGGTATTTTTGCCTAGAAAGGCAGTCAATAATACAGTTATGCACACGAAAATCCGCGCGATGCCTTGATTACGCAATATGCAAGTCCTGAAACTGTTGACGCTCCGTTGACGCTCATTTTCAGGATGCTGCAGGGAGCATTTGGCTGTTGCTTTTGCCAGTAAAGGCTGCCAATATCGCATAAATGGATGGCTGCAACCAGTCGGAACATAACTTA
>Ga0307515_10003011_pt1 | contig 35782 bp, 38 predicted proteins | sample 17_EM_MG_FD_194513 | JGI IMG/M metagenome (GOLD analysis project Ga0307515, IMG submission 194513) | Populus trichocarpa ectomycorrhiza microbial communities from riparian zone in the Pacific Northwest, United States - 17_EM | ecosystem: Host-associated > Plants > Roots > Unclassified | place... | reverse complement strand
TGGACCCTCGTCATGCAAAAGCTGAATATATTCTTAGCTTTGTTTTCATCGACGCGCGGTTTCTCATGTTTACTCACCTACGGGTTACACTGGCGCAGAAGTGGTGCAAATGGAGAAGCGCCTGAGTGTCAGACACCTGCTCGAACACTGGCCCGCTCGATATTCGACTTCCCCATGAGATGTCTACAGACACCGCCAGAGTATCCCAGTGAGCAGTTCAACTCCACCGAAATCCTTGACCTGCGAATGCCCTTCCTAACGGGGTTGCAGAAACTCACTAGTCACTGCATAGCCAAAACGGCGCACCTCGTCCATCACCATCATTCTCCAAGTACTTCGAGTATTTGACGTTTTTGTTCGGTAACCCGACAAGGTATGGCAACTCCGCCGCTCGATAGAAGGTTTCCATGTCTACTTCGGTTAGCACGCGCCCTTGGAGGGGGCTCGGTGTGACCCGCTCCCGGTGTCTGGCGCACTGTATAGAGAAAATACTCGGGTGTTCTTGAGTGCAGCAACAACCGGGGGAAAGGTGACGTGTCGTTAACTTGCTGAACACGCCCGCCACCGATGGGATAATCTGGGTGCTGCTTGGATACAAGGATAGCTTGAAACACGGCGCCAGAGGGAAACGCGCGGTGGCACATGTAACACCCCCTCCAGTTGTTCCCGATCCCGTCACCAGAGTCGTTGGGAGTTCCGTACTTGGGGCATCCGCATGGCGCCGAGTTGGGCAGCCTGCCCTTCCGGAGCCGGAGACAGCACGGTTTCAAGGGATACTCAGCATCAATGCCATCAGGTGCCCGCATCGCCCTTCCCCATTTTTCCCACTAAGACTCAGCTTTCGTAACTCTTCCTCATCACCTGCCGCGGAGGTCGATCATCGTATCGGGAACGGGCCCCATCTACGGCGAACGGATGTTCACTGGGCGGAGTTCCCTACCGAAAGAGATGGACGTCGGTTGTGCACGGGGCCTGGGTAAGGGGCATCAATTTGAACGCCGTTGTTAGACGAAGTACTGGGACCAAATCCCCCCCGGGGTGTTGAAATTGAATTCGAGAGCGAATCCCGGACCGACAGCCCAACTAGAACGTTGGCTCAAACCCTCAAAAGCAGTTGCACTACAAGCGAGTTGACGGGAGGAAAAGCTGTTCGCAATCTGAAACCTACTTATATATTTCCCACGTTCCGTTATCCTCCTAACTTAACTCGTCTCTCTCACTTCTCCTTCCCGCCGCTCTCTGTCGTCGGCGCCGTCGCTCCCTACCAGTACCCTTGTTCTTGTTCTCGTTCACATACCCAGCCATGTCTACCCAACAGTCTCCTGACCGCGATTTCGAAAAGCAGTCGTTCGACGAGCCAGCCGATCAACTTTTGTCTGCCCAGAAGGACACCACCAATGATTTGCCTTCCCCAGTCTCCGCCCAGGTTCCACGATCAAAGCCAAAGGTCTCTGCCGCCGCCATCATTCCCGTTTGGATTATCCTTTCGTCTGCGGTCATCCTGTACAACAACCACCTGTACAGCACACTCAACTTCCGCTACCCCGTCTTCCTGGTTACATGGCATCTCACTTTTGCTGTAAGCCCCACCCCTCGATGACCCTAATGCCTCTGACTCGCAATAGGCCATCGGAACCCGCGTTTTACAACGCACCACTCACCTCCTGGACGGAGCGAAGGACGTCCATATCACTAAGGACACGTTTGTCCGCTCTATCCTTCCCATCGGCATCCTGTTCAGCGCGAGCTTGATCCTGAGCAACACCGCTTATCTTTACCTCAGTGTTGCTTATATCCAGATGCTTAAGGTGCGCTCACCATAAAGAGTGGATACTACGTTTACTGACTTGGAATACCCAGGCCTTCACCCCCGTCGCCATCCTCCTAATCTCTTGGACCTTCCGCATCCAGGAACCCAGCAAGAAGCTCGCTGCTATCGTTTTCATGATTTCCACTGGTGTCGCCCTTGCCTCCCACGGAGAGTTACACTTCAACCTCATTGGCTTCATCACCCAAGCCGCTGCCGTCGCTGTAAGCAATTCCAGGTCCACGCATAGTGTCACCGAACTAATTCATTTTATAGTTCGAGGCTTCCCGACTTGTCATGATCCAACTTCTGCTCCATGGGCTCAAAATGGACCCTCTCGTTTCTCTTCATTACTATGCACCCGTTTGCGCTCTCATCAACTCCCTTGTTCTCCCTTTCACCGAAGGGCTCGCCCCCTTTTACGAATTGGCTCGCATTGGACCATTGATTCTCATTTCCAACGCTTCTGTCGCTTTCTTGCTCAACGTCGCTGCTGTGTTCCTGGTGGGCGCCGGAAGCGGGTTGGTTCTGACACTTGCTGGTGTCTTCAAGGTCAGTCTAACTGATTGCCACACACGTCGAACCCTGACAGTTTGGCACCTTCCAGGACATCTTGTTGATCACCGGCTCTGTGCTTCTGTTTGGCGCCCAAATCACTCCCGTGCAAGTCTTTGGGTACTCCGTGGCACTTGGTGGCCTGATCCTGTTCAAGACTTCTGGAAGCAAATGAACCCATTTCTAGCAGGCATACGACCATAGATACAGCCGCTCGTTAGATTGATTCGCACATGTAGACGCACAACAACATTTATATACATTGGCTTGTGTACAATCCGAAACCCGAGTCACCATAGCACCAGTTCACGCGGGAATACCATACAACCGATAGGCTTCGATAGCGGTCTACAAGGCATCGCAATACAATAATGCTTACTTCTCAAAGACTTCCCTGACTGCTCCAGCCATGTCACCCAGAGTCTTGAATTCAAAAGTGGGGATAACGGAGTCGACGAACCCGACAGAGGCACCTGCACGATTTATGTAGGAAGATGACATACCCAGGGATTGTGCTGGGACGTGGTCGTGCATCAAACTCTGTAATGAAGCAATGGTCATTGGATCGCCGTGCGGGGCAGCGGGTGATTTACCTGGGCAGTTGATAAGACTTGATCTTTTTCTATCCCGTAGTTATCTTTGATCACTTTCAAGACACAGACAAAGTTGGCAGGGTCTGGTTTGTACGATCCGATGTCCTGTGCAGTGCAAACCTGGTCGAACGTAAATTTGCCCGCCTCGAGTTTCTCCCTCGTGAACGCAAAGGAGGTCCGATCGACGTTGGAGAGGACGATGAGCTTGTAGTACTTCGAAAGCACCGCGAGGGCGTCGCTGGAATCAGGGAAAATCGGCCAGTCTTTGATGGACCGGCCAAATGCCGTGCATTCTTCTTTTGTGGCTTTGACTGATTCGGGGTTAAGTACCTGACCAACGAATTCCAAGGAAGTCTGGACCCACCCTTCAGGTTTTGAGCGAGACGATCGTAGGCGTGAGTGAGAATGTCCGAGTAGAGCATCGTGGGGTGCTCCGCCTGGAGTGCCAGTTCGATGGTTCCAAGTTGAGTTAGGATTTGGCTCCGAGTCGGCTTTTCGTCGAGCTGGGATATCAAGGGTTGTAACCCGTTGTACATCCCTGTTTCCCAGTCCTATAATGCGGGTGAGTGAGGTCAAGATCGCTCTCGCGGACCTGGAGGAAACATCCAACGAACACATAGGGTTCCGTAGACGTCGAAGACGACTGCCTTGAAATCTGAAAGCTGAGGAGACATATCTGAGACAGAACTAAGGATGGGATGTGCAAAAAACCCTCAAGGAATGCTCGCTGATAGAAGCTACCACGAAGCCTTATCGGTCCCGAGTTGTAGATTCGAGTCACCTGAATCATTCTGATTCTCTACAAATAAAGGAGACGGGTGACCGCTATTCATGGTTCTCCGTGTTCCTTACCTCACCTCTCAGTTGCGGCGTCGGCCGCTCTATTACAGTAGCCAGAACCTGGAGGGGCGGAGTGACGGAGGGGATGCTGATGATCGGGGAGCTCCGAGCACTCGGAGGGTGTGTGCCGAATGAATGCGTCCGGACCAGTAACCAGTAAGACCGAGTGGAAAGTAGGACAAAATGAAAGAGACCACGTTTCAGCAGCGGCCAGGTGAAGGATCCCTTCAGGGCATCTCGAACGAGAGACAGGGGAATACTAGGCAAAACCACGGGTGACCAGTCGATCTGGGCTGCAGTACTGAGCATCTGCAGAAATCGAACTCCCTTCATGAAAATGAAATGGGTTTTCTTGCACGAGGCGTGCGAAAATAAAACGAACACTCATCTCCACCAGAGTTCAATTTCTTCCTCAGCATGCGCGCAGCGCCGGCGGTACTTTGAGCTTTATTGAGCTTTATAGGTCCAGACCATGACGCCCCAGTCCCAACGACCTAGTAAGGGGCGGGATGGCGTTCTCTCCTCATTGAACGCGGTCATCGGTACCCTGGATCTCGCGGGGGAGGTCGTGGGCGTTAGCACATCACCATAGGCTGTTTCTGGTCCCGTCAGCGCAGAATCACTACCTTCGCTGCCGGCTTGGCAGAAAGCCTCATGCCAATCGTGCAGGCGGAATTGGAAAGACGTCCGCCGCTCCGGCTGCCCTTCACGACGATCGTGCGCATTAAACGACGTTTGGCGAGGACCATCGGTTAACCCGCCGCGTCAAGTTCCCTACCTCGGCCCCGCTCATTTCCTCCGCTCTCCATGGCTATTAGTGCAGGGATCGAAAACCCACAGGATCTGGCCCCCTCCGACCACTCCTTTCCTCCAAGGACATGTCTGTAGTCCTCGAAAATCCATACGCAATGGTAGAGGAGCTCAGTCAGTTGAGCGGTATCTGCCTCTGTATCACATCTACAGTCCCTCCCGATTGCAAGTGGCTGGATGTTCCGACGCCGTCGATGGAAGTTGCATGTGCTACCTTCTGTCGCATCTGCCAGCACCGTGACGGTCTGATCGGGTAAACAATACCTCGACTGTCACTTTTAAAATGTTTCAAGAACTTGGCCCCGACGCCCTTTGATCTTCTCGGAGTCGCGGTCTTTTTCCCTCGAGGGGTCGACGAGAACAATCTCGATTGGTTATTCTCCACAGTTACCGGCAGGGGAAACGTATTCGACAAGTTTTGCGTTGTTGCTTTGACGTACCGAAGTGACGGTTTCATCATGATGCTGGGTCACTTCGTAACTACCTCTGCTCCAAAGATCCACTCTCGGCCCCGCTTGACCAAGAAGCATTACCTCAGCTGGTTTTTCAATTGGCCTCAGTCCTAGCGGACCTGGCTTCGGAGAAGCCGGGGATGGATCACGTCAGGATGCAAACTTGAGCATCTGCTTGACGTCTGTGGGACCGTGATGCTCGAGTCGGAAAATGGGGGCGATCTTGTGGGCCTGATGAATCGGACGACGATGGTGAGTTTCTCGGAACAGTGCTACTTGTCATGCTTACCAACTTTTGTTTTCAGATAGGTTCACCGGGGCTGGGTGTTGACGTTGAGTGGTGGCATCGACACTTGACCCGAGTTCCGCAGACGTACCCCTCTGCGGGCCACCAACGTCCTGTCCTGTCACCCCCGCCTCCCATCGAGTTAATGTCGTTGCCGTCCCTATACCTCTCTTTCTCTCTCCCCATCACAAGAACGTCATCTTTTCCTACCTCCTGCGCTCACGTGCATTGCTTCTTACTTATTGCCTCAATGCTTGTCGTTGATATGTATCCTGGATCATATAATCCCCGCCTCCCGCATTGTGCCCGTTTTGTGTGTGTGTATCTCGTAGATTATCTGTGACGATCCGTGTGCCAGGGGCGCTGTAATCGTGGGAATGGCGGGATGCTTGCAACGCCGATCGATTGTTCCAGGCGCGACGCGCAAGATACTGGCTTACACACCCTCTCTCATCCTTCCGATACTATCTTCATTCATAACCTTACCCTGTATCCTTCCGTTATAGGATGTCTGCCTCGGAACAGAGCAACGCTGGGAACTTTGGTTCGGAGACCGGTAACCTCTACGGCACGATCGATAAGCACAAGTAAGGGGATTCCAAGTTCTTCCAGGTTCCATCGTAGGGAACGTGGGGATAATGAACTCGCAGTTTCTGGATTTTGTCTATGAAGCGTTCACGGGTTGAACCTCGTTCTACCGGAGGACGCAAAGGCGATCATCAAACCTTGGAATGAGAGAGAGGATACCACCAAATACGCTGACTCGAACGTTGATGATCAGGTGAGCATCGAGCAGATCCTACTATTTGCATTCCCCGCTTGCATACTGAGTAAAATGCCCCCCTAGGTGGTCATACACATACCGTTCGCTGAGAACGTTCGTCTGAGATCTATATCGCTCAAACTCGGTACACCACTCCATTGTTTTCGCGAGTGACTTATCAACACCTGCCCGCAGGTCGAGGAGAACTGGCCCCACGCCATATGCGGATCTACGCTAACCACGCCGCGATCATCGATTTCGAGGACGCGGAAGTGACAAAACCACAATTGGACGTCAGTCTGCAAGAGGGCGAAGTGGGTGTCATCGAGTATCCCTTGAACACCCCGGCCTTTGCCAACGTCCACGCTCTCTCGATCTTCTTTGTAAGTACCATTCCCGAGCTCGTGGAACGACCATCTTAGGTGATCGTATCAGAGCGAGGCCGTTGGAGGCGACGTGACGCGATTGTATTACATCGGTTTCAAAGGGGATAGCAGGATACCTAGGAAAGAAGGCCACAATAAACTAACAATCCCCGCCGCTAACGCTGCGGACGCTTCCCTGGCCGACCGTTTGGAAGAAAAAACAAAGGGACGACAAACGACTGCGAAGTAGCTATGAGCCTTTATTAGTGTAGGATGTTATGGTACCGTTGAATGCCTGTATTGAGTGTATTATATGCGCGTTTGGGTAAGCTGATCAGTGTTATCATCCATTACGCCCATGCAGCAACCGATCCGTGCGACAGCGAAGGGAGAAGGAAAACATGATGAATGGCCCGCATCCTTCGACGAGTCTAAATATAGGCGAAAACTGTGTTTATGGACTTGAGAGGACCTCCCGAATGGATTGCACGATGGCTTTGGCATCAACGAGTACATTTTGACGGAATGCAGCCGCATCCGCTGGATGTATGATTGGTGGTAGAGAAGAATCAGAGTGTTTCCTGGAGGCAGGCAAGATTAGCAGCAAATTGATCCGTAGAAACGGGTAACTTACTTTTCCAACCACCAGGCAACATAATTCAGTCCAGTAGAAGTCGCGGGGAGTTCCACATCGCGTGTGAACGCCCCAGCTGGCCAAAACTCCATTACAGTAGAATGGGGTGAATGTTTCATGTAGATACTGTCAAAAAGGTGCTCTCCATAAACCCCCAGCACAACCTAAGAAGGAGCGTGTGCGTAAGGTGTGACACCGAAAAGAGGAGGAAAGGGGACGCACTGTCGACCTAAGTATAGCGGAGAGCTTGTCTTGCCAGGGAGCCGAGTGCGGAACGATCTTGACAATGCATTTAGTATCACGAGTCAGCTTCTCCAACTCCTTTACGAGTACATCATGGTCTTCCGGCTTCAGTGTCGGCCCAGACTCAACATCCTGTCGGGTGATGTATGTAACGACAACTTCGTTGGAGTTTTCGGCCACTCGCATGACGCGAGATAGCCCTGAACGCACGGGTTCCCACCAATTCTTCGATGCCGCCAGGTCTTTGAAAGGGGCTGACCAGTATGGGAGCCCATCTCCGGAGGACGCTTTCGTGGCGGCCTCCCGGTCTGCAATAACGACCCGTTCCAGAACGTAGGGAAATTCACTTTCGTGAAGGTCCAGGAAATCGTCGTAATACGTGATCCCAGTAGAAGGTAAGAGGGACTTCGTCAGGGAGTGGGGGAGGCCCAATTTGGTGCGAGTCCGCGGAACGAGCTCGTCGGAGCCATCTTCTAATCTCTCCGGTCGCGGGTTAGAGAAGTAGGGTATCCGAGGGTAAGCGATTCTGGAAGGGAGGGCGAGTGTGGTAGTCCCATGTGAGGTTATCTCAGTGTCGAGGCTGCTGTACGTCCTCAGGAGCGAGATTACAGTGTACGAGTCTTGATCTGATGGGTGGTGTGAGCCACAATCACGGTAGAAACCCTTCGGGATGGTGACCTACTTTTCACTTCGTCGAGTGACAAAAGGGTGACACCGTCGATGCTGTTCAACTGATGAGCGACGGAAGATCTGATACCCAGGCGAGAAAAATCACCTCCCAGCAAGTGGAGGGATCAGCGTGGCCGCCTCCTCCGGAGAGATAAGCCGAAGTTCGTTCTTATAATGTTCCTCCGCTGATGGGGTCACTGCTGAGACTTGATCGAGGGGCGGCCATCGCGCAGGGCGGTCGGTAACGATGTACAGCGTGCCATTGAACAAAATCAATGAATCGATAATGCTGTATCCTGCGAAAAACATATCGAGGCCTCCGTAAGACGTCGAGGATCGTGGAGGAGTCACCAACCTGGTATATGCTTGACAAGAACACTGCTGGGATGTTTTTTGGCCCATTCCACCTGTTGGCTGTTTGCGCTGGGAGGAATATAGTGGAATGAGCTCTCTCTCCGAGCAGTAGCCTTCTCCTCCTGGGTCTTGGAGGGCGAACCAGCCACTTGACCCTCCACCCACTCCCAATCCCCGAAGATTAGATCCTCCATGTCGTCTCTGAACGATTCTGGTCTTCGACCGTCGGCGTCAAAACCAGGGTCTGAACCGAGACCGAATTTTTGAAGGGAAGCAGCAGGGCTGAGGCCGATAACGCGTAGGGAGGGGTTAAGATTATAGGAGATGATGAAAATCGCGAACGCGCATAGCAGGAGGGTGAACTCGCGGCGCGTGGGGGGCGCTGTCCATCTAGAGTGCCTCATTTTGAGAGCCAAAGGCGCAAGAGGTCAAAGCCCTGGTAAAACGGCGACGCTCGTGCGTCTGCGGTCTTCGACAGCAACGAGCGGGTTTGTAAATGAGGTGTTAATAGGCGAAGAGTTGTCGCCACCGGCTAACACCGAAGGCTTTGTTCACTCCCACCCAGTGGCAAAACAATGGAGGTGGTCAGTCCAATCTCTTCCTTCTCTCTCCTCAGTTCTTCATGTTGCTGATTTTGCTCTCCAGGACGACGCGACGTCTGAGATTAGCGCAAGTTTTCTCGGTTATTTCGACCTCGAACCCCAGGCGTTCCCCTGGCGCGATGCAACCCCACACACCATCGAGAGCAGGCGGAGTCTTCTCTCCGACCTCTTGTTCTTCGACACACTACTCTTGTCGGGCGGTGTTCGGGATCCAGCTACTCTCTACCCTCCCACGGACGTCGCATCTCTCTCAAACCTCCTACACGCGATCGAGAACTCGAATTATGACCGATTGAAGAAGGATTCTTTGGTTTATTTCCTTCTCAAATGGCATCAAGACGGGAGAGAGACCAGGTTCGCGGATGAACGCTGTATCTTGCCACATTTCTGCGCTCTCTGTGATGCCTACTGGCATCTCGACACGGGGTGGAACGTTGAGGTATGTGATCACGCTAATTGAATGGAGCATGTTGATCTGAAAACGCGCTTGACCACAGAGAGCTGTCTCTATTCTCTCCGATGCACGACTCAACCGAGACCATACGAGCAAGATCATCGAAGTCATCTCACTTTCCGAAAATCCGACTCCCCTTATTGTGAAATACGTCCGAGCGTGCAAACCTCTCTTGACGGAACCCGACGACATCGATATCTACGCGCTATCTCTCGCGGAAACTTCCTTCCTTGAGGCCTGGCAATACCAGAGGAGCTTTTCAGAGAACGACGAAACGCGACCACGAGTCCTCCGTAAGCTGGTCAACTGGACCCTCTCTCGTAAGAAATTTGCACTCTGAAACCATGCAATCTTTCTGACCAGCAACATCAGCTAAACCTCGCTCTGTTCCGCTCAAAATCCTCGTTGCGTATCCTTTCTCGGCGTACGAGCAGTCATTTATCCACGACTACGCTCTGAACCCGCCAGCTGATATCCCTATTGCCTCTATACCCGTGGTCCACGATCTTGTTTGCACCCGTCTCCTCCATAGTGGCCAATTTGCCGCAGCCGTAAAACTCGATCGCCAGTTTGCATCCCCAGGCCCACACCCGGACCAACTGCAGAAAGAGCGTAGGCAGATGATGGACGAGGTGTTAGCCGTTATGCCCGCGATCGAGAAACAATTATTGGAGGCTGAATTAAGTCAATCCAGCCAGCAAAGGGAGAGCACCAGCTTGCCTTCGTCGATGTCGGGTTCCGGACTTTCCCATTCATGGACGAACATAGGTAACACCAGCATCAACGATCTGAGTATGTCTTGGGAAAAAATTCCCTTGCCGGTTCCAAGACCTACCTCCTACAACCCCCTTAAAACCCCGGCGCCAAAGCGAGCGAAGGCCCCTCTGTTTGGTGGCGTCATTCCTTCCCGCCCTGTCTCCGAAGCCTCAGCATCGACATCACGCAACCCCTTTCCGCCAGCGGCCACCAACCAACCTCCACCGCAGCCCCTCGCGATCTCTGTATCCACTCTGGATAGCTCAATTCCTGCGCCCTCGCTTGTGGATTCGACACACCTCACATCAACCAATGGCTTCCGCGTGAGCCAGAAACCCGCCCCAGAATCTGTGTCATTCCAGCTGAAGCCTAATGCGAACCAACGACCAAATGCATTCTACAACCCGCAGCAGCCTTCCGATGGCAATGCGCTTGGGGTTAGCGGGGGAGAGACTTTTGGATACTCTCGCACTCCCTCACCATCCATGCAACGTAGTTTCGACGACAGCGCGCGAGATATACAGATGATGCTGGACGATGAAGGGGATCATACAGCCGAGGAAGAGCCAACACAGGCAACGGACCCAGCGCAAGCTGGGGTAGAGGAGACTTCAGCACCGTTTTCCTTCTCGGTCTTTGGCACAAGCTCAACGAATGGATTCACAAATGCCTCGAGGTCCGAGAAGCCATCCATGGTTCAGTCACAAACTACCTCCTCAAGGCTTCCACCTGGGGCATTTGCACCCGAGTCAGATGAGGAGCCAGAAACAGAGCCCCCTTCACAGAACGGCGATGTATTCTCAATATCTACTGGTCGACAACGGCAGCCGCATAGATCTGCATCACCTCCACCCCGACGGAAGTCAACTACACACACCCAAATTTCTGCCAGCAAGAAGACAACGCCTGAGCTTGAAAAGACCATCCCAGGGTCGCTGTTCTATGGTGGAACGGATGACGAAGACGAGGATGACGTGACACCTCTACCCCCAACAACCCCGGCTCGCCGCACCCAACGAAAGACGAGAACGCCAGCAAAGACTCCGAAGCAGGGCCTCGTGCCGGAGGACAAGGTTGTGCGAAGATCATCCAGGCTATCGACGGCGTCGTCGCGGGGTTCTCCTTCTCCAGAACCCCTCTCACCACAAAAGGCGAAGACGAGGCGAAGCACTCGGGTTTCTACCGCTTCTGCCACCGGGACGAGAACGAGCACCAGGAAGAAGCGGTCGTAGAATACCCAGGTGGGAGATAGCATAGATGTGTACATAGCGTTATGAGAGTCATGCGTGTCCAGTACCATATTTTTCCAAATTTGCCTCCCATGATTCGTCGATCTCGATCAGGAATGTTTCTGTCGCCTCCGCGATGATTCAGCCACGGAACAAACGCCCTTCTCTTATCTCCACTCCTTCCTCGACTCAACAGGGACCATTGCTGACGAGGAAACCTTCTGTGTCTGGATTGAAGCCTTCGCCGGGTGCGGTCAAGAACCAGAGGACTTCGAAGACATCACAGAAACTCGTAGTTTTGCCATCCGCACCGCAAACGAAGCCGATTCCAGAAGAAGATGAACCACACGGATACGAGACTGATGCCGGTATCATCAAGGAGCGCAAGAGTGAGGGGGAGAGGATGAACAAGGAGGAGAGAAGGAGGGCTGGGTTCAAACGGTTGACCGCTTACTGCGTGGCTCAGAGCTTCAACATGAAGCTGTTGGCGAGTTTTTTACGTAGGGAACACAACGTGGTCCCGAGGGTGTTTGATGACGCACTCTATACCGTGAGCCGTCGTGATTTCTTTTTGCTATTCGCGCCCAGGCCCATCTAAACATTTGGCTAGATGTACCATCTGCCGCTGCTGCCGGGATACAGCCTCCATACAAATCTACGCTCCTCTGCATTCGCGACCTCTTCCGATGAGACGGATCCTATGTACCAATTGTCCGAGGCGGAAGAACTAGGCTACCAAGGAACATACTTCACATCCGCCTCCGTGGAGGAGAGACAACTCGACGGTTACATGACCGGGGGCGGCTCCCTGGATCATACCCCTCTGATATCAATATCTTACGAGGACCCGCCCCAGATCCGGCAACCTCGTGAAGATCACGACGATACCCACACACCCCTAAAGACCTCCCAACCCCCCAACAAGATTAGGAAAAGGAAGCGAATAACGTCAAAAACCGAACCGCCGGTCGACTATTCTAACGTGGCCGAGACCGTATTCTTTTCGTACGGCGTGGCAGTGTTCTTTGGCTTTACTGAAAACCAGGAAATTGGAATTCTCGAGGACCTCGACAGAGCTGGGGTGATGAAGCGCAAGATGAAGGAAGATGATTGGGAAGTGGAAGAATGTCATTTCGTCTACGACCCTCTTATCGCGTACCCCAGAATCTACAACGACTTCTTCAGTGAGTATCATTCATCTCCCCTTCACAAGGTGAAATGGTTTCCCTCATGTTATTGACGTCATCATCACAGCGTTCAAGACACATTCACATCTGTTGAAAGTCGCCGTTTCACATGCCCTTGCCCAATCAACTCTCCTATCTTACTATGAAACCCTGACTGCGCGGATCTTGTTAAATCCGGAAATCCGTTCCATCCCCAAGCGAATGGCCACGGAAGGAGGATTGAAGTTGCGAAGGATGGAGGCCCTGAAGATGACGGGTGAGTTCGCGAGTTCTAGGGACAGGGGTTATAAATGTGCTCACCACGTTCCAGGGAAACTATTCAAACTGAGAAGGGATGTGAATCTTATGTCAAACGTTCTTGATGTGCCGGGATTGTTCTGGAGTGAAGCGAGTCTGAAGGGTCTGTATGACGCAGTGCGGGAGTACATGGAAATTGGCCCGCGTGTCCAAGTACTCAATGAAAAGCTGGCCGTCGTCGGGGACCTGGTGGAGTTTCTCGTTGTCTTTGATAAGCGTTCCTGTGCGCTGACGTTGCCCTACAGCTGGATGCCATCCACGATCATCTGAACAATAATGCGATGGAACGTATAACGTGGGTCATTATTTGGTATGTCACTATCTCCCTTGGCCAGAACCTTTGTTGAAATAGAATTGCAGGCTTATCGTGGCAGCGTGCCTTGTGGAGTTTGTGAGTCGATTGACCAATTCTATCGACATGGATGCTGATTGTGCAATCGCGTAGGGCGAGGTTGTCGCGCGTCTTGTATTGCATGCAACTACCAAATCGAAACCACCGGTGAACATTACTAGAGAGGAAGCCATGCGCGTGTTGGGGATGATAGACTTGGATTGAGATAGATCACGGTTCTGATACTTTGGACACTCGGGAGGCTGTTCGTTATCCATATACACGCCAACTACTGTACACACTTCAATATTTAATCGATGGATCGACCTTTCCTTTCCGATTGGGCACTGACGGTCTCACCCATGATCTGTGTGCAAGGTGAGGATCAGAGGTAGATTATGACGAAAGGATATCTGATAGTGACGTACTTTCTGGTTGCCAGCGGCACGCTTCTGGGCGACAGTGGTAGGTTCTTGGAAATATTCTGGATGTAGGTCAAGGCCTGGTTTCTGTGGCTGTAGGTAATGAGCACGCACGAGCACGTTGCTCACAATCAGGGACAACCTCGATCTTTGCGTCGGGGTTGTTGACGGAGGAGATGCCCATGCACTCGTGTTCGCCAGTGGCTTCGAGAGGAGGGGATTGAGTTCCAGAGGTCATGGTCGTAGTTTTGGCTTGAGATTGACTGTGGGGCAAACCCAGGGGGAGCCCGGAGGACTCCTGATGACGGACGTCATTGATGGTCACGCCCCTTACCGGTCACGCTCATTCTCGTGGCAATTTCCGTCCCATTCGCAAACCTCACTCCGGGTGTCCCGACCAATGCTGCAGCCGACGTTTTTCAGGCTGACGGCGCGTACGGCGACGCGTCGGACTGCGCACATCACTCAGCAGTCAGCATTTTCCGCGCAAAAATATCGCCCGTATGCGTCCTCTACCTCCATCCCTCCTGCAGAAAGCAGTAGCAACCCCTCAAGACCCGGGGAGATCCCTCCCGTTGCACAGACGGACGAGCCAGTCAACCTTGACGACTACTACTTTGCCAATCCATACCCAAACCTCTTGAAACACGATCCTTTACTGGATAGTCACGAGAGCACTGCCTATGAACCAACAAAGAAGAATCCATACGGAGGGAAGGTTACCGTCAGGAACGAGGCCTCCATCTTCAAAGCCGCTAAGGAAGCCGAGGCTGCCGAACTCGGAGAGCAGGATACCGAAGTGCAGGAGGCGAGCACGGATGATGAAGGCTACTCAGTGCTCAATCACCTCCCACTATCTCGTATAGAGATGGCCGACCTCCACTACTACCCCCTCTTCACACGCCGAATCACCCAGCAGACGGGAAAAGGCAAAATTCACCGACAATACTCACTCGTCGTCGTCGGAAACGGAAATGGCCTCGTGGGTTACGGCGAAGGGAAGGATGAGGAGTTACCGCGCGCAACCGACAAGGCTTACGCAGAAGCGGTGCGGAACATGGACTATGTCGAGCGTTTCGAGAACCGAACAGTTTGGACCGAGACCCAGACTAAACTCGGTGCGACTAGAATCATCCTTCGTCCTCGCCCTCTCGGTTTCGGTCTGCGGTGTAATCCAAACATCCATCAAGTCCTCAAGGCGGCGGGTATCAAGGATTGTAGCGCGAAGGTCTGGGGTAGTCGGAATCCGTTGAACGTCATCAAGGCGACTTTCCGGATGTTGCAGTCTGGGAATGCACCTTTGGCTATGGGTAACGGAATGGGTGGGAAGGGAAGGAGGCTAGACAAGGGTTCCGGTATCAGAGGGAAGGATTCCGTCGAACGAGAGAGAGGTCGGAAGATGCTGGACCTCAAGGCATACTAGTTATCACCATAATCCTCACGGTTTAATCGAAGTTATGCTTACAATCCCCACAAACTCGAGCGAGTTCAAGCAAGGAAAATCGTCGTAACATCCATGATGATTGTGGTTTGTGAATGATCGTGGTCTACAGTTGCTTCAAATGCCAGTGAAGTTACAGGTTAGGTGATACATAGCGTAGTAGGTGATGCGGTCATGCAAGAATGTGAAGTGCGTGTGATGCCGGCAAAGCTATAAGTGGTCGTTTTCCTACAACACGGTTGAAGGGAGAATAAGATAAATACACCACGCAGTGATGCATCCTGCTACGAGGAAGTAACGGTGTTTCCAAACAGTTTTCCTGGCGAAAAGAGCAACCAGTTTTTTCGCGTTCGGGTAGTTAAGTGGCCACCGAACCTTCCGCGACGCATCCACGACGTCGAAAGACCGCTCGTATCCCCGTAGGAGACCACTTCGGCCATATTGTTCGTCGAGAGCGCTTGGGGCTTTGTGGAAGGTGATGGGGGGGAGAAGACCAAAGAGGTTTCGCGCTGCGAAGAGTCGCTTTGCCGCGGAAAAGTAAGCCGTATATGGTCCCGAAAAAAACCGCCGCGGCGGGCCTTCCTCTCTCGTTGCTTCGACGTCGCGGGAGCTGGGATGTCGATGGGCTTTGATGGTGTGAAAAAGGTGGAGACGGATGAAGAGGATGAGGGGGTGTCGTACTCTTGGGAGGAAGATGACACGTCTGCTGGGGTCCACGAGAAGGCCCAGGACCGTTTGTCACCGACAGGCGAGGTCTGTTGCTCCTGGCCGAAGAAGTCCAAGGTCGGGTCGAACGTGAAACCACCGGTGTTCACACTGGGGGTCTGGTCCAGTATGAGGGAGAAGCCTGCATCATGATCGTTGGCGACGGACATGGGACGGGAAGCCTGGTAGAAGGAAGACCTCCACGATTCGCTGTCGTCCATTGCCTTGGAGTCACGGACCCCGGGCAATGTGAGACGACCACGGAGAATGGGACTGTCCTGATCGGATGATGATGATTGTGATGTAGATTCAACTCGGATGAAGGGACTATCGACCAGCTCGTCTCGCATCTCAGCGTCGGTTTCGTCCATGTCGTGCCTGGCGTACTCACGAACGGGTGTTTTGGCAAAGTCGGCGAACAGACGGGCGGACGGCGATAACTCGATCGCGGAGGCTTCCATCGCGGTGTACACCGATAGCGACGCATCGGTCTTCATGGCGACGCTATGGCGATAGTACGTGGTGGTGCAGTTGTTGGTGTTGATGGTCAGGCGTTTAGTAGCGAACGTAGCGCCAGGATCGTCAGGCGTGATAGGAAGCGAGTCGAGTGACGGCGAAGCCGATGGAGAGGGGATGCTCCACGTCGATTGAGACGAGCGTGACGTTTGGAATCGGGTTCTTGGGAGGGAGACGAGCGAAGTGGGGAAAGACGATGAGCGCATCGAAGCTTCGACAGCGCAAGTTTCGTCATTCGAAACAGATGGCCGCCACGCGGCCTTCTGCGCGGCAGAATACGTGGCAAAGACCATGGAGGAATCAGATTTCGAATCCGAACTCCACCGAGAGACGGAAGCATTCGTTTTGGAAGCCTCGACGACCTCGGCCTGCTGCGAATCCCCGGTATCACTCCCAACATCCATACCAAGTTCCCAAGTGCAACGCGCCATGCTGCCTTCGAAGACGACGTCATCGGAGTAGAAGTTGTCGATTCGCTTGACACATTCCTTCATCTCGGTCACGGTGAGACGCCTCCTCCAATCGACGTCCAAGACGCGGACCAACAGAGCGTTGACCTCGTCAGAAATTGGCAGGACGGTGGGGAGGAAACGGGTGGGATCCTGGAGGTAGGCGTAGAAGGTGGGATCGCTGAGGGAGGCTGACTTCCATGGGTTACGACCGGTGAGAAGGTTCAGGAGAATGATGCCGAGGGACCAGACATCATTGAACAGGGGGGAGTATGAGCCGTTGTGGGCAAATTGTCCGCCGTGGCACTCTGAAAACGATGGATTGGTTCAGAATCGGGGGTGAGAAAAGCGGTACTAACGTACCTGGGCTCATGTGATAGGCGCTGCCTGTCCTGAACTCTTCGCTGAACGCGTCGGTAGTGGCCAAACCGAAATCTGTGATGGCGAGACGTAAACCACCGTCGAAGCAGAGTACGTTTTCTGGCTTTAAGTCCCTGTGATAAATACCCAGCGAGTGGCAGTATTCAACCGCATCAAGCAGCTGCAGGAAGACGTGCTTGACGAGCTCATCCTGGCCAAGGTACCGGCGCTGGTGGAGGATCTGGGTGAAGAGGTCACCGTCCTCGCAATAGTCCATAATGATGTATGTGAAATCTTTGTCCTCGATGACACGATGGAGGGAAACGACATTGGGGTGAGCGGAGGCAAGCTTGTGGAGACGGATCTCGCGCAAGTGCAGTTGGCGTCGACGGGATGATCGGGAAGCGTGGGCGTGGGGGAGACATTTCACGGCGTAAGAGATGGGGATGGGGGATCGGGTGTCAAAAGCACGGTAGACGATACCATAACCGCCCTGACCGAGCAGTTCTACGAACTCCAAAGAACCGTTGTCGATGAGGGTGCCGAGAGGGGGGGAAGGGGGTAAGGAGGCATCAGTGGCGGCCATCGTAACAATAATGTAAGACGAGGAGGAGGAAGGGGAGGGATCGTTAAGGGACGTTAGGGGAGGCAAAGCCAGTGCCAGTGCCGGGGACAGCGACGGTGAGGGAGAAAACGGAGGGGGGCGCGTCCAGTTTTTATCGGACGTAAACGTGACAGAGGCTCACTTGGGGCATGGCGAACATGAGGCAAAAATGATGCAGCCTCGATTTGACGCAGGGATATTCAAGGTGATTGAAGAAAAGGGTGGTTTTATAAGCGAGCTAGCCACTCTCCATCACCTTGTGGCCGTCAGGCGGGGGAGAGGTCTCATTCATAGTCGCTTCTACACGTCAGAGAGAGGACAGCGACCGGGACCGACGGGTGGCAAGAAACGCTTTCAGAAAGGCGTCGGACAAGCAATAGCCCGGGTTAGCCCCAGGCCCTATCTTCCCACAAGTTGTGTTGTGGTGGTGAATGAGCCCCCAAGTCCGATCAGAAAGATTTGAAAGGAAGAAAGAATTCGAGATCGCATTCACAACGCTTCGTAAGAGTGTATAAGCCAGTTACACATACGCGGGGCTCTTTACCCTTTCGAGAAGTATTCCCACGTATCCACTGCGGTCATCTGACTCTGGGTCGTTTGCCGCTATCCCACAGATGAATCTGCCTCAAAAACGCCCGTCGAGCTGCCTAGATATGAATCTGAGGCCCTCTCCAACTGAACTCTAAACACGAAATGAAAAACGAGATGAAAAACCGGGTTCTGGGCAATCATTTCCAGGACGATTGATGGCTGTCCCGAACAAGTCACCATGCTACATGCGGCCTGTAAGCCAACGTGGATCAGCAAACTGAGGTAATTAGATCCGGACTCAGGCTTTTCGCCCCCGCCGAACGGAGCATTGCCACAGAGAAACGCACCCTCCTGTCCAACAAAGCTGCTTATCGCCACGGAATCGGATCAGCCCCATCACAGAAACTGAGCGATCCAACAAATACACCTCTCAGCACTGGCGAATAACGTCTGGCTCTGTGAGATCTATGACCTCCCTCGAACGTTCCTCACCTAAACATGTCCCATCAGATTTCCACAGGAACCTCCTCGATCCCAGGTTCAAATCGTAGGTTCCCAGTGTCCTCCGCCAACCTCCCACACACGCTCCTCGTCCTTTAGCCACTCCAATGCCTCGGCCACAGCGCACTCCCCGACACTCCTCCATCTCCCATCCGCCTTCAGCCTTGAGAGGATCTCTGTCAGCATTGGGCCCTTCGGACCCTGGTGGCCGGATCCACGGGCTTTCTCCTTCCGGGAACACATTTCTTCGATCGCCTTTTCCACGTATTTCCCCAAATGAGCAGGCGTCAAGCTAGCATAGCTCTCCTCGTTCGGGTCGGCTTCCGATATCTCATGATCTTGCGGATCCTCCAGGTACGAACCACCTCCCGAGGTGCTAACCCCGATGGACGAGGCAGTTGTGTCCACAGTTGAGTTCATGTGCCACAGGCGGGAACTGCTGGGATCCTGTTCTGCACTCCACACTCGGCGTGGTCCGTCCCAAAGGACGATGCTACCCTCATCACAGAGCTTGATAATCGCCTGGCGGAATAATCGTTTCGTACGCTCCCGGGTGCTTGTCTGTGATTTGGGGTCTTCTGTTTTTGGCGGTATCGGAAGTCCCTGAGATTCGGCCGTTTCTCGAGCTTGCTTCGCATCCCGACGTTTCTTCTTGTCCTCTGCAGCGACTATCCTTTCCGCCAGTAGCCGTAGTTCTGGGACCCGACGCAGATAGCTCATGGTCAAGCCGCGAACCCCAGCCTCTGGATCGATCTTCTGGTGTTTCTTTGACTTCTGGATGGACTCTGGAGGAGACACGGGAATCGGTCGATTCTCGAACGCTGGTCGAGGCATCAAGGGGTCTGCTGAGGTTCGACGACGCTTGGTGGGTACATCCGAGATCGTGGCCGAGGATTCCACGTAGTCGCCCGCGTGGGCCTGGTTATCCATGTAATGTTTGAGGTAAATCTTCAGCGTGTTGACGGTCAGATCTCGTTTGTGTACTTTCATAGGGTGCCTTAGTTTGACAGGAGGCCTTGGCTGAACGAAATAATCCACGTGAGATATACCAGAAATAAAGCATTTCGGAGGAGCTCACTGGTTGGTATTTACTTGGAATCTGTTCCTGGCAGTCGGGTGTGCGTCGCTTAGAAACGCGGCGAATAGGTGGCGGGGAGGATGGTGGAGGAGTAGACTTCGTGATATGAACAGGCACCGGTTCCTCTGGGGCCGTCGGTGGTGGCTCAGTCACTTCGGGGATAACGAACGGGGTATCGACAAAGTAATGTGACTCGCGCAAGGCTAGGGCTGTATTCCAATGAATCAATTCTTCGTTATAGGATTTGCATGATACTGGCGACCATAAAGCATAAGGTTTCTGGCGATGAAGGCAACAGTAGTTGGGGTGATACTCACTGATTGACTCAACGGTGAGGTATATCTTTCTTCCCCTGCAGACGCGGCCGGTAATGGTAACGGATCGCCCAACGTACGTTACTGGTGGAGGGAGGGATGGGTAGTTGAACCCTTGGAATGTTCTATCTTTTCGTTTCGAGGGACTGAATGGTGTAACGAGATCCTTATGGTGGCATTCGATGATTCCCGTGTTGTCGTCGACTGGGAGCCGTTACGCACGTAAATCAAGATAGACAGAATGGAAGAATGGGGAGTCGTACTCGTGTAAATTCGTTTGTTCTCATAATCCTTGATTCCGATTACCATCCCGGCAATCTTTACAGACCTGCACGGTACGCGGCCCAGCCAGCCAAAATCATAGTCTATAAACAGTGTGTCACAGAAAATCGCGAGAGCCAGGCGTGGAGACTCACTCTTAGCAGGATTTGGCCTCAAATGAAAGATGTCCTCGGTCAGACATGGGGCAACAGCCTCCCGCCGCATGGTCCAAGCATACAACTCTTCATCCGTGGAAGCATCGCTCCCATTCTTAACGGGTCCCCGTGATGCCTTTATCATGGATGTTGCGTGTGCGTGTGTGTGGCATGCGCCAGGTCTCCAGGCTGGAGCTGTCACCGCAGTTGACAACCCCAAATGAAGAACGCAAGGTGGAGGGGGACGCGTTGGTTCACGTGACAACAACCTGACAGCGCGCTTCATTACCGTCGCGTGACATTAAAAAAACCGCAGCTACAACAAATTGGGCAAGATAATCTAAGCCTCGTCTACATCCATGGGATCGGCGCCGTGTTCCGTTCGCGAAGCCCTCGCGTTTGACTGGTCAATAAGGTAAGATAATGATGACATGTTGTCATCACACCTTAGGCGAAAGTATATCAGAGAAAACACGAGCACGAGCGGAATAGACCGGCTCACAATTTTGATACGTTCTTCTGAACGTCGACTAAGCCCTTCGTCAACGCCCTAAACACGCTCGCATATTCGCCACTCCTGTCTCGAAGATAGCGGCCGTGTGCAAGCAGCGTCTCCTTCACCCATAGAAGATCAAACTCCAGGTGAGGACCCTTGTCCAGATGTTCGGCAACGAACCTCAGCAGGGCCATGATGTACACCACGGGAAGTTGCCGCGCGATCAGTTTGACGTCCGAATGAGGAATGGATTCGAATACACGCTGGATAAGCAGCTTTTCGTTCAGGCGGAAGGCCATCACGAGCGACTTGAGGTAAGACCGTGATGCGAGTGTGTCTAGCACCGCCTGAGGTGTCAAGTCGATGTCGAGGTCGAAAGGATCAAAGGTGACCGTGTCGTCGATTGAATAAATGAGGAGACCCTCCGTCGAAGCCGCTGCCCATGCCCTTCCAGTGGGAGAGATTCTCACGCACTTCGTCCTCGCCTCCAACCTATATCTCCGCTTCGACATATCACCCCGCTGGACTCCTGGTAGTGAAACATCCATCCGGTCCTCGAGGTCGCTATCTTCCCCACGAGTATCCAGGCTGTCCAAGTTCCCGGCCTCGGTCAGCCGCCGACTGTCCAGGAACTCCTCGGTTCCATCAAGCGAAAGATTTTGTGATATTTGGAATTTCTTGATGGCGACTCCCTCCTGGGCATCGTATATCATCACGTACTTACTATTTCCGCCCGCGATGATGCACTGCCCGTCCACGGTGTACGCAAGACTGTTATAGGATTTTCCCGACGAATTATTTGCGGCGGTCATCCTGTCGTCGACCTTCCGGCCACCTGAAACATCCTTTCGCCCCTCGATAACGCTCTTCTGCCTTCCCTGATCCACGTCGTAGAAGGTGACCTGACCATCGAGGGTGGTAATCGCAAGCTCCTTCCCATCGGGCCGGAAAGCCAACGCGAGGACTTCCGCGCCGAACTGGAAGGGCTCAACTGTCCTAGAACGGCTGTACACGTTCCAAAGTCTGACAGATTTATCCCAGGAGCCACTTGCCAGGAGATTCCCCGTCGGTGAGAATGAAAGGCTGCTGACAGGCCCCTCATGACCGGATAAGATATCCAGTAATTTGCCGGTCTGGACCGACCACATGAAAATCTCGAAGGAATCGATCGAACCGGCGACCACGACCTCGCCACTGGGATCCACAGCGAAACTTGAGAATTGTACAGGCGAAGGCGATGTGAATGTTCGGAAGTTCCGGTAGCGAATGAGATCGAAGACCCGAACTGTTCCATCCAGAGATGCGGAAAACAAGATTTGACCCTGTTTCGCAAACTCAACTCCAGATATCGCCGCCGAATGTTCCGTGAACGTAACGAAACAGAACCCAGAGGTGGCATTCCAGACCTTGACCTTTCCATCATCTCCCCCGGTCGCGATATACTGGCCGTCCGGAGAATATGAGACAGTATTCATGTCGAAGTAATGTCCTTGCTGCTTCAGGACGTAAGATTCCGACTGCCATTCCCATACTAACAGCTGCCCAAGCTTCTTCGCGCCGAAGGCCAGCCATTCACCTGATGGGTTAATAGCGATCGAGGATATTTTCTCCTGTGAGATGCTGAGGGTGTGGAGGTTGGTGAAGTCGGGCATCTCCCAGAGGCCGAATACCCCAGTGGAGAAACCAATTACGAGTAGGTTGGATGCTCGGTGGAATATGGAACAAGCGACCTTGGTGTTGTGCTGATTGAAGTAATTGCGTTTGTGAACCCCCCACCGTGTCCGTGCGATGGAAGTGCCAATGTCGCGTGACGCGGATGCGGCGGAAAGTTCTTCGTCTGTGTCACCCTGGTCCTCGTTCCGCTTTTCACCCCATGTGAAGACTGCGCCGTCCCTGCTGACTGTATATACCTAGGTGGCTGGTTGGCAAGTGAATGCCGCGGCTAATCACAGAACACGTACCGATCTACAGTCTGAGGAAAAATAGGCCCCGATGACCGCATCTCTGTGACCTGCGAATGTCTTGGGCCGAAATTCCTCTAACGGGTCAAGAGTGAAAAGTCTCGCAGTCATATCCCGTGAAGTGGTTATGAAACATCTATCAGCAGGATATTAGTGTCGGATACACAGCCCATTACCAGTAATTGACGTACTTCGAGTCGGGAGACCATTCCAAACTCAAGACTTCGTCATGGTGTCCGGTGTATGTGCGGTGCAGATCAAACGGTGCGAATTCACGGAGGAGATGGTTTGGGGTGCGCCAAACTTGCACATGCGTTTCTCGTGTGATAGCAATGTATCTACGAAATTAACCACAATTAGCTGAAGCTGCGCGAGTTTGGCTGCGTGGCTGCTACTTACTTTCCGTCCGGAGAGAACTGGATCATCCGAACAGGGGTTTGAAAGTTGAAGTGATGTAACACTACACCCCTCTTGAAGTTAACAAGTAATGCTCTGCCATCTGAAAATGTCGTCAGGGTTTCAAGGAAGCGTAGGCACAGATTCCGCGAGCCTGACCTTCGTCCACCGTGATCAAGACATTCGAGTCCGGGCTGAGTGCTATCGCGGTGATATTTTTGCGGTTCTCAAAAGGAAGTGTTCTGGACCTGTTGCTATAGAACAGGATCAGTCGGCTTCCCCAAAGTATGCAAAACTATCACTCACTTTACAAGGTCAAACACCGATACGCGGTTTCCTACCGGGCTCAGGACAGAATTTCCATCAGGAGTGAATAAGATATTCCCTTGTCGATAGACAGTGCCGCAAAGATTCGAGAACTACGCGGTCAAGTTCAACTCAAGTGGGGGGAAGAGTTATGGCCGTGCTTTACCTTGAAGTTGGCTTTCATCACCCTTGTAGTTCGATCGAGGGAAGAAAATGATACCGGAGTTGGGCGGGACTTGGACGGATCCAAGCGGCCGGCAATTCACAAACGGAACGAAACCAGCCGCACAACCGAAGCAGCAGAAACAATGGTCGGGGCTCGGGCTGTGAACTAACGTTCAACGGCTAGGCTGCATAACCGGCTGCTGTCTCTTGTTCGCCGGGGTGCGAACGGTGCTGCGAGAACACTTTTTTGTACGTTCGCTTTCCCGCTCGCTTTCTACTGATGATGATTACGGAGACAGTTGTCGGCGCGTGTGGGGGCTCGCTTGTGGCCTGCGCACTGGGGCGGCCAGTACTACAGTACTACTTCCAATCGACCAGGGGCCCAAATCCAGGTTACCCTTCCGAGGTGTCCCCGCACGTTCTGCTCGTCTTCCGACAGCAGGATCGTACAAAAAATTGCCAAGTAGCTACACGTGTGCCTGGGGGGACGTTTACGGGCGGCTTGACGACGGCTTGAATCCACCCAAGGCGAATCAGAACACCCCTCGAAGCAAAACTCCACTTTGACCCGTGGGGCTCCAATCCATCATGCATCAATATTCACTGAACATCGTACGCTGTTGTGTGTATTCTAGATGGAACAGATATGTACCGTCGCAGTTCCGGTTCTGTGGAACTGTATGAGACAATAGAAGTCAGGATGGCGAAAAACGGAGCAACAGGGCCGTACCCGTACCTCGACGAAGTACAAGTCTTCATAAACGTAGCAAAAGGTGCTCTGAGACATGTTCTCTAGTGGACACGATGTCTCCCGGTATGGCAGTGACGAAAAGATATCTTGGCGGACAGCCTCACTGATGGATACTACGGTTGGTTCTCGGACAATACGGGACCTGGGGGTTTCTACGTTACGAGGGTGGACCACACCATCGGACCACCCCTCCAATGTTCTAGAGGCCAAGTTGTTTGGGTTAGCTAAGCTGCCGCGGCATATTTCCCGGCCGACTTCACAAGGGTTGAAGTCAAGGATGCGATCCACAAGCCCAATGCGGTACCCGTACGGCTGGAATGTTGGCGCAAGGCGACTCAATGGATCCTTGATCCACCTCGTGTTGGGAGGGCCCCATTCATCCCAAGCGTGCACTGACGGTTTGCCGTCCTGTCCCTTGCCGGCGCGGAGGAGTACATCTGGCGATACGAAGACTTGAAATCCGAAGGGGGGTGTAGTTCGAGTGAATATCATCCGAATCTGAACGATACCAGAAGTACATGAGACAAAATTGGGTCTCATCTGATTGATGTGGTGATAGTGGGAAAGAGCCGAGGGAAGACTGGAGTAGATGAATGTAAGTGGGGTGGTCCTGAGAGACATTGTGGGGAAGTTAAAGGTCGCTAAATGATCCGGTGAGCTTGATGCGTTCCCTTGGGGGTCCAAAGAGTAGGTAGAGAGGGTGTAGCGCTGTGGCCACGAGTGATAATCGTACTCAATGAAGGCAAACTTGGTACCCCCAAGACGACAAAGGTTATGAATCCGAGCGAACGCGCTCTTCCGAATCATCTTCTAGAAGAAGATCCAGCGTGTGAGAGGGTAAGAAATCTAGAACACTCACTGCAATTACAATGCCACTTCGCCAATTCACAAAATAGAACTTGGTCAGTCCATCAAACAGTTGGACGACGAGGATCTCTTCCCACACAATAGCAGAAAGACTATCTGTTTGCCCTCTCACGGACTTTCCGAGACATGGAACCACCAGAGGATTGTTTTTAGCTTCTGAATGGGGCGTGCCAGCGTTGAGCGATAGCAGTGAGAAGGAGACAGATGAGCTAGAACATAATTGGACACCATTGAATCACCCAATCAAAGCAACACATACCACGGAAGAGTAGGAAACCTGTTGAATAACACTAACAGATCTTGCCCCGGATCGAATTCGAAACCAGTGTATTGAGAATCGAGAGTATAGGAACACGCCGACTGTTCCACTGAGGAGGGATCCAATCGGACAACGTCTACGACATCGAAGTGACCTTGAAGGAGCGGGTCACGGTTGGTAACCCGTACGAGGGTAGCAGCACGCAGTTTCCACAGGTGTGCCTGGGTAAGGGGAGGTATTATGGTTATCTCCTCGACGCAAGGATCTCTCCACTCCAGTCTTCGAGACTTGAGGTAATTAAGCCGTTCGAAGATGTTGAAGGGGTGTTGAGATGGACCGTCGACTAAACCACCGATACCCAATTCGACGATGTACTGGAGTTCTCCAGCTGATCTAACTGCATGGTCGAAACGTTTGCAGACCTAAACACACGTTGGAGTCCGGGTCGTGTCTCTGACGAGTGGCAGAAAACACGTACCAACTGGGAGCGAACAAGTTGCGGGAAATCCAACGAAGAAAGGATCTTGATAAACAGCTCGTCGGGAATGCCGAGGAGCGTAGGTCGGGCAGACATAGAGCAACTTGGGAAGCAACCGCTGGCGAACCGGACGGTTTATAACCTTAAGTACTGACCCCAAGGCGCAGCGCGTCATCGGAGCCATAGCCGCCGGACCGTTGCCAGTCCAAAGCAAGCAACCACTTATAATCAGTTCTTCCCCCCGGATTAATCTCCCACCACGTCGCCCTCTTCGCCAAGTATCACGACGTCGACGACCAGATGACCACTCCCACCCTGACCCGAGGGAGAACGTTCGGCCCTCGTCAAACTGCGCTACATGTCGACGAGACCCCGGTTGGACGTCCTGAACCATCCCCACAACCGGGCTCACGTTTCCTGCCCCGACGTATACCTTTCGTTTCTCAACTTTTGAGGCGCTGGGGTAAAGGCCGTGATGAACGTTCGCAATCACGTCCCCCGCCCTCGGAACGGCCACCCATCCCAAGTGCCCTGTCTCGAGCAGTCGAAGTGGACTCGACTCCGCTGCCCACATTATCTATGGTGGTATTATCGATTGTATGTTCCGACTATTTCGTTCGCATGCGTCGACTCAATGATCCGCAGACTCTGCTGGGTGAATTCCTTTCCGCAAATGTATCATCGTCATTCATTCTCTTCATGGTTGAGGGTGAGTCCTATTCCACCCCAAATGACACTACCTAACTGCATAAACCAGGATTTGGTCAGTACACCGAAGAACCTGACATTGGATTTTGGACCGGCATTCTTGGTATGTAGCCCTGTCCATCGGCACCTACTACTCTCTTATGACCTGCAGTCTCGAGCTTTTTTCTTACTCAGTTCGTGACCTCCCTGCTCTGGGTAAGCTCGTCTGTGATAGCATCTTTTACTCCGTTCTTATCTATCCGAAGGCCACAGTGGCCGAGAAGCACGGTCAACGGACCGTGTTGTTGATCTCCCTGATAGGGAGCGCCACTACTTGTTTCTTATTTGGAACTTCGACCTCGATGAACCAAGCGCTGGTTATCAGGCTTTTACAGGGCACGTTTGCTGGTGCGATTGGGGTCGCTCGTGGGACGGTCGCCGTAATTACCGATCAAACCAACGAAAGTCGTGCCTGGGCTGTATTGGGGTAACGTCTTCGTTACTCAAGTGTGGTCACCTGCTCATATCTTCTAGTTTTTGTTGGGGCCTTGGCGGAGTTGCCGGAGCTATAGTAGGAGCGACATGTGAGCTTTTGGCTGATCGTACCGGATCGGACTTGCCTGATTGCAATCAATTAGTCGAGTCTCCTGCCCAGAAATGGCCAGGTTTCACCCAGAAGTTCCCATTCTTTGCGACTTACCCCTATGCTTTACCATGTGCCGTGGCCGCAAGTGTCACCCTCATCGGTTCGTGGGTATACAGGGCTACTAAGTCGCACACTAACACCCTTTCAGGAGCAGTTCTGTCTCTCTTTCTCGGCAGAGACGGTGGCCCCCGAGAAGGAGCTATACGTCTTCCCGATAAAGAGAACGGCCAACCAAGCCCCTTTCTCCGAGATGAGTCACCCTCCCCGGCCCCCAGCGGCCAGTCGACCCCGAGAGGATTCCACCAGAAGGTTATGGGATATTTCACACATAACAAGTCACAAGACTTCTTGGATGTCCCTACTCCAGAGCTCCCCTTGATCTCAAGCGGAGCCACTCATAGGGACAGTGGCTCAGCGTATGGTTATTCACGCGGATATCGCCCACGATTATCGAGTGTTGGCCAGCATAGCATGCTGACTCGTGCGTTACGGCGTCGCAGGGGCACTGGGACGACCGTCCCAGGTTCGTTTGGACAGCAATTTGCCGAGTACGGCGAGTTGAACTTTGCCCAACGACTTCTTATGGCGAACGGGATGGCCGTCAACAACGTCTCTGACCTCTGGGTATCAGCTGCGATGAATGTGGACGAGGACGTTTTTTATGAGGATGAGGAGGAAGGGCCGTATCAACACGGTTTTCAGGAGAGTGCAGTGTCTTTGACCTCTGCAGATCCAAGTCCCAGTCGTCGCCTGCGTCGCCCTTCTCACCGCTCTTCTGGGGGATTGGGTGTATACTCGAGACGACAGTCGGGTTCCACTCTCCCGACAATTTTTGCAAATTCCGGCATACGCACGCCCCCACCAGTGATACTTGAGGGACACCAACTACTCACGGAACAGGACACACTCCCTACCCGAGCACAATTAGCAGCAATTCCCGAAATGGATCATCAGTCACCAGACATGCAGGCCCCCTCGCTGTATTCCCAGCTGCCAATTATTTTCATTGTTCATTACGGACTTCTGGCACTTCACAACACAACGCACGACCAGGTTTTCTACCTATATCTCGTCTCGTAAGCGCCGTCTACGGACTACGGCCGAGTTGACACTGATTGTCCACAGAAAATATCCAACGGGAGGGCTCAACCTGGACGCGGGCCATTTCGGTCAATTAAGTGAGCCCGAGTTGACCATCCAGACAGCAGGTTTTGACCGGATGCACAGTTGCTCTCATGTGCTTGTTCCAGATTGTATACCAATTTTACCTCTACCCGTAAGTCACGCCCACTCTGAATACGGAATCTGAGCTAATTCATCTGCAGGAATGTCGGGTAAGTCATCGCCGATAGTAGGCTGCCGAGCTATTCTGACACTTCTCGAAGCCCTCCCCGAGGCAGGTTTTCACACTTAGCCATGTTTCGCATCGGATCTGCCTTGTTTGTTCCTGCATATCTCACCGTGACGCTGTACCGGCCGCTCGCAAGTGCGAATGACGATGGGAGCGTTGTTCTCATGGCCGGTGAGTGCACAGCGTTGCGCCGGGGTCTCGTATGAACTCACCGGGTTCCGATCAGCCCTTTCATTCAGCACGTATGTTCTCTGAACCCCCACAACGCCCCCTATTAACCAAGGGCATACCGGCCTAGTGCAATCAGATATTGTGCGACAACTTTCTCGTACACCGCGATCTCGGTTCTCCTCAATTACAGTACGAGTTTTGATTCTGCGCTTCGGGCTTGTAACTCACCGTGCCCTTGCCGTAGTGTCTCCGCCTCACGTCGTCGGTTACGCCAACGGCATTGCCCAAAGTATTGTGAGTTTATCGAGATTCCTCGGGCCCATCATCGGAGGAACGGTGAGTTGTTCCACCCCGTTCTGGAGAAGCCGAATTCATGATCCACCAGTTATGGTCCGTCAGTGTCGACGGCGGTCCGAATGGATACCCACTTGGGTTCCTCGCTTGTTCTGTTATCTGTACTCTAGCCGTGCTTCAGAGTTTCTGGATCAAGTAGATATGAAAAGCGCTTGTATCGTCTATTATTGTACTTTGTATAGCGTGCCGCACGTTGTATCAAGCGGCAATCGCAGGTGATTGGTGAGAATAAGTAACCGCACCAGTGCCGCCTGGTCCATGGCAATGCCCCTTTGTTTACCTTATTCCCGCTCAGTCACGTGGTTGGAACCGAATATGGGAATGACTGACAAACAACTACAATCTCTGGCGGTCCTCACCCTTCCCCTCCTACCACCACCCATCGAGTACCATCAGCGTACTCGACCTCGCCCTCGACAAGCAAGCTGTAAGTTTTCGCCCCTAGTAGCACAGAGAATTAGTTACTAACGCAATCCTGTGCCCCTTCCGTCTCTCATCACATGTCGTTCTCTTGATCTCAACGATCTTGTCACTATCCTACACCCTTGGAAACTCTACTTTCTAGTTTCTTTTCCCCTCAATTCATCTCACGACATGGCCTTGAAGCGTATCAACAAGGTAACGCCCGCTTCTCTGTCGGCTCTCCGAAGTCGTGAAACTGAGTCACCGACCCTGCGATACCAGGAATTGATTGATCTCGGGCGTGACCCACCGTCCTCCTGCAGTGCCGGTCCTACCGGCGACAACATGTTCCAGTGGCAAGCCACCATCATGGGCCCAGTAAGTTCAAGTCATTTTCGGCCGTGTTGCTCGGGTCCTGATTCTTCCGGTTACAAGGGAGATTCTCCGTATGCTGGAGGTGTCTTTTTCCTTTCCATCACGTTCCCAGTCGATTACCCCTTCAAGCCGCCCAAGGTCAGCTTCACGACCAAGATCTATCACCCCAACATCAACGCGAACGGTTCCATCTGTCTTGATATCCTGAGGGACCAGTGGTCCCCTGCGTTGACGATATCGAAAGGTAAGGCATTTTACGTATTGAGCACGACATGGCGCGCTTATTGTTCGATAGTGCTCCTTTCGATCTGCTCGATGCTGACGGATCCCAACCCGGACGATCCTCTTGTTCCTGACATTGCTCACCTCTACAAGACCGACCGGCCCCGGTACGAAGCTACGGCTCGAGAATGGACGAGGAAGTAAGTTGTTCGGTTTTTATCGTGTCACAAGTGATTAATTCGTGTTTTTCTCCCCCAGGTATGCCATGTAGATGTTGACCCGTAGTCTACATTGGCGGAAGGTTGGCTCTCTCTGGTGTAATAGCGTTAATTTCCTCCGCATGTATCTGTCATAGTTCCAATATCATCTTGCTTCGGCGAGAGACTGTCTCATGTGCTATCCCCAGGTACCCAACCCGACCAAAGTGTTTAAACAACAAAGTGCGTGTTCGTGGTCCAGTACGGTTGAGATCCCGTGTGAGATCTCGTGATCGGCCCGGGTTCGCGCGGGCTGGAAGCCTGGAAGGCAAACTAAAGGGCTCGGCTCGGAGGTGCATGTTGATGGCATTAGCGTACCGGGCTCGGGCAGGAAGGTCGCCCGCTTTGTGAGTACTCCATTTTCCGACGCAGAGATGCCTTTCATAGTTGAAGACTAGTGCGTCGCTGTTCTCAAAAGAGGAAGGTATCCCGGGGTTTGGATTGGAATGCGGTGTCGATCGTGCGCCGATCAATGCCAGCCCCCCATAAAACGGCGGGCAGAAGGGGTTTCATGCCTCCGCTAAGGTACCTACGCGTAGGGACCGGGGGTATTTAAGTAACAACCTTCTTCCAAGAATTCTCTATCTTCGGTCCCTGGCACACTGTTCACTACGTCTCTCGCTCATCTCAAACAACACAAGGAATACCATGTTCACTTCTACTAACATGAACCCTTTCGCCGAGTGGAACACCCAATCTTCTAACTCCTCTCCTTCGGTCTTTGGGGCACTCCCGTCCATCCCAATCGCTCCAACCCTTCCTGTCTTTATCACTGACAGCCTCGTGCTGCGATTCAGCTCCAACAACAGCATCCTAGACTGTGTCCTTCTCGGACCGCAGAATCGTACCCTCTTCAGCATCAGCTCCTCCGGTTCTCGCACCTCATTCCGAAACGTCGAGAACGCAGTATTTGCTGTTGTGGACTTTGCGTCTCATGCTACTGTTGAGGTCCAGGGTTTTACGCCCCGCAAGTATGTCAGAGACTGGCTTCGTCTGACATCCGACCAAAGGTACGACACGAACCTTTTTCTCACCCTGAGTTTCCGTAACTTACACTATGATCGACAGCTCCAGGCAGTTGGTTCTTGGCAACGATGTGTGTTTCTGGAGACCGATGGGACATCACATCGTGGTAAGTACCGTTGCCCTGAGATACAGTGGTTGTGGTCTGATCAATTTATTGTAGCTCGTGTCTCAAGATAACACTATTCTCGGGAGGATCACCCGTTCCCCCGACACGACCGCCCTGGAAATCACCCGTCCTGCCCTGCTTTCTAACTGGCTGTATCCTTGTATTGTCAGCGCAACACTCTTTCTTTCCGGACGACACATAGATTAGACGGTCGTTATCCCTTGTATCCGCTAGCATCCCATCCTTAGACGACTGTAGCAATAGCCCACGGCTAATCAACGCATTTGCGTTCGCAACACCCCATTTATTTATTGTCACCACCACTACCACCATTTTTTATTCGCATTTTGCTGTAGCCTTATAATTTAATAGACACATCTGCTCTTGCACTTAGGACTCTGAGTGGCTGAGTGACTTTCTATGACCTCAAACTTCGAGTATCGAGGAAACTGTCGGAACCCGAGCACTGTTCACCCCGGCACTCGTTGTGAGTTGGCAAAAATTCTACCTATAGGCCACGGGAAGTCGCTCACTGAGTACCGGTAGCCTACCCAGCGACTACGGTATGCCGAGCCGCCGGGATATCGTATATCAAATTTAAAGTGAGATGCCAAGTCGGAGGGACATTGTGTCACATATCGTGACATAGTCACGGTCGCGTCGTTCACTACCTCTTCAGATTGACACCCTGCCCTCGACACTATGGCGCGTTTCCGAGCCTTCCTAACCGACAGCGAATCCGATGCAGAAGAAACCACTCAGAATGCTACTACCACCGCGCGCCCTCCTGGGGGACTTGCCGATGTCAGCATGGCCGAGGACGATTCAGAGGAAGCAGGCTCGGGATCTGAACTCAGTCAACCCTCGCCCGAACACCGAAAACGCTCAGGAAAGGCTCTAGTGCATTTGAAGGACGAAAGGGGCTACCGTGCATCCAAGACTCGTCGCTCTGAATCCCCCGCGGATGTCTCTGCGTCCGAAGAGGAATCTGTCTCAGATTCTGAAGATGACGAATCTCCACCACCTGATCAACCCCAGGCGGACCCCTCGCTTATCCCTCGCGCACAACAATTAGGGGTCGAACCTCAGCGAATGCACGTCATGCAAGCGTCTCTGTTCGGACTCGGGGATGGCGTGGAAGGTGCTCCCACCCGACACAAAGGGCTGGCACTGTCTACTTCATTGAGCTTGTCACGCAAGCACAGTCGTGACAGTGATGGCGAGGGATTGAGGCAGGACTCGCAGCAGGTATGCATGTCTCGGTTTGCTGTGCAATGTCTCACCGTGTGGCATTAGCGCGCATCTTTCGCTCATGACATCGAACCCGTCGCATACCGCCCCTCAAGAAAATACGCTCGAGTTGACCAATCAGATTCGGCGGTCAGTGGCAGCGAGGGTGCCATTGTCGACGCTGGCTTGGCTTTTGGCCGTTCCTTTAGGGTGGGATGGGGGCCGGGTGGAACGCTTGTGCATCTAGGCGCCCTGTGCTCTCCCTCAAGTTCATTGTGAGTACCAGCTTTACACTGAGAAAGCTTTTAGCCTCTGATCGGTTCCGAGATCAGCAAAACGTCGGCCAACTCCTCATTGGTCACGATCACAAGGGTCCCGATCTTCGCATCCGAACCCGAAGCCGAATCCGAATGGACGTCGAAACTCTTATCGCATCACCTCACCAACACATACATCGAACCAGACGACGACGGGATACCTTTCGCTAATCCATCTCTGGCACTCTCCTTCTCCTCCTTCTCCTCTCTCTACTCTCTAAACGACAAGACATTTGAAGCATCCCTCTTCCGATTAGGGAACGCCCTCTTTGATGACCTTGATCTCCGGCTAGCCGACACCATCGAAGATGATATCCGGAACAGAACACATACCCTTAGACGTCGGGACGAGCTGTCTAGATGGCTACAGAATGTCGTTTCTCCAACCGTGGAGGCCGAACTTCGGGAGGGGATATCCTCCGACTCTTCTGCAGAGGTGTTCACATGGCTCACGGGCAACGAGGTCGACAATGCCGTAGCGGCCGCAATATCCGCCGGGAACGTCAAGTTGGCTACCCTTCTAGCGCAAGTTGGTGGCGATGACGACTTCAGGGCCGACATTCTGTCCCAATTGAAGTTATGGAAAGAGCAGCGAGTTGACGCTCACATTAGCGAACCCACTCGCAAGGTTTACGCACTTCTCGCGGGCATTATTGACGTTCTGGAAGGCTCTGGACCAGGACCGGGAGGGGCGAGGATTGAGTCCTGCGCTGATGTACATATTTCTGCGGATTTGGACTGGAAGCGGGCATTTGGACTACACTTATGGTTCAGCCAGTCCGTCGACTCATCCATAGCGGACGTCTTCAGCTCGTATGAAGCAGCTTGGACAGAGGGAGGATATAGTGTGGCCCCACCACTACCATGGTACTCGGAAAATCCGACGTCCACTGAGCCGAAAAACAAGTGGAATTTACCCTCTACCGCAGACCACCACCCGGACGCCCTATACTCTATGATTCGCCTCTTCGCTGACCCCTCTTTCTCCCTATCGACCATCCTTACACCACTCTCTTTCAACGCCTCGCCTGTTGACTACCGCTTGTGTTGGCACCTATATGTCATTATGTCAAGATGTCTACGGGTTCGAGACTTCTCGGATCGCGGGGACACTGGGCTCCAGTTCGACCCGGAAGAGAACGAGGATCATCGTGTAGAGGGTCACAGCCCAAGTGCCGATCTCCTGACAAATAGCTACTCTCTGCAGCTGGAGCAGCTGGGCATGATCCAGGAGGCAGTTTTTGTCTTACTCCATACTGAGGGCTCACTTGGGTAAGGTTTTTCCAGAATTTTGGGAGGTTCTAAACTAATTGTTCAAAGCCGGAAAGCGGCGATCAAAAACCTACTGAACCGATGTGCCTCCGAGCTCAACGATTGGACTGTCCGCGGTCTGGTTGGCAGTCTCAAGATCCCGCTGGCTTGGGTGAACGAAGCGAAGGTACCCCAAGTCAAACAATCCATGAACTCTACTGATATCGTACCATCAGGCGATTCACGCATTCTCCCAGAACCGTGTATACGAGGCATTCGACTTGTATGTTTCAGCGGGTTTGTGGAATGCTGCACACGACCTCGCCGTCCTGGAACTCGCGCCGGACGCTGTTGTCCGACAAGACCATGAGCTACTCAGGACCATCTTCGGCCGACTTTCGGGACATCCGATCGATGGCTGGCACCTACGTGGGAAGGTACCTAAATCAAATACGATCTCCGAGGGTATAGAACTGATTCCCAGATTTTTTAGACTTTTTTGGATTATGCGAATGCTACCGCCCGTCTACTGGATCTCAAAGAGCATTTAGACGAGGATGCCGTTCCCGATGCTTCGGAGGCTCAGGAATTAGAAGAGCTGACACGTGGCGTACCCAAGCTTGTAGGAATCCTCCCCGACGTCCTGCGTGATCATGGGGATGTTCGTCATAACGTCGCCCTGGCTAGTATGGTCTCCGACTTGACGGCAGCCATCGACCAGGTGAACTCTCAGGCACTGGTGAGTAGGCTCCGTGAGAATCAACATCAAAGATCGGATGCTGAACGACTCTCTTTGTCACAGCCACCGTCTCAGCTCCGCACCGGAATTGCGGTTGAGGGGACGCGGCTGAAACACATTCGTGCCTCCGCCATGGACAAGTTCTTGGCAGCCATTGAAGTTTCATGAGGGTTTGGTTCTTGCGAGTTGGATACCGCCATTCCGGGAGTTCGGTCGTTTTTTCCGCTGTTTCCTACTGTACCCGCACCCGTACATGCACTGCTATCGTTGCACCTCTTTGATAATGTTTCCTGATCATCACCGTTTTGCCGTTTGGTCGCCCTCCGGTCTGGAATGCTCCTGCGAGTCAATTCCACGGCTGCTTGAAGGGAGGGCCGTCGAGCCGATCAGATTAATTGTTGACGT
>Ga0307515_10003010_pt1 | contig 35785 bp, 34 predicted proteins | sample 17_EM_MG_FD_194513 | JGI IMG/M metagenome (GOLD analysis project Ga0307515, IMG submission 194513) | Populus trichocarpa ectomycorrhiza microbial communities from riparian zone in the Pacific Northwest, United States - 17_EM | ecosystem: Host-associated > Plants > Roots > Unclassified | place... | reverse complement strand
GTTAGAAGCAGCAACTAATGTCTTGTAGGTTTTCAACATGTCTGCAACTATGGCAAGGCAAGGAGGTCGGGTACAGCTGGAACAGTCCGACATGCGCCTGGCCTTGAATATGGCCAAAATGGCCAAAGAAGGTATTTCGCGCGCCACAATCGAGGAAACGAAATATCTCTTCAAGAAACCATGCGCCGAGGTCCAAGAAGAGAAGAAGCGGGTTGTTGAGTTTCCTGGGCACGAATAGGTGAAGGCTGCAATACAAAGACACCCGGCAATGCTTCGTCAAAACCAAACGTCCGGCTCCCTTCCATGCCAAAATCGCACCGCAAAGAATCCGCAGACAGGCTGGAGACGAAAAGGAACAGGTACACCTACACCCGACCGACGCAGAGAGCGGATTCCACATGCGACTCCACCGCTGCCCGGCACGCCACCCGCCCCAACCGGTAACACTTCTGAAGTTCAACCTTCTCAAATCGTCAATTTGCCCGCCGGATATACGTATTCGCAGACTTCTCTTCCCTATGCGGAATTTTTCGATGATGAGGAACCCGAGCACGATCCCGATTTTGATCCAGCTATGCTGACTGATGAAGGTTTGTACACTATCTGTGGTGTGGTAATGCAGCTAACAATCATTTTGAAGACAAGAGCAGCGGATTGAGCGATCCTGCAACTGATGATGAGCATTGACCGAAAGACACGGGATTTTGGAGATTATTATTAAATATATCCATGTATTATCAAAGAACAATGTAGTGATCAAGAAGAAAGTTAATAAAACCGCCACAAAGGCACCCAAAACAATGTGAATGATGGAGTGTGCCAAATTAAATGATTGCATATTGCGGATACAGCCATGGCAAAATGACCGTCAACAGAGCGTCAACAATTTTTGGTCATGCGTCCTGGGAAATCAGACCTCCGATAGGTTGTAGTCAGTCATAGAGGAATTTCTGCCGGCCTTTATAGGCAAAACAGATTGCAATACCCTCCCTGCCCGATCATGAAAATGAGCGTCAACGGAGCGTCAACAATTTTTGGTCAAGCGTCCCGCGAAATCACGCCTCCAATAGGTTGTAGTCAGTCATACAGTAATTATTGGCTGCCTTTATAGGCAAAACAGATTGCAATACCCTCCCTGCCCCATCATGAAAATGAGTGTCAACGGAGCGTCAAAGATTTTTGGTCATGTGTCCTGGGAAATCACGCCTCCGATAGGTTGTAGTCAGTTATAAAGGAATTATTGGCTGCCTCTATAGGCAAAACAGATTGCAGTTCCCTCACTGCCCCATCATGAAAATGAGCGTCAATGGAGCGTCAACGATTTTTGGTCATGCGTCCTGGGAAATCACACCTCCGATAGGTTTTAGTCAGTTATAGAGGTATTTTTGGCCGCCTTTATAGGCAAAACAGATTGCAATACCCTCCCTGCCCCATCCTGAAAATGAGCGTCAACGGAGCGTCTATGATTTTTGGTCATGCGTCCTGGGAAATCACACCTCCGATATGTTGTATTCAGTCATAAAGGAATTATTGGCCGCCTTTATAGGCAAAACAGATTTCAAGACCAAATATCGTTGACGCTCTGTTGACGCTCTGTCGACGCTCTGTTGACGCTCATTTTCAGGATGAGGTTGGTCGCGTGAGTATGATTGTTTTGCACATCCAGGAGACTAATACGTCGAAAATGAACCCTGACGTACAAGTGTCAATATATTATGATTAACAGTAGCATATCTGAATGCGACCATAAATATTAAACCCGAAACGCAGAACCGGAGATTGGAACCGACGGGTGTAGCAAAACCCGGCGAAACCGGCGGATTGACGGGTACGGTTCCGGGTTTAGCCCGCCAACAGTCAGCAGGTCGGGTTTTTGGATGGTTTTGGAACCGAACCGACCCGTTTTTGCGGTCCAAACCCGGACTGCTGGCGGGTTACCCGGACCCGTTGCTAACACTTGATATAGGCTGCATGTCATCTTAGACTTAGACTCAATCAATCAATCGTCTCAACAGGTTCGTCACAACAATACATATCCTTGGGAATGTTCTGCAGTGGGTGAAAGAGAGCAGGGAAAGGAGAATGATTTGCAAGAGAATGATTATTGTATTAATGCAAGCTCTGATTGAAAGAATAGAATTGATTGTATTCCATCCATACATACTTATTCCAATGATTACTTGTCTGTAGAATACCTGACATTATGATGAATTTCAGGAATGCTGGAGTATGGAGCCATCTTCCCAGCTGATATCGGAGCAACTGACAGAGATCATTGAGGATGAATGATTAAAATCAAAGGTGCAAGGGAGATTCAGGAGCAAGTGGAGGATGGTGAGGAGGTACTCAATCCAGAAACTAGCAGGTCAGTATTCAAAACAGTTCACCATACATTCAACAACAAATTTGAACACAAGTGACTTCATGAGGGAGTCACACTGCTGAATGCCGGTCCGATTCTGCAATGGACCTCTGTCCAAGTCCCTGGTAACATACATTCAAATTGAAGCCTGCTCTTACAGCAGTTTGTGGCATACCAGGTTTGGGCAACGTGGTATATTGTTGGTTGATGGGTTTGGGATTGAGATATGACAGGAGTGCTGGTGGCAGACGAAAAGGGTCTTGGCACGACTTTTACCTCAGTGGCAGTGGCAATGATATGCAAATTGCGTACTGAGAATGTTGTTATGGGGTTGCTGCTGTCAATGTTGTGAGGGAATACCCTTGAAGAGAGGGTGAATATGGTGGAGAATGACAATCCTGGGATTATTGGTGAAAATCAGGAGTGGTATACATTGCATAGAATGAATGCAGTGCCTTGCTGCCATGTAGAGATCCAGATAACTCCACCTCAGGGGCATCGAATGCTTACTTCAGCCCTTGAACAAATCCTAATGGTCACAATGCCTGAAGTGGCAGAGACATTCAAGAGTGGTAGAGACATTCAAGAGTGTCATTGACAACACGACATATGCGCCCGGATTCAAACTTGTGAACTTGTTGCACGTGGATAAGTCATATCCCACATGGCAGGATTCAATCACCAGTTATGATGACCCAGAATCCCAATGGACTATCCACCTGGTGTCACATCATACCTTAACATCCACAGCGACACCATTTAGCAATGGCCAACTCTCATACTGTTACTGGAGGTTTGGGATGTTTGATGAGTCCCAACAGTACAAGACTAAACACAGTGGGAACTCGTAAATTCCGATGAAAGCGAGAATTGGATTCAATCTTCAAGTCACAGCCATGCCAGCATTGTATTCACTCAATGATTGGTCCTATCAGACGATTTGGGTGTTCTCTGGTGCGCCTGATGATCCACAGGATAAGACTGTAATGGAAAACAATAGGGCTGAAGCATTGTATTCTGCAGTGAAGAGTTTGATGCATGCTATCTGGACAAAAGACCAAGAAGCTCTATGGGCTGTGGCACACCAGATCACACAGATTGGAAAGCCTTCGATGATAAGACAGTGTTTGGAGTTGAAAGGAGCCATTGGAAACCCACTCTGGGCAAAGAGCCTCGCTGTATATATGAAAGTGAATGTGATTCATTATTGAGCAGACCTCTTGCGAGAACTATCTACTATGCATCAGTCCCTCAGAGCCGCACCTTACCATGACCAGAACCATCCACCTATATCACAACCTTCTCCAATCATCTTCTGGAAACCTCCTGAAGCAACAAAATACCCTCATCCGGAAACAAAGATGTCTGCCACACCATTTTCCGAGTCACTTTTCTCTTTGCCTTTGGCTGGATGCCTATCTCCTTCCAATACCCCTTCAACATCTCTTATGCTTTGGCCATATTTTCCTCTCGCTCCCATGTACTATCCTTCTCATACCAGCCTTTCCATTTTACTTCGTCTTCCCAACTGGTTCTGTAAAAGCTTGGCCGGTCATTTGAGATTGATTTGACGACATACCTTGTGCCTATGCGCCTCGTCCGTACCATTGGAGGGGGTAGCTGCCAGGCGACCCTGGAATCGTCTGTGCTGTCAAGTTTGAGCCTGCTGATGATGACTGAGTCATAAATTGACATTTTTTTTGCGAGATCTAGTTCAATGGCGTTTCCATTTGTTCGGAGAATATTGTATCAGCCAATGTTGCTGTGTTTCAAGTGTGCATTGTGGAGGGTTGACATTGGCGTTTGTGATTGGCAAACACTATGTATCTAAAGATCCTTATGCACTGGCAGTGATGGCGGGGTCGACTGGAAGTCATGACGGATTACCCTCAGCCATCCGGTTTTCCTTAGTATGGAACAGCTCATGCGTGGCAGCTCCGAAAAAGGGGTACAATCATTCCACAGATTCATGGTCTTGTAAGGTTTTCGCTGATTCATTTGCCTTCTGCCGCTGGAGATCTCCAACTAGGTCTACCAGCAAAGGTTGCTCAAAACCAATATCGGGCTGATGAGGTGTCTGCTTTGTCGACTGGTGTACTGAGGAACTATAAGCATACTTCACTAAAGAGAGGTAGTGTCCCCATTTGGGTTGATGGTGCATTGCAAAGCCACTCAAACAGCGTATGACTGTGCTGCTCGAGTTTTCATTGTGACCATCGTGTTCTGGATGGAACGCTGTAGTCATGAGCAGCTTCGTCTGCCGAATGCTTGCAACTGCTCTGCAGAAGTCTGCTGGGCAGCATAAATCGCCAGTGAATACAACATCTTGAGGCACCCCATGTAGACGTAGGTTGTCGTTAAAAATTCTGTGCGCAACAGCCTGATCATCGATTGGATACCTGTAGGTTGACTAATGTGCTCTCTTTATCATATGGTTCACAAACATTGCAATGCAGTCTTGGCAACTTCCTGAGAGTGGAAGGTTGGTTATGCAGTCAATGCTAACTGTTTGCCAATGACCTTTGGCTACAGGAAGTGGTTGTAAGAGGCCTATGGGCTTCCCGCTCCGGCGGTTAGTTTGATAGCTCAATTTGCATCCTGGAACATATCTCTGGGTACTGCACCACATATTCTTCCCGAAATTCTAGTCTTTCTTACATAAGTACGTTCGGTCAGCGGCAAAGTCAACCCCTGCTGCAGTGTCGTGAGCCTTATGGAGGATTCGTTGTTGCATCATCTTTGGAATACACAACTGGCATCTCATCTCTGCTTTTCCGTTTTCCTTCTTCTCTTTTACCCTTATGGTTATCTCCACACCTTTTTCATTCTTTTCTTTTTCCTCCATCTCTTTGGCCCTTGTATATTTCCATCTGTTCCTTTTCCAGATCTCCACGTAACCACAGTAGGCCATTCTCCTCCAATTGGAACCGTTGCGCTGACAGCAATCATTTGTATTCCTTGGTGGATGCAAGTGGATGGCGGAGGGCAGGGACTTGGGTTGCCGAATGAATGTACCGTAGGCCCAAACATTCATTCTCAGTAATGCCTGCTGCATTGGCATCAATCCATTCTCCAGCCTCAGGAACTTCCAGTGCCATAACATTGCATTGTGCCCGTCGGCAATCCAGGTGGTGAGACAACTCATCCATTACCTGATTTTTGACATCTAGGATGTGCTTGATCTCCCAGGTACAACACTGGAGGAGTGTCAGAATATCCATCTGACGTACGGTAAGGTGTGGTTGTGTAAGGATCCAATGCATGGTCAGCTGGTCTGTGTGTTCTAACAATGGCCACTCGGATTTGTGTAGGTAGAATTTCCAGTGTAATAACATATCTTGGGTCCCCAATCAATATCTGTTGTATGCAGGGTATTGCGTCTCTGCATTGTGTAATATACCACTGAAAATAACCAGTACCTTCTCTACCGTATCTGGCGCCTGTAAGAGCACCACGCACAATGCAGATTCGCTACCATCGATGTGCGCGCAATATTTGGCTTGAGGATCCGGTGGAGCAAAGAGTCGAGCATTGCCGAGCGCCATCTTGAGGGTGCCGAATGCATGCTGGCATTGTTTGTTGCAGGTGGATGGAGAGCTCCTGACCCTCCTTGGCGCTCCACATCGCCACCCAATGTTCCCTTCCACTTTTGGAGTGTTTCCACTCATGTTCCACAGCATTGCAATGTCAGTGTAGTGTTCAATATATTGTCTATAATTACTGGTGAGGCCCAGGAAGCCTGTGATGTACTTAGTGTTTCACGTTGAGGCTAATCCATTACGGCCCAGGTGATATGTTCCTGGGCATGGATGTGATCTTTGTAGATGTGAAAGCTGCAAACGTCAAGTTTCTGACAAGCCCAGGCGCATTTTCTATGTTTGGCCTGCAGACCTTCTTCCATTAGCAAGGTAAGCACTTCTCCGACATGGATGGCTTGCTACATTAGGGTATGGCTGTGAATTATAATATCATCAACATATACAAAAATCAATTTACTTTTCATTAGTTCCATGATGCACTTCATCATGCAAATAAACTGGCTGCGTGTGCTTGCTAGGCCAAATGGCAGGACTCGCCACTCATACACAACCCTAGTAGTGGTAAAGGGCATCATTTGCCTGTAGGCTGTGGTGATACAAATCTGATGGGAACCATCTGCGAAGTCCAACTATGTGAACCTGCAGCAGCTGTGGATGGAGTTGAGTAAGTCCACAATATGTGGAAGAGGATAACAATCCCTGATGGTTATGGCATTTATTCCACCAGAATTCATGCACATCTGCAATGTACCATCAGGCTTTGGCACAAATAATGGTGATTCACTGAGATTGCGTCACAAGGGATCAATCCAACTGCAGCAAATCTATGGCACTATCTGCACTCCACAGCCCCTCTTCTTCATGCAGAGGGATGCAGTGTGGTGAGCTGAACGGAATTTTGCCATTCCAGTCTGTTTAAAGTTTGATACAGGCCTACCTTCCTTTCTGTAGATTTGGACATGGTGGCTCACCGAGATGGCCCAGGAATTGTGTGAACATCTCTTCAACCTGACAAAGTGGTTCACCTCTCGGAGAAGTACCGCCGTCACTGTGACAGTGCACTGTGATCAAGAAGGCCAAGTTCAACGGGTGCGCGGACACGGTCTCAAGTTCCACCATCCGTATGATGTTCATGCCCATGAATTTGGCCTGCTCCATTATTCCTTCATCGACGTCCAAGTGTGGTAGGTCAGGCAAGTAGTGTTCTTGGCCTTCCTCTCTTTCTTGCCAGAGGTGATTGGTGATCCACATCTAATTGCTGTCATGGTTGATTTTGTATTGGCAGTGTATATCACATATCCATCATTTGCCCAGTACAATAACAATGCCCTTGACATCATAGACCATAATTTCTGCTTCATAGACATATGACGCATGCAGTGGTTGGTTCAATTTGACTTGTTGGCATTTCTCCATGCCATCGTTGGCATTGTGATTTGCCTTCTCAATAAACATCCATCCCACATTCTTTACACTTGGGACGGCCTCTTCACATTTTTGTTCAGCAAGGAACTACCAATCCACAATGTTCTGTGATGCACCATCGTCCATTACTACCCCTCACGTTTTGCTGCTCCACCATTCTGCTTTAGTCTGGTATCCCATTTTTCCTTTTGAACCTTAGTTGGATGACCACTGAAATGTCTTGTTTGTTAACTTTCAAGTGGTGGTACGAGGTGAAAAACTTGAATTGACTATCGAGCACAAATGTGCCCCCCTTGTTGGACAATCCTGTACATGATGGTGCTTTTATGGGAGGTACAGCCGCAGCGACTCACCTCTTTTGCCTTTTCCTGCCCCAAAGTCTGGATCTGAGAGACTCTCCAACTCACTCTCCGCCTCACTCTCAGTCTCCTGTGAGGCCTGTGAGTCCTCGGCAAGCCGTCCACTCTCCTTTCAACCCGGTGGTGCGGCTCCCTGATTCTTATCCTTGCGTTGGTGTCCAGACTTGCCTTTTGAAGCATCTTTGCCAACCAAAGCTTGTTTGAGTTGATTCTTCATGAAGTCACTATTTGGGTAATCGTGAGAGATATGACCAACCTGGCCACAGTAATCGCCAGTTAAACCATCGTCTTTGGCTGTGCCAGCTGTGGCAGTTGTGCCACCTTTCTTGGAGTCGATTTCGATAGCTGAAACTTTCATAGTTGTGCTAGTGTTCGCTCTGGAGCCACTTCCAGGATGAGACTTGTTGAGAGACATGACCAACACAGAGACATGCTCCATGTACTGCTCGAGGGTTGGAGTCCTATCGGGTATGACAATCTGAAGGGCCCAGTCATTACACACTCCCTGGCTGCCCATTTTGATCTTGTATTCATAAGCATCAGCTGGTAGTACAGTGGGCATTGGCTGGTGCAGGTCCAATTTCGAACGGATGCAATGGAGAAGGTTGTTAATCCCTGTGACGTGTTGTCCCTTCTTGAGACTCAATTCCTCCCATTCTCATTTGACCAGGTTCAAGGGATTGGACTGAACCTATTTAGCTTTCAACTCCTTGCAAAAGGTGGACCATTTCATGGGCGTACTCATTGGAACACTGTGCATGGCCCAGACTGCTGCATTGCCTTTTAGCTGTAGCACTGCTTGCTCACTGCAAAGTGTTGTGCCAACCCATCCAATGGCTCGGGCTGCATTCTTGATGTGTCATTCCAGAGCAAAAGAAAAGTGGTGACAACATTGAATGTTTGTTTGCTCTCATACATTGGATGGTTAGACAACATGACAGAGAAGCCATGGCATCTAAATAGGCCAGGGGTTGGTTTGAAGAAGCCACAGAACCCAGATGAGCCTGGAGTCGGTGCGGAGGTATTGCACATTGCAGTCGCATACATTTGGTTAGTCTTACAATGTTGAATAATATGTTCAACTGCTCTCAACTTGAATTCAGGGCCCCTTTTCTCTAACACAAGATTTTTGACTTGGTGCAACACCATGACTTTCTCCAGCTGGAGCTATACAATGTCTCTCTGCTCCATTGCCACTGGTGCTAACTTGCATAAGTCTTGCCAACTCTGCAACAGGGCGAAGTGATGTTTCTTGATCCGGAGCCCCTCCTTCCAATGCTCAATTACTTGCTAGGCAGCCACTACCTCCTTTCTCAGGCAGTCTTGGATGGCCTCAGAAGCCTCCAAGTTCTTGACTTTAGCAGTGAAGCTCTGATTGAGGTCACATATCTTGCGGAATTGCTCAGCTTGTTGAAGGCTCTCTGAGAGATTAGCATTGATAATGTCCAGTTGAACTTCCTCCTTAGCCGTGATCTAGTTGATTGCTTGTTGAGACAAGACCCATGGGCCGTCAACGATGATATGCATTTGTGTTGAGACATCTTCGTTTGTGCGAAATTCCGTAGGTCAGATGCCCATGTTGGCTGAGGTCTTGAACCTGCTGCTGAACATCACTGACTCGGCCTTGTTGAATGTGTCGATAACACAGACATTTTGCCCGTCAATGATTTGATGCATGTCATGCATATCAGGAACTGCCGTGATGTTGGGGGACTCATGTGATGTCTCTGAGCCGTGGGCGGTACACTATTTGAATGATACAGCAAGTCAATCAGCCATTGTGCATTCTGGTTTGATAGCTTCTGAATATTGTGCGGCCGTTAGAAGTCAAGTGTTGCTATTACTGTGAGCAAATAGCCTCTCTGTACACATGGAAGTGAATGTTTATGAAGATCGAGCAGACCTCTCAGGAGAACAAACTACTATGCAACCATACTGCAGAGCCACACCATAACATGACGAGGGCCATCCACCTACACCCACTCGTTCGGATACTGAAATTGAATGCCCACCTCATTGTTCTCAAGTGGAGTCAGTAACAGCAACCAAAACTGAAGACCCTGGTGGAGAGACACACTTCACCAGGTGGTTCAGGAGCATGGAGGATTCATAGATGGAGGCTAGCATTTATTTCGTTAGCATAGGGAGACACAGAGAGTCGCAACAACCTGTCTGGACGATGGTACATTGAATAACCCAATGGTATTTGGGTAGATTCTGTGACATTCCCGTGGGTGAGATATACATTCCTGCCAGTGCTTCTCCATCAACATGCAGAGTATCCCGAACCTGACCAAGATGACACATCACGAGTGGTGCTTCTTGCAGCACAAGAGAGAAATCACAATTTACTCCTCAGTGCATCGACTCCACCAAAGTCAATGCTGTTTCGTCCTTGTCCTGGCATGGTTCGCCACATGCAGTGTTGGCTAACAAAGTATTTTGCAGATCATGTGGACATATTTCACATGTATTCAGAAATGGGCAATCATGAACACACAGAAATGCAGCTCAATTTCCAGGATTCACAAAATCCCTCTGTATTTATAACTAACCCCAAAGTGGGTGGGAGAGGCCTAAATCATACAACAGCAGACCATGCAGTAATAACTCACAAGTTTTGAGGATTTAGTGAGCAGTGGCAGGAATTTACACGAGTTGTTTGACTTGGGCAAAACTGTGGTCAACCATCATGGTCACTGCATAAGGGCCCTGGTGCATATGATCACCGCGCAAGTGATCTCCATCAACTCTCAAGAGTAGTGCAAATGAGAGTCCTGCATGGCCTGATGAGTTGACTGTGCATTACAACATTGATGATTTACCAGTTTCTGGGGTTTCGTGAGGACCATACGAAGCCACTGCTTGAGAAAGGAGATAGGTTACAGTCTGATCACCCATCCTCTTAGATTGTTAGGAGACTTCATCAAGGTACACCTCTTGAGACATTTATTCAACATAATCTTCTTAACTGATACATATTGTCAAATAGGTCGTTTTTGAGACACACTATACAGCATATGCAGATTCTTTCTCTTTTTCATTTTGAAGTCAATCAGGGGTCTGATGTTGGAATTGTTGGGTCATTGATGAGAAATGGCAAGACTGGGATTACATTGGTGTGCATGATTATTAATAATGACCAATATGAGATGAAGTCAATTGATAAGCTACATTACAAGTTCCCAGCTGGCGAATCTCATAATACAGTTCATGAGTCCAAATGTAAGCATCGTGAAGTGAAGGGCTTCGAATCATTCAGCAGTTGTGAATTTCCAGTGTGTTGGACACCAGAGGCCACATACACATTTAGAAGTAAAAAGAATGTAAAAAGCATTGTTCAACCGCTTTCAGGTGCACCAGTGGATCCTCGGCATATGACATTTGTCTCGGTATGACTGATCTAGTACAGCATGTTTGCCAATCCGATTTGGCCATAATGTCAGTCTAGACAGAAGTTAGTAGCTCTGCCAGAATATGAGACACTGGCTCAGTGATTGGTAGCAACAGTGCATTGTTTGGTTGCATATGACGGAAGTCAAGCTGCATATCAAGATCATCAGCCTAATTCTTGAGTCATGTTATGACAGATCCAGTACAGCGTGTTTGTGACTCACATTTGGCAATCAGAAACTCTATCTGATATCGAGTTCTGGGGTCAGAGTGTAGGACACCGCTCACTTTTTCATGGCCATTCTGCAGTGATTGCTGTCGCATGATCAATGCTCAGATGCACTGGAGAGTATTCAGGATATATCATTATGACAGATCCATCACTGCTTATTCACCAATCACAGTGGCAATACAGAGAGTTGAGGAGATATTAAGTACTTTTGTCAGAATTGGAGCAATGGTCTCACTTGTTCATGGAAATGCCGCAGCTTTTGCTGGCCTCTGAGCGAAGTACTGGTGCACCAGAGAATCATGGGCATATTGTTATGACAGATCCAGTACAGCATATTTGCTCATCCCATTTGGCAGTATAGACAGTCTAGGCAATATTGAGTACCTGTGTCTGAATATGTGACATGGGCTCATCTGTTTGTGGCAAAGCCGCAGCTTTTGCATGCAGATCATGTAGGTTTGGACACACCTCAGATCCGCATCCCAGAGAGTTGGATACTGAGAGCTGGCTCGGGTATTCATGGCTAAGCTGCAGCTTTCACTGCTGGGAATTGCCGGGCCTGTGATTGAAGTTCAGGCACAACTGAGATCTGCAATCCAGTGCAGAACGAGGTCCTTCGATTTGCATGAAGCCAACTGGGACAAGCTGCAACTCAGTGTGCATGTATCATTCCAGCCCAGACCAACTTCAAGAGCAACAAATAAGCCACTGAAGCACATGTGCACCACTCCATAGTGCGCTGTATATTGTTGTATGTTCCATTTGTGTCATGTTCTCTGCAACCGTGCATTAGTGGATGCAGTGCACACAGAGTTTCTTCTGTCGAGAAACTTCACATTGTGGTGGAGGTACCGCATTCTGTTCACCTCGGCAAATATATGAATCTCTGCTTGATTGGTGTGTGAAGCCTGTCACTGAAAGGTGTTGAACTGTCTGCTCCCTGTCAACTGTCCATTGGAGGAAAATTACCCTGCACAACTACACCATAAATGCATAGACCTCTCCAATTAGAAACCTCAACATTGACTACATAGAATGTTTGGACCTATGCTTCAGAATCTGAAAATTGCTTCTGCAAGTTTGGGCTTTATCGAAAGAGCTGAAGCTTGAGAGCAACTATCTCAAAAGACAGATTCAGCTCTGCGACTGTGCAATATAGCCAGCAACTCCTACTCACCCATGTACTGCACTTCCAGAACGAGGCCTAAGTTGTGAATGATTTGGATGCAAACTTAACTGGATTCTGACTAAATGTATGTTTTGGCTACCAACACTCATGTCTGAAAATAGATTATGTGAACTGATTTCCATCAACAGAGATGCTTGAAGAGTGAGAATCTCAATAGCTCGATTTAAGACGAGGCAGCTTGGAAGAGCACAACACACTGCCTCAGTATGGCAAGCTTGCAATCCCCAGCTATTGAATCCAAGCATACCCATTTGAACTTTGGTGCACCTCAATTCCCGGAACTGTATGCATACCATCATCATTCCTCTGCCCATAGCGAGATGTCATCTCACTGTGCATTCATACCATTGAAGCATATAGCTATCAACCCCATCATATATTTTCTGTCAACATTGTACTGGTGAGACTCACTATCAATATGTGATTTAACTGTGTGCAACTTACTAGATATTAGGCGCAAAATCAGCATGTGAGTGAGTATGTATGACCCAGTTGTTACCAATCTTGGCATTGACAAGTGCTTGAATCAATACCATTACCCCTGAATCATCCATTGTACCTTTCCATTCTTTCTCTACCCCTGTAACTATCTGTTTTGTACCTTATGCTATTCCTCATACATTGACTGCAACATTGTTGTGAAGGATTTTACAAAGACTTGGCCCAGATAAACACATGAAAGCGAAGATAAGCTTACGATATTGGCTCATGAAGTGCTGACCTAGCTGCAGCAATGCAATTCAATAGAATATCGTGAAAATACATGTATCCTTCCTGTAGATATATCTCATTGAGAGATTCATATTTCTCCTCACTCAATAACACACTCAGTATGAACCTTTTCAACTCAGCTATTGCTCTCAAGATCCCAATCTATCACATTCTGCAGATTTGCTATATTGCACCCATTGTATGCGATGCAGTCACCACAGATGGTTGAACTTTCATGCATAGCTAAGATGTTCAGAGGAGTCATATGAAGGGGCACATGTTTTCGTTCAGGTTTTCAGTTCTCCATTTGGCCGGCATCACCGGTGAGTCAATGTTATGAGTTTTCTTCAGGCGCATCTGGTTCAATTCTATATGCATTGGCTTTAGCCAACCCCCAATTCTTGCATCTAGACAGAGTGTTGTTGATAGGAGTTGCTACCATTTGGCATTAGGAATCCAGCCATTCCAGCACACCTGACAAAGAATCCTTCTATTCCATTGCACATGACAACTTCCTAAATCACAACACTGGACTTTTGTCCTCCATATAAATTGGACCCATTCAAGTCATCTCTCCTGAACCCTTCCAGGTGTGCCTCAAATTGCATCCTTCTGGAGTATGTGCAACATCTTGCTCCATTTTTCGCATTATTCTTTTGCACTTAATCATATATTTACTGCTTATACACTCTCTCCCCCATTCCCCAACTATCTATCTTCTTTACAACAAATGGAACCTATGCCCAGCCAGGTGAAAAATCACTATTCACAGACGAATCAAGAAGCACACCATGAGAGAACACTTGCGCTCAAGCAAGCAGCCAAACTTCAGTGTCCATCAAATGTTAGCCTACGGTGCATCTTCCTTCATGTATTGTATTGCCCAGGACCACTGTCCCCAATTTCATTCTACAAGCAGGATAACCATCCCAATCAGGAGATCAGGGATAACAACATAAAAATACTGCAGAGTCTACCGTATGGTCCAACATTGTAGAAGATGATTCGAATCACCAACAGGTGGTCCTACTTCTAGACCAGGCGCAGGGGGGCATGTCAATACAAAGTACACAGGTTCCACTTCCGCAGAAGCACAGCCATATCGATACTGTCATTGAACGCCCTCTGCTTCCAAATTCCCGAATCCAATTTGGGCAATTGCACCACCACTACTCAAATGCCCAACATCAACCCTCCTCAACAAAGTATCTGAGTCTGACCATGCACCATCTGCCCTGGCGCTGGTGCTACGCAAGACAACTGCAGACCAGAATGTTCCATAACCCAAGGCTACTGGCAATCAGATTTGTCCCCAAGACCAACTGGCGACATCTGAGGTGGCCAAAATGTTCATGGAGGCAATAGATTTCACGATGCCTCCTTGGCTATAATATCTGATGATGTGAACTCAAGTGTTCAAGAAGCTTGGGAACTAGCCATTGAAGGGCAGAATTGTCAGCAGGCATTTGCACATACTCCTGTCCATGCCCCATCTCTGTATCAATTGCCAGGTGTTCCATCTTTCCAACTACATCCGCAAACACATGCAGCTGAGAGTCTTAGATTCTCTTTAATACTCCTTTATCAAATTTATGAGATTGACTATCCCCCAAAATATACATAGTTAAAACTGACGATAAGTACCACTCCAGGAAGGTTGACAGATGGGGCACATTCAACTGTTGTCCAGAGTTACTGGTGGGACTTGGGCTTGGAGACTATGCTGTGGATTGAGGTTAATGAGGACCTGTTTGACGATGCTTATATCTCAAAGGTTGTTGATGTCATGAAATCATGGTTCACCTGAATGGCAGTCCTTGACCCAATTTACCATGAATTTTTCTTCACCATCAATAAGTTGGGGCGCCAGCTCAATATATTCCTGTATTTCCAACCTCTTGCTCCCCGCACTGTATCTCTAGCCCGTTCAGCTCTTTGTTGTGCTCTGTCACAATATGACAGTGGAATGAAGGCCACAGTAATGTTGTCTCAAGATGAACATCGAGGAACATGTGGCTATCTCCTGTGTAAAACTTTACTCTGGAGGCCACTGCACTGATCAGTCACACATTAGTGGGCTGCTTGATACCCCCCCTGCAGTGCAACTATGCAGGGATAGGTGCTCCTCAATCACCATTGCCGCTCCTCAGCCTAGATTGATGCTCTGTAATTTCATTCTGTAATCAATTGCTCCTCTTTCAGTACTCCTTGATTTGGATAGGCACTCCTTAATCCCCTCTGACTGGTTCCGCACTCCCCTATTTCATTCCGTACTCTATACCCCCCTGTTGCGTCTCCTCAGCTTAGGATGGGACCTCCGCAGTTCACTCCAGCACACCTTGAGCTGCATAGTCCCTCGTATCTTGCATTCTGCACTGCTTATACCCACTCCCTTTTCGGTTCCCCTCCGCTGCGATAGCACTCCCCAATCCCCATTGGTGCTCCTCTGCCAGGATTGATGCTCATCTGTCTGGATAGGTAATCATCTGCCTGGATTGGTGCGCCTCTGCTTGGATTGGTGCCCTGCTATTTCATTCTGCACTCCTTTCACCCCCTTGCACCACTCCTCCGCTAGTATGGGTGCTCTTCAATCTCCGTCAGCCCTCCTCAACCTAGATTTGGCACTCTTCTTTTTCATTCTGTGCTCCTGCAACACCTTCTGTGTACTCCTCCTTTCCACACAGCACTCCCCATCTGGCGCTCCTCTTCTGCTGGTAGTTGTTCCCCAGTTTCATCTGAATATATCTGATTACCTTTCAAACAACCATTCAAAGTTGCAATCAGCTAGCATCTCACGACACCTTTGTTAGATATCACAAATCGAGGCAAACAATATTGGGATTCAATTTCATCCACTTGCCAGGTATGAATAATCAGCACATACAAGGAGCGCCTGCAGCTTCTTTGTGGTGTTGATGAATTGCGTGTTCCTGCTTTCGTTGTCCCTGATGAGATGGGAGAAGTGGTAGATAACATTGCCACCATGTTTGATTGATATCATTCAATCACTTAGTTGGGTTATTGTTCTGGTGTACCTGCATGTAAGTATGAGTCACTTGTTATTTTCTTTGGTTCGTTAATGTAGCGAGGCAACAACTACAATGTTGAAGAATCTGATAGCTAATATGATTCAGAAGTGATAATCAACCATAATCCATGCATCATATTCACTGTTGAATGAAATCAATTGCTTGTGTCCATCCAGGGAGTCTCAGATAATGCCTGCAGTCCTCCAAATCAATATTCACAAGCACCCAGGCATCTCTCAGAGTTTGTTTGTAACTCCCACATTGGTTCAGTGACACTCCCAGGTGAACCCAAAGGTCTCTCTGGTGCTCCGACATGTTCCTGAACTGATTACAACCACTCCCATGGTACCCCTGTACTGGTTATCAGAGATCCCAGCTACTCCCAATGCTAGCTGGAATGCCCTCCTAGGGTCTGATTCTCTCCTGAAATTGACACTTCTAAGTTTACCCTCCACATCCTCTCAGACACTCCTGGTGACTCCCAGCGACTAAAATACATTTTGCTGATGAACCATACCAAAGTTGTGCTACTTTACTCTAATTTACTCTGGTGGTATACTTCAAAGTTTGTAGAATCTCTATCTCTAAGTTCCTTTCCTAGTTTGAATAATTTCTATCTTCAAGTATAGCTCTAAGGTCAAATGATCTCCATCTCCAAGCATAGTCTGCATCATCTTAAAGTACACTATCAAGTTCACTCTATCTTGGCCTTTAAATATATCTTAAACTTCATAATATCTCCATCTCCAAGTACAGCTCTAGGTAAGCATGAGTGCTATCTCCAAGGACAGAAAGTACCATATTGTAGTACACCTTTTTGTGCATCAGTAAGTTTGCTTCATTTTTATCTGCATATTCATTCAATTGGTCTCTCCAAGTACTGCAAGTACTGTGTATATGAATGCATCTGAATTTGACATCTAGCGGTTGGTTCGTATACTTCTTTGCACAGATGAGTTTCATCTGCATATTTGATTCGTAGTGAACCAAAATCTGGCAGGTAGCCTCATCGACTGCCTATTCATATATAGCTTGAGTATTGTAGCTGATATGTGCAATATTATGGTGTAGCAAACCTTGATCTAATGGTGAAACATAGATGCCTAAATGAGAAAAATCTCAGAATGACATGATGTATTGTTATGTGAATCTCGAATCTACTCGGAAATACAGCACAATGTGTAACACCTCCATGAGGGCGGGACAATGATCTCAGCAGACTCAAAATTGGGGCATCAAATTACTGAAATTGGGAAGTATTCTGAATCAACCTTCTCAACTGTGAAGGCTGTTATGTACTCTGAGAATACTATTTGTGATTCTAAGAGTGCATCCGTTTGATTCATGAGAGCCGGGGAGTTGCAGAGGGTACCTGAGACTATTGGTGAAAATGACCAGAGTGTCTGGAAGGTTGGCATATAACTTTCAAACAGTTTTACTATTTGCTACTGTATTGCATTCTGTAACCTGGGAGGAGGTGTGGGGAAAGAGGTGAATCTTATGACACCTCCTTAAGCTGCTGTTCTGGCTGCCTGCCAATGGCCGAGATAATTATCTAATTTCTGATACCGAATAATAAATACCGGTTGGGGATTGGAGAGTTCTGAATATTTGAATCAGTCCTTGGATGCTTGTGAAGTCCGCTCCTCAGAGAATTTCGTTGGGCCGAAGCAATACAAACCTATTTTGCCACAATCAATTGAAACATGAAATAAAGCTGACAGAAATATTGGTGCTTGTATCTGAGTTTATAAATAGTTTGTTTCACTATTTCAACATCTGAATTCTACCATGACGCCTGGAATCGCGACCTCATGTTAGGATTTGTTTCGGATCCCATTCCATGGAACGCAGTTTCAACCCTAGGGCTATGGTGGTCGTATAATACATCATGCAGTGAGCTGGTGCTTCCGTCTGCCTGTACCTCTGGCAATATTTGCCGGAGGGAATACTCTCTGACAGTAGATGCAATTGAGAAGCAATTGCAGTAAAGTGAATGAAGTTAGCATAGCATTAGATGGGTGGACATCAATGGAGGAATTAGCCATAATGTCGGCCATAGCTTACTATACAGATCGACAGTGGGAATGGAGAGAAGTACAACTCGCTTTCGACAAGGTTGATAGCCACATCTTTTTCTATTTCCAAACCTAATTAAGTATAATAGGTCAAGGGTCATCATACTGGAGCAAGGCAAGCCATACATGTGAAGGAAGTTCTTCATCATTTTAAGCTTACTGACGGCCGTGTTCTTCGAGGTAAGACTGTCAATGCTTGTTTAAATGACTTGATCACTCGGGAACCACAATCAACCCTTGAGGTCTCTGGAATCGACTGGCCTGCAATGAGAAACCACATCCCCTGCAGGGCGTACGTCATTCAGATTGCTTTGGGTGCGTTCATGAGCAGTCTCAGAGTAACAGGCAGCACCAAGTCTTGGGAAGCCCATGAGCACAATCAGCAATTTGGAGAGAATGAAAGCACAGACAATGGGAAGAGTCAAAGACTGAGAAAATAGAGCAATTCTAGAATCATCAAGGTGTTGGCTATGAGACCAGGTTTAGCAAAGATTATTCAGAAAGTATGTATTTCAAGACATTTTGGAATACCTGAAACTCACCTTCAAATAGCAGTGAACGGTTGCTGTATTGATTACTCTGACACCTGGTCGTCGAAATGAGTTTATTGACTGTCCAAATGTCACACTACAAGTTGCAGAACTACCTAATATGGATGTTAAAAGACAGTGGAATTCGATACTGAAGTTGCTTGAGCAAGCCTACAGATTACGAGAATTCACCCGCGAGTAGCGTAAAAATCCAAAATTCAGATATTACCAGCCACTCTTCACAACACCGGATGAATGGACCATCGTCAAGTATGTCATGGAAGTTAGGAGGCCATACCGATACTGGACCCTGTGGATGTCGAAACGGCATAATGTTACTCTGCATCACGTCATCATGTTCTTCAATGACATGTTCTATCATATGGATGGCATTATGTAAGCTGTAGCTAAGAACAAGACTGAAATCAAAGAAGACTAATGCTTTGCCGTGAAGTTTCCATGACAGAAGTTATCCATAAATGATGCTGAAGTAACTCCAACGACCGGTGTGCATCCCATGTCAGCACTTATCCTTGATTCTTTCCAGAATTTGAGCTCATTTCAGAAATGTGACAAGGCAATGGATGTCAATCCTGAGGACATGAGTTTTCATATTGCCCAATACAAGGAGGCATTTCTGCAATATGTGGAGAACGAATGCTGTGCCAAACAGCGATGAATGTCCGCAATTCAATCCGAAGATGTTCCGGGTAGCAATATCATCCCCTCTGCAAAGGCTTCTCGATTTGGTCAATTGTCTGTTGATCCATATGATTTGTCCAGCGATGATGAAGAAAACTTAATGCCAAAACGCATGGCCGAAATGACACCCGGATGAAGCAAATGCGCAGCACACTTATTGCCAGCTGCAAGGCTCCATTTGAATTCAGTGCCTGCAACACCAAAGAAGTGGGTGGCAAGTGAATCCCAATCATAATGATTACCACTCCAACCCTATAGAAGTTAGAAGTCCATTGTGGTTACCAGATATCACCGACTGGTGGCATCAACAAGAGGAAACCCAATTAATGTACGATGATCTCTCAAATATTGCACCAGACATATTCCCTATCTTACCATATTGTGTCACAGTGGAGGCCAGTTTTTCCCTTGGGCGAGATGTGATTGGCTGGAGACAGTCTAAAACCACTGGTGGGACGCTTCAGGAAACATTCGTTCTAAGGGAGTTTGCTTGAGCCAATACTGGTATATTGGGGGGCGATTACACAGCTTTGGATATCACGGAAACTGAACACAAGTTCAAATTGAAGACAGAGGTGGAATCAAGAGATTGCACAGAATGGCCAAGGTCCACAACTTTTTGGAGATGTGGCAGGGCTGCAAAAACCTATGTGCTACAAAGAAGGAATCGCGCGCACAAAACAAAGAAATCACTGCAGTATGATACATTTCGGAAATGGAAGAGATTGTCAAAGCATCCGGTCACTTTTTCATCATGATGGTTCAGCTGCATTTACACTCTCAGAATCATCACCTTTGCCACCACCTTCGTCTGCAAAGGACCTCCCAGAAGGACGAACTGAAGTATTAAATGTCCGCCGAATCGGAAGAATTAACTGTCATCCAGCCAATAGTGATCATGATATTGCAAATGAATGCATTTCCGACACTAAAAATTGGCTAAACAGCAATGGTGAATAGCATAATCGAAATGTGGGCAAAGACGACGGGGAGGCACATGATAAATCTGACATAGAGCTAGACAATGGCATCGGGGCTCTGCACAGCCCAAAGCACCGGGTTGTGATTTCCGCACCAAATGTTCCCATTTTGATTTGGCTAATACCACGGTAAATGAAACCGGCTCACAAGCGGTTGATCACAGTCACTGCAGTGGAAACAAGGAGAAATAAGGGACACAAGAAAAAGTAAGACAGAATAGGTCGATATGATAACAGCAGGTTCTATATGTTCCATGACAGAGAATTTCACATAGAAAATTATCATGCGAGAATATTAAGCAGTCGCATGTGAATAGTTGTTCATAAACAGAAATATAGCGTGCAAAATGCATTATTCAGCGAGATATATCAATTTTGATAGACTGAGAGCGACCCGTTCGAGAATATTCCTGGGCCCGGCTGTGCCAACAGGCTGGGTCACAATCTGCCAGAAAGACAACCAATAAGTCCCAAAAATTATTTATAGAGTTATCGATGGGAGCAGAAATTGACTGGACAATGCATTAAAATGAATGCAACGGAGCGTCAACAATTTTTGCTTTTGTAAGCAAGGTACTTGGAAAGTGACTTGGTCACTGTTAAACATAACCGATGTAGGGGCAGCCTTCATAGGCAAAACTGCATGCGACATGGTCACTGCCCCAGGCTGAAATTGAGCTTTGACCGAGTGTCAACGATTTTTGATTTGCATCTTGGGCCATCTAAGCTTTAATTCGCGGTAGTAATTCACATAGTATTTATTGGCGGCCTTTTCATGCAAAACAATGCGTGATATCTTTGTTACCCCATCATGAAAATGAGCGTCAATAGAGCGTTAATGAATTGTAGTCGTTTAAGTCAGGTCATTACAAACTGATATGGTAGTGGTGAGGCATAACGAATGTAATGGCAGCCTGTATAGGGAAAAGAGAAAGTGACACAGTCATTGCCCCATTCTGACATTGAGCGTCAACGGAGCATCAATGATTATTGGTTTTCCATCTTGGGTTATCTAATTGGCGATTTGTTGCGGACATCCATAAATGAGGTATTAGCTGCCTTTAGGGCCAAAAGCAACAGCTGCACGCTCCCTGCCCCATTCTGAAAATGAGCATCAATGGAGCCTCAATGATTTTTGGTGTTGTATCTTGGGTAATCTAAGTGTCACTTTGTGGCAATGATTCATATACTATGTAATGGAGGCCTTTTCCACCACAACAGTACACAATATCTTCATTACTCCATCTTGAACCTGAGTGTCAACCGACAGTCAACAACTTCTTGTCTCATATACTGGGTAATCAAGCCATTGCGTGGATATTTGAGATCATAACGGAACTATTGACTGCCATAGAAGTCAAAAATACAAAACCCAAAAGGATGAACATTGATTCCAAATTACTCAACATCGTACCCTGCAAAGCATTCAACAAGGGATTACTGAATGTTGAATATGTGATTTTGATGAGATACTATTATCAAAGAGGAAAAGCCCAAGCATGATACGAATCTACAGACAAACCAACTGGACATCCCACTGATAACCCACCCAATTAGGACAGGTTGTGTGATGTCCATCGAACAGTACCCGAAACAGCTGTTCTGGTGTATTGACGACCTGGACCGCCAATTTGGCGATGGTGTTGTTCCGACCCAGACCTGGACCCGGAGCGACGGCCTGGAACCATTGCTAACACTACCTCCGCGGGGTACCCCCTGCCTAACTGAATAATGCTGGTGGTGGTGGTGAGAGATGGATCTTCCCTCCACAATCACCTCCGAGTGTATATCCAATTTGTCTCATGCGGCCTCTGCAGGCGCTTATCCAATTCCACTCGAGTACCATTTGCAACCAGATTTACCGTATGCATATATACAGAGAGACATAGATAGATATTACAGGCCATTGGTTGATGTAGCTAATCCTGTGACAGTAACAAAGACAATCATGATAGATGAACTGCTTTGTGGTTAGGGTACCCTAAAAACCACTGCTTTAAGAATATGGCACCAAGTCTCCAACAGAGTCACGCAGCTGTCTCAACTGCTTATGAAGTCTCCCGCAGTCCTCCGTGGAGGTCTCACCTGATTCAAAATTTGGCTATCATATACGTCAAATAACAGAGCATCCCGAATCGACCTGCCTAACTGCAGGTCCTTTCAGGAGCATCTGAGAAAGCTCTTGAGGAGTCTGAGAGCACTTTGCTCAGTTCGAGGGTGGCCTGAGGGCATCTGGAAGCACTCAGGATGCCAGTTGAGGTCGACCAGAGTGTCTGGGACGTTTGCATGTGGTTTCCGGACCAATTTACATTTTGCTCATGACGTTGTGTCCCCAGTCCTCTCGAGTTTATATTCAGTATAGCTGTCCAAAGATATGAATATCATCATGTACTAATGCATTTCAGAGTGATGGTAATTTGAAAGATGTATGCACTCTGAAGTTATTGTTACGATATGGAAGGTAGCAAGTACCGTTTGGGTGTATTCTGTGGTACAGACAAGAGAGAAGGAGAAGGAGTCGAGATATATACAGCAGGCGTCAGCCCCTGCAGCCGTGACCATGTATCAGATCTGCAACATCATGTACATCTGTAACTGATATGTGATTGTCTCAAATGATATATCTGTTGTGATGCTGGGTAGAAAACGATCTCTTTCTGACAAGCCTGGACATTGAAAAGATGGGCTGTTCATGTATGTTCCTCTCTATTGGCAGCAGACAGAAGGTTCAATACTTCTGTAGTCATTATTGTACCAGCCTTGGAGAACTAGATATGACACAGTCTATAGTAGATAGTCAAGGCTGGTACAATGGTCATTCTGCTTGAGTATCTTGAAAACATAAGTAACTTTGGTTCCAGCTTGAAACGTATTGCTCACATTGCTGAGATGTAGCGATTAAGAAATCTCAGTGATAACAATGTTTCCAGACAACATTTGCCAACTTCATTGTGATACATCACTCAGAACATGTGTTGTTGGAAATCTGGAATGTATGATGCACTATTGAATGGTTTTCCAGAGCTCCTGACTGTAGACTTCCTTGAATGATGCATCAAATTTGGTAAAGAAAATGGAACTTTCCATTTTCATTCTCTTCTGCTCATTTGAGGTGTTACTATCATCTACTCTCTTCAGGTAATCGGTGACACCATTCATATTGGTGATAATGTGGGTGGTAGATTCATTCGCAACATCTGATGGACAGATCTGATATTCAATACACCCGCTGTAGGTGATTGTTGCCACCCCATAAACCCCCTTTTCGGCAGCAGTGATGATTGGAGCATGTAATTTAGAGACTACACTTCCGGGACCAGTTGCAATTGTCCCAACCATCTGAAATTGTTGCTGCTAACAATCATGGGAAAATCAATGAAAATGGTAGCATTTAACATGTATCCCCTGATGGATTTTGTGCGCCAAAAATTCCCTTGCCATCTGTCACTCAGCCATCTGCCACTCAGCCTCTGACAATTAAGTTGCTCCTTGTTGGGCTGTATTCTGGTGCCCCACTAAGAGCCTAGATTGTATTGAAATGCTCCTTGAAATCCATTGTGATGGGCTGTGGGGACAGATTTGAGTGCGGTCATCATGTGGGTTGGTTTAGGGTTGAGCACTGTGGAGCCAAATGTAGTGTAGTTCTGGTACATGTGTAAATCACACTTAGAGAGACGGTTATTAAGTTTAGGTCAAACGAGCGAGATTGAGCATCGTGGCAATCTCACAATAGGTTATGATGCCAGGCACTACATCAGTAAAATGTAAATCGATCTGTAAGGTGCATGCAAACTTCCGAGACACTCCTGTCAACCTCAGCACTGCTTCCAAGTACTCGCAGATGCTCCCAGGCCCCCCTCGAGCTGAACGAAGTGCTCTAAAACTCTGCAAGAGCATTCAAAGGTGCTCCGGAAATGACCTGCGGTTATGGAAGTGCATTCAGGATGCTCCGATAGTTGACTTATACTATTGTCAAATTTTGGAGCAGCTGAGACCTCTGCGCAGGTCTGTGGGAGGTTTTGAGAGCAGGTGTGACCTCTGCGCAGCTCTGCGAGACTTGGTGCAGTAGTATCACTGCAGTGTTTCATCGGGTTCCATTACCACAATGCATTTTGTCTGTCATATTCATCTCTGTTACAGTGGCAAGATTCACTACATCATAGTATGCTATGTATGATCTAAGTGTCTCTGTATAGGGCACACGGAGGTACAGGGATAATGGAGATGAAATGAGCGACATTGGGGGGGGGCGCAGTGATACAAGAATAATGGAGATGGACTGAGTGACGGGGAGTATAGATTTGGGAGACCCTGCAGTAGATAGACATCATCTCATTATACAAAATACACACTCTATGTTTCCCAGCTCTTGGTCCCACGCACACCAGCCGAGCTTTCATGGATCCACACGATTTGTGTCGTCCCTCATGCACTCTTGCAGTGGCTTCATTGATCTATGCAATATTTGTGGTTCCTCACAGCCGGGTAGCCTATCACAGCCTCTAGCCAGAACTGCACTTTCTTGCAAATTCCCTTTGCATATCGCAAGTGGTATGGCGGAGTGTTGATGATGGGCTTTCTCACATCAAGCTCCATTGTATCACCACACTGTGATTTGTTGAGTTTGGAGATGCTCGTGAAGCTGGTGAATGGTGCGGATTTGGGGATGCACTTGGAGGCCGAGATCGTGCATACTTGGAGGGGGTGCCAGATCGAATTTGGGGATGCACTTAAAGGCTGTGATTGGGCGAGGTTGGGGACGCACTGGGAGGCCATGATAGAGCAAGTGTTGGGATAGACTTCGAGGCTATGATCATGTGAAGATGGAGGACATAACTGAGTTGGTTTGGAGATGCACATAGAGTCTATGATTGATCGACATTGGTGGTGGACTTTGAGTAGGTATATTGGGAGTGTGGCATGACGGGAGCTGAGACTACATTCATCGGTTAACTTGTATTCGTTGGAATGTAGAGATTTCAGTACAATATGGCTTAACACGAGATGAGACACTGGCTGGGTGGGGGATACAGTCAATCTTGGGATAATGCAGTACCCGTTGTATGTAGTCCTCCTTGTATGCTGTACTGTTGGTGTAAACTCATGATCATGGCACGGAGAGATAGAGAGGGATGACATGACTTCTTATTCTTAGATGATAGAAGAGTTGAGGTCAAGAAAGTGAGAGCTGAGAGCAGATGAGGGAAAACATCATGAGGAACTGGGTGAGGGGTCGCAAGAAGATTGAGTCCATTGGCCAGCTAGTGAAGCGGAGGTCGATTGTGCCAGCGCCAGGTAACCTGGTCAGTGCGCTTCAGCAGAGCTGCACAGACCCGCACCTTATGTACAAGTCTAAACCTCCCACTACAACCTCCGCTCCAGGAAAACCAGCACCAGCCACCAAAATAAAACACTCAAAAAAAGCGAATACCACTAAAACCCCAACAATCTCTACTCCTGTACGTCAACAGCCATATGAAGCACCAACAACCCATTTCTTAGCATTCCAACATCCATCAATAGACCAAGAGACCCATTTTTTGTGGGTAATCTCGCAGCAAATCTCTGCAGCGACTGTTCAGATTGGCCAACAGTTGCCAGTCCGGTTGAGGATATCCAAGCCACTTAACGTTGTATATTAGGGTTTTGGCTCAAGTGCCCTAGTGATCAAGAATGGCTTCACCCTCATGCTCCGGATCCTTGTCGGTCATTGTATGCAACGGTGGTGGTGGAAGATGATCTGAGCCATTATCCACATGATCTCGTTTCAGATGAGAGACATTGACAGCATTGGGTGTTTTCCAGTGAGCAGGGGTGTTCAACTTGTAATCATTGGAGCCGATGGCTTTGGTGATGGGAAACGGCCCGCATCATGGTCATTGAAACTTTCTGCAATTGAGACTTGCCGATTCCAATATAGTGAGATTTGCATAGCATATCGGGAGAAGCCTGGTGTCAAGACATGGTGCCTCTCCTACCTTGAAATTGTGCGGGCGGCAAGACTGCTTAGCTTCCAAAATCATCCTGGATTACGCTTCCTCCAACCGCTCTCTCAACATGCGGATATTTGGCATGATCTGTTGGGCAAACTCATCTGCTTCCAGGCTGACTTTCGGCATCCAGTTGGCACTCGGGATTGATATCCGCGGATCAATTGGCATCCACGGCATTAATGCCAGGTTGGCCAGAAACGGAGAAATCTTGAGAGATTCATCATACATTGCATTGTGGGTGAACTCAGCCCAAAGTAGAAGGCAGTCACACACCTTTGGGTGCTGAGCCACATACGCCTTCAAATAGCATTGGAGCACTGCATTCAGATTATCTGCTTTGCCATCTGTTTGTGGTTGATAGGCGGTACAGTGACGGAATCTGATGCCCAGCTGGGCTATCCGGGATCCCAAGCAATATGACATAAAGCTAGTATCTCGATTGGAGATAGTATCATCAAAAATTACACTATTTCGAACCCACATATCCATTAACTCTCTGGCCAATGCCTCTGCAGATAGATCCTTCTCACTGGCTGCTTGCCATCCCACTATCTTCCTTAGTGGATCGACAATCGTAAATATATGGTCATAGGCATCTCTGGCCGTAGCTGGTCATAAACTATTATAATTGATATTTCCTCTTGAAGCCCATGTCAGCGGAATTCGCAGCGGTCACCGCAAGCCATACACTACTTGGTTGGAATGCTTGACACGGTGGCAAACTTCCCAACCTCGAATCCATGCCAATACAGGCTCAGATGAATGAGGCCAATAAAACCACGACATAACAGCTGCTGCCTTGATTTCAGCTCCTTCGTGTCCGCCACCATGTGGAGAGTCATGTGCTTCCGTGATAACATCACTCAACATGTCTAATGGGATGCAAGGTGCCCCAGTGTCCCGGCGCAGAGAAAGGCCACTGTCCAGGCTGAACAGCCGTTTTCGCACTATATAATTCCCTCAGTGCTTGTCTTTCAAATGATGACACTTCCGATTTCCCGCCTCCTAGATTACATCGGCTTCTTTGCGAAGGACGTTTACAATTCGACCGAAATACGCGGCTTTCATCAGCCACTCATTCACCTCCTGCATCCATTCCTCTGCACCAATGATCTCGAGTTCCATGATATTTGTGCTGATCGTGGCTGCTGGGGTTGCTGACAGCGGATTGTAAATTCTGCTTGATGCATCTGCTACCAGATTGGCAGCTCCTGGGTATTACTTGATTGAAAAGTCAATCTGCATGTAGTTAATCCAGGTGTTGAACTTGGCAGCTAGAAAGCTTCAGCTAAACAAGGATACGCTGCAGTGATGTGAGGTCTGTGTACACTGACAAGACAATTGCTAAGGTAACACTCCCAGTGGATCAAAATGTGGTGGATAGCCAACAACGCGCGGTCGTAAGCTGTGTCGCTAGTGTCAGCAACGGTTCTGGACTGTCACTTCGAGTCCGGGTATGGGTCTAAACCAGTCTGTGGCCATATTGGCATGCCGGGGGGTCAATAAAGCCGACCTGTCAACTCGGGAACGGTTCGATGGTAATCTCTGAATCCGTCTGAATTGGGCGGGTTGTCGGCAGTTCGCCCAGCGGCTCCATCTATAGATTCATATAAGGCTCTTGTTTTTGCAGTTTGTTGATAGTATCTTATCAAAATTGCGTATTCAACAACCAATAATATGTCTTTGCATGTTTTACAGTTTGCAATATTGAATAATTTGGAATCGGTGTTTTTCCATTAGTAGATTGTCTTGTTGCCTGTGAAGGCGGCCAATAAGAATGTGATGGGCGCAAAGATCCGCACAATGCCTCGGTTAGCAAATATGCAAGAGCTAAAACTGTTGATGCTCTGTTGATACTCATTTTCAGGATGCGGCAGGGAGTGTGTCACTGCTGTTTGTGCACCTAAAAGCTGCCAATATCTCTTGAATGGATGTCTGCAACCAATCGGAAGATAAATTACTCAGGATGCAAAGCTAATAATAGTTGACGCTCTGTTGACTCTCATTCTCGGAATGGAGAAGTGACTGTGTTGGTGTCTCCTTTGCCTACAACAGCTGCCATAACGCTGGTTATGCATACCAGCGACCAAATTACTGTTGAATTACCATACTTACAGGACCACAAGTCTTGACACTCCATTGACGCTCATTTTGATGTATTGTCCATTCAATATCTGCTGCCATCGTTAATCGTATTCATCATGATTTGAACTTATTGGTTGTCTCTCTCACAGATAGAGACTCAGCCATGTGGCAAAGCCAAATGCAGTAATATTGTTTCACTGTTTGCTCTCAAACTACAAAAATTTATGTATCTTGCCAAAAGTTTCATTCCACCAGCTATACATCTGTTTACGAACTGATATTCACAAGCTACTGCTCACCATTCACCAATAATATATCTCTAACTGAAACTCTTGGTCAAGCTACACAAAGAACCTGGTGAAACATTGATGCATTCTGTCCTACGTTTTCTGGATTTGCTTATTCCTCCTCGTTTCCATTGCATGGACCATCACCAACACATTTCCGGCCTGTCTCTTTAACTTCCGTGTTTGCAGAATCATTCCAGGAACATTTGGTGCAGCACTCACATCCCACTGTTCTGAGCATTCTGGATGCTCCATGCAATTGTCATGCTCTATATCAGATTCAATATCCACCGTGAAATTGTCTTTGCTGTCATTTGGAATTTCCAAGTTGCGATTCCTGGCAAGCCAATTTTCAGTGTCCGAAATGCATTCTGTTGCGCTATTCTCATCGCTTTTGACTGGATGAACATTGATTCGTGTGATTTGGCGGACATTGAATATTTGAGTTCGTCCTCCAGGGAGGTCCGTTGCAGACATAGCTGGTGACAAAGGTGACCTTACTGACAATGTGAATGCAGCCACACAACAAAGTTGAAAGAGTGGCCAGGATGGGTTGATGATCTCTTCCATAGCCGAAATGTATCCTCCAGCTGTCATCAGCTTGTTGTGACTGCGAGATCCTTTCCGTGTAGCATGTATGTTTTCACTGCCCCGCCACATCTCCATAAAGTAATGGACCTTGGCCATTCTGTGCAATATTCTTTGCTCCTCCTCTTTCTTCATTTCCAAGTCGTTATCTGTGTTTCTTGTATCAAATGCTGGGTAATTGCCTGCTAAGATGCCGTTGTTTGGGTCGAGCATGCTGCCTTACAACGACTTCCTTGCGCAGGGTCTCACCTGCGGTTGTTGACTGCCTCCAGCTGGTATCATCTCGCCCAAGGGGAAAACTGCCCTCCACTCCGACACCATGTGGTATGATAGAGAAAATGACCTGTGCCACATCGGAGACATTGGCGTACTTTGAGTGCAATTCCTGCAGTTGTCGCCTCCAGTCAGTCATGTCTGGTATTCACAATGTACTGCTAATCTCCATTGGGTCACGGTGGTAATCATCGAGATTCGGATTACTTTGCCCTCGGTTGTTTGGTGCTTCAGGCAGTGAATTCAAATACAGCCTGGCAGTGGAGAATGTGAGTGCTACGCAATCGCGTTGTCCAGGTGTCGTTTCAGCGACATTGTCAGGAATGAAGCATTCTTCATCATCGCTGGATATATCATATGAATCAAAGAATGATTGACCAGGTCCTGAAGCCGTTGCCGAGGGGATGAGATTGTATCTCGGTATGCTATCGGGTTTATTGACCGGCACATGTCCATATGCGGCGCAGTATTCATTCTCCACCTACTTGAAAAAACGCATCCTGATATTGTGTAGTATCAGATGTCTCTTCCTCAGGATCACTATCAATTCCCTTGGCCGATATCCTACACGATCACAACTTCCGGAAAAAATCGAGGATATGTGCACAAACGACATCCATACTCATTGGTGGAGGCACTTCAGCATCATATTTGGACAGCTTCTGTTGCACCAACTTCACGGCAAAGAACAAGTCTTCTTTCCATTGAGTCTTCTTCTTAGCCAAACCTCTCATGACACCATCCACATGATCAAACATGTCATTGAAGACTGTGACAACGTGATGCAATGTGACCATATTCCTCTTCGACATCCAAAGGGTCCAATATCAGAATGGCTTTAAAACTTCCATAACCTACGATACAATGGTCCATTCATCCTGTGTTGTGATATGTGGCTGGTAATCACTGTATTTTGGATTTTCGAGCCACTCGCAGGTGAATTCTCGTGGTCGGTAAGCCCTCTCACGCAACTCCCGTTTTGAGTTCCAACATGTCTTCATATCCATATTCAGTAGTAACACGCTGCGGAGTGTGGCTTTGTGACAGTCAATGAACCCGTTTCGACGACCATGTGTCAGCATAGACAATAGAGCATGCATTCACTGCTATATGAAGGTCAGTTTCATGACTTTCAAAATATCTTGAAATACATACTTTGTCAATTATCTTTGCTCAATGTGGTCTCATGGCCGACACCTTGTTGATTCGAGCAATGCCCTCTTTTCGAAGTCTTTGACTCTTCCCAATGTCCATGCTTTCTTTCTCTCCAAATTGCCGATCGTGCTCATGGGCTTCCCAAGACTTGGTGCAGCCTTTTACACCGAGACTGCTCATGAATGCACCTGAAGCCAGTTGTATGACGTGTGCCATGCATCGTATGTGGTTCCTCAATGCAGGCCACTCGATTCCGGAGGTTACCAGTGTTGATTGCAGCTCGCAAGTCATCGAGTGATTGGAGGAAGCATTATCAATTGTAATTCCTAGCATTCGGCTGTCGGAAAGCTCAAAACGACCAAGCATGTCCTTCAATTGTTCGGCTAGCATTGTTCCAGTATGTTGGCTCTTGACCTATCATCATTAATTGGCTTTCGAAAAAGGATAAGAGAGGTGATCAACCTCATCAAAAGCAAGTTGTACTTCATGCAATGCTCAATTTCAATCGATATAGTAAACAATGACCGACGTTATGGCTGGTTTGTTTGCTGATGTCCATCTGTCCAATACAAAACTAACTTTATTTCCTGACGGCAATTGCTTCTTAATTCCATCCACAGTCAGTGCGCATTCACTCCGGCAATTGTTGCTAACAGACATGGCAGATGGCAGCACCAGGTCAGTTCGTAATGCTTCATATGATCGTTGCAGGTCGAGCCTTGATATTGCTTTCCATATAGCATTTACCGAAACACATTCCAACATGAGGTGGCGATGCCACGTGTCTTGGTGAAATTCGGAAGTTTCAAAGTCCTCAGCTGCCAGTTTGGAGAGTTTTGCGTGTCGTTCCAGTCAATATGGCTTAACATAGATGCAAAATATCATTTTCCTCTGCGACCTTACTACTCTAATTCCTCGACCTCCTTGCCTCCTCAGGATGGCCAAAGCTGTTTCATTGACCCTCGAACTAGTCAATTCAGTGACTTCCGACTCTGTTGATTTGTTTAGCTTTGCGATTTGAGCTTTTGCCGGCAAGTGTTTCCGCATTGAGTTCGTTCCATGTTTGTATGGATGGCGAACAACTTGATGACAAATGATACATACAATTCCAGGGGTGCTGGTGTCCTCAATTCCACAGTGCGAATACAGTCGCTATGAAGATGCATGTCTAGAAATATTTCAAGGAATAGGATGCTTCGAGCCTACACTCATTGAAGCCCACCAAGAATCGAAGATGATCTGTAAAATACGGTATCTCAAATAACGAATCAAGACACGTTCATTTTTGGAAGAGATCAAAGCGTCAAGCAATGACGTATTTAATGATTTTGAATCCTACATGGCAGGAGGATTTGGAAAGCTGCGTAATCCAACTCGAGACACACCCAAAAGTTACATTATAGTAAAGCAGTATGCAGGTTCTCACATATTGACTCTAGAGTTAGAAGCAAAAGAATCACATCTGTGAGGCATTGCATGCAGATTTGTGAAGTTGGATACAAGGACATATTGAAAGGAAGGACCGCGTAAAACTCAATCTAGTAACAATGCAATGCAGTTCATTGCTGTGTAGCGTACTGAGCCCCGATGGAAATTGTTGGCGCTCTGTGGGCTGGCGATTGTAGGAGGTGGACGCAATATCATCACGAGGATTTTTGCCAATATAGGCTGCCGATAGATTGATTATTGCTCAATGCAGTTCCATAGCCCTTAGATCATCTAAGATGAAAGATCAGAAATCGTTGACACTCCATTGACACTCTGTTGACTCTCATTTCACGACATAGTTACGATGTTGTCGCAAGCATTTTTGCCTACACAGGCGGCCCATAGTTCAATTATGGATCAATGTGGACCCACAACCCCTCAAGTATCCATAATGCAAGGCCTAAAATCATAGACGCTCCATTGACGCGCATTTCTTGGACACAGCTGGAGTGTTGTCGCAATCATCTATTCCTAGAATGGAGGCCGATAGTTCGATTATGTGTTGATGTCGCTGCACAGCCCTCGGATTTTGCACGATGCAAGGCCCAAAGTCGTTGTTGCTCCTTTGACGAACATTTTCAGGACATAGCAGGGATGTTCTCACAATCATTCCTGCCTAGAGAGGCGGCCGATAGTTCGATTATGAATTAATGTTGCCACACTGCCCTTGGATTTTCCAAAATGCAAGGCCACAAATCATTGATGCTCCTTTGATGCTCAGTGTTATGATGCGGCAACGACTGCGTCATTTGCCTTTTCCGCTATAACTCCGACCAATTCATTCACTTTGGAGGGATGAGACAATGCAGCCCTGTGATTGTCGACTGTGTGAAACGAAAAATCGTTGACACTCTGTGGACGCTCACATTGATCACATTGACACAGCCTTCGTACACTCAATAATTGGATCCAACGAATCGTGTATTCATCATTGCCATCCAATATTGCATTTCTAAGGATCATCATTTGCATCCAGAAACTTTGTGGCCTCTGATTTTCTGATTAACCCCAGTCCATGATATCTGAGTGACAGATGACATCGCCCTATCACATTCCTGCGCTCTTGGCCAGCAACTCACGGCATGTAGATCAGTTCACTAGTTTGTTGTAAATATAGCTCGACTTCCTCACCAGTCCTCATCCAGCTCCTTCTCCTCCATTTCCACAATGACCCATAAGCAATTTTAAATATCTCAACCATGCACAGCAGGTCTGTAGGGAGAGTTTTGCAGTTGGATGCATGGATGAAGACAGCATAACGGTAGTCAATCAGACAGATTCGTATTGAGCACTGACCGCTCTTTTCATGACTTCTATGGCATCACTCACCTAAATCTTGTTAGTATATTTCGTCTCTACTGTAGCTTTTGCTTTCCCACTGAACAGAAATTGCCAAACAGAAATCGACCATGTTGGCCATCTTACAGCCTGAATCTGTTTCTCGAACTTTCGCATGTTGCATTTGTCACTTGCACCAGCACAGCCGAAATATGATGTCTGACAATTTGGTCACTGAAATGAAGAAAATGCTGACACATGGCAAAATTGGTACAAAAATTGCTTTTTGCAAAGATCTCATGTCGAAAATTCAAATTTGCCTCATTATTTTTCCAATGATGCAGGAACTGTCACCGTGTCTTGATCCGAAACCGATTTCCATATGGTGATATAGTTGCGGAGGCTATATGCAGGGGTGAATGCTTACGAGTTCAACAGGCTGCGCATTCTGAGTGAGTCATGCATCAATCTCTGCGGTGTGCGCCAGACCGGATTTAGTTTTCTTCGACCGTGGCATCACAGAACCTAGCCGAATATGACTACCTCCTCATTGAGAAGTGCCTCGAGGCATTCGCGATATTCCGGGGACAATGTCAAGACACTCCATAAGCTCTCCGAATGTTGTCGGTGCAGGAGCAGCTGCCTCACGATGTGTTCACAGTTCAACCACTGCAGGTACACTCAAATCAGATTTGCCGTACTTTGTATCTCTTTCATGGAGATAGTTGGTTGCGTCCTCCCATGCAGGTTGTGTCAATTCGACAAGGTTCATCTGCTTCTGCTGAAACGTCTCTATGCGCTGCTAGACCGTTTTGGAGATTGTGCCCATTAGCCTGCTGGGTTTGTCATCTTTGCTCAGCTTGCCCTGCTCTGTCTCTTCATTGTCCTCATCTTCCCCATCCTCCCCATCGTGGGAGTTTGCAAGATCACACAAACTGTCTCTGATAGCAACCAGCAGCTCCTGAAATGTCATTTCCGGCGCTCTGTTCGTCAATTCTGCGTTTTCAGCTTTCCTCATTTCTTCCTGCTCTCGCTGCATTGCTGCCTCTGCGTCTTCAACCCGCATTCTGGCGCCAGTGATTTCTCTCTGGACATAATTCTCGAGCCATTGTTGTTTGTCTTCGTTGCTTAAGCTGTACCTTTCTTGTTGTTTCTCCGCCGCAAGATAACTTTTGGTTTGCACACTGCATAATGCCCCAAGTGCGCAGACTCTTTCTGGTTCTAAGCCACTCTTGCCTTCATTCACGTGATGACGTTGATGTGTGGACCGCTTTGTCAGTTTGCCATATTTGCCTGCTGGAATTGGTGAGACGTTCTTTTCAGGTGGATTGACCATCGTTGTCTGGGTTGTCTTTGTTGATGAGCGAGGTGTTAGATGATGGAAAACATGGACAATATGGAGGCAAGCTGCGTCTTTTATGTCAAGGTTGGTAAGTTTGATCATCTTGAACAAAGCAAAATCTGCCTTTTGACTGTCAATAAATTGGGACTATTTAGGCTAACCATACAACATGACATGATTATTAGCGTCAGTTTCATGTAATATCCCTGGGATAATTTGAGACAAACATCAGCAGACATCCTTGCCCATGAACAATCTCCTATATATATCTGACAATCATGCGACTTTGGCTATTGTACACCGCAAGTTATCCCAGTAAACAAACACACAACACCCGACTGACATATTGCAAATCACGAGGTGGTGGGAATCCCCTGCAACTTGCCTCCATATGCTACAGGATTCATCTTGAGTATAAGGAACATGTTGGTTGCAACTTATTTCATTCTGACATGACGCTAACTATAGAGTCCTCAGGACTTACCACTTCATTCCGTTTTCATCTTCCTCTCCTATTCCACTCCAGCAAATTATGGATACACAACCCCATCAGTGAGGCGAGAGCAGATCCGACTCAAGCCGATAGCCAGGCGCTACATCCAATACGTCACTCATTGGCACACAGCCAGAACGCAGACACTACATCAGCAACGACCCTAATTTCCGTCTGAAACACCCGGGTGTTCCGGACGGCTCTGACGGCTCTGACGGAACCTCGTACGCTCTGACGGAGAATTACACGCTACCCGTCGCCCAGGCGATGGGTC
>Ga0307515_10003009_pt1 | contig 35797 bp, 44 predicted proteins | sample 17_EM_MG_FD_194513 | JGI IMG/M metagenome (GOLD analysis project Ga0307515, IMG submission 194513) | Populus trichocarpa ectomycorrhiza microbial communities from riparian zone in the Pacific Northwest, United States - 17_EM | ecosystem: Host-associated > Plants > Roots > Unclassified | place... | reverse complement strand
TAAATAGAAGCTTCTACTAGTTATCTTTCAATTCATAATATTCTAGGGGGGGGTTTAAGTGGGTGGCTGTGTTGTTATAAGCGACAAGGCGCAGCATACTACATGAAAGTGGGCCCTTTCGTGGGCCCAATACCGGCGAAGGGATAAGTGATCCTTGAACAGCAGGTTCCAAATGGAGGGCAAAAGATCCTTCAATGCATGACCCAGAATTACTCCCATTACATGTCTTTGATATGTGAACTGCACTCAAAATTTGCAAGAAAGCGAGCACTGTGCCCCGAGATTGCAGAGATAGTTGACCTTCATGGAAAGTATGAAGAGCTGCTCAACAAGACCGCCTCTTTTGATTCTGCAGCCTGAGATTCTTTATATGGCACATAATCTCTTTCCAGGGTTATATCCCTTCAGAGGGGATCGAAATGCACACCCACCCCACCGACTCTTATCGAGAACTTGTGTATGGTTTGACCACAAATAACAAAACGGCTGGTCGGTTTGAAAGAGAGCTTAGTGAGCTCGTAGAAACGGCGTGTTTCGTCTTATCTGTAGAAGAGGTGAGTTGTAAAAGAAACTGGGGTATGGGCGGTTGGTGTTGTTTATGTCGAACGTAGAAGGGAAGCAAGATGGGATACCGAGTGACCCGAAATCGTATCCATCTTGTTCCCAATTCTAAACCTAACTCAGCTCACAACACATCTACCTACCCCAACATCCCACCATCCCATCATCCCATCATCCCGCTACCTCAACACCGTACCTATTAAAAACGCCCGACCAAGCCTCCCACGACCAGCTAACTCAGTACAATCCCGCTGACGAGCATCCCGAGAATACTAGATCCCCGATGCCAGATGCCGTCGACGAAGACGTTCCGACCTCGAACGCCTCTTCCTCTGGGGCTCCGACTACCTCCGGTTCAGTATGGAATAACTGCGAACCCCAGGAGGATATTTGTATTAACGAAACACAGCGTCTCCGAGAGTGGGAATTCTGCGAAACTGCAGCCCTCCATGCAACCATCCTCGTACCCGGCCCGAGCGATTCGGAGACCAAAGAGTACCTCGACTGCATTACCCCACTCAATAGTCCTACCGAAGAAAAGGTGATTGAGTGGAAACGCTACGCACTATGGCCCAACACCGTGAATTAACCCGCTCCTCTCCGGCTTGGATGTTCTTAATACCACCACAGCTGCCCTTCCTCGTCAGGTCACCGGAGGGGAGTTGAGCACATTGGATGAGATGTTTTAGATTGGGGCCGTAATGCGCCTGTTGCGGGCCGGTTGTGTGGGAGTTTAAGTCAGTAATGATCAACTGGATTGTGTCTTATATGCTTATACTCATTATATTTTAGATATTAGGACATCAAGCCCTAACCCTGTGTGGCCTAGCTCGAACACTTAACTCGGACGAGCAAACATGCAGGACGAGGTTACTGACGGTACCATTTTCCAGAAGTAGTATATTTAATGGTACATAAGACTTGACTAATGAAGGAATATCATTAAATATCTAGACGGTGGGTGGCTAAAGTCAAGAGGAACCGTCGTCGACGGGCAGAAAGGTAGATCACTCACCTGTGCACATACTACCACAATCTGGGATTCTTCTAGCTCCATACCATAAGTGATTATATGCGATAAAGTAATCTCTATTTACTCTTGTATGATATATAATTGACCAGACAGTTCATACTGCTCGAGATTGGTATGATAGTTCCCTCTGGGATTTTCAAGTTCGTCTCGGGATCCCTTAAACTCTTTGACTGCAAAAAATCTCGAGCTTTACTCTTACTATAACTACTCACAACCGCAGCCTAAACAACCTGTTTCTCAGATCACCACACAGCGTTCTTCTGATGGAATCATCGGTGGAAGGGTAGATGATGACTACGACGTCACCCCGTGTTATCCAGAATGCCATACGGGCCGATAGGATATGCGGGATGGAATGATAAACACAATATCGAGATATACACTGGAAGCAGTGAGAGCGGGACACTCCGACCAACACCTACTCTGGACGGATCCGGCAGATAGAAAGTACCCTAGAAATCCTCCGGGAGTTCAGTTCATAGACGTGTGTTAAATTGAGTCATTGGTCATGCGACACAGAGAGAGTTATATCCATACGGAGAATGGCTCTGGATCCACAGAGTAATCGCAAGCCCTTGCACAACCGCTAGAGGAAATCTGTGCGGCATTCAACACGCGTAAAGGACTAAAGATCCCTACTAAACTGCGATTCACAACTGCCAACACCAACACGAGAAGCACAGTACGTGCCGTGAGGGAAAGCAATATATCTAATCTTTATAACAGTGGAAAAGTTATCCATATTCACCTCATTGACATCTGTGGGAAAAAAATTCGCACTGAGTATCCTATTCTAAACATCAACAACGGGCTCCTGACCGAAGGAGCGCGATGACTGCATTGACACGGCAAATCGAACGTGGCTCAAGTATAAGGACACATACCTCACACCCACGACAGCAATTGGCAAAGCCACCCATTCTAATCGCTGTGCTGTGATGGGCGGGAGGAAGCGTTCGGAATTCAGAATTGCAGTCCTAGGTAGAAAAATCGCGCGACAGTGCACAAAGTTAGAGCACACCACTTAGTTTGTTTTTTCTACCATACCAATACGAATCTACCGTACCCGTGGCTGGTAGTTCTTGAACTACCTACCACCTTGCTGGCGCTGATTAACTAATAAATCCTACATCCTAGCCTAACGAATCCTAAGGTAGACTTCCCTCGGCTTTAATACATTATCGTGAAGGATGGGGGTCGAGAAAATGATTATATCCAGGGGACGGTTAATGATCCGGAGATGTGGAGATATGAAGAGAGTTATGCCATTGCCGCAGGCGTTTAAATGCAATATGATTACAAAACACAAGCAAACTCATATAAACAGAGATCGTGACATTCCTTCTTCATCCTGATGGGGTTGAAGGATTCCACCGTCTAGGAAGTGTCAGCGAACATATCTACGAGGGGGGCCTGGCTGATATTGTCATGAGATATTTTGTGGGACCTCCTATCTTCTATCTTTTCATGCTCTTAAGACCGAGATTTGAAGGAAGGCAGTTAGGACGGACCCCCTCGCGTGGTACCACCCACAGGTATCATTTACCTCAAATAGTCGCGGCGGTGACATGCGCGCCTGAAGAAAGTTCTTTTTAATTTCGCTGAAGGGGTTGTTGGAGGTGAAAGAGATAAACAAATGTACGCAACTAAGGTTTGGTGGTTCAAAGGCGGGCGGGGAGGCAGGCGACGTCTCTGCAGAGAAGTCCACGGACAATCCTTACGGAACGGGGTCATGCTGCCGAACTTTCTGGAAGTTGGACAAAAGTAATTCAGAAAATCCTGTGCAGGCTTCGCCGTAACCGAAATTTCCTTTGGGTCTATTGAGGAAAAGCTCTAAAGACAAAATCTACTCCGAAACAAGATCCCTTAAGCTGGCTTAGAAAACCGTAGGCTGTAGCTGAGACGTTCATTTCACCGAGGCTTTGTGCAACACGCAGCTGCACATCCGATGACTCGCCGCCCAGGCCGCCGCCGGTACCCGCGCATGCCCGCCAACCAACAACCCCCCACACTACAACACACTAAAAAAAAGCAACTCTTAGCCCACAACTCGGATGTTTATTTACCGTCGCATCCCCATCTCGTTAACTAAGTCCTGAAATCCAACGGCCCACCCAACGTTTGGTGACACAAAGGGAGCGAGTTCACTAATACCTCTCCCCCCCCAGGCTGTGGCTAAGTGTGACTTCGGGGATTTTTTTAAACCACAACTCATTTCTTTTATATAAAACAGCCAGTCAGCCAGCCAGCCAGCACATCACCCCAAGCACATGACGAAACAAGAAGAACAACGAAAAAAAAGAAAAAAAAGAAAAAGCGGAGCCTTCCCCATTTACCCTGAGCCACGGGATTATAGCCGTGCCCTGAGTGGGCTGATGGCCAAAATAACTCCTCTGATAAGTACGAGGGGTATGGGGGAGGGGGGGGGAGGGTTCTCAGGAAACACAAGAACTTTTGGGGCTTACTATAATGGTAGTGGGTTTCCCGATGATCATGGTATCGGTATCGCCGTTTCTTAAGCTTCTATCGTTCCTTCTCGATACCAAGCCCCCCGATATCGAAGGAGGTATGGAGGGGCTGCGATTGACAGGACGCATGCAATTAAGCAGACGTCAACTAAACAAGCGACCTTTGGTTGAACCAGGCGATTGTTCGGTCTTATCTAGAGATAGATAGTTAGAGTTTACAGCCCTAAGCGGTTGGGGTATGTAGGTAATCCTTGGGTGGGGAACATTAGATATTAATGCATAGTGAGCGGATTAGATATATATATATACAATGTACCCAGCCACAGTTTGTCTTCCCAGATTGAAACGGGTTGTTGATAATTTATGCAGCAGTAGTTAGGTAGCTGGGACTAAACCGCTGGTCACCAAAAAGTTAGAGTAGTGGGAAAAATAAGTTGGTGACCTGGAAGCTGGGAAGTTCCCATTGGAAAAATCCTTGACTGCTGCTATTATCCCAACTAGCGAACGATGGATTTCGTGCCACCTCAACGATTTTAAGGCAGTCAAGCCATGCACGTTGTTGGAAGGGAAAAAAAAAGTACGTATGCTTTTTGCTTTGCCCTGGGCTCGGCGGGCAAGTGGCGCTGGCTGGGCTGTGTATACTATGGGTGACAGCTGATGCAGTTCGCGTTCGTTCTCATCCAATTCCATCGGCCGCGATGCAAGAGAGGGGCGTTGCAAAAACTGTGTTTTTTGATCCTGTACATGGCAGCAGAAGGGCTCCAGTCGCTACTGCCTTTCTTTGCAAACAAGCATATAGGTTGTGCTGTTGATAGGCAGTAATCCATGAATGTGTGGTAACCAATAAATCGTGCAGCCCAACTATATATACATATGCAAGTTTCGACGGCGTCTAGATATGTGTGAAGAAGAAAAGAAGTCCCTTACGCAATTGCAAACTGCACCGTCCGATAATAAAAACGTCCGATAGATTTCCTCCCACACACACACCCTCACACATGCATCACCCTTCCTTTCACATGTTGATTTTGCACACTTCGCATCAAATGACTGTCATATGACGAAAGGAAGGGGGGGGGAAGGAGGGGGAGGGGGGAAGGTTGTCCTTTTTGCCTGTTTCAACTTGCTGTTGAAGCCCAGCGTGCAGCAGAACATTACCGTAGAGCCGAGACAAATGATCAGATGAAAGGCAAAGGTTTGCTGTCTCACAATCATCAAGGAACCGGAGTGAAGCCGACCGGGAACACGTGTTGGTGCTCTTTGCTTCGGATATTTGCCGTATCGGATATCCTCCCCGGAGAAAGGAGTTTTCCATGCGGATATGTGCAATCCCCTTGTCTGAGCTGGAATGAAGTGCCCCCCTTGGGGTGGTGATATTGGATATGAGAGAATTGTGGATTGTGCACGTGGGTACTGTTCAGCGTTCGCTGGATGATATCTACGTTTAGTCAAATGTCAGCCAGAAGGCTGTTAGACAAGGCTCAGGCTTGCACTAAGCCTTGACGAGAACTTGGGAATATCACGAACAGACGAGAACGCGTCTGATATGTATGCAGCATGCCAAAACGTCTACGTGTCGTACACGTCCATACACGACTCCCTTCCTCCTTCCTCCTAATACAGTAGTCCCTTCCGCAAGTTGACGGCGATGGTGTCGTGCGCCTATCCCGAACCGCATCACCGGTTAACTAAAGTTGGACTGGAACCTTTGCGCGTCTGGGTTTTGGAAAGGGAGGGAACCACCTCCAAGGCAGGAACGCTTCCGGTCGAACCAACCTCCAAGATCTCGGGTACCGTAGATCTCAGTAAGATCTCAAACCTGGAGGTGCTAACCGCCTCCTTCGACCGGCGAGCAAAATCCCTACATGTCCCTCGAATTCCCAGTTGGTGAAAGCTTCAACGCACCACACCAGCGACTTTATCCATACGCCACACTGATTCAGATCCAAAAGCATCTCCCAGCTGTGACAAAATAGCTGTCGGACACCTCATCAACAGCCCGGATACTATAATGATGAAGCTCATTTTCTCCGATTCTCGCGCACGTATCCGTCCGCTCATTACGCACACTCTCGCTCCGAGGAGTTACCGAACCGCGCATACCTCTGACCAATATGTATCCCACTCTTCACCCGAAAGGAGCTCACTCCGACTTGAATCACAATGCGTGATCGTGTTGGCTGGCCTAGCTGCTGCAGGAATTGTCACACAGCGTGGTCGCTTGACATCATCGACGTTGTCGTGAGCGCGGGGTTCCATTTACAAAAGTACTCATGCCTAGGGTACCTGGTATGTATTCAAACATGGGACACCACATCAGTTCTTCCATTTCGGCTGTTTGGACAGTGCAAATTGGACGCTATTCTGATCGACCGTTAGTGAGAGCAGCTATCATATCCTGCTTCCTGCATCCCCCCCCACTCCTCCCCTCTCCTTCAGTTCGGATGAACGCTGAAGCATACCCTAATTCCCTAATTCTATTAATTTTGGTTGCACTGTCACAAGTAACTCGCGGTGAACCCCGGGTTTCGATATGCGAGTTTGTTGTCCGCAACAAAATTTTGTGTTTCTGCACTTTTGCCCAATCTCCCCTCCCACCACCCCCTTTCCCGTACATAACTCGGTACACTCCAATCCAAGCTATGATCGTCATTCCTTCCTTTTTTAGTTATTGTGAGGGCGTTTCCATGTTTCTGTTGCATATGCAGTTTGTCGTCGTGGCCGTTCCCCCCACGGATGTATTTATCTGGATTGCATTATTTTATCCCCGAGGATCCTTCGACACGCGGGCAGGCCAGTTCCAATTTCAACAATATGGCCATCGCCGATATGCGTTATCTGATTTCCTGTATAACAATTAACCGGCGGCAAGTAGGATAGAAGGTCATTAGGTAGTTGATGAATGTGCCCTTCATCATATCCCCTTCAAACAGGAGGATCGCCGGCAACTACACCGGTGCAGTGCAACCTGAGGAAAGGTTTCCGGAACAGGTGACGCATCCATCCATTCCAATTGCACAGCGCCCATCCAACCGGCCATCCGGTTGGGGTCGGAAAAAAATAATCACACGCAACACAAATGGGCTGTGTCGTTCGTCTCCACCCGCCGTTCGTCGATTGTTCGCGGTGCGATTTGCAAGGTGGGATATGCCGGCCTGGAATACATGCCGACCAATTATCCCATCTCCACCGTTAGTCTTTTGCAGCGCTCGTCCTTCTTGGCAACAGGAGGGAGGGGGGGCTGGTATAGCAGTGATGGGTAATTGGGACCCACATAGGTGCACGGTGGGACCTGGTTGGCTAGGCTGGTCGATTTCTACGGAGAATCCATTACTACCTTCCATACCCACCACAGCCTCCCTTTCCTCGTTTCGGATGTTTTGGATGGGGCGTATGCGGACCCAATGGTGTTGCTTGGGTGGGCCGAGTTGTGCGGTTGGTCAAGGGAGTGGTCCTATTCGCGCGATGCAAGTCACTGTGCCGATCCTGAGGGATGACGATGGGAATAAACCTCTGGCCGCTGCAATGATAAGTTAGCACTCCACTTAGTCCAGCTGTCAAACTCAAAGGATGGGGAAAAAAGTGACGGGGTTCCGGATGAAATCCTTTTCCCCGCTCCATGGTGAGGTCGCTGGTACAATCAACAAAGTATCCACTCAAAGCCTATTGGTGCTCATAGCGTCTTCGGTCTCGACTCGATCATGCAGCAGCTCAACATGGCAAAAAGCAAGGACTGCGCTAAAGAGAAAGAGAACTAGAGCCAGACGACGCACTCTATCAACAGCCACTAGAGAGGTAACGGTAGATGGTGCTTCAATCTATTGTCGAAAAGTGCATTATTGGAATGACGCTAGAAGACTCAGATTCCAATCCCTTGGTTGATATTGCTTCAAAAGTGCACTTCCATCCACTACCTGAGGAAAAATAAATATTGCTTCTTACATATATAGCAGGTAACTCAAGAGCATATATTATAAACTTTCAATGACGGTCGAACCGAAACCCCGCAGCCAGAAGGAAGAACAGGAATAGTAGAATTCGCATCCCCATAAGTATGATATGCCATTGTTTGATCCCCAAGCTCACACAAGTATATACGACGCAAAAAGTAATTACAGGCAGCCAGTAGCAGTCTGGTCAGCGAGAACTAGAAACACACTTCACCAACCGGAGACATAGGAGATTTAGCAGCACAATGAGGAAAAACAAACAAGAAACAACTCAACCAACCCAGAGTTAAATGAAACACAGGTAAAAATTACCCAAAGGAAGAGATATGGTGGAAGGGGTTAGATATACTCGTCTGCGAAAACAAAACGACAACAAACAGGCGGTTACTTTTCATCCCTCACCTCTCCCCCTTATCAACAGCAGCAACAAACACGCCTTTTCCCCGTACCTCACCGCTCTCGCCGGAAGAATGCACCTAAGCCAGTTCTAAGCAACACAATGAAACTAAAAGCAGGAGCCCATGTGAGATCTAGCCCTTCACCAGTATAAACACCGAAAAGAAATGTCGGTGGGGTGAGTAGAATGTGAACAGATGGGAAAGGTTAATGAAAAGTGGGCTTCAAACAATGAACACAGAAGAGGACAAAATAGTATAATGAAGAAAGTAAACCCTCACCACCCAAAGGAGATCCCCCCACTACCTTCATGAATATCATCTCTTCGTTTTCCTTCGACACAATAGTATGTATAGCAACTTCCGGGGGACAAAACGGTATTTACTGATTCAGTCGTAATAGGTCGTGTTCAGGAACTATAGGTAGGAGCTGCAGTAACATCAGGGTCTGGCTCAGCATCCGCGTCAGGTTCCTCACCACCGGTATTGGTGCTGGTGTTACCGTTACTCTGTGTGGTAGCAGCACGCGGCTGACCAGCAAACATCTGTTGTGGCTGTGCTCCATACTGAGGAGGGGCAACATATCCGGTGTACATCGGCTGTTGAGTGTACTGCTGCATGTTCTCCATGGGGGCGGTAGGAGCACTCGAAGGGCTATAGTGGACACCGTTGGCAGCCATCGACACGTTAGGCTGGTATGAGAGCGGTGGTGGGAGCTGGCGCTGTCCCGGAGCCATGCCGCCAACGTAGGGGGACCCGGCGATCGAAGGCTGCGATTCAGCAGAAGTAGTGGCGGCACCTTCTTCTTGAGCTCGTCTACGCTGCTCGTCTTCCTGGGCCTTTCTTTGAGCCTCTTCCTCCTTCTTGCGAGCCTTCCATTCTTTGCGAATTTCTTTGAACTCTATTTTTCTAGTATGTTAGTAGCAGCTACCTAAACTAGGACTAGACACAAAATAAAGATGGAGGGGTGCGTGTGATGTGGTGTGGTGTGGTGGGGGCTGCGCTAGGCTAACACGTTCCTGACATGATAAAGTTGGACGTGGTAGGTGCAAGCCCAAAACTAGTAACAAAACAGGAAATCAATAAATAACATACCGTCGGGCGTGCGTTTGGCGCCATGACCTTGCATAGTCACGTGAGCATTAAGGTGGTTGAGTGTGCCATAAGCCTTCTCGCATCCATGCCAGCCGCACTTGTACATACGCTCAATTTCCTCGTAACGCCGACGTGGACGCTTGTTCTGTGTCGCACCGGGTATGGGAACGAAGGAGTAGACTTGCGACAGAGGGTGGTTTGCCCCTGGTTGATCCCCAGCGCGTTTGCGGTTAGGCTTCTGTGCAGACACAGGACGCGCAGTCGAAACCATGCCGGGAGCCCCAGTCATTGTGGTGGGGGACGGGGAGTGACCATATGGACTGTTCATCTGGTGAGGAGCCGGCCCATATGGACCCCAGTCTGCTCTCCATCCCTGGTTAGGGGTACCAGGGTGCTGCTGGTAGCCTTCACTCATCGCGTGCGGGCCGGGAGGATATTGAGAACCGTAATGGCCTGGCGAGGCAAAGGCAGGACTAGGAGCTGCCACGGTTGAATCTTCAGACACTTCAGGATCCGACTTGACTGTTGGAGAATTGGACGTAGAAACGTTTCGAGCCATACCTCCACTTGATGTGCTTGTTGATTGGTAACGATGGCCGTCCACGTAACGAGGCGCACCAATTAACTGATCTGGGCCGAAAGTGGGAGTCCTGTTCGAGTAAATAGCACTGGTCTCAGATGTTGGAGTTGCTGAATTCGAGTAGGTTGACCTTGAGTCTTGCGGTGCAGGTTGTTGATGTTGAGGGGTGCTTGCAGAGTTGTCTCCGCTTTGTGGGTCGATGTGTGTTGGAGGGTAGCCTGTGTATGATGTTGACGTCGGTAGAGTTGATGATGGATACTCTGTAGGTGTTGGCCTGTTGTCCATAGAGGAATTTGGACGATACTCTTGACTTTGCGCGTGACCGTTCTGTTGATATTGAGCAGTAGACAACGGATAAGGCACTACCATGCTATTGCAGTAAGAGCCAGTTGAAGATGGTCTAAACGACGTGAACGAATGGGTAAGAGTCGGTGATCCGTCTCGGGACGGAAACTTAGAGAGCAATCAATTGGTGCCAATTAATTACAATACTGACCCGCCTTGACTGATTGATTGATTGTGGTGGCGGCTGATGTCCAAGTAGAGTTTCGTGACACGAACGAACGGGTCTGCCTACTCTAGGGAACGTTGGCCAGTTGGTAGGTTGCGAGATAGGCAGTAGCGGATGGGAGTAGTATGTATGTAGTTGGGTGGGGTGTAAGGTGTAAGAAGTAGGTTGACCGTAGCGGAAACTCAACTCAGACCAGGACGAGCCGAGGACGGTTGCAGAAGAGGCGGTGCGTTCGTTGGTGCACAGTAAGGTGAACAGTAGCGGTGCGTTCGTTGGTGCACAGTAAGGTGACAGTAGCGGTTGGTTGGGTGGTGGTGCGTTGGTGTGCAGTGTCGGTAGAGTCTGCGTGGTAAGGTGGTGTGTGGGTGAAACCTTGAGTTGGGACTGGTGGTGGTAGGTGGTAGGTGGATGGTGGATTCCGGAAAAGTCTGGCTTGGTGTTAAAGTGGTTGGGTTTTAGTGTCGGGAGGCGAGAGCGTCGCGTGGTGATGATGAGGAAGCAAAGTTAGGGCAAGTTTGCTAGCTCAAGTAACTCACACCGAGGAAAGGTGGTGGGTGGCTGTTACAGGAGACTAGAGAGGGAAGAAAGAGGGAAGAGGGGCAGACGAGATCTAGTGCGAGTTACGGGGGTTGTGGCAGGGACAGCGAGAGAGATTGAGAGATTGATTGATTGACTGATTGACTGAAGGGTCGTGTTCTCTGTTCGCTGCCTTTCTTTCCTCTGAAAGTTTTAATTTTTTTAGCGTCGGGCCCAGCTGGTGGTGCGTGGTCTAGTATGCTGTAGTAGCTCTCCTCTGCCAGATCCCCCGAATGCCTGCGCCCGTTAGACCCGCGCTATGTCACTAGCCACTGTAATGGTGCCGCGAAAATGACGACTGGTAGTGGTTGAGTGGAAGTGCTGGCGGTGGCGGCGAAACTCGTCTTCGAGCTCGGTCGGATGGCGGAAGTCAGTCAAAGCAAGGTAATGGCACGCGGCAATCGGCAGTACCTCGGAAGCAGGGGAACTATATGGGTGATGTGAGGAGAAAGCAAGGGAGGCGGAGCCAGGGAAAAAGGGGAAACGGAGAAGGGAGGAGGAGGGAGGGGAGGGAGAAGGAGGAAATGGGAGGAGAGGAGGGAGAGGTAGAGAGAGGGCGGCGAGATTGCTACTACTCTGGCGATGCCGCGCTGGATGGGAGTAGTGCAAGATGGTACTGGTGCTGGTGGGTGACCGGCGGTCGAGGGGAAAAAAGGGTGAACAGTGGAGAGTAAGTGAAGGAGAGGAGGTTGGGGCAAATACAATGAATGTTGTACCGGACGGGTTAGGGAAATCGTTCGTGATTCGAAGAAGTGAGCCAGGCGACACACAGAAACTAGCCCAACCCACCAACCCATTATTCAATCCCTGCTCTAACCAATCAAGTTGCCTTTCCCGGCTCCAGTTGCGTGGGAAAAAGGAAAGCGAATTTTTCTTTGCCTTTTTCTGCTCAAGTCTGCCTTTCGACTGGGGTATCCAATCAAGTCAGTGGGAATCGTGTGAACCATGAGAATATCCGCCGCCACAGAGTGATGATCTCGCCTCTCTCTATCTCATGCCCACTCTGTCTTCCATGATGACGCGCACGAGCTGGGAGGCTTCCAAACGTGTAGTGCAATCCACGAATCACTGGAGGATGTGGTGGGCCACGAAAAAATAAATATCAGACGAATGCTCTCATACATCGCACGTCTTGCAGGGTTCTAGCCTATTGGGTCTCCCCAACAGCCATGTCCTGTAGAATATGTATGCGGGAATCCCGTTGCAGAAAACCATTACCATACGGACAAGTTGCCCTCATGATCTCTTTTTTCTGCCTATAACCTTCGATTCTTTTCGCTTCGCTGCCTGTGTCGACAAAACATCGCCTTGAAATCGCATCCACACCCGGGAGCAGACTGACCAGGGAGTAATCGCTGTGGACCCCACGATTCAGTGTGATCGCTATGAACAGGAGTTTATCAGTGAGGGGATAATGATGCCAAACGGGGCTGCCCAAAGGCATTCTTTCCTTTCAGAGCTCGTCAAACTCGGAAAGAGAACATTCTCTTCCGGCTAAAGCGCTTCGATATACCGCAATCGGCCACAAATATCTCACAATCTGGGCAGGCGGTCAGAAACGAGGATCCAAGACAGCGGATGACAGCAAAAGCTGGTGGCGGTGGTGTGCACTTTCAATTTGTCTCGGACTACTCATGAAGGCGATGTTCTGTTGCAAGTGCAGAGACGACATACCGACATACGGGGGTCTCGAGATCAATCAGTCAATTGTTGAAATGTAAACAACAGGGGCGGAAAGAACGAAGAGTAAGCAAGGCAAAAGTTCCAGATCTTGGTGGAAATTGGACGCGTTGCTCCAAGAGGCATGACTGGATCCAGAGCCACGGAACAGTTTGCTGCTTGGGACGAAAGGTAGCAACTGTAGAGGTCAGCCAGACCTAGCACGCAACACACGTTTTTTTTGCCCTTTTGTGTTCTATTAACGTCGGCCGCATATGATTGCCATCACAAGATCCGTAAAACAATCAGCTATGCTCCAGTTACTATCTTTATCGGGCTCCTGTTGTGAAAACACTCGCTTCTTTCGCTTCAACCAAGCCATAGATATTGCTGGGTGCTAGGTACTTGGTACTTATTGCTGCTGAGGTGTATTGTACGACCAGCACCAGTCGCCAGCCAGGAGGATCGGAGCCGATCAATCACGCAAGTCACTGATCACAAGAGTTGCAGCCACAGCAAGCGGGACCCGAGGAGTCCCCGGCAGAACGCCGACACGAATAAATATGACATGGTTCCTCGTTCCTCGCTGCCACACCCATCCCAGGCGGAAAACGCTCGCCTCACAAAAATCCGGATACTCGGCAGTGCGCTGAGGTTGGACAGCAGCACTCACGCAGGAGAGGAAAGGTATATTGGGAACTTGGAGTGGAAACAAACTTTTTTTTGAACGCCCGCCCTAAATGAAGTACTCACATACCTCGTACATACATGAGGCATGTAGGTACGGCGTGCACGTGTGAGAGAGGGTGGGTGTGCCAGGGGGGATGGGATCAGTGCGATGATGAAATGGCTTGATGGCTATTTTCTCTCCTAGCGGCAGTTACGGTGATGTGTGTACAACAATACAAGTACAACTCAGCGAAGAGGAGCGAAGCAGCAGAAGCCGTTCTTCTCCCCGCGCTGGCGCATTTAGCCCGCACCACCGCACAGGGACTTTCCCGCGCTCTCCTTCCAGTCGGACATTTCCGCATCCGAAGTGGGGGCGTGTGTGCTAGGACAGGGAGGTTTAAGCGAAGGGTTTTGCTGATGATGAATCACACGATGCTGAACGCGCGACGGAGGGGCAGAGAGCTGTTCATGGTTTTTTTTTCTCATGAGCCGAAAAAAATGTGTGGAGGGAGCAGTGCACGGACCCAAAGTTGACGATAGCCATCTTACCACACACAACCAACCCGCAACACCACGGCTTCGTTCCGTGGAATGTTCTCCTTCACTCCTTCACTCCAAACAAATCTGTCACTGTCTTCTCCCCGTCTCTTCGCGCTTCTCCTCTGAGTTTCGCAAAGTCTTGGAGAATTTCGGTTCCAGAAACACATGATTACTGAGCCAAAAAGGCAAAAGGCAAGCAGAGTACCATCCACCCATCCACAGGAAACTCGGAAACCCCTATTCGTAATCCCTATCCGTATCCTTGACCACCCACCCACCAATTCGTCAACATGTGCTGCTGCTTTTCGTTGGGTCTGGGATGCCGTGGCTGTGATACGAATGACGAAGGTTTTGAAGAAACTGATATTAAAGCGGTCCGCTTCGGAACCGGCCCCGTTGATCTGTCCCGGCGGCGACCTGCACACTCTTTGGAACTTCTTTACATGTGCCGCACGCAGTGAAAATCAATAATCGAAAACATACTGCCCCAGCCGAACCTATACGATAGGTACGGATCTCCAGCATTTCGAGCGGCGGCGACTGAACCGTGTCCAAGTCAATCGCCACTAACTTCAACAAAATCGGCTGGGAGCACTTTCATTGCCGCCATTTTCACAACGGTAGCGGCTATGATGCCCCAATTCTGTGACTACGCAATCACTTACTCAAATTCAACTGCGATACACAAAGCGTTGTCAAAGCAAATTGAAAGAAAATCATATAGCATCTTCTAGAACTAAAACTCGAAACAATCCCATTTGTTCCTATCTAGCGAGATTTGCCTGCAGTAGATACTCTCGAGTCTTGTGTGAACGGCCGTGAAACGCCAAAGTTCACCTCCCCTAGCATTATCGAAGTCGATAAAGCGGAAAAAAAAAGGATATGAATGCATAAAGTAAAGCGAACCCGTGAACCGAAAAAACAACCCTTTTGTGGAAAAGCAAAAGTGACCCAATCTATGAACTTAGGAAAAAGAAATCTAAACCTGCACGCGGAGAAAGCTTATAAGGCCGCTACTGTGGGGTGTTTAGAAGCGACTGCGACCCAAAGGCGCACTGTTGGAGTTGTGGAACCCTAGTTTAGATAGTTAGCATCCAAGTACTACTACAAGGAGGTTGTGTATTATTAGGTACCTCCACCACCGCCACGGCCTCCACCGCGGCCGCGACCGTATCTGCTATTTCCGCCGCCGAAGCCGCTGCGGCCCATATCCGCGAGCTCCGGGGGGATCTGTTGCTTAGCTTCACGCAAAATAGTAAGAAGGTCTCTAGCCTGCTTATTATCATTAGTCGTGAAGAAAGTGATGGCAGTTCCCTTAGCACTGTGATATAGTTAGCTACCGATCAGGGTGTATGTAGGATAGATTTTGAACATACCCTCCACGACCAGTTCGGCCGATGCGGTGAACATAATCCTCAGAGTTATTTGGGTAACTAAAGGGAACTGTTAGTATCGCTAACCAAAAGTATAGAATACAGATAAGACATACTCAAAGTTAATAACGTGTGTGATGTTACGGACATCTTTTGGGCAGTTTAAGTTAGCATCTCAAATTTGTTTGAATAGCACGTGCAGTAATTTCCCTCCTTTTTTGTGCTAGGCGTTTGTTTTCCTGCATCTCACTCTCGACATCCTTTAACCCTCATTTGCATCACTGCAAAGTCCTGTGTGCTGTCTGAAACTCAGAAGTGCAGCGCTCAGAGCAATCAACGCAACCTCGACTCCCGCAAATCATTGGAGAGTCAACGCGAATCATTCATGGCCTGGGTCCAGAGAAGCTAAAAACTTCGCTGCACTCTAAGTTCACAAGTTTCCATGGGCGAAAACCAACAGACACTGGCAAAAAGGCAAGACATGCTATAGTCCTGGCAGTCATGGAGAGCAGAGCAACTGTTCGCACGACAAAAAAGGTGAGGGCATCACTAGGAAGGGGAAGGGGAAAAGATCGCAAATATCATACCAATGCCACGACTGGCCACGTCGGTAGCAACCATGATTGGGGATTTTCCTGTCTTGAACTCATTCAAAACCCAATCACGCTCGTTTTGCTGTTTGTCTCCGTGAATTGCAAGACAGGGCCATCCATCTTGACGGAGGAACCTTGTAATCTCGTCTGCAGTTCGTTTTGTTCCAGTGAAGATAAGACATTTACTGAGTTTATCGTCCATAATCTTCTCAAGGTGTTTGATAAGGCGATCACGCTACGGTTTGTTAGCTTTAATACTCGCAATATAGTGCAAATTTCAATATAACCTACCTTATCGTGATCGTTCATGACCTCAACGATTTGTTGAATGTTGTGGTTGGCAGAGAGATCCAAGGAACCAACATTAACTTGAATGAAATCGTGCAGGAAGTCAGAGGCGAGCTGTCGAACTTCCTTCGGCCAAGTGGCAGACCACATGCAAGTCTGTCTGTCAGGCCGAATTTGACCAATTATTTTACGGATTTGTGGCTATATAATAAAGTCAGCATCACGTATAGTTAATTTGTGATTTTGGAGATGCATACTTCGAAACCCATATCAAGCATACGGTCAGCCTCATCGAGAACCAAGTAGGTTACACGGCGAAGATTAGTCTTTCCAGATTCCAACATATCAATCAAACGACCGGGGGTAGCAATCAGAACCTCAACTCCACGCGTAAGGTCGCGAATCTGAGGGCCCTTCGGCACACCACCATAGACGCAGGTATTCCTAATCCTAGACGACTTGCCGAACTTGGCGACCTCTTGTTGAATCTGAACAGCTAACTCACGTGTGGGTGCAAGCACCAAAACGATTGGCCCGTCACCGGGAGATAGCAGCGGCTGTGCGTTAATGTGAACAATAGCGGGGAGACAATAGGTCAAGGTTTTTCCTGATCCAGTTTCGGCAATACCGACAACGTCGCGTCCGGAAAGGGCCATAGGCCAACCCTGAGATTGAATAGCTGTAGGAGCACTGAAACCCTGAGCCTTGACTTCGTTCATTACATAGCCTGGAAGAAGTCAGCAAGTGAAGATAGTAAGGTGATATCATAAATAGTGCACATACTGGGGAATCCTGCTTCGTCGAAAGTTAGAACGGGCTTAGGCACGTCGGTCCCCTGTACACGCATCTGTTTCTCGGCTCGGAAAGCTTCGACCTCCTGGGGGGAACGACTTGCCACAGATGGCACTTCCTTGTCTGCCATATGTAAACATTAATTTTCGATAAGGTGATAGTGAAAGGCATACAAAAAGACTTCTCGAACTTGGGCAAAGTGCTTGGGTCCCAGTGTTGAGTTTTGAGACCAGCCCCCAGATTGCTCATACGGTCGCCTCCAACGCCGCCTCCACCATATCCTCCGCCACGAGGACCACCGAATCCTCCGGCACCACCGGTACCTCTGTCGTATCTGATATATTGTCAACTCGAAGTTCATCAAACACCGCGACATCGCCAGCTTGTATTAAACTGGATTAATCGCGAGAATGGAGTGTACTAACCCGCCACCACTGTAACCACCACCTCCTCCAGAGTATCCGTTGGATCCTCCATAACCACCGCCTCCATACCCACCTCCGCCACCGCGATGATCATTATACGACATGGTTTGCTTCTTGTGCTGTCCGAAACGACTGATGGAGTAAATCGGTACTAAGTGAGCGAAAGATGGAGGGAAATTTTGACGTTTGTGTTGATTGTGATCAAACAACAGAAGGAGGGGGAGTGGGGACAAAAGGTGCGTGCGGTGCTGGTCGTGAGGGCACAGCAGTTGGTATTAGTAGAGAAAGGGGGAAGGGTACACGTCCAGAAAAATTTCGCGCAAAAGAGAATCAGCTGCCAAGCCGCCAAAAACAAGGTCAGGCTGATTAATCACAGGCACCTTTGCTATGGCTCAAGGCTTACGGTTCGAGGGGACAGTGCACGCGAATATATATCCACGGTTTGAGCAGATATATTGATACGAAATGTGGTTGCTCAGTAGGTAACGGTTTCTAGATGGCAGGTCCACGTAACCCTCTTCAAGAGGTCTGACTCCAAGCTCAAGCCTATCGAATCATAGATTAAGGCGAACTACAGTACTGTTCAGCAGCCTCACAGAGCTCACCATCTTACTATTTCAAAACCTGCATCAGGAATAGGTTAATTTCATGATACACGACACCTAGTTTACCTCTGTCCACGAAAAAAGAGTCATCCCTCTAATGCACTGACAACAATGTAGAGTACTGTACGCCATGATATAGAAAGATAATAACAAACTCAATTACAGCCAGAACCAAACAAATCCCTTTTTTTATTCCCGCCTACAGTACGCCCCCCCACCAAAGCCAATGCCCGAAGAAGTAGTACTCTAAAACCTATCCCAACATATCGCTCTGGAACTTCATCTCTGATGAGAAACTTCTAAGTTATGTCTTCCACTCCGCCTCGCTTGTCTTATTCATGAGCAGGCCCATGCATAGGAGTTTAACCAACCACTAATACCCTTGTCTCAGAAAATAGAGGTCGAAATTCCTAATAAGCCCTCTGCAAGTTCCTGAGATACCAGTCCACAAGCCTCCGTCCAACCTTGGCCTCTGAGACATGAACGATGTCGCCCTGAAGGGCAAAGTCCAGATCACTGGTATGCGTCATGTCACCTTCGAGAAGGCTGCCCTCCGTCCACCTGAGCTGCCTATTTTTCTGCTTATAAACTACCAGTTGTTTCCTGAGGGTTTCAGCATCGGTCTCGACAAATTTGGCAAGCTTGTTCAGGTCCATAGTAGTGTACAGCTTGAGGTAGCTCTTGAGAATGGGTGTGGAAACGGTGTTCTTGACGTCGTTCATAAAGACCTTGAGGTGATGCTCCGACGGGTCAACGTTGTGCTCGGGATTGTCGAAATCCGGGGGGATCGGGGAGATAAACTTGGGACAGGCAGAAAGGAAAAGTTCCTCGAAGATGGGAAGGGCTTCAGGGCCGCCACGCTGCATACGCGTGAACTGGTCACCGTATTTCTCGCGGAGTGTGGCATGGATGGTATCATCAAGACGGACGGGGCAAAGGGCGACACAAATGGCGATGAGGGCGTACATCTGGTCATTCTTTTTGGTAATCTGGGAATGGTGTTACTAATGGGTGTTATCTGCAGGTATCTGGGGAAAGATCTTACTGAATCAAACTGAGAGTTCTTCTGGAAGCCTTTTGTTCGCGAGACATAGACGAGGATGTGAGAGAAGGTGCGGATAGCATCGGCATATCGGCGGAGCATCATATAAGAGAAACCCACATAGTAGTATCTAAGACAATCAGTTGCAGTGCTCCATCAGTTAACGATATTTCAACCTACGTAGTGAAATGAGCGGCCATGACCTTGGCAAAGACGGCCTTCTTGTTAAGCTCGATATCATCGAGGGTCTTTAGTGCCAGTGTGAAGTCACCCAACAGACAGTGAACCCGGAGAAGTCCAATAATACTGAAGTAACCCAACATCCTGTATAACGGCCGGGAGCCATACTCTCCAGCAACCTCACTACAGCGTCGATACATTAGTATCATAGACGCCCGTAAACTTTCTAGGGCGCAATGCTTACTTCGGATCCTCATTTCGTTTGATAGCGGCAAGTTGCTCGTTCATTTGCGAACGCTGGATCAGGGAGTACAGCACGTTAAGAACACTGTAGCATCCCCATGTCTGTGGGTTCTCGCGCAGAACCTGAATCTCCTCTTCATTCTGCCCTTTCCGTGCAGCCTTCTGGCGGTAGGTGCAGAAACTATTGAACTGGTAGATGAACTCATCGATGACATCCCAAGCCCAGTAATACTATGCCCCGCATATAGTCAGTCGACAGTTCCGTTCGACCTTCGCAGCACCTCCCCAAGCATCGGCCCCATGCACTCACAGTTGGTAACTCTAAATCCACCGGCCCATCTGAGTTTAGAATGAAGTGGAAGAGACTGCAGTAATTGTCGTAGCTGGTGAATCGCGCGGGCAAACCGGCCTGGAACTCTAGCGGCGTCGCAGCAGCTGCTAACCGTGCCTGAAGATCGTCGCCAGTCACTTGAATCCCTGAAATGCTGCCGACATCGTCGTAGTCGCCCTCGTCCTCTTGCATGGCCTCCACGAGTGTGGTTGCCAACATTTCGTCATCACTGTCATCGTCGTGGGTGAGCCGTGAGGCTCCACCGTTCATCTGTGCCGCCATCATGGTGAAAAATTCGAAATTCGAGAAATTGACTTCACAGTTGACGATTGAGACTTCGGGTAACGATACTGCGTCGGGGGCTCGGCGTTCGAGTTCGTCAGTTGAGATGGCAGATGGCGGGGTACTCTGCGAAAATCCAAATTCCCAAAGATCCAAAATGAGACTGGGGCACAACCGAGAGGGTTTTTGCCCTCAACACAACGACGACACTTGATTGCAGACCCGACAGCAATCTACAACAAAAATGAAAAACGATTATTGTAAGCCTGTCTAATGAAGATACTACTACTTGTCATAAATGGGCCATCAAATATCAATCAATAGTCAATAATCAACTAACCTGCAGCTCACCATCTCCCGTGCCCACGCTGCAACCCAAACCCAGAATTTTTACCCTACTTATTTCATCTGCATCTTGCAACCCCACCTTACCCCACTAGCGAGTAAGCTAGACTCAGGCTCTCCAAATGCCGCCCAAAACGGCCAGTCTCAACCCCCGAAACTCCCAGGACGGCGGAATCTTCACGGTGTACTACTCCCTATCTACCTACGCTTCTCCATCTGACCGCGGAGAATACAAGACAGTCGTCCGCTCCCGACTCCAGTTACTCACAAGACCTTCCTCCGCGCGAACCTCCACCGCAGCACTCTCGCACCTTACGATCTCAAGTCCGGCGATCTTTGCCAGATCTCAGCCGTGGGATCCGAGAATGACGATGGTGGAGTGAAATGGTGGCCGGCTGTCGCCTGGCTCGCCGCAGACCCCCACTTGGCACGACATGTGACGCTTGTGTCTGAGACTGTGCGCACACTTGTGGGCGTAGGGTTTGAGAACAAAGTTATGGTGAGGAAATATCAGGGGCAAATCAGGGAGGCGGAGAAGGTTGTGGTACACGAGATCATGACTGAGATCATCGATTCGGCGAACTTGATGAGGGCGGGGGCAAGAGATGGGTGGAGATTCTTTTTGGAGAATCTTCTTAGTAGGTGGATCAACATATTCCTGTCATGGGCTAGAACTGAGACTGAGAATAGTGGAGACGAAATATGTTTTCGAAGGCCTGACCTTTACCGACGTGGAGTATAAGCGCTGCAAACGATCCTTCAGGGTGGAAAAGGTCGCAGCCGCAGATGAAGCAGCCGAAAACCCACCGGATGCGAAACAAAGCCCCTCAATACCGGCCTACGTCATGACAGAGACTTCAACAATCAAACTACTGACAGAGACCATTCCTGAGCCCTCCAAAAAGAAAGGATCAGCAGTGGGACACAAAGCCGACGAGGAGAAGCCGAAAGCCACCGTACTTGCCAAAACCGGTAAGACGGCCGCAAAACCTGTGCAAGTAGTAACTGCGCCATCCTCAACCATCACTTTTGGCTCAATTGGAGGTCTCAGCTCTCAAATTGAAAGCCTCCGAAGTCTTCTCATGTCAATGCTAGAAGATGCTGATGAGTTCGCGCGCAAGGGATTAGTTCCCCCCCGCGGAATCCTTCTCTACGGGCCCCCAGGTACAGGAAAGACGATGATGCTCAAGGCTGCAGCCTGCGAGATGAAAGTCAAATCGTACGTTCTAGACGGCAAGGTTATGGGGAAATATATGGGCGAATCTGAAGCGGCAATCCGCAAGATATTTGACGAAGCTCGTAAAAATCAACCGTCCATAATCTTTATGGATGAAGTGGACAGCCTGGCTCCAAAGAGGTCGCAAGGAGAGGGCAGTGAAGGACGGGTTGTGGCTACGTTATTAACGGAGATGGATGGATTAGAATCGCCCACTGAGGACGGCACTATTACGAGAGTCGCAATTGTGGCGGCGACGAATAGACCCAACGCTATAGACGAAGCACTAAGAAGGGCAGGCAGGTTTGAGAAGGAGGTCGAAATTGGGATCCCAGACGTGGATGCCAGGCGAGAAATATTAGGGTTGTTGATGCGGAAACTCGACTTTGAAAGCGACCCCAGCAAGTCGAAGGAAGAGTTTGTGACCGCTCTTGCATCAAGGACCCACGGATACGTGGGTGCAGATCTGGAAGCAGTGGTCCGCGGAGGGTTTACGCTGGCTTTAGAGCGGCGGCGGAATGCTGCCTCTGTAACGCTTGTAAACAAAGGAACTTCCGCTGTCACAATCACCAACGCCGAAAAGATAGAAGTCACTCTCCGCGAGACCGACCTAGAAATGGCCCTTAAAGGGGTTAAGCCCACCGCCATGCGAGAAATCTTCTTAGAAGCACCTAAAGTCCGGTGGAGCGACATTGGCGGCCAAGAAGAAGTGAAGCAGCGACTCCGTGAAGCCGTGGAATGGCCTTTAACACATCCTGAGGTATTTGCACGTCTCGGCGGTACTCCTCGCAAGGGACTTCTTCTCTACGGTCCCCCAGGATGCTCCAAAACCCTCACCGCAAAGGCACTCGCCACAGAAGCTGGCCTCAATTTCATGGCCGTCAAAGGCCCCGAACTTTTCAGTATGTACGTCGGCGAGTCTGAGCGGGCGGTCCGTGAGATCTTTCGAAAGGCACGTGCCGCAAGCCCAAGTATCATCTTTTTTGACGAGATTGATGCACTTGGCGCTTCCCGTGAGGGTGGAAAGGGCGGAGGTGTGAACGTGCTTACCGCGCTGTTGAATGAGATGGATGGGATTGAGACGCTTAACAACGTCGTTATTCTGGCCGCTACAAATAGGCCTGAGATCATTGTAAATCCCCCCTTCCTCCTGCGACTTTCCCCGCCACTCTAACATAACCAGGATCCCGCATTGATGCGCCCTGGTCGCTTGGACACGATCCTCTACGTCGGCCCACCGGACCTAGAAGCACGCCGCGAGATATTGAAGATAAAGACGCGGAAAATGGCGATTTCTCCAGAAGTCGATATCGGCAAGCTTGCCGAGAGACTGGATGGGTTCTCGGGCGCCGAGATTGTGAATATCTGTGACGAAGCTATTCATTACGCGATGAGGGAGAGCTTTGATGTCGAAGCGGTTGGCAAGAGACACTTTGAGCTTGCGGTAGAGAAGGCGGTGCCACAGATCACGCTGAGCATGCGGCGGAAGTATGAAGAGTGGAGTGTGGGTGGGGTTAAGAAGATATAGGATAGGAATAGGAATTATGTAGATAGACAGAAGACCCATCGGAGTTGTTTGATTTTGTGACGGGAAATATATTTCAGGCCACTAAAGCATCACGCTTCTAAGGGTGAGGGTTTGATGAATGGGCACCGCCGTCATTGCAAACTCCATCCGCCCGGTCCCTTACGGGGGCTTTAAAGTTAGTCCATCCCCGCTAAACAAAAGTGACCGCCGACAATCAAAAAGATGATTTCGCCCAGGCTCGATCTGGGGACCTTTTGTGCCCAGATATCCGGATTCGGAAATCTGTTAGACAAATGTGATAACCAACTACACCACGAAACCATTTAATGTTTGACAGGGTTATTCAGAGGTAAATGTAATTTGTTTGCACAGTGTATCACGCGGGTTATTAGGTTTATGTTTGTGTATGGGAAGGAAGAACATGAAGTTTCCATGCTTCAGCAGTGGCAGAGAGACTCGAGATGTAGTCTCGTATAAATACAGTATCCCGGCTATCATGGGTTCCCTGCGCCCACAGTTTGCGGATGGGATAATCAGAGGCCGTGGCAATGTGACTGCTTCGCCGATCTCCCATCTCAGCTTCCCCTTTTATTGAAATGCAAGCAGAGTGCTTGTCGAGATTACCGGCTGTTGCATGGGAAAGTAGGGGTGGGGAAAACAATGGGGTTTAAAACACTGCAACGTTGTTGCAGCTATAAAGAGAACCAACTGAATTACACGTTGATATTGTCAGCTCGATGAGATCCGCGGAGGTCTCCATATCAACTCTGTAGGTATATCAGTTGTTAGATGTGCAATGAAAATAGGTGGTTGGGTCAGCGTAAGGCAGAGCCGAAGAGGGTGAGGGATTTTGACATCTCGTGACAGCCAGGAGTTGTTGGACTAGGAAGCAACAACGAATGGGTGATGTTGGTTTGCTATCGGGCTATCCTGTACCACTCGTCCGACCTTGTGACGTTTATGCTTGTTGGTGCGTTCGAGACATAATTTGATACCAAACACAGACGTATATTGTAGTAGAGTCCCAAAGTGAGCGCTGAAATGCCATTCTACCCATCTGTAAGTGAATAACCACAGGTTGGTGTGATGTAGGTCTAGTGTACATTGCCCCCTCCCCCAATCGTATTTCACGATTCTGGTCGTATCTTCCCGTCCGCCTTTTAATTACCAAACGACGAAGCCTTATACGGGTACTCAAACGCGTCTCCCTTCCGCTTCCACAACTTCTTCTTTTTCTTGGTCACCACGTGTTCCGCAAACTTATCCTCGCAGTACTCTTTCTTGAACTTGCGGATGAACCTAGGATCCCACAGATCACTTGCAATCCCCAAATCCTTGCAGCAGCGCATCAACGCATTCGATTTGCAGCCTTCCGTCGCAGTCGGGATCCCGTTGACGTCAAAATATTGCTGTTCGCCACGAGCGATTGACACTAATCTGTCGATCTGTCAGCGTTGATACTATCCGATGTGGGTCAGGGTGAGTGTACCTTCCATGGCATACGAGTGCGTATTCACGAGTTACGATTTTGTCGGTAACGATTGATTCGCCACGGGGAGCGAGACCCCAGCCTCCGGGCCCAAACGCTCGGTTGAGGATACGCCGGTACTTGATTTCGGGGAGGTATATAATCCCATCTAGTTCCTGTCAGTCTCCATTCACCCTCTAACTTCCACCTGAGAAAAATACCAGGTTTGATCTCGACATCTTCCGGATCAAGCGGCTCTCTCAACACTTCTATCACATCCTTTGGAAACGGCTCAATAGAAAGGCCATGAAATGACCGTGACCAGTCGGTCTTGCCGTTTTGGCCCTCACCCTCGAGACTGAGGGCTGGCTCGTCGTTGAGCCCGTTTTCTTGAATGTTGTGGGTTTCGGGGAGCGGGGTGGAAGAGGTAGGAGTGGAGGAGTAGGAGTCGTTGCTCTGGTAGCGGCGGATGAAAGGGATGTTGGGTGGCGGACGCGAGAGGAATTGGGATGGCCGCGCGCGGGCGAGCGTGAGAAACGATCTTCTCGTGGCCGAAGACATGGCTGGTGTGGCTGTGGTGTTTGGTGGGGTGTTTGTGGTTAGAGAGAGGAACGACGCTGAAGGAACCAGGGATGGCTAACACAATCAATCCTGCAACACATGTGCCGTGCCGCGAACCAGCAGCCAGCATTAAACAGGCAACCAACGGAGCCTCGGACAATCCATTGAAACAACAATTAAAGTAAGAGAGTAAGAGTACAAAAATATCTTGAACATTGCTGTTGATACACGTGCCCATCTACTTGAACGAGCTATCATACATTTGTCTGTGACGTGCGACTGGTATTTCCATGTTTCTCCCAGCACTCGCGAAATGCCGCCATCTGTCACTCCCAATTCATCAGCAACGGCCCTAGACTTCACATGCACGTAAAGAGGCGACGTTGAAATAAGCTACATGAGAGGGGCTGGCGGTATTGGGAGGATTGGTGGGGTGGTGCGGGGGGAAAACGGACCTCGGATTTGCATAGTCGCCAATCCTTCCGATCAACGAAACAGAACCTCAACTTCTCGTTTTCCGCTGTTATTTATTCAATCCGTCAGCTCCCTCCTCGCATATTATCATCACTCAGTCATCAGGGAGAGGGATCACCCGAACAGCCTGTGTCGTTAATTCTCTTGTCCCTAGATTCCCGGCAAAATTAGCTATCTGTCTGTCTGCAGTCAACCTCTGGGGCATACCAATCATCTGGCTCATTTTCGTCTTCCACCGGTACAGACGGCATAATCGCCGGCTTGTCTTTACTTTCCGGGGTCTGCGACATCTTTGGGACTGGGTAGTGCTTTGAGTTGTGTGTAAAAGAGGTTGGCGCTGGGCTTGAAGTCATTACCGAACACAAAGCACAGACGCTCACAAACTGGGTGGGATATATCGACGTCAACACATAAATCCATGCCGCCCGCGAAGTCTATGAACGTCCTTGTCTACGCTGGTAAATACCCCACCCAACTTTTCGCCATGACCCAAATCTAACCCCCTCCAGGCACCGGCACCTCCGCAGACTCCGTACGCCATTGCCTACTCTCCCTGCGACGACTGCTATCTCCCCACTTCGCCGTATCCACAATCACGGCAGACGTGTTGCTGAAGGAGCCATGGATGTCGACCTGCGCGCTCCTCGTCATCCCCGGCGGCGCAGACGTCCCGTACTGCAAATCCCTCAATGGCGATGGAAATCGTAGGATCTCCCAATACGTCCGCCAGGGCGGATCCTTCGTTGGTTTCTGCGCTGGAGGATACTACGGCTCGAAACAGTGCGAGTTTGAGTCCGAGAATCTGAAACTAGCCGTGGTGGGGAGTCGGGAACTTGCGTTTTTTCCAGGGACGTGCAGAGGTGCTGCTTTTGGTGGATTTGAGTACTCAAGTGAGAATGGTGCGAGAGCTGCTACGCTTGCGATTTCAAAGAGTGACCTGGAGGAGGCGTATAGCTTTCGGTCGTACTGTAATGGCGGGGGTGTCTTTGTGGATGCGGGGAAACATAAAGATCACGGGGTAGAGGTGTTGGCTAGCTATGAGGAGGAGTTGGATGCTGATGGGGGTGATGGGAAGGCGGCAGTGGTTTATTGCAAAATTGGAGAGGGAGGCGCCATCCTCACAGGGCCGCACCCGGAGTAAAGCTCCCCACCGTTTTGTCTGGTTACTCCAGCTGACAGACGCTAGATTCTCGGGCTATCATCTTAACAAGAAGAACGGGGGCCTAGAGTACGCAAGTGTGGTGGGCGCAATTATCGAGGACGACGAAAAGCGTATCAAGTTTCTAAGATCACTCCTGGAAAAACTTGGGCTTCAAGTGCCAGAGACTGACGTACCACCTCGTCTCTCTACGATACATTTGACTTCGATCCACCCTCCTGACATTGCACATCTAGTTGATCGGCTGCAAGCTATAACCACCATATCAGATTCCACCACAAAGATCATCGGCGAAAACGACACCTTTATCCTCCACAATGGACCGTTATCCAGCTTCTCTCCAGCAGAATTAGCAGACGCACTCTCACTCGAGGAAACCGAAGACCTCAACAAAGTCCCCAAAACCCTCCAGTACCACACCACAACTACCGATCTCCCTTCAACCCCCTTCTTCAGCCACTCCCTATTCTACAATGCCCTCTCCACCTACCGTTCTTCCTCCCGCTCATCACCAAGCCAATTTGGAACATTCATGCTCTACGGCGAGACAATAACCAGCACAAACACCATGCTCGACAAGTCTGTCTCCTAGCCCTTCCTCTCCACCAACTAACAACCCCAGGAACCCCACGCTCCTATCTCTCCTTCCAAACGGCCTGACATTCGCCGCAACAACGCAGGTCGCCGGTCGAGGGCGGGGCTCAAACGTCTGGATCTCGCCAAAGGGGTGCATGATCTTCTCCGTGCTCCTCCGGCACTCACTAGAGCTACACTCTACAGCACCAGTAATGCTCATCCAGTACCTCGTCGCTCTGGCCGTAGTAGAGGCCGTAAAATCCTACGACTCGGGATACCAAAACATGCCCGTCCGTCTAAAATGGCCAAACGACATCTGTACTTCCCTCCTGCCCCCACCTCCCCGCAACCACGCTAACCCACGCCCCAACAGATGCCCTCGACCCAGCAACAAACACATACACCAAAATCGGCGGGATCCTCGTAAACTCTTCCATGCAAAACTCCACCTTCAACCTCGTCGTGGGCGTGGGAATAAACACGCACAACGCTTCTCCCACCACCTCACTCAACCTGCTCCGACACGCGCTGAACCCCTCTCTACCAGAGTATTCGCAAGAAAAACTGCTAGCAAAGGTCCTAGTCGTATTCGAGGAGAAGTACTTACGGTTCTGCAGAGCCGGGTGGGCGGGGTTCGAAGCGGAGTATGAGCGGGTGTGGTTACATTCGGGCCAAGTTGTGACGCTGGAGATGGAGGGCGGGGTGAAGGCAACGGTGCTGGGGGTGACGAGGGATTGTGGCATGCTGCGCGTGCAGGAGGTCAAGACTGGGCGCATCGTGGAATTGGTTAGTGATGGAAATAGTTTTGATTTTTTTAGGGGGCTGGTTAGGAGGAAGACGTGATGTATGATGTAGTAGAATGGAGAGCATGATCAATGGAAAAATACCGAGTTTTACCAAGTAAATAGATGGGTACAATAGAATAAACCTAGACCACAGAAAAAAAAATCACGTTCCCTAAGCCATCATATTCATCGATTGAGCGCATCCTCTCACACACTTTGTTTCGTTGTGTGATATCTTATGCAGTAAGCCTTTATGTCTTGTAAACCCAACCTGGAAGATATGAAATGGGTTTCGTGGTGTAGTTGGTTATCACATTTGTCTAACAGACTCCTTTGCGGGAATCTGGACACAAAAGGTCCCCAGATCGAGCCTGGGCGAAATCATCACTTTTTGTCAACTTTTTATTTTGCCGCACAAGCGCCACACCGAGTCTTTGTACCTACTCCACGATGTTTTTCTTTCTGTAGCAGTCTGTCGGCCATGAACTGCCACAAAAGACAGCAAGTGTTTCTAGGTGATGGATCCGGAGCACCTGCAAATTCCCATCGACCAAAGCCGTGAGTATAGATGTGCACGCATTAAAATCCACAGAATTTTCTCGGGCAAAGTGGCCACAATAGCACTATGCAATCCATGATCAATGACTGTCATTTTTGAGAAGCAAACTAGACATGCTTTATCCCTCTTTAGAGTAAAGTACATGTATCATAGAGTAACAATGTATGCAGTCCACGCTCACCAATCCTCTCATATCCATCCTCTCGTGTATATAAGTCCCTCCGCCCTCTAGACATTATACACCATCTCGCCCTGCACAGCCCCCCAAAATTCCTCCACCAATTCCTTCTGCCCGCTCGGAGCCGCCCTCACAGCAAGATACCGTCTACAATCCACAGCGGGCGACCAATTCCCGGGGTTCCCATCCACCATGATCCCGCCGGCCTCCGTGAGGATCAACCACCCGGCCGCCACATCCCACGCCCACGGGCCGCCCTCCCAGTACAGATCCACCTGGCCGGCGGCAACGGCACATATGGTCAGCGCGGCGCTGCCCATGCTCCGGATTGAATGCACCATGCACCCGCCGTCCTCGGCCGCCCCCGCCAGTTTCGTGAACGTCTTGTGTTTGACGTCGAAGTTTGTGCCCGTCCTATCGTAGCCCCACTCCACAGCTACCAGCGCGCTGCGGAGGCCCGTGAGGGGTTCTGGGTAGGATTTGCGCGGGAGCCGGATTTTGCGGGGGGCGATGGGGGCTGGGGAGGAGGGGGAGTCCGTGCGCACAGGCATGGTGAGGAAGGAGCCTTGGTTTTTGATGGCGGTGTACATGTGGGTTGTGTCTATGACGTTTAGAGTCGTGGGATTGGGGGAGGGAGGGGGGACGGACAGGGATTGTAGACGACGCCTACGACTGGCATGCGGTAGACGCAGAGGGCGAGGGAGATGCAGACGTTTGGGAAGGCGTGGACAAAGTTTGTGGTTCCGTCGATGGGGTCGCAGACGAAGGTTGGTTTGTCGGTGAGACGCTTGCCGGGGATGTAGGTTTCTTCTCCCAGGAAGCTGGGCCGGGCATTTATTAGCACAACAGGAGGGGAGGGGGGAGGGGATATACTCATAGTCGGGATAACGCTCCTTCAGAGCTCCGGTCACGAACTTCTCAACAGCCTTGTCGGTTTCAGTCACTAGATCCGTAGCTGTGGTTTCAATTCGTTAGTATTGTGCCTAGTAAAGACAGCTGGATGGGGGGATACACACTGTTACTCTTGTGTCCGCTGGTGTTGACATGCGGTTGGGCACTGGCAATCATGTCACCGGCCTTGCGGGCAATCTCGACGAGAAAGTCGTGGACTTGCTGGTGATCGACGGATTCGGCCATCTTGCGAATTGTTTTTGAGGAGGTGGGGAATTGGAAGACGTAGCGGAGGCCACGGAGGTCGGGAAGATGGTCTAGAGGTTGGAGATACTTTGTGAACTTTTGCATTATTGGGGGGAAGGGGGTGGTAAGTAAAAGGGCTTGCTATGGAGAAGAAACAAAGAAAAATGGGTACGGACCTGCAATTCCAACGAAGAGAGGTTTGGGGGGAGGTTGTGCTGTGCCGGTGTTTGTACGGCCCGGCGTGGTGTTGCGGCTGCTCGGTGCACTTGCTGGTACTGGTGGCTGCTCTGTCTCTTGCCTGCTGCTGCAATTGACGTTCTCTTCCTTCTCGTTCTTCGCCTGACGTTGGCCATTCACAAACTTAAGCTCAATGCGGGACCCCTGTCTACTACAGGGACTGCTTTAGTCCGTGTCCAGGATTGGCTGATATGCAACGTAGATGATTTCCCGAAATACCTAGCGTACCACCAATATCTACTGTAAAGTACATCTCTCTATGGGCTCGTCGCCCCGTTCTGTCTGACCTCCAACTCCACTGCCTTTTCCACCTCCTTCACCCCCTCCTTCTCAACCTCCCTCAGCGCTCTCTTCAGAGCATCAACAAATCTCCAACAGTCCTCAAAGGTATTATACATTGGCAGCGGCGCAACCCTAATGACATCCGGCTTCCTCTCATCTACAATGACCCCCTCCTCATCCAGCTTCCCGAACACCGGTAACATTAACCCTTCGCGGAACAACAGACTCAGCTGTGCTCCCCGCTGCTTCGGATCTCCCGGCGTTATGATTTTAAACGCCGTTGTTGCCGGGAACGCGGTTTGCAGCAGGTACTCGAGGTACCCGGTCAGGTGCACCGATTTCGTGCGCAGTGCTGCCATGCTGGTTTCTGTGTAGACAGAAAGCGACGCCCGCAGCGCTGTGATTGATATGATACTTGGATTCGAGACTTGATAACCCGCAGCGCCGGCGGCGGGGACAAAATCTACCCATCACAGTCAGTATCCCATCTCATCCCAAAAAAACCAGGGGAAGGTGGTAAGTACTATTATCCATCTTAAACCTCGTATCCGGATTATGACCCCACCATCCAGCCAGCCTATGCCTTTTCTCCCCATCATGTTTATCATGCACAAACACCCCCGCAATCCCTCCCGGGCCCGAGGAGAGGTATTTATACGTGCACCAGGCGGCAAAATCCACCCCCCACTCATGTAGCTCCAACGGGATATTCCCGGCGCCATGGGCCAAATCCCACCCCACCATGATCCCCTTACTCTGCGCGTACGCCGTGATATACTTAATATCAAACGCCTGGCCAGTATAGTACTGCACGCCGCTCAAAAACAGCAGCGCCGCCTTGTCCCGGTTCTCATCTATAACCCGCACAATCTGCGCGGTCGAGAGCGTATACTCCCCCACTTTCGGCTGTATACAAACCAGCTCCTTCTTTGGGTCCAACCCGTGCCACACGATCTGTGATTCCACCGCGTAGTGGTCGCTCGGGAATGCCTTCCCTTCGATGATGATCTTGGTGCGGCTGCCGGAGGGCTTGTAGAAACTTGCGAGGAGGAGGTGGATATTTTCTGTGAGCGAACCCATGACTGCCACTTCGCTCGGCAGTGCGCCGACGATCTTGGACATGGAAACGCTCACGGCTTGGGAGGCGGAGATCCACGGGTTTGATTTGGGGTGGTTGAAGTGGCCGGTGACCCCGCGGGTCGCCCAGATCGAGAGTTCTTCGTTTAGGAAGGACCGGGTGCGTTTGGGCTGGAGCCCGAGGGAGTTGCCGCAGAGGTAGACGCATGGGTCGTTTGGGTCTATTGTAATGAGCTTTCACACAATACAACTCTGGGGGTGGAGTGAGTGGGAAGGGAGGGGGTGTTACCATTCTGGGCGTCAACGGGTTTTGTTTCAGGGTGTGGATCCTTCAGGTCCGCTTTCGACGGGATCAGGAATTCATTCCGGAAGTTTGCGAGCGTGTCCGTGCTATCGAGGTGCCGCGCATACTGTAACGATGTAGATTTCGAATCGGAGAAGGCTATGCGATCACCGTTGAGGAAGCAATCGAACTGCGCTGAGTCCATTGAGGTGTTCAAGAGTAGATACAAAAGTCTTTTTGTCGCTCGAATAGATAGCTATGGCACGACCTCCCAGCACCGCGGAATCGACACCGCTTTATACACGTCCGCAAGACTGCAATGGCCCAGCGTGCACTCGCTCGGGAGGACCGCTTATACGCGGGGAAAGAAAGGTTGTGCGTAATGCCGTCACCGCCAAGAATATGTGCACAGCTGAGGATCCTCGGCTGCATCTCACGCGCCCCACCACAACCGCCGCTGACCAATATCGACCTCCCCGAACCACCATCACCCGATAAGACGCGCACGACAAAAAAAAAATGAACACACTGCGACCACTCCTTCGAATATCCCGCGCCAGCAGCAGCACTATTCCGCGCGTCTCATGCCCCATCCGTCCCCCGACACGCCACCTCTCTTCCACCCGTCCTGCTCTCGGCCTACACATCACCCACCCTCGCCCCGACCCCTCCACCGGTGCGCCAATGAGCATAGTCCTCACTCCCCGCGCCATCTCCCGCCTCGTCCAGATCCAGCAAAAAGACTCTAACCCCTCCCTCGCGCTGCGGCTTTCTGTCGAGTCTGGCGGGTGCCACGGGTTCCAGTATACGATTGGTCTCTCAGACAACGTTGATCCGGAGGAGGATGTGGTGTTTACGGATGAGGATACGGGTGCGAAGGTGGTGATGGATGAGCCGAGTCTTGAGCTGCTGAAGGGGTCGACGGTAGACTTCACGCAGGAGCTCATTGGGAGCCAGTTTAAGGTGCTCAATCCGATGGCTACGAGTAGTTGTGGGTGTGGGACTAGTTTTGATATTAAGTTATGAGGAGAGAAGTGGGTAATTTGCATGTACTGGTCGGGGGATGGCGTTTTTTTGATTTATATGTTTTGGGGGTTCTATGTGGGCTGCTGTGTCTGTACTATATATATCCTCACCAACTGTTATCGAATACGAGGGCTGCGTGTTTCTTCACAGCAATCGACGTTAAGCTTTGTTTGGTGACCGAGATATACACCAGTCTTCATTATGTACCATCTCTGTAGTTGTACCTTCTAGAGAAAGCAACACCCATCTCAACAGATACCCTCCGTTTTTTCCGGTGACCAGCACAAACACCCCATCCCTATCCCAAACCCGCAGAGAATTAGACCAGAGAAAAAAAGCTATAAACAGACCTCCAAATGGACAGAATGCCGGACGCTGAAAGCAAAAAACGCCAATAACAAGCAAACCCAAAACACGCCATTTATCACTCCGTATTCCCCTTCCCTAGCCCCCTTCTATGTACTCCCCAACGCAACAGAAAATCAAACCGAACCGCCATCATCAACCTCATCACCACCTTTCGCCGCACCCATCACCCTCACACTCGCAAACAGCATCTCAACCACCCTCGAATGTCCCGCCGCGCCCGCCGAAAACAACGCCCCAGCCAACCCCACACTTGCCCCCGCCTCAAGCAGCACCTTAACAATCTCCTCATGCCCGGCATTCGCAGCCGCACAAATCGCCGTCAATTCCCTCCCACCCCTCCCCGTTCCATCCCACCCATCCACATCCGCGCCCTTCTGCAGCAGCACCCGCACAGTCTCTACATGACCCCGCACACTCGCATAATGCAACGGCGACAAGCCCGCGCGATCCCGCTCCCCCGCCGGTATCCCCGCGTCCAGCAGCATCGCCGCTACCTCCCAGAACCCCGTCGCTGCCGCACAGTGTAGCGGCGTCCATCCCTCCGCATCGGCGATCGTGAAGTCCGCGCCCAGATCTAGCAGCGCCCGGGTGGTCGCCGTCTTCCCTCGTGACGCGGAATAGTATAGTGCCGTCGCGCCGCACTCGTTGCGAGCGTTTATGTCTGCGCCGTGGGCGACGAGTGGGGGGAGGAGGTGGTGGTGGCCTGTTGCCGCGGCGAGGTGGAGGGGTGCACAGCCCCCTGCCGCTCGTGCGTCGAGTGATGCGGAGTACTCGAGCAGGATGAGGATCGAGGTTAGGTCGCCTGAGAGCGAGGCGTGGTGGAGGGGTGTCATTTGGTTGAGGGTGTCGGCGACATTTGGGGATACGCCGTGGCGGAGTAGCTGGCGGGAGAGGGCGTGGTGGCCGCCGATTGTGGAGCCCACGAGGAGGGTCTCGGAGTGGGAGGTCGTGTAGGTTGTGAGGAGGGGGGTGTAGGTCCTGCTTACGCGGGGGGAGGAGACGATAAGATTTGCGAGGTCTTCCGTGGGGAGGAGACGGGCGATTAGGAGGAAGAGTTCAGGGGGGAGAGAGAGGAGGGGGTTCTGAATTGTTGCTGGGGTGGTGGTGGTAGACATTGTGGTTGGGAACGAAAGTGGGAGAGAAAGAAGCTCTCGAGATGAGGTGTAATGGGTGGAGGGGATGTGGATGTGAGGATGACTCTTAGCGACCGACCGCTTCCCCAGCTGAGAACAAGGAGTGCTGCTGCAGCGATGGGGGGGTTTACTGTATTTGCGCGTGCGTTTGGCGACAGATCGGACCTATAGGTCCATTTCTCCGCATTTGACTATCAAGCGTTTGTGGAGTTCAACTCTCAGGTATGAGGACGGGGCTACGGTAGGAAAACGGCTCCCTTTTATACTTTTTCAGCCAGATGCTCAGCCTCATCTAAGTGTCCAGGAATAGCAGTCTTCTAGAAGCCTGCCTAATGTGGTTCCACGTGATATGCCCTCATATGAGCGTATGCACACCTCCTGAAGCAGTCAATTGATCCTCATGCCCTCATCAGCTGGCAGTGTAAAATACCAGAGTGAAGGGTAAACATTGAGGTGTTGATATCAGAGATTTACTGAGCAGAGAACCTATCATAACTCCCAACGCTCGCTGTAAGGCTGTCTTAAACTCACTGTTTATTCCTAATCATGTGCTATAGATGTTTCTGATCCTCCTCCACAGTAAACCTCCAAAATTGCCGAAGCTCCTCTTTTATTTGCAAATCAATTTGTGTTTCTTCCAGTCCGCCTTCTGACAAGTCGCCGAACAGTAACGAACCATCTTGCACCTGGAGCAAGTCATCAACTTTGCATCTTCTTCCTCCTCCTTCTGGCAGCTGAAGCACTTGTTCTGACGTTGCGTCGCAGTGTCAAGGTCTCCCACAGTCTCCACATACGAAAGCGCAAACAAGGGACTAATAGCAGCTCTAGTGACCAACTTTGTGAATGGCTTCCACGCTGCAACCCGTTCAAATTCCGGCCCGACCTTTCCCATCCCGCAAGAACAAATCGGGTTTTCATCGATCTTATATGTAACCGGAATCCCCTTCTTCCTATACTCGCACTTGCTGGTATGCTTCCAGTTTCTACATCGCTCGACCAAGGCCGGGAGGAGTTCACTCCACGCCTTCTGCTCGTCTCCAACGACTGTGATTTGTATCATGCCATCGCTGATATCACTAAGCGGGTGTGAGAGCCGCGTGACTATATTAATATTGAGTGGGAGAATGTATGCATCAGCAATAACAGTATGCGCTGCAAGATCGAGACGGAAGTCGGTAACAAAGATGATGGTCTTGATTCCGCCGTTATCCGG
>Ga0307515_10003008_pt1 | contig 35799 bp, 41 predicted proteins | sample 17_EM_MG_FD_194513 | JGI IMG/M metagenome (GOLD analysis project Ga0307515, IMG submission 194513) | Populus trichocarpa ectomycorrhiza microbial communities from riparian zone in the Pacific Northwest, United States - 17_EM | ecosystem: Host-associated > Plants > Roots > Unclassified | place... | reverse complement strand
AGGGAGGGACAGATGAGCGACACCGGCACCTTGAGAGTGATGAAGTCCGATGAGGAATGGCGGGCGCAACTGACACCGGACCAGTACCGCATCACCCGCCAGCACGGCACCGAGCGCGCCTTTTCAAGCCCCGATTTCGATCTCGGCAAGAAGGGCGTCTATCACTGCGTCTGCTGCAACCGGCCGCTCTATCGCTCCCAGGCGAAATTCAATTCCGGCACGGGTTGGCCGAGCTTCTACGAGCCGATCTCCAATGACGCGGTGACGAAGCACCACGATATTTCCTATGGCATGAGCCGGACGGAAATCCGCTGTGCCGATTGCGGCGCGCATCTCGGCCACGTGTTTCCCGACGGCCCGCCGCCGACGGGCCTTCGCTACTGCATGAACGGCGTGGCCCTCACCTTCGAGCAGGAATGATCCTGTCCGCAAGCTGGGAACGCAACCGCATCAGGATGGCTGCCTGGTGCTTTCGATGACCGTTTCCGGCGCTTGCGGCGTGCTGAAGACATGGGCGAACAGCGCGTAGAGACAGAGCGCCAGAACGACCAGCGCCATCAGCGGAACGAATATGAAGACCAGGATGACCGACCAGTTGCGACCCGATACCTCCGCCTCGTCCGCTTCGCTCCACAGGGGAACACCGTTATCGTCCTCGCCGTAATCCCGGCGGTGACTTGAATCCTGGCGTTGACTTGCGTCGTTGCGATTTGCGGCATTCCTCCGCTCAGACATGCACTCTCCCTCCCGGTGTTGTTTTTCCACCGTTTTATCCAGCATAGCCGCTTTTTCGGCCAAATGTTCAAAATTACGAACAAATCGTTAATGGGTTGAAATAAATCATTCGATCACCCTCTACGGATGTGGCGGAAGAATGGTTCTGCCTATTCGACAACAAGCGCAATAAAGAGGAACGGAAGTGCTACGCCAGAAGCGGCCAAGGCGAGCGCATCGTGTTTTTCAGGCGGTCGCGCCCTTTTCACGCGGGCGCTGCCAGAGCAAAGCTGCCATGAAAAATGTAAAAACGATCGCGGCCGCGACATAGGATATCCGCGTGGAGAACGATTCCGCGGCGCTGCCCGGCAGTGGCGACACGCCGAGCCCGAACAGGATCAGGAACGTTGTCAACGCACCCGCGTAGACTTTCGCGTCGGCGGAGCGCGCTGCCGCGCGTCCGCCGAGCAGCAGGCAGACGACCAGCATGATAACGAACATTGAAAACAGGTTTGGACGGATGGTCAGAACACCGTACGCAACCGATGCGATGATGCCGCCCAACAGGTTCACGACGACAAGCCCAATGGCCGCCCGGCCGCTCGCGGCGACATCGAGCTGCCCGAGCAGGGATGCCACGGTTATCGGAATGACCAGCGCCGCGCCGAGCTCGTCGCTCGTCAGGCAGATCGTGACAGCCGCCAGCAGGATCGCCGTGTTTGCCAGCGCACGCGGATAGTCGGGCGCAGCCGTGTTCACCGGTTGCTCCGGCGGCTCCATCGATGGCGGTTCCGGAACGATCGCATGCGCCAGCCACATCAAGACGGTGCCGTTCAGGACTCCGAGGACGAGGATCGACAGGATCGACGCTGCCAGCTCCTTGTTGAGGATGCCGAGCAGCGGCACGATGATCGCCACGACAAGGACAAGGAAAACCGCCGGGCCGCCCCTGCCGGTCGACTGCGTGAGGAAGCAGGCGAAGTAGATCAGGCCCAGCAGCAGGAGGAACGTCGCCGGACGGTCGCCGAACCATGCGGTCAGGACGATCATGAAGACGCCGGCGGCGAGAAAGAGAACAGCCATGCCCAGCGTCTTGCCAAGCGGCATGGGCTGAGAACTGGACAGGATGAACTGCGCGGCAAAGAGCGGCCCGAGGAACGGCACGATCGCCCCTGTCGCGACCGAGAGCGTGAAGCCCGCCGATACCGCGAGCGCCAGCCGCAGGCCTTTGCGTTTCTGTTCCGCCAGGATGTTGTCAGCTGACATAGGTCAGCACCGACATGATGCGTATCCACAGCGAGCCCCAGGCATTCGTGACCGGGTTCTCCCCTGTGTAGATCACGACAGTCGCCTGCGAACCGTAGCGGACCCCTTTCGGCCGCCCTTCATCCAGGATCAGTCGGACCGGGAAGCGCTGCGGCTCCTGGCCCCAGCCGGTGTCGCTGCGGATCGTCGGCAAGCCGGTGCTGGGATCGGTATTGCCCTGCGAGACCCCCAGCCCGACGCTTTCGACCTTCGCGCCGAACAGCTGTCCCGGCAGAGCGTCGAACAGAACCTGGGCCTGGTTGCCGACCGCGACTTTCTCAAGACTGTTCTCCTTGAAGGCCGCCGCGATCCAGATTGTGCCGACATCGATGAAGGTCATGGCTGGCTGGCCGGCGCTGACCACCTTGCCGATCGAAAGCTGCAGGTTGGTGACGACGCCCGTGGATGGCGCGCGCACGGTCGTGCGCAGAAGATCAAGCTGCGCCCGCTCCAGTGCCGCAAGCGCCGCCTTGATCTGGGGATTGTCGCTGCCGGCGGGGCCGAGTTCCTCCTGCGCGCTGACGAGATCGGCCTGCGCACCCTTCACCGCCGCTTCCGCCTGATCGAAGGCGAGCTTGGCTTCGTCGAACTTCGCCTGCGCGTAGACCCCGCGCTTCACCAGCTCCGAAGCGCGGCCGAATTGCTCGCTGGCATTGTCGCGGTTGGCCTGGGCCTCCACGAGCCGGGCCTGCACGGCATCGACCTGCGCCGTCGAAGCGCCGATCGTCTGGCCGACACGCGCAAGTGCTGCTTCGGCCTCCGCAACCGCGATCTGGTAGCGGCTGGGATCGATGCGGAACAGCACCTGATCCGGTTCCACCGGGGAATTGTCTGTTACGTTGACCTCGACGACACGCCCCGTCACTTCCGGCGCGATGCCGACGACATAGGCCTGGACCTGGGCCTGCGAGGTCGAGGGCGTCCGCCGTTCCATGAAGACCGAGAGGACAAAAAGCGCCAAGGCCAAGAGTACGATGATCAGCGCGACCCTGCGCAAGGGGTTGCCAGCCGGCGTCGCTGGCACGGGTTCGCCGAGAGGTTCGTCAGAAGCCACGGTCTGTTCCTTTGACTGTCTGCCGGTGCTTAGGCAGCGGGATTTTCGGGATAGACGACACGGCTGCTACGGATGAACAGCGAGCGGATCTTGTCCCAGAAATTGCCGCCGAGAACGAAGAAACTGGCAAGGAACATCACGTCGCCGAGCAACTGGAGCTGCCATAGGTTGGGTCTCAGGCCCGGCCAGATCGCATCCAGGTACGGTTCCAGCGAAGCCGAAATCAGCGGGATGCAGAACATGACGAGGCCGAGAGTGTACCGCACCCGTCCGATGCTGGTATCCGGAGCAAGACGGAAGACACCGAAGATCTTGCTCTTGAGCTGCTGGAAGCCGGATTTTCCCATCACCGCGATGACCAGCAGCAACAAGACCTTGTTGACGATGAAGATCACCCCGGTCATGGCGGCGATCCGTGTACTCGGTACACCCGCCGATGCTGCGATCGGCACGCAAAGCCACATGGCTATGGCGATGCAGACAAGCACAATGCCGAGCTTGAAGCGCCAGGCCGGTGCTTGCGGCGCGATGTTCTCTTCCATTTGAACTGACATTATTCCCGTCCCTCCCCTGAAGCGCCGATCGTTTTGTCGAGCAGCGCGGCTCCCCGCCTTTTCCCCATGAAAAACAACTATAAACCGCAAGTTAGGATTTTAGAATACGAGCAGAATGCAATTCCAGAGATTGTTGTCGGGCAGGGATCAACGATGAGAGATATCGGGTAGCGGGGTTCCAATTTTCATGTTCTCCTGCCGCTTGTGGCGAATAAATATCCGGCCGGCGTCGTCCCGTTTAGACCCGCTTTGCCGGGCCGGCGCGGACAGAACAGAAGGGAGGCTGCCTTGAGACATGCTTTGATGCTGATAGCGGGCCTTTGCTCTGCATGTCCTGCCTTTGCGGCGGACGACTGGACCCGCTATTCCAACCCGCGCTTCGGCTACAGCGCCGACGTTCCGCCGGGCTTCACGCTTAAGCAGGAAGGCGACAATGGCGACGGCGCGGCTTTCCGCTCGGATGACGGCCGCTCCAGGCTATTGCTCTTCGGTACCATGGTCGAAGACAACGACTTCGCCGCCGAGGCGCGACAGCGCATCGGCTGGGACAGGCAGGACGGCTGGGAGATCACCTACGACAAGGTGACGCCGGGCTGGGTGAGTTATTCCGGCGCGCGGTCAACCCATATTCTCTACGTGCGCGGCATCGCACTTTGCGACGGCAGCGCCGCCTATTTCCATCTCGAGTATCCGCGCGATGCACTGAAACGGTTCAACAGCGTGATCAGCCGCATGGTGACATCTCTGCAACCGGCTGTGGGATGCAACCAGGCACCGCTGGCAGCGCCGGGCGCGGCGCAGAACTGATACGCCGCGTCCAGGCCTTGCGATCGAAAAGGCGGTCAGGTCGACGCGCTGCTGATGCAGGTCAGCACGGCCGAATAGTGGACGGCGGCGGCGGCGACGACGAAGCCGTGCCAGATGGCGTTCTGGTAGCGCAGCTTTTCCCAGACGTGGAAGATCACGCCGCAGGAATAGATGATGCCGCCGATCAGGATGAGGATCATCGTCGTTTCCGTCAGTTGCGACAGCAACGGCCCGGCGGCAAAAACGCCACTCCAGCCCATGGCGAGATAGAGCAGGATCGCCACCTTGTCGAAGCGGCCGGGAAAGACGCATTTGATCAGCACGCCGACAATGGCGATCGTCCAGATGCCGATCAGCATGCCGAACAGATAGGGGTCGTCCCAGCCCCGCTGCAGGAAGGGCGTGTAGGTGGCGGCGATCAGCACGAAGATCGAGGAATGATCGAAGCGGCGCAGGAACCACTTGGTCTGCGACACAGGGTAAAGGTTGTAGAGGAAGGAAATCGACAGTGTCGCCACCAGCCCGGCGCCGTAGATCCAGGCGGCCACCAGCTGTCCCGACGTACTCCAGACGCTGGCGTAGAAGATCATCGCCGTGACGCCGATCAGCGCGAAGGCAAGGCCGATGCCGTGGACGACGCCATCGGCGATCAGCTCAGAGCGATCGTAATTCCACTTGATGCCCTTGATCTCCACGACAGCCTCTCGATGCTCCATTTCATTCCGGTTCGACGGCGCTTGCCGGCAAGACCACAGTCTGCCGTCAACACCGACATACGGCAAGCCCGACGGCCACGGCAATTTGACACAGGGTTAAGAGCGGAAACAGGGCGGCAAGGATCAACAATTGCAACAGGAGGACATTTCGCCGGGAGCAGGATACCGCCGCTCTAGATCACGAGCGATAACGAAGTGCGTTCACCAGAACGGCAAAGGCTGCCGACGGCTGCTTGCGGCTCGGGTAATACAGGTGATAGCCGGAAAATGGCAGGCACCAGTCGTCGAGGACGCGAACCAGCCGGCCCTCGGCAATATGCGGCTGAACCACGTCTTCCGGCAGATAGGTCAGCCCCAACCCCTCAAGCGCTGCATTCACCCGAAGCGCGATATTGTTGAAGACCAGCCGTCCCTCGACCCGAACCCGCAATTCGTGGCCATCCTTCTCGAACTCCCAGACATAGATGCCGCCATAGGTCGGCAGCCGCATGTTGATGCAGGAATGGCTGGTCAAATCGTGTGGCGTCCGAGGTTTTTGTCGGCCGGCGAAATAGGCGGGAGAGCCCACGACAGCCATGCGCATGTCGGGTGCGATCCGTACCGCGATCATATCCTTTGCCACCTGTTCGCCCAGCCGGACGCCGGCGTCATAACGCTCGGCAACGATATCCGTCAGGCCGTAGTCGACGATGACCTCGGCATTGATGTCGGGATAGTCGGGCAGCAGTTTTGCAAGGGCCGGCCACAGCACCGCTTCGGCCGCATGCTCGCCTGCGGTGATGCGGATGGTGCCGGCCGGCCTGTCGCGGAATTCGCTGAGGGCCGCCAGTTCGCTTTCGATTTCGTCCATGCGCGGGCCGACAGTCTCCAGCAGCCGGGCGCCGGCCGGCGTCGGCGAGACGCTGCGGGTATTGCGGCTGAGCAGGCGCAGGCCGAGCCGCTTTTCCAGCCCGGTGATCGTATGGCTGAGCGCCGATTGCGAAACACCGAGCCTGGCGGCCGCTTTCGTAAAGCTCTGTTCGCGCGCGACGGCGATGAAGGCGGCGAGATCATTGATGGGCTGGCGCGGCATTCATGAATTCTCCTCATGAGGCTTAGTGTGTTCTAACACCTAATCGCGGGTAATCGCACGCGCTAAATACAGGACTATCATTGGCCACACGATGGCCAGCCAGTTCGGAAAGGACATCTGATGGACATCAAGCGCAACGGCTCAGCCCCTTCAGCCAAGGGACCGCAAGACTATTTCACGGGAACGGTTCGCATCGATGCGCCGTTTCAAGGGGTGGCACCGGCCCGCGTCGGCGGCGCGACTGTGACATTTGAGCCGGGCGCTCGCACCGCATGGCACACCCATCCGCTCGGCCAGACGCTGCTTGTCGTCTCCGGTTTCGGCCGGGTGCAGCGCCTTGGCGGCCCGATCGAGGAGATCCGCCCGGGCGATATCGTCAGGTTCGAGCCGGGCGAAAAACATTGGCACGGCGCATCGCCGGCCACCGCAATGACCCATGTCGCAATCGCCGAAGCGCTGGACGGCAAGGTCGTCGACTGGATGGAACATGTCACCGACGAACAGTATCAGGCATAATCAGGAGTGATTACAATGCAGAAGCGCACACTTGGAAACAGCGGTCTTGAAGTCTCCGCCATCGGTCTCGGCTGCATGGGGTTGAGCTATGGCTACGGCCCGGCCACCGAAAAGCAGCAGGCGATCACGCTGATCCGCACCGCGTTCGAGCGCGGCGTCACATTTTTCGACAGCGCCGAGGCCTATGGCCCCTACAAGAACGAGGAACTGCTTGGCGAGGCGCTGGCCCCCTTCCGCAACGAGGTCGTCATCGCAACAAAATTCGGCTTCGAATTCAATGCCGAGGGCGGGCAGAGCGGCATGAACAGCCGGCCGCAGCATATCCGCGACGTGGCCGACGCCGCGCTGAAGCGGTTGAACACCGATGTCATCGACCTGTTCTACCAGCACCGGGTCGATCCAGACGTGCCGATCGAGGACGTCGCCGGAACGGTCAGGGACCTGATCGCGGAAGGCAAGGTCAAGCATTTCGGCCTGTCCGAAGCCGGCCCGCAGACCATCCGCCGCGCCCATGCGGCTCAGCCAGTGGCAGCACTGCAGAGCGAATATTCGCTGTGGTGGCGTGAGCCAGAAGGCGACATCCTGCCGGTTCTGGAGGAACTGGGCATAGGCTTCGTGCCCTTCAGCCCGCTGGGCAAGGGGTTCCTCACCGGCGCGATCAACGCGCAGACCACTTTCGACGATAAAGACTTCCGAAACATTGTGCCACGCTTCTCGACGGACGCCCGCAAAGCCAACCAGGCGCTGGTCGATCTGCTTGGCGAGATCGCGGCCGGCAAGAAAGCCACCCCGGCGCAGATCGCGCTCGCATGGCTGCTCGCCCAAAAACCCTGGATCGTGCCGATTCCCGGCACCACCAAACTGCATCGCCTTGAAGAGAACATCGGCGCTGCGGACGTCACTCTGTCGATGGATGATCTTGCTGCCATCGAGGATGCGATTTCAAAGATCACCGTTCAGGGCGACCGCTACCCCGCCCACCTGCAGGCGCGGATCAACCGCTAGAAAATGAAAGCGCAGGCGGCAGTCCGGCAAGGCTGCCGCCGCCAATCAGAAGGCGAACCGGAGGCGTCCGCCTACCGGTCGATCAGCACCGCGCATTTGCAATGGCTGGAGACGCGGCTGGCGGTCGAGCCGATGAAATAGTCGATCAGGCCCGGGCGGTGCGAGGCGATGATGACCAGATCGCCGTCGACCTCCTCGGCAAAGGCATTGATGACGCCGGCCGCCCCGCCGATGCGGATTTCGACGCTGCCCGCGATGCCGTGTTTTTCCATGAGATCGGTCAGCGTCTTCTTCGCGTGCTTGCGCGATTCCTCGATCATTTCCAGCGGAAAATCGACGATCATGTACCCTTGCGCATAGGCATTCAGGTCCTCGACGACATTCAGCAGGATGATCTTGCCGCCCTCGTCGAGCAGCGACTGGGCGCGCTCCAGAACCTTCTCGCCATGCTCCAGCTGATCCATGGCAATCGGGACGATGATTTTCGAATACATGACGGTCTCCTCGGGTTCGCCGCGCTGGCTAAGGGGCGGGATATCCCGCCTCACGGGCCGTTGTTTGCATCAACCCTCGCTGCCTTGCGCGGACAGATTCAATATAGGTATGCCGACGTGAAAGTCACAACCTGTCATGCGGTCGCAGGCGATTGTCAACGGAAGGAGAACAGTACATCCTCAATACGGCATCTTCCGTGAACGCTACGCGCGCGTCATATAGGTTGGCAACACGATCAAACGGGAGCGCGCCATGACCGGCCTCGACAGACGCACGTTCATGAAGTTTTCGGCAACGGCCCTGGTGACCGGAGCCGCTACGACCACAGCCAAGGCAGAAAGCCCTGATATGACCGAGCAAGCCGAAAACCACGCCGTCCGCATGCCCGCCTATGTCGATCACTCGCATCTGGTCGTGCGCGACCTGCCGATGGTCTCGTCGTGGTATCAGACGATCATGGGGCTTTCGCCGATCGAAAAGACGGCGAGCGGCGAGACGCTCGGCGTTGCCGGACGGCCGCTCCTGACGCTGACGACGGAAGGCAATGCCGCGGCTGCACCGCGCAATGCGCCGGGCCTGTTCCACACGGCGTTCCTTGTACCAGACCGCAACGAGCTTGGCCGTTGGCTGGCGCATATCGCCCATAACAACGTGCCCTTGCAGGGGGCCTCCGACCATCTGGTCTCGGAAGCCATCTATCTCGGCGATCCCGAAGGCAACGGCATCGAGGTCTATCGCGACCGGCCGCGCGCCGAATGGAAGTATGTCGACGACGGCATGGTGAAGATGGCGACGCTGCCGCTCGACCTGCAGGCGCTCTACGACGAAGCGCCGAAGGACAAGTGGGACCGCATGGCCGACGGCACCGCGATCGGCCATATCCATCTGCAGGTTTCGGATATTCCGCAGGCCAACGCCTTCTTCGGCGATGTGCTGGGGCTCGACCTGATGGCGACCTATCCCGGCGCCAGCTTCTTTGCCTCCGGGAAGTACCACCACCATGTCGGCGCCAATATCTGGAACTCGCGCGGCGCGCCCAAGCGGCAGGCCAACATGACCGGCCTTGCCGATTATACCGTGCATTTCAACGATCCGGCCAAGCTGCGGAATGCCATCGCCAAGCTCGACGAACTGGAAATCCCGGTGACGCGCAATGGCGATACCGTGTCCCTGATCGACCCCTGGGGCATCGGCCTGAAACTGGCGGCGTAGACCATCCACGCCGCCAATGTTCAAGGTTAGTGCGTTGCCCCGGAGCCGCCGACGGCGACGATCGCAAAGGGCTGGCCTTCGACGGGGATGGTCGCCGCTTCCTTGAGGGTTTCGCTGTCGATCATGCGCACCAGGCTATGGCGCGGGTCGGTGATGGCGATACGATCGCCGGCAACCGCCAGCCGCGGGCGCGGATCACGCCAGTGACCATCCTTGCTGTAGGGCTCGGTGATGGCAGCCGAGCGGGTGATTTCGCCGCTGACCGTATCCAGCAGATGCAGCTTGCCGTCCTCGGTGAGGATATAGGCGTTGCGGGCATTGGCCGGATCGAGGATGAAATCGACGCGGCGGGTGGGCAGATCCACGAGGCGATAGGGCTTGGCGCTATCCGGGTCGATCAGCACGACCTTGTCCTCGCCGTAATTGCCGAGAAAGAACTGCATGGACCTGCCACCCAGCAGGGTGGAGACCTTGCCTTCCGGTAGGTCGTCGCCATAGGCGATCATCTCAAGCTTCGGCCCGTCGATGCCGCCCGGCCGGGCAACCAGAACCCCCTCCTGGCAACCGAATGCGACCAGGCGCGCCGACGTCGCTTCACCATGCAGGCCCGTGCAGGGCGCGACATCACCGATCTGCTTCCCTGCCCGATCGACGACCCGCAGGCCAAGCCTGGGCGGCAATTCGTCCGGCTTCACCTCGGCTTCCATATTGGGCACGGAAACGAGGATGTTCCTGCCCATCGGCACCGCCACGCCATGATGCGGTGCCGTGGTATCGATGCTGGCGGCATCGCCCTTGCCGTCAAGCAGCGCGCTTTCCTGAAGCAGATCGGTCTTGCCGCCGCGATCGTAGAAGATGGCCACATCGTCGCCATGGGTCACGACATGGCCCGGCTTCCTGCCGCTGATGACGCCGGGCAGCAGCTTCGGCTCTGAAACCGCGATATCGCGATGCTCGCCATGGTCCGAAAGCGCGATCCCGGAGGAAATCACCTGCACCGTATCCTTGTCCCCCTGCACGGCGAAGATGGTCTTGCCGGTATCGCTGAGCGAAAGCGCGGCAAAGCCGCTGAGGTCGAACCGGCCAAGCTCGCTGCCGCTTGAAGCATCCAGCGCCCGCACCACCGGCTGCGTATGATCGGCGACGAAGAGCCGCCATGTTTCCGTGTGGTCATCGGCGAAGGCCGGAAGGGGCGATAGCGCCGTCAGCGCCAGAACAGCGGCAATCTGCATCGGCTTGCCAAGATGGATCGACATGGGATTCTCCTGCGAAGTTAATGTAATAACGTTACACAACATGCGTTATAAAGTTACATTTTCCTTGTCCACCCGGAAAATGCGCACCGATGGCTGCGGATCACGGATTTCCACAGCGGCGCACGGTCCGATGGCGCGCAAACGAGGATGGGCTGAAAGAATGGGTTTGACGGGGCGTCCCGCTCGCAGGCAGGCGGATATTCCGGGATTGCAATCAGCCGCCGCAGGCCGCTGCCCGCTTGAGAAGGAAAGCCTTTTCGGGGCCGTTGCGGCTAAGCGCAGCGGCATGCTCGAACGCAACACGGGCTTCGGCGAGGCGGCCCGCCCGGAACAGGAAATCTCCCCTCGCCGCCGGTAACAGCGCATAGCCGGCCAGGGCTCCTGCCGGATCAATCTCGCTGAGCAGCGTCAGGCCGGCCTCGGGGCCGAAGGCCATGCTGTAAGCAACCGCCCGGTTGAGATCGACCACCGGCGACGGCATGACCGCACGCAATCGGTCGTAGAGCGCCGCCATCCTCGTCCAGTCCGTTTCCTCCGCCCTGCGCGCCCGGGCGTGGCAAGCAGCCAGTGCCGCCTGAAGGGCGTAGGGACCGTCGGCGCCGCCCAGGGCTTCGGCGCGTTCGAGCGCCGCCAGTCCCCGTCGGATCAGAAGCTGGTCCCAGCGGGCGCGGTTCTGTTCGGTGAGCGGGATCGGCGATCCGTCCGGAGCGACGCGGGCATGGAGCCGCGAGGCCTGGATCTCCATCAGCGCCAGCAGGCCGAAGACATCCGGCTCGCCGGGCAGCAGGCCGGCAAGGATGCGGCCCAGCCGCTGGGCCTCGGCGCACAGGGCAGGACGGATCAGATCGTCGCCGGCGGTGGCCGCGTAGCCCTCGTTGAAGATCAGGTAGATCACCTCCAGCACCGAGGCGAGGCGTTCCCTTCGCTCCGGCCCGCGCGGCACTTCATAGGCAAGCCCGGCCTTGCCAAGCGACTTCTTGGCCCGGACGATGCGCTGGGCGATGGTTGTTTCGCTGGACAGGAAAGCCCGGGCGATCTCGTCCGTCGTCAGCCCGCCGATCAGCCGCAGGGTGAGCGCCGCGCGCGCCTCGGGCGACAGGATGGGGTGGCAGGCGGTAAAGATCAGGCCGAGCAGCTCGTCGCCAAGGTCGTCGTCCAGCGCCGCCTCGATAGCCTCGACAGGGCTCACGCCCTCGTCCTCGATGTCCCGGCCGATTTCGGCATGCTTGCGCGCCAGCATCTTCCTGCGGCGGAACCCGTCGATGGCGCGGCGCTTGGCCGCCGCCATCAGCCAGGCGCCGGGGTTTTTCGGCACCCCGGTCTTTGGCCACTCCGATAGCGCGATCACCAGGGCGTCCTGCGCCAGCTCTTCTGCAAGGCTGACATCGCGCACCATGCGGGCCAGGCCGCCAATGAGCCTGGCCTGTTCGATCCGGAAAACCGTCTCGATCGCATGATGGGTTTCTGTCGCCGCCATGCTTCCCGATTAAGGGAGGAGCAAGGGGGCCGTCAAGCGATGGCGGCTGGCAGCATGAGGACGGCTTTAGCGCTTGGCCGCCTTTTCGCGCAGCCGCTCTTCCTGTTCTATGAGTTCCGGCGTAAACGCTTCGCCGAAATCGGCCGCCTCGAAGACCGGACGGATTTCGAGTTCGCTCGGTCCCGGCATCGGGTTGGGGCAACGCTTTGCCCACTCGACGGCCTCGGCCATGTCCTTGACCTCCCAAAGCCAGAAGCCGGCGACCAATTCGCGCGTTTCGGCGAAGGGGCCATCGATAACAGTGCGGCCCGGACCGTCGAAGGCGATCCGCTTGCCCTTGACCGACGGGTGCAGGCCCTCGCCGGCCATCATGATGCCGGCATTGACCAGCTCCTCGTTGTACTTGCCCATGGCCGCCAGAAGCTCTGTCGAGGGCCTGTTGCCCGCTTCGCTATCCTCGGTCGCCTTTACCATAACGACTACACGCATCGTCTCTCTCCTCTGATTTATGGAAGCCACATCGGCCTTCCCAATCATACGACGAACGAGCCCGCGTGCGATCGACATCCCGCCGAATTTTTTTTCAAAAAATCACGGCAAGGATCGCGCGTGCCGCTCGATCCCGATGGAAATATGGGCCGCAGCGACAGCATGTCCATCCATTTCCTAGCCGACCTGGACGAACAGCGGTACGAGGCGGGCAACCAGCGGCCGCACGATCAGGACGCAGACGAAAGCTGCCGGCATGGCAAGGCTGTAGGCCTTGATGACGCCGGACATATAGCCGGCGGTGATGCCGTCCGATGCGGCAACGATGACGCAGCACATCAGGAAGGCCATGATCAAGGCCATCAGGAATGCGAAGACGACCGGAGCGGTGCGCTTGGGCAATTTGCGACTGCGCGCGCGAGGAATATCGGGAGCAACTATCTGGGTCATGAAATTCTCCATTCTCGGACTGCCGGAAATCGGCTGGGTTCCTTGTCTTGCAACGATATCTAGCTGCCCCGTCGAAACACCGGTAGAGGCTTGCGGCTTCGCTGAGCTTGAAGCTAAACTATCGAATGAGCCGCTCCATTCATGTGAGAATATTATGGACACCTTGCGAGGTATCGAGAGCTTCATCCGCAGCGTCGAGGAAGGCAGCATCGCCGCCGCCGCCCGCAGGCTCGGCATCACCCCGGCGGCGGCCAGCCAGAACATCGCCCGGCTGGAGCGGGCGCTTGGCACGCGGCTCCTGCAGCGGACCACACGTAAACTCGGCATGACAGAGAGCGGAAGGGTCTATTTCGACCGGGTGCGTCATGTGGTTCATGATCTCGAGATTGCCGCCACCGCCGTTTCCTCGCTACAGGATACGCCGCGCGGACCTCTGAAAATCGCCGCCTCCATCGCCTTCGGACGGCATGTCGTAGCGCCGCTCATCCCCGCTTTTGCCGCCCGCTATCCGGAGGTCGATATCGAGCTGGTGATCACCGACCGTGTGATCGACCATATCGCCGAGGGGATCGATGTCAGCGTGCGGTTTGCCGATCAGCTCGAACCTTCGCTGGTGGCACGCAAGCTCGCCACCGTGCCGATGATGATCTGCGCCTCGCCGGACTATATCGCCCGCAAGGGCCGCCCTGCCCGGCCCGAGGACCTCATCCATCACGACTGCCTGATCTATCGGTTCGCCGCCCATGGACGGCTGTTTCGCTGGACTTTCTCACGCGACGGGCTGCTGTTCGAGCCGGAGGTACATGCCCGCATCGTCAGCAACGATATCGATACGCTGGCGGAAATGGCGCTGGCCGGAGCCGGCATCGCCCGCCTCGGCGCCTTCCTCGTCGATCCGCTCATCAGGCAAGGTCTTCTGGTTCCGCTGTTCGGCCCGTCCTCGGGGCCTGACACGGCTATCACCGGACATGCGCCCTTCGATTTCTACGCCTGCTATCTGGACCGCCACGCGGAAACCCCGAATATCCGCGCCTTGATCGATCACATGGTGCAGAGCCTGAAAGGACGATGGAGTGGAGCCTGACCCGGCCAGGGCGAGACCGGCGCGGATGGGCTTAACGGTTCTCCCGCGCCTTTCCGCTTGATCGCCACGGCATGGCTCTCTATCTCATGGTCTCCCGCCACATCGACCCCGGAGACATCCTTGTCCATTTTCAAGAACCTGCCGCCCGCTCCCGTCGCCCCGAAAAAGCCGGTGACCGACACACGCCACGGCATCACCCGGACGGACGACTACGCCTGGCTGCGCGCCGACAACTGGCAGGCGATGTTCAAGGATCCCTCGATCCTCGACCCCGAAATCCGGGCGCATCTGGATGCCGAGAACGTCTACATGAAGGCGGCGATGGCCGACACGGACGGTCTGCAGAAGACGCTGTTTGCCGAGATGAAGGGCCGCATCAAGGAAGACGACTCATCCGTTCCGGTCAAGGACGGGCCGTTCGCCTATGGCACTTTCTACGTGACCGGCGGCGAGCAGCCGCGCTTTTTCCGCACGCCGCGCGACGGCGACGAGCGCACGCTGCTTCTCGACGGCGACAAGGAAGCGGAAGGCAAGGCCTATTTCCGGCTGGGCGGCGTCGATCATTCGACCGATCACAGCCGTGGGCTGTGGAGCTATGACGACAAGGGCTCGGAATATTACACGCTGCGCATCCGCGATCTCGCCACCGGCGAGGACATGGCCGACATCATCGAAAACACCGGCGGCGGTGGCGCCTGGGCGCCGGATGGCAAGAGCTTCTTCTACACCGTGCTCGACGACAATCATCGTCCGTCGAAGATCTTCCACCACATCGTCGGAACGCCGCAAAGCGATGACCGGCTGGTCTACGAGGAAGAGGATCCGGGCTTCTTCATGGGCGTCGGCGGCTCGATGCTCGACGATTTCATCTACATCGATATCCACGACCACGAGACCAGCGAATACTGGCTGCTGCCGACCTCCGACCTGACGGGCAAGCCGCAACTGGTTTCGGCGCGCGAGACGGGGCTGGAATATTCGCTCTCCGAAGGCGGCGATGTCTTCTACATCCTGACCAATGCCGACGGCGCCAAGGATTTCAAGATCATGCAGACGCCGGTTGACAAACCGAGTCGGGAAAACTGGACCGACGTGGTGCCGCACACGCCGGGCCGGCTGATCATCTCGCACGGCGCCTATGCCCGCCATCTCGTCTGGCTGGAGCGCGAGGCAGGGCTGCCGCAGATCAAGATCCGCGACCGCCGCACCGGCGAGGAACATTCGATCGCCTTCGATGAAGAAGCGTTTTCGCTGGGGCTTTCGGGCGCTGCCGAATACGACACCGACATCATCCGCTTTTCCTATTCGTCGATGACGACGCCGAGCCAACTCTACGACTACAACATGGTGACGCGCGAACGCACACTGCTGAAGACGCAGGAAGTGCCGTCCGGCCACAACATCGACGACTACGTGACGCGCCGCGTCATGGCGCCCGCCTGGGACGGCGCCGAGGTGCCGGTGACCCTGCTCTATCGCAAGGACACCCCGCTCGACGGCACGGCGCCCTGCCTGCTCTACGGCTACGGAGCCTATGGCATCGCCATTCCCGCCTCGTTCAACACCAACTGCCTGTCGCTCGCCGATCGCGGCTTCGTCTATGCCATCGCCCATATCCGCGGCGGCAAGGACAAGGGATTCCAGTGGTACGAAGACGGCAAGATGGAGAAGAAGACCAATACCTTCAAGGACTTCATCGCGGCGGCCGACTATCTGAATCAACAGAAGTTCACATCCTACGCGAACATTATCGCCGAAGGCGGATCGGCCGGCGGCATGCTGATGGGGGCGATCGCCAACATGGCGCCGGAGAAGTTCAAGGGCGTGATTGCCGCCGTGCCCTTCGTCGATGTCCTCAATACCATGCTCGACGACACCCTTCCCCTCACCCCGCCGGAATGGCCGGAATGGGGCAACCCGATTGACTCCAAGGAAGCCTACGAGCGCATGGCCGCCTACTCTCCCTACGACAACGTTTCGGAAAAGCCCTACCCGGCGATCCTGGCGCTCGGCGGCCTCACCGACCCGCGCGTCACCTATTGGGAACCGGCCAAATGGGTCGCCAAGCTGCGCGAAAAGACCACCGGCAGCGAACCGATCCTGATGAAGACCAACATGGACGCCGGCCACGGCGGCGCGTCCGGCCGCTTCCAGCGGCTGGAGGAAATCGCTTTCGAATATGCGTTTGCGATCAAAGTGGCGGGGGAGATGTAGTCGACCTCACCAAGGCCTCGTAATCCCGGCTTCCTGACAGAATATTGGTAATGCGGATGGTCTCGTTTTGAATGACGTATAGAATGACGATACGACGTTCGAAGACAGCCATCCGTATTCCCGGCCGAATGTCGGGACGCTCGACATAGGCGAGAGGCGCTATACCAATCTCCTCGCATCTTCTTTGGATACGCCGTACATAGTTCAGCGCGGTGTCGGCGCTGCCGCATTTCTCCAGAACGTATGCGAAAATCGCCCGCAAATCCGATTGAGCGGTTTTTCTGAAAACCACCTTGTGCAGCTTCATCAATGGCGATTTTCTTCGGCCAGTTTTTCCAGCCAGTCATCCATCTCGTCCATGCTGATGTCTGCCGAGCCGTCGCCGAGCGATTCTTCAACTTTTGACCGGATCGATTCCAGCCGCAGTTCATGATCATTTTCGCGCTGAAGCAACAGCTCCGTAGCTTCCTGCAGCAAGTCGCTGGTGGAAGCATAGCCGCCAGCCTTCACCCTGCTCTGGATGGCAGCGACCAGTTCAGACGGCAATGATATCTTCAGCGTTTCGTTCATGTCCGATCTCCAAGCCCAATCATCAAAGTAAGGTGGGGCGGGCGAATTGGCAATTCGCGCGTAACAATTTCAGAAACGACGCAGCATTCCATCGCCTCCACTTACAAGCCCCGCGCACGTCTCGCACCCTAATTCTCCCTGCAACCCTGCAGGGAGAATCGGCATGAAAATCGGCGACAGCATCAGCAATTATTACCGCTCGCAAAATGGCAGCCAGGTGTCCGGCAGTGCGTCTTCCAGCCTTTCGCTGGATACCGACAGCGGCAGCCAGCGCACGCAGGCGCCGACCGTCTCCATCAGCGGATCGGGGTCCTCCGCGTCGCTGTCTTCGGCGCTGTGGCTGTCGATGGCCGACAAGCTGGAAAGCGACACCGGCGCGATCAGCGAAGCGCCGGGGACAAGCAGCGCGGCTAACGAGTTCATGGAATGGTCCGACATGTCACTGGCCGAGAAAATCCGGGCACAGCTTCTCGCCGGCAAGGACCTGACCGAAGAGGACTTGCAGGCCATGGACGCCGACGCGCGTGCCGCCATCGAGGCGGAAATCAAGGAAGCGATCAAGCGGCAGCTGGGAATTCCGGAGAACGGCGGCGCGGCGCAGGCCGAGGCTGCGCCCAGCGGTACGGTCTGATCGTGAAGCATCGGCGGCCCTGCTTCATTGGCAAAGCCGTCTGTTCGCCGTAATCTGCGCCCGGCGTAACAACGGGGAGAGAGCGCATGCCCGTCCATATCGCCCTGCTTCGCGCCGTCAATGTCGGTGGAACCGGCAAGCTCTCCATGAGCGACCTCAAGGCGCTCTGCGAGAAGGCCGGCTTCGCGGACGCGCAGACCTATATCCAGAGCGGCAATGTGCTGTTTCGCTCCGGCCTTTGCGCCGAAGATGCCGGCAGGGTTCTGGATGACGCACTCGCCGCGAAGATGGGCAAGGCGCCGGGCGTGATGGTGCGCAGCTGCAAGCAACTCGAAACGATTGCACAGAACAATCCCTTTCCGGACGCCAAGCCGAACTATCTGATGGTCAACTTTCTGCCGGCGAAAGCGCCGGATGATGCGCTCGACAAACTCGTGGCGCCCGATGGCGAAGAGGTGCATGTGGCAGGCCACGAAATCTACGTGCATTACCCGAACGGCTCCGGCCGCTCGAAACTGAAACTGCCGGCGCTGAAGCACGCGACATCGCGCAATCTCAACACGGTGCGCAAACTGGCGGAGCTTGCGGCGGAGATGGAAGAGAGCTGACGACATCGCGTCAATCTCCATCTCCTGAACGTCGGCGGTGTGAAGGTTCCCCTTTCGCCGCCGTCTTTCACGCCCTATCTATACACCAGATGCAGCTGGCTAACTGAAGAGAACAGGATCGATCCCATGACCGAGGCGACCAAACGCGCCCAGCCGGTAGCGGCGGGGCCGATCCCCTTTAACAACAGCTACGCCCGGCTGCCGGCGCATTTCCATGCGCGTGCCGATCCGACGCCCGTTTCCGAGCCGTGGCTGATCAAATTCAACCGGCCGCTGGCGGACGAGCTTGGCCTCGATGCCGACGTGCTGGAGCGCGATGGGGCGGCAATCTTTTCCGGCAATCTGATCCCCGAGGGTGCCGAGCCGCTGGGCATGGCCTATGCCGGGCATCAGTTCGGCCAGTTCGTGCCGTTGCTGGGCGACGGACGGGCGATCCTGCTCGGCGAAGTGATCGACAGGAACGGCAAGCGCCGCGATATCCAGCTCAAAGGGGCGGGCAAGACGCCCTATTCGCGGCGTGGAGACGGGCGGGCGGCACTCGGGCCGGTGTTGCGCGAATATATCGTCAGCGAGGCGATGTTTGCGCTCGGCATTCCGGCGACGCGGGCGCTGGCGGCCGTCGTCACCGGCGATCCGGTCTACCGCGAGCATGTGCTGCCCGGCGGCGTTATCACGCGGGTGGCCGCCAGCCATATCCGCGTCGGCACGTTCCAGTTCCTGGCGGCGCGCGGCGACACCGATGGCCTGAAGGTGCTGGCCGACTATGTCATCGACCGGCACTATCCGCAGATCAAGGACGGCGAACGCCCCTATCTGGAATTGCTCAAGGCCGTGGTCGAGCGGCAGGCTTCGCTGATCGCCCGCTGGCTTGCCGTCGGCTTCATCCACGGCGTGATGAACACCGACAATTGCGCCGTTTCCGGCGAAACCATCGATTTCGGCCCCTGCGCCTTCCTCGATGCGTATGATCCGGCCAAGGTGTTTTCCTCGATCGATCGCGGCGGGCGCTATGCCTATGGCAGCCAGCCGGCGATCGGCCAGTGGAACATGGCGCGGCTGGCCGAAACGCTGCTGCCGCTGATCGACCCCGAACCGTCTGAGGCCGTCAATCTCGCCAATGACGCGATCGCCGGTTACGGGCCGCAATTCCAGAACCACTGGCTCGCCGGCATGAAGGCCAAGATCGGTCTTCACGCCGAAGAAGACGGCGATCTCGACCTGATCCAGGGGCTGCTGAGCGCCATGCACCGCAACGAAGCCGATTTCACCCTGACCTTCCGCAGGCTTTGCGATGCGGCGGAAAGCGATGCGAACGATGGGCCGCTGCGCGACCTCTTCACCGATCCCACCGACATCGATGCCTGGCTTGTGGCTTGGCGGGAGCGCACCGGCCGCGAAACCCTTTCGGATGCGCAGACGGTGGCCGCGATGCGCACCGTCAATCCCGCCTTCATCCCGCGCAACCACCGGATCGAACAGGCCATCCGCGCCGCCGAGGACGACGGCGATTTCTCGCTGTTCGAGGCTCTGGTCGAGGTGCTGGCCACCCCTTACGAAGAGCAGCCGAGGTTTGCGCCGCTATCGGAGCCGCCGCTTCCCGACGAGCGGGTGCTGCGGACGTTCTGCGGAACATGACGTTCTTTGTCCGCAGAATGGGGATAGTGTAAAGAAAAACCTTTACCAGCTAGAGGCGAAGGGCCCACTTCATTGGCCCCGTTTCAATCGTCCGGTCATTCGACATCGTGGAAGAAAGAACGCAATTCTCAACTTCATCGTCTCCGATTTTCTGGAGATAACCGGCTAATTCGAGGAAATCCTTGTCTGGGAGGCTTGTCAAAAGCTCAGGATGTTTGGTTGCAATCCACTTTTGAAATTCCGCGTTGAAGATATCCTTCGACGCGCCCTCCATCCGCAGCTCGAGAGTCCGGATGAGTAGGGGCGCAATCACAGTCTCTATAAATCGGACGCCGTTCGGGGTTTGCGTACTGTTTGGCACGCATGTGAAGATCGCGGCCTCTACCCGCTTCAAGGTCCATTGCGGATCGGCACGATAACTGACCAATACCCGCTCTGAGCCTTTTACATTCGGTACTTTGACTGTAGCGATCAACCCACCAGCTACGACCGCCGTTGCAGCGAGGATAAAAAGAATGCGCATTTCCCCCCTCCTTTCGCTCGAAGGAATAACGCGGAAGCACTGAAACAACTACACATTCAGAGCGAACATTTTTATCGAATTTCGCTATTTTTGCCCGGCTGAAACGGTCACCTTCGGCTGCGGCATCCCGACCACCCAGGACAGGGTGCCATCACTCCCAATCACCGCTGCCATCCGCCGCCGTGCAGCCATAGGGCGGCAATCGCTCGGCGAAATTCGACTTCAGCTGCGCGCAGCCCCATTGGCGCAGCGGCTCCGGCATGCGGCTGTTCAGCTCGATGCCGACTTCGTCCAGCGGATCGCTGGTATTGGTGACATAGAGCAGCCAGCGCCCGCCGACGACGATGATGACGGCCGCGACGGAGACCAGCAGGACAGTCAGCAATTTCTTCATTTCCGGCCTCGTTGTGATTCAGTGTGCCGATCGATTATCCTATTTCGGCGCGCGGCCGAAATCCTTTCGCAGTTCGTCCTTGGCCCGCTTCGCATTAAACGCCTGCCTGCCATGCATAATTTTGATAGCTGTGCCGAAATGTGGCCATTGAAAGGCAGGCGCGTTGCGTTATGTTCCATCCCGTTGCGCGCGGTGATTGAACCCGTTTCCCGCCGCCGTGCACCCGACAGAGGCCCACCGCGCGGAGAAACCATCCGGCGCGATGGCCAGCCTGCAGACCGGAATGCCTTTCCCTGATGAGGCCTTGGACCCCAGTGCCGCAGCGCCGGAAGCGAGATCGCTCGTGGCGCGCGGCTTTCCACAACGGGAGATACTTCATGTTGATTTTCTTGACGGCCGCCGTCTTTACATTGATCGGGCTGGCGCTCGGCGGCGGCGGGCTCTGGCTCATCGTGCTTGGCGGCAGCTGGTACTATCTGTTTGCCGGCATCGGCTTTCTCATCACCGCATTCCTGCTGTTTGCACGGCGAGGTGCGGCGCTGACGGTCTATGCGCTTGTCATCCTCGGCACGCTCGGCTGGGCGATCTGGGAGGTCGGCTTCGACTGGTGGCAGCTCGGGCCGCGCGGCGGCGTCATCATCCTGCTCGGCCTCTTTCTGCTGCTACCTGCCATTCGCCGCGGCCTCGGCTTCGTGAGCCCGACGGGACAGGTCTATACGGCCAGCGCCCTGCCGCTTTCTCTCGCGGTCCTCGCCTCGATCGTCGTGGCCGGATATTCGATGACCCAGGATCCGCTTGATCTCGCCGGCCAGCTGCCGGTCGGCACGACGGCCGCGGCCCCCGACCTCGGCGGCACTATGCCTGACGGAGACTGGCACCAGTATGGCCGCACACCCTATGGCCAGCGCTATTCGCCGCTTGCCCAGATCACGCCCGAAAATGTCGGCACGCTGGAAGTCGCCTGGCAGTACCAGACCGGCGACGTGAAAAAGCCTGATGATATCGGCGAGACCACCTACCAGGTGACGCCGCTGAAGGTGAAGGACACGCTCTATCTCTGCACGCCGCACAACTGGGCGATCGCGCTCGATGCGGCGACCGGCAAGGAAAAATGGAAATACGATTCCAACTCCGGCATGAACCCCGACCGGCAGCACCAGACCTGCCGGGGCGTGAGTTACTATGCCGATCCGGCCGCCGTGGCCGGTGCGCCTTGCGCCGAACGCGTCTACCTGCCGACCTCGGACGCACGCCTGATCGCGCTCGACGCCGCCAACGGCCAGGTGTGCCCGGCATTTGCCGACAAGGGCACGCTGCATCTTGAAACCGGCATGAAATACAATCCGGCCGGCTATTATTACTCGACCTCGCCGCCGGTGATCGCCGACGGAAAGATCATTGTCGGCGGTGCCGTCAACGACAATTACTCGACGCAGGAACAATCGGGCGTCATCCGCGCCTTCGACGTCAACACCGGCGCGCTGGTGTGGAACTGGGATAGCGGCAATCCGGACGTCACGACGCCGCTGCCGGAAGGCCAGACCTATACGACCAACTCGCCCAACAGCTGGTCGGTCTCCAGCGTCGACGAGAAACTCGGGCTGGTCTACATTCCGCTCGGCAACCAGGTGCCCGACCAGCTCGGCATCGGCCGCAGCGAAAATGTCGAGAAATATTCCTCGTCGATCGTCGCGCTCGACCTTGCCACGGGTGCTGTACGCTGGGTGCGCCAGACCGTGCATCACGATCTCTGGGACATGGACGTTCCGGCCCAGCCGGTGCTTCTCGATATCACGGGCAAGGACGGCCAGCCGGTTCCGGCCCTTGTCGGGCCGACCAAGCAGGGCGATCTCTACGTGCTTGACCGCAGGACCGGCGAGCCGATCATCCCGGTCAAGGAGATCCCTGCCCCGACCGGTGCCATCGCCGAGGATTTCACCGCGCCGACGCAGCCGATCTCCGACCTCACCTTCTCGCCGCCGCCCTTGACGGACAAGAACATGTGGGGCGTGACGATGTTCGACCAGCTCGCCTGCCGGATCGATTTCAAGCGGCTGAAATATGAAGGCCGCTACACGCCGCCGTCGCTGGAAGGCAGCCTGATCTATCCCGGCAATTTCGGCACCTTCAACTGGGGCTCCGTCGCGGTCGATCCGGAGCGGCAGGTGATGTTCGGCATGCCGACCTATCTGGCCTTCACCTCACGGCTGGTGCCGCGCGACCAGATACCGGCCAAGGGACAGGGGGAAAAGGGTTCCGAACAGGGGCTCAACCGCAATGACGGCGCACCCTATGGCGTCTTCATGGGTCCCTTCCTTGGCCCGCTCGGCATTCCCTGCCAGGCGCCGCCATGGGGCTATGTCGCCGGCGTCGATCTCAAGACCGGTGCCACCGCCTACAAGCACCGGAACGGCACCGTCCACGACATGACGCCGCTGCCCCTGCCCTTCAAGGTCGGCGTGCCCGGCATCGGCGGCCCGATGATCACCAAGGGCGGCCTCGCCTTCCTCGGAGCGGCGGTCGACAACTATATCCGCGCCTATGACCTCACCTCCGGCAAGGTGCTGTGGGAAGGCCGGCTGCCCGCCGGCGGCCAGTCGACGCCGATGAGCTATGCGACGGATGACGGCAAACAATTCGTCCTGATCGTTGCCGGCGGCCATGGCTCCGTCGGCACCAAGCCGGGGGATTACGTGATCGCCTATACGCTGCCGAAATAACGGGGTGGCGGCAAAGTCTAAGATGGCCGGTGGGGTGACCGCCGGCCACGATCAAATGTGAAATCGGACTGCTGAAGCCACTCACGACAGAGCGTTGCGGGTGGCTTTTGTTATTGACGAGCCTGTAATGTTCTAGATTTGCGACAGTCGTTTCCTCCGTTTTCAGCCTCAAAGCAGCGACGTGGCTGTGCTTAGACATATCTTCGGATACGCCTTTAGAGTCCGGCTCGCGTCTCCCGAAAACGACACGGGGGTCACGCGTAGCCACAGCCATCAACGGGTAGAGGTTCCAATGCGCCGACTCATTTCTCACGAAAATCACATTCGAAATTCTGAGATATTGAGGATCCATGCGCACTTTGAATCTGGGCATCCTGGCCCATGTGGATGCAGGCAAGACTAGCCTTACCGAACGACTGCTATTTGACGCCGGCGTCATCGATAAGCTCGGCAGCGTCGATACAGGCAACACACAGACGGACAGTCTCGAACTTGAACGGCAACGCGGCATCACGATCAGGGCCGCCGTCGTGTCTTTCACGATCGGCGATACGGTCGTCAATCTCATCGACACGCCCGGTCACCCGGACTTCATCGCCGAGGTCGAGCGGGTGCTTGGATTGCTCGACGCGGCGGTGGTCGTTGTTTCGGCGGTTGAGGGCGTGCAGGCCCAGACGCGGGTGCTGGTGCGGGCGTTGCAACGTCTTGCCGTTCCCTTCGTCTTCTTCATCAACAAGGTCGATCGTCTCGGCGCGCGATATGATGATGTGCTGGAGGCCATTGCCACCCAGCTGCCGGTTCGCCCTGTTGCCATGTCGGCCGTCAACGATGCCGGCAGCAAGCTTGCGCAGGTGGAGGCACTGGATCCGGGAGGCCAACCGCTTTTTGCAGCCTTGTGTGAAACACTGGCGGAAAACGACGAGGCGCTGCTGGGTGATTATATTCTCTCACCCGACCGCCTGACCACGGAAAGGCTTCAACGTTCCCTGGCCGATCAGGTCTCCAAGGGTCTGGTGCACCCGGCATTTGCGGGAGCCGCGACCACCGGCGTTGGCGTCCCTGCCCTGACATCGGCCATAACGACGCTCATGCCCCACCGCCGCCTCGACCCGGATGGCCCGGTGGCCGGGACAATCTTCAAGATCGAACGCGGATGGGGCGGCGACAAGCTGTGCTATCTGTACCTGACTTCAGGTACCATCCAGCTCCGGCAATATCTGGATTTGCCGAAAGGCCCGGCAAGGGTGACCGGAATCCAGGTTTTCGAGGCCGGCCGGGTCCACAATGTTGCAAGCTTGCACGCCGGACAGATCGCGCGTGTCAGCGGCCTCAGCCAGGCCCGGATCGGGGATGTCGTGGGCACCGATCTACGCTCGAGTGGCCAGGCCCACTTTGCCCCGCCCACCCTTGAAACCCGCGTCCTTGCCCGTCGCCCCTCCGAGAATGCGGCCCTCTGGCTGGCCCTGAACCAGTTGGCCGAACAGGACCCCTTGATCAATCTGCGCCGCAACGAGGACGCCAACGACGTCTTCGTGTCACTCTATGGCGAGGTGCAGAAGGAGGTCATCCAATCGACCTTGCTGACGGACTTCGATCTTGAGGCGACATTCGAGGAGAGCACGGTCATCTGCGTGGAAAGGCTCGTCGGGATAGGGACCGGCCTTCAAACCATCTTCAGGGAGCCTAACCCATTTCTCGCGACTGTCGGACTGCGCGTCGAACCACGACCGCACGGCACTGGCAACAGCTTCGCACTGGAAGTGGACTTGGGTCAGATGCCCGCAAGCTTTTATCGGGCAGTCGAGGAAACCGTCTTCGAAACGCTGAAGCAGGGCTTTTTCGGCTGGCAGGTCATCGATTGCCATGTGGCGATGATCGCCGCCGGACAAACGTCTCCCGCGAGCACGGCGGCTGACTTCCGGCGGTTGACACCACTGGTGCTGGCAACCGCTCTATCGGCCGCCCAAACCGTCATCTGCGAGCCCTTCGACCGCATTGACCTCGAAGCCCCTGCGGAAACTTTGAATGGCTTGCTCGCGCTGCTTGCGAAATCCGGCGTCTCGACGACGAATTCGGTGATTGCCAACGGCGTGGTCCGGCTGGAAGGCACTGTAGCCTCGGCAATGATCCAGGGCATCCAGCAGCAATTGCCGGGGCTGACGAGTGGCATGGGGACGATGGAAGCGTCCTTCGATCACTATGCGCCAATGCATGGCCCGCAGCGTTCTCGCCCACGCTCGGGTGCCGATCCGTTCAATCAGACCGAATATCTGCTGCGCATGCGTCGAAACCTCACCGGGTTCGGTCCGACGATAGGTTAGCAGCGAAATCGGGAAGGCCGGCGGGGCAACCTGCCGGCCGCCCGCGCGAAAATCCGGAACCCCGCGCCCAGCCCTCGTCATGCCGATGCTGCAAGCGGTGTCACGTCGTCTGACTGAGTCTAGAGCGGAGGGCAAAGTATTCGATGCCAGCGCACGTCTGCCCGCGCATGGCACGCCGACGCTGGGTGGTTTCGAAGCTGGCAAGACAACGCTGCGGCGGCGAGACGCGGAAACCTGCCGCAACAGCTCTTCATTGAGGTTCTGAAAGTGCGGCGGCCGGGCGGTCGGGTCCGTCATTGATCCAGGCCAGGGTCTCCGTCAGTATCTCCTCCGACAAGACGGGATCGGCCATCACCCGCGCCAGAATCGTTGCCCCGACCATCGCGGACCAGCTTCCGATCGCCCGGCGCCGGCGGTCGGCCTCGGTCGCCTCGGGAAACTTCTCACTCATCCAGTCCAGCTGTGCTCGCACGCCATCCGTCACCGCCGCACGGGCCTCGGGTGTCTGGCGCAGCGTGTCGGCGGCAAGCCCGGAGATCGGACAACCACCAGCCCTGTTGTCGCGGTGGCGCGGTGACAGATATTCCTCCAGGTATGCGGGAAGCGAAAGCGTCGCGCCATTGCGTTCGCCCACCGCGTGGGCGAGCGCCTGCACGATGAGGTCATCTTTCGAGGTAAAATGACCGTAGAAGCCGCCATGCGTTAGTCCCAAAGCCTTCATGATCTCTGCGACGCCGACGGCCTCAAACCCCTTTTCCCGAAACAATCGGCTTGCGGCCTCCAGGATTCTCTGGCGGTTTTCGGCCATCTGTTCACGGCTGACCTTCATTTCAGATTTCTCCATCTTTACCATTGACTTTTTCATGATAGCTATCATCTTTAGATCGCAATCATTACCGCTATCATGAATATAGCGCTTATTCGAAAGAGAGCAAGAGAATGACTGAAACTTCAACCGTCCTCATCACCGGTGCTTCCGCAGGCATCGGCGCTGCATATGCAGAACGTTTCGCCCGACGTGGGCATGATCTCGTCCTGGTCGCCCGCAACAAGGCAAGACTGGAGGTTCTCTCGGAACAGCTCCGCAAGGAACATGGCGTTGCCGTCGACGTTCTGCAGGCCGACGTGACGAACACCGATGATCTTGCAGCTGTGGAAACGCGTCTGCGCGACGATGATCGCATCGGGATCCTGGTCAACAATGCCGGTGCGAGCCTGGCAGGGACATTTGTCGATCAAGCTGCCAGTGATATCGCCCAGCTTATCGCGCTCAATGCGACGGCGGTTGCTCGCCTCGCCAGTGCCGTCGCGCCACGGTTCATCAAGGCGGGCTCCGGCGCGATCATCAACGTCTCCTCGGTCGTCGGGCTCGCCCCGGAATTCGGAATGTCGGTCTACGGCGCCACCAAGGCGTTTGTGACGTTCCTCTCCCAGGGGCTCAGCCTCGAACTCGGACCCAAGGGGATCTACGTGCAGGCAGTCTTGCCGGCGGCGACCCGGACGGAGCTCTGGCAGCTTGTCGGCATCGACGTCAATACGCTCCCGGCCGTGATGGAAGTGGGCGAACTCGTGGACGCAGCCTTGGCAGGCTTCGACAAGCGCGAGCCGGTCACCATCCCGCCGCTGCACGATGCGGCCCAATGGGATGCCTATCAGGCCGCACGCCAGGCGATGATCCCGGGCTTTGCGCAGGTCCACGCGGCAGAACGTTATCGCTCGGCCTCGTAACGCCTCTCGTAGAACGCGCCGTCACCGGCATGGGCCGTGCCGCAAAGGCCGGCTTGTGCCGAGTTCCGGCGCGAAACTCCGAGACACGACAGAGAACCCTGAAATCCAGACGGAAGGCATAAAATGACGGATAACGCACTTTTTGAGCCCTACACCCTCGGGAGCCTGACGCTGGCGAACCGCATCGTCATGGCGCCTTTGACCCGCAACAGAGCCGGCGCCGGATTCGTCCCCGGTGAACTCGCGGTGGAATACTATTCCCAGCGCGCCGCCGCAGGCTTGATCATATCGGAAGGCGCACAGATTTCGCAGCAAGGGCAAGGCTATCAGGGTACGCCGGGTATCTATACGCAAGCCCAGATCGACGGTTGGCGAAAAGTCACCGACGCGGTGCATTCCAAAGGTGGACACATCTTTTTGCAGCTCTGGCATGTGGGACGTGTGTCGCATGTCGATCTGCAGCCGAACGGGCAAGCGCCGGTCGCACCTTCCGCTATCAAGCCGGAGACCAAAGTCTTCGTCAGCAATGCATTCGTCGATGTCTCCGAACCTCGCGCGCTCGAACATGACGAAATCCAAGGCATTATCGCAGATTTTCGTCGCGGCGCTGCCAACGCAATTGCCGCTGGCTTCGATGGTGTCGAAGTGCATGGTGCCAGCGGCTATCTGCTGGAACAGTTTGCCAAGGACGGTTCGAACACACGCTCCGACGCCTATGGCGGCTCGATTGAAAATCGTGCGCGGATGATACTCGAGGTCGCGACCGCCGTGGCCGCGGAGGTTGGCGCCGAGCGTACGGGTGTCCGGATTTCGCCGGTCAACAGCATCACCTCGACAGATCCGCAGGCGCAATTCAACTACATCGCCGAGAAACTCGGCCAGATGGGTATCGCCTATCTCCATGTCGTCGAAGGCGGGCGAGGCGGGCCGCATGAAGCTGCTGCCTTCAATTACGCAGAACTGAAGGCCAAATTCGCCAACACCTACATTGCCAACGGCGGCTACAGCCGGGAACTGGCGACGTCGCGCTTGACGAACGGCGAGGCTGATCTCTTTTCGTTTGGCCGGCCATTCATTGCCAATCCGGATCTCGTGGAGAGGCTGAAGACCGCGGCTCCTCTGACGGAGATGAACCCGGCGACCCTCTACGGCGGTGGCGCTGAAGGCTATACCGACTATCCATTCGTCGTGGCCTCGAACCACGGCTGACAATCGACGCCGCGCCGTCGCGCGGCCTTCTACAACACCTTCAATGAATGGAAGGCGCTGTCTCCCAGCGCCTTCCTCGCTCTCGTCACGCCGCAGCCGCAAGCGGCGTGACCTCGACCGTCAGGTGCGACAGCCCTGAAAGCGCGGCCAGTTTTTCCTTGTAGAAGGCCGGAGGATGCGGGCTTCTGCTGGCGATGGCGACGATCGCCGCGTTGTGACCGGGGCCGACCTGCCAGACATGCAGGTCGGTGATCGTTTCATCCGGCGTTTCGATCCGCCGGCGGATTTCCGTTTGCAGGCCGGTGACGGCATCGGTTGCGTCGATGAGGATCAGACCGGTCTGGCGGATCAGCCCCCATGACCAGTGGGCGATGACCAGAGCGCCGACGATGCCCATGGCCGGATCGAGCCACAGCCAGCCGTAGATGCTGCCGGCCAGAAGGGCGAGGATGGCCAGCACCGACGTCAGCGCGTCCGCCATTACATGCAGATAGGCGGAGCGCAGATTGTTGTCGCCGCCGCGTGCCTGAACCGCGTGATCGTGATGGCCGTGGCTTCCATGATCGTGTCCGCTTGCATGGTGACCATGGTGGGAATGACCACCGTGCGAATGCCCGTGATGCTGGTGATCCCCCCTGAGCAGGAAGGCGGAGATGAGATTGACGGCAAGACCGACCACCGCCACGGCAATGGCCTGCGAGAAGCTGATTGCGACCGGATTGGCCAGCCGCAGCAGGCTTTCCCAGCCGATCAGCATGGCGATCAAAGCCAGCACGATGGCGCTGGCAAAGCCTGCGAGATCGCCGAGCTTGCCGGTGCCGAAGGTGAAGCGCGGATTGCGCGCCTGACGCCTGGCATAGAGATAGGCAAGCGCCGTGATCAGCATCGCACCGGCATGGGTGGACATGTGCCAGCCGTCGGCGACCAGCGCCATCGAGCCGTAGAGACTTCCGGCAGCAATCTCGGCGACCATCATCGTGGCAGTCAGGGCGATCACCAGCCAGACGCGGCGCTCGTTGCGCCGATGACCGGCGCCGAGAAAGACATGATCATGACCCAGTTTCTCTGTTGGCAGCGGCATCGGCCGATCCTTTCCGGTTCAATTCCCGTCGTTCAACGCACATAGGTCCGCAGCACGGCGGACAGTTCATCGACGGCCCGCAAACGGTCCCCGTCGCTTTCCGCTAGAAGCACATGTTCGCGCAGATGATCCTCCATCACCTCGCCCGTCAGCCCGTTCAGCGCACCGCGAATGGAGGAGAGCAACTGCAGGATATCGCCGCAGGGCGTTTCTACCTCCAGCGCCCGCTCGACGGCCTCCATCTGGCCTTTCAGGCGGCGCACGCGCGCCAGCAGTTTCGTCTTCTCGCGAACGGTATGGGACATCGGCACCTCGATTATAGTATAGGGGGGTATATTATATTTTGAAGTATGCGGCAAGGCGGCATCGACCTGCGGGTTTGCGCGTGGATCAGACCGGGCTGCCGAAAAGCTGAATCGGCACAGCCGGCGCTGATACGGGACCGGCGCCGGCTGTGTTTGGGTGTTGATAAGGGTATCGAAGAAATGTGAAGCGGCCTTACGCCATCGCGGCGATCAGTTTGCCGACCTCGGCAAAGACCGGTTCGAGTTCCTTGGTCGGCCTCTTGCCCTCGGCGATATAGACGGATGCAAGGATCGTTTGGCCTTCGCGCGGCCGCATGAAGCCGATGTCGCCAGCTTCGCCATTGCCGCTGGTGCCAGTCTTTTCGCCGACCGTCCAACCCTTGGGAAGCCCTGCCCTCAGCCGCTTCCCACCTGTCGTGTTGGCCACCAGCCAGGCGGCGAACTGATCGCGTGATGCCGTTGACAGCACGTCCTCAAGCAGCAGTCGCCCAAGCGTCCGCGTCATTGCTGCGGGCGTCGTCGTGTCGCGCGGATCGCCGACTTTCGCCTCGTTGAGTTCCGGCTCCGTCCGGTCGAGACGGGTCGCCTCGTCGCCGGTCGAGCGCAGCCACGCGGTCAGGCCCTTCGGGCCGCCAAAGCTCGCCAGAAGCAGGTTGGCCGCCGCGTTGTCGCTGTAGGTGACGGCGGCATCGCAGAGTTCGCGCACAGTCATGCCTTTGCCGACATGCTGTTCGACGACGGGCGAATAGGACAGGAGGTCCTTCTTCGACACCGGAATGCGCCGGTCGAGCTTTTCCTCACCCTTGTCGACGCGAGCCAGCACGAAGGCTGCCGCCAGCGCCTTGAAGGTCGAACACATGGCGAAGCGTTCGTCCTGCCGGCGGCCGAAGGAGGCCTTGCTTTTCGTATCGACAACGAAGACGCCGAGGCGTCCGCCGGTGCGCTTTTCCAGCGCCGCAAGCTGTTTGTCGATGTCGTTTTCGGCGGAAAAGGCGGTTCCGGCGCTGAAGCCGGCAGCGGGCAGCAGCAGGCTTGAACCGATGATGAAAGACCTGCGATTGAGTGTGAACGGCATGTGGTGACCTCTCCCAAGATGAATCCAAAAACGCCGGCAAGCCATTGATCGGAATTATTAATACTAGATATTCCGAACGTCATCGGCCGTCGTTGGCGACCATCCCTACGCATCGATTGTGGCCGGTCTTGGCCGGAAAAGCGGCATTCACGGATCTTGTTTCGACCATAAAAATTAACACCGGCGCAATTTCCGATTGACAAAATTTCGGAAAAAGCGACATTGCCCGCCATGATCAGAACCGCGAACATCGCCCGTTGGTATTTTACGCTGCTCCCATAGGTGCGGCTGTCTGATCTCATTCAAACAAGCCGCCATCAGGCGGCTTTTGTTTTTGGACGGCACCTGATGGCGGGAAAGCCATAAGGAGCCTCGACATGCTGCAGACGACAACCCCGACACCGCTTCTCCATCCCGCCACGCGCGCACCGATGGTCACCATCCGCACGGCCAAGCAGCGCGATCTGCCGGCCTTGCGCGAAATGATCGCCGAGCTTGCCGCCCATCACGGCGACGCCGCTGCCGTCACCCCCGAAAACCTCGAGCGCGACCTGTTCGGCCGCGTGCCCTGGATCACGGCGCTGGTGGCCGAAGCCGCGGGAGAGCTGATCGGCTACGCCATTCTCGTGCCGCTCTACCGCGCCCAGCAGGGTGTGCGCGGCATGGAGCTGCACCACCTCTACGTCCGCCCGGCCCATCGCGGCACCGGCATCGGCCGGCACCTGGTCGCCAAGGCGCGCGAGCAGGCCCGCATGGCCGGCGCCACCTATCTCTCCGTCAGCGCCGCCACCGGCAATTTCCAGGCGCACCGTTTCTACGAATCGGAAAACTTCACGCCCGGCCCGGTGACCGGCATGCGCTATCTGCAGACGCTGGCGTGATATTGAAGGCGCCCGCACCGTCCGACGCAGCATATATCCGAACCGCCTGCTTTCCGGAATCTCGGCGTTGAATTATACACACTGATGTGTATAATTCAACGCATGTTGAGCTCTGATATTATCTCCGCGCTCAGGAAGGACGGCTGGTACGAGGTGGCGAGAAAGGGCAGCCATGTCCAATTCAAGCACCCGGACAAGCCCGGCCGCGTCACGGTTCCCCACCCCAAGCGCGATATTCCCATCGGAACGCTCAAAAGCATTGAAAAACAGGCTGGCTTGAAACTGAGGTAGCTCCCATGCGCAATTATATCGGTCTCATCCACAAGGATGCCAACAGCGACTACGGCGTATCCTTTCCCGATTTTCCTGGCGTGATTTCGGCGGGAACCGATTTTGACGACGCCCGGCGCATGGCGACGGAGGCGCTGACCTTTCATCTCGAAGGCCTTGTCGAGGATGGAGCTTCCATAGCGGAGCCCTCCAGTCTCGAGACCATCATGACAGACCCCGACAACAGAAACGGCGTTGCCATACTCGTCAGCGTTAAGCTGGAAGCGAAGAAAGCCGTCCGAGTGAACGTGACCCTGCCGGAAGATGTGCTTCGACAGATCGACCGCTTCGCGGAAGCCAACGGACTGACACGATCCGGGTTTATCGCCCGCGCTGCCTTGCACGAAATCGGCCGCGACGACGCGGCCTGACCGCAAAGGGAGCCGCTTCAGGCCGCTTTCGAGGCAGCCGCCTTTGCCAGCACTTCGGCCGCCCATTGGTTGAGACTTTTCCCCGATAGTTCGGCCGCCTTGGCGGCCTGCGCATGCACATCCGGATCGACGCGGAACATCATCTTGCCGGAATAGGATTTTTGCGGGTCCTTGCCGATCTTGGCGCAGCTTTCGATATAATCATCGACGGCCTCCTGAAACGCCGTTTTCAGATCGGCGACCGTATCGGCATGAAAACCGACGCCATCGGTAATGCCCGCGAGCTTTCCGAAGAAAATCTCATCCTCGGCGTCGTAATCGATACGGGCTGCATAGCCCTTGTAAGACATAATGTTCATGGTTTTACTCCGATGCGGAGCAGGAAATCCCGCGCCGCGCGCACCTGGTAGCGCTTGGCTTGCTTAGCCGGATGCGGGCGATGAAAACTTTCCACCTCCGTTGCAAACGAAAATCTCACGCGCGACCCACTTCCTTCGATGACAGTGCAACCGACGGCCAAAAGCAGATTTTCGATGTCTGCCCAATCGATCGTTCCGGACACGGGCTCCTTGAAGATCGCGGCAAGCGTTTTCCTTTGCTTGCTGTTCATGCTCGCACTTTAATAGATGATAGCAAAAAATGCAAGCATATCGCTACTCCTTCGCCGGCACTGCCTTCAGATAGGCCGCGATCGCCTCGCGGTCGCTGGCCGGCAGTTTGGCGATGTTCTGCTGGACCTCGACCATTGAGCCGCCGGCCGAATCGAAATCGGGTGTGAAGCCGGTTTCGAGATAGTTGGCGATATCGCCTTCGCTCCAGCCGCCAATGCTTTTCGAGCCCGGCGTGATGTTGGGTATACGGCCCTCGCCTTCCGGATTGGGCGCGCCGGCCAGCCACTCACCCGCCTCGAAACCGCCGAGCGCATTGCGCGGCGTGTGGCATTCGCCGCAATGACCGGGACCTTCGACGAGATACTGGCCGCGGGCAATCTTCGGGTTGCTGGTATCGACCGTGACGCGCGGCTTGTCGGTGAAGAACAAAAGCTTCCAGCCGCCGAGCGAGAGGCGGATGTTGAATGGAAACGGCAGGTCATGCGGCGGCGCGACATTGGCGCTCTTCGGCAGGGTTTTCAGGAAACCCCAGAGATCGTTGATATCTTTCGGCGTCAGCCGGGCATAGGAGCCGTAGGGGAAGGACGGATAGAGGTGTTCACCCTCTCTGCCGACGCCGCGCGTCATCGCATTGCCGAAATCGGCGAGCGTCCAGCCGCCGATGCCGGCGGTTTCATCCGGGGAGATATTGGGGACATGGAACGTGCCGAACGGGCTTTTCAGCGGCAATCCGCCGGTCAGGACGAGCTTGGCATCGCCTTCGGATTTCGGTGCCGCATGACAGCTGGTGCAGCCGCCCGCCCAGAACACCTGCTCGCCATTGGCGATATCGGGCTCGCCCAGCCTATCCCAATGGCTGGCCGGCCATGGCTCGGGCTTGGTCAGGAACCAGGCGGCGGCACCCGCCACGACGCCAAACAGGACCACCGCCGACACCAGCTTTCGAACACGCGTGCCCATCGCCGTCTCCTCTTGTGCTAGATACGGGATCAGGCGCACCGGCAAAAAATGCCCGCACGCCTGATCGGATTTTTGGAATGGTGTACCCTACCGCTACTTCTTCACGCGATAGAGCTGATGACAGTCGCCACAATTCTTGCCGATGACGCCGAGCGCTGCGCCGACGCCAGCCTGATCTGCCGGAAGCTGGGCCAGAACCGTATCGGCGTCAGCGCCGAGCTTGGCGGCATGGGCCTTGAAGTCGTCCGTGCTTTCCCAGATCTTCGGGCTCGCCTCGGAATTGGCTTCCGATCCGGCCGGGAACTGATCCGGGAAAGCCTTGATGTTGGTGCTGATCGTCGTCAGCGCCGTCTTGACGGTTTCCGCATCATACGGCTTTTCGCCCTTGGCGATGCCAACAAGCGCGCCCATCGACCCGCCGATCTGCTTCATCAGTCCTTCGCGAACCTTGACCGGATCATCCGCGGCGATAACGGCGCTCACGCCGCAGCCTGCAATCACGAGTGCCGTCAGTATCATTTTCAACTTCATCAAAGTCTCCAGCTCTGGCGAGACGCCGCGAGGATTAGCGAAGCGGGTCTCTCGATCGATGCGCCGGCATGATTGCATTTTGGCGCTTCGAAGGAAGTAACATTTTTTTGAGATGGATTTATTGTCGGGACGGCAACCGTCTGATTAAACAGGATAAAGATACTCATGTTTGGCGCATCCTGAAAAATGGAAGCGATCTACGCCAGCGATGCCCAGCCCTGCCACGCGGTCAGCGCCGCCACGGCAATCAGCACCACACCCACCGTCTTGCCGATGATCGCCGTGGCGCGCGGGCTGGCGACGATGACGTCGCGGCTGCGGCCTGCGGCGAGCGCCAGGCTGCCATAGACGGCAAGCTGGGTGGCCGAGATCATGATCGCCATGATCAGCACCTGCGACCAGAGCGGCCCGAACTGCGGCTTCAGGAACTGCGGATAGACGGCGAGCATGAACAGATAGGCCTTGGGATTGAGAATGCTGGTGAGCGCGCCGCGGCGAAAGCTCGTCCAGAGCGACAGCCGCGCGCCCGGCTCGACCGAGGCGATCGCAATGCTGCTGCGGGCCAGTGACAGGCCGATCCAGGCAATATAGGCCGCCCCCGCCAGCAGCAGCACATTGAACAGTTCCGGCACCAGATGCAAAAGGAAGCCGACGCCGAGCGCCGCATAGAGCGTATGGAAAACACCGCCCGCCATGATGCCCGCCGTCGCCGTCAGGCCCGATGCCCGCCCGCCGGTCAGCGCATTGGCCATGACGAAGACCATGTCCATGCCGGGCACGATGATGATGCCGAAGAGTAGCGTGAAGAAGAGCCAGAGATTTTCCGCGTAGGTCATGTCAGTTGTCCGTCTTTCAAGAGAGTACCGCAATCGGCGCAGCGCTTGTTTTTCAAGCG
>Ga0307515_10003007_pt1 | contig 35804 bp, 30 predicted proteins | sample 17_EM_MG_FD_194513 | JGI IMG/M metagenome (GOLD analysis project Ga0307515, IMG submission 194513) | Populus trichocarpa ectomycorrhiza microbial communities from riparian zone in the Pacific Northwest, United States - 17_EM | ecosystem: Host-associated > Plants > Roots > Unclassified | place... | reverse complement strand
CAGCAAGTTCGTGCGCGGCGACGCGATGGCGGGCCTGCTGATCCTCTTCATCAACATCATCGGCGGCTTCATCATCGGCGTGGCGCAGCACGACCTGTCGGCCTCGCAGGCCGCCAACAGCTACATCCTGCTGGCCATCGGCGATGCGCTGGTGGCTCAGGTGCCCGCGCTGCTGATCTCGGTGGCCGCCGCCATGGTGGTCTCGCGCGTCGGCAAGGAGCAAGACGTCGGCACGCAGATCTCGGCGCAGGTGTTCAGCTCGCCACGCATCCTGGCCATCACGGCCGGCGTGATCGGCTTGCTGGGCCTGATTCCCGGCATGCCGCACTTCGTGTTCCTGCTGATCGCCGGCGGCCTGGGCTATGCGTCGTACTGGATGAACGAGCGCAACAAGCGTGTGCGCAATGCCCCGCCGCCGCCTGTGGCCGTGGCCGAGCCGAACGCCGAAGCGACCTGGGACGACCTGCAACCTGTCGACACGCTGGGCCTGGAAGTGGGCTATCGCCTGATTGCTCTCGTCGACAAGGCGCGCCAGGGCGACCTGCTGCAACGCATCAAGGGCGTGCGCCGCAAGTTTGCGCAAGACGTGGGCTTTTTGCCGCCGCCGGTGCACATCCGCGACAACCTGGAACTCAAGCCCAGCATGTACCGCCTCACTCTGCGTGGCGCGGTGGTGGGCGAGGGCGAAGCCTTCCCCGGCATGCTGCTGGCCATTAACCCGGGTGGTGCGACCACCAAGCTGATCGGTACGCAGACCACCGACCCCGCCTTCGGCCTGCCGGCGGTGTGGATCGAAGAACGCCAGCGCGAAGCCGCGCAGATGAACGGCTTCACCGTGGTCGACTGCTCCACCGTGATCGCCACGCACCTGTCGCACCTGATGCAGATGCACGCCGCCAAGCTGCTCGGCCGCGTGGAAGTGCAGCAACTCGTCGAGCACGTGACCAAGCTCGCGCCCAAGATGATCGAAGACGTGGTGCCCAAGATGGTGAGCATCCCGGCGCTGCAGAAGGTGTTGCAGCTGCTGCTCGAAGAGGGCGTGCACATTCGCGACATGCGCTCGATCGTCGAGTGCCTGGCCGAACACTCATCCACGGTCAGCGACCCGGCCGAGCTGTCGCGCCGCATCCGCATCCACATCGCTCCGGCGATCGTGCAGCAGATCTATGGGCCGGTGCAGGAGCTGGAGGTTATCGCCCTCGAGCCTGAGCTGGAGCGGCTGGTGACCCAGGCTTTGAACTCGCCGCATGGCGCGGCGCTGGACCCGGGCGTTGCCGAGACGCTGACGCGCAGTGCGGCGCAGTCGGCCAAGCGACAAGAGGACTTGGGGCATCCGGCCTGTTTGCTGGTGCCCGACATGATTCGCGCCCCGATGGCGCGTTTGCTCAAGCGCGCTGCGCCTCGGTTGCGGGTGCTCGGCCACAGCGAGATTCCTGAGACGCATTCGATTCGGATTGGGTCGATTATTGGTGGGCAGGCTTGATGGTGTGAGGCATCACGACCTCTTCGTGTTGGTGGCTTCGGCATGGGCCGAGCGCGAAGAATAAATCAAGGGCGGGGCATGTTTGCTGGTACGCATGTGATCAACCAGGCAGTGAAACGCATCGGCGTCGAAACCCGGATCTTGCTGCGCGAACTGGATGGCAGCGCTCGATTGGCGTTGAAGCGAGAGCCGCAGCCATCGTAAGACCGGTGGTAACAGCAGGATCGGTGTCGCCAAAGCCAGGGGAGTCCACGTGTGTGCGGCGGCCGACCAGCAGATACTGGCCGAGACGATCGCAGAAGCGCAGACCTTGGCGGCGAACTGCCGCAAACCCAGGGCGTCGGCGAACCTCGCCACCGCGGCCACAGCCTGTCGCGTCTCTGCCGACGCTTGGGCCTCCAAGGTTCCGATCTGCGACGTCCCCAGCAAACTGAGCATGCCATTCAAGGTTGCATCGGGCAGGACAGGGTTTGCTCGCATGGCGTGGCCGAATGCAAGCAGATCGATGGCCCGCCGCGCCCACATCGCGAGAATCGCCGATTGCCACTTGGTCACCCGCCGGGCATCGAACCACAGAAACAGGCCGCACGCAGGCATGAGGGTCAGCAGACCCGTCAACGGCCAAAGCTTGCCAAGCCCGACCGCCCCGACGACCGAACCCAATGCGATCGCAACGAGCGCCACCACTTGATTGCGGAAGACCCGTGAGCGTTGGGTGATGACGGATATCGTCAGATCGATGGCGGCGCGGTAGTCGGACATGAGGTCGGGGACTGGCCACAGGTTTGAGCGTCGAAGCGCGCTATGGCTTGCATCAGCCCAGCAGGCAAAACCGGATGGTCTTCGTCGTCCACAAAGATCGGCTCGCGCTGATGATTTGTGCGAATGGCTGCTCGCATTAGTGCCGATTTACTGCTTCATGCCGCGGTGCGATATATGTGCGTCCACGCAATACGTTAACGATGCAGTGAACCTGATCCGGTTCAAGATTGCATCGTTCCAAAACCAGCTGCCTAAACAGTCCTCGCTGCGGTAAAGCTGGTTGAGCCTCCAGCGCAAGACTCAGCGCTTCGTTTGCGAACTTGAAGAATGGCAACTGAAGGGTATCAACCAGCTTGAGCAACGAACTCACAACGGCTGTCGGGTAGCCCAGAGCATAGAAATGCGACAACGCAAACGCGTAGCCAGCATATTCCACTGCGGCAACCATTTCTCCGGCATCCTTTTTCGTGCACGGCACCTGGAGCAGACCGAGAGCAATTTCGGCCAGAGCTGGGCTATAGCCGTCGTCTGACATGCTTTCTATGCTGTTGGTGATTCTCTTCTTGAGTTCCAACGCGGAGCCCTTTGAATCTTCGCCGCCTACATAAGACCACATGATCTCGATCATTTCGAGTTGCAGGTATGTATCGAGAAAATAGTCCGAATAGTGGTGGAGCACCCTCTCGCAAACTGTAGTTGCCCATGCCACCCTCGCCGCCAATGGAAGACGTGAGGCAACCTTCAGCTTTGCTGCCAGCTGCGCCAAACTTGCTGAATCATCATTGTCGGTACTCATTTCTACTTTCATCGCTAGCGTCTGGGCGTGGACACCGCATCGCCAAGGCCTCGTTGATCAACAGATCCCTGACAATGGTCGCACATTGGCCGAGTGGCCCCGATGGAAAGGAGGGTTTCTCCGGGTTCCATGCTCCTTATCAAGTGTCGCTCTGCGTCATTGACTCGGGGGCCGCCGTTCCAGGGTTCGACTGCGACCATCTCCGTTCCGGCCGCTCTGCGAATCCCTGGGCGCACGTACCCCTCCGCGCCTGCCGCCGACACGCGCACTTCGATGTCGCCATTCGGAAGCAAAACCTCCGCTGTTGCATAGGTGGTGCGAGCGTGCTCGCCTTCGGTCATTTCACCCCTCATCCGCCGAACTCTGGCCTGAGTGCGCCGTCTCGACGCGGCGCAACCGGTTCTGTTGCAGTTTGTCCCGCTGGGGTCAATGAAACTGGTGGGATTAGGTGCGTAGAGATACTCATTCAATCCGCCCGCAATTCCGATCGGGTCAGGCGATGTGAAATGTCCGTTGCTGGGGTTGTAGTAGCGCGCCCGGTTGAAATGGAACCCGGTCTCGGAATCAGCATATTGACCCGCAAACCTGAATGACAGGGCGGGGCGTTTGTCGGCGCCCAGCACCAAAGCCCCCCATTCATCGAAGTGGCCCCGCCAAACTGGCCACCCGCTTTCATCAACTACCGCTAAGGGCTGCAGGGTTTCCGATGAGATAATATCGAACGCACTTCCATCGCGCCATACAACGCATGGACGAGACTTGTGCATGTAGTACTCAACGATTTTTCCTCCGTACTCTTCGGCCAGAAGTTCGTCTCCTGCATAGAAGAATCTGGTCTCACCCTCGGAAGAATTCTTTGATGCACGTCTGCCCAAACCGTCATAGCTATATGTCGTTGTCGTTTGGTTCGGATGGATAACCTTGACCAGTTGACCAAGTCCGTTCCACTCGAATTGCGTAACGCCAGCAGCGTCCGATTTCATGCTCAAGCGACCACGAATGTCGTAGGCATAGTCGGCCACTCCGTCAGCGATGCAGTGGTGCTGCAGGTCGTACGCGAATTCGCGAACCGGATTGGAGCGTGACGTGATGCTTCCGAGTCTGTCATACGAGTACTCCACGACATCGTTGCCATCAGACTTTCTGACCAAGCGGTTTGCTGCGTCATAGTCGTACGCAATCTGCCTGCTCTCCTCATCCGTCATCAGCAAATTCCCGGATCCGTCGAAGGCTAATCGACGCGACATCAGCGCAGCACCATTAGGACCGGCGAGTGTGTGGCGAGTTAGGTTAGTGCGTGGGTCGTACGAAAACCGTTCACTTGCGGTTCTCATTCGCCGCTCCGCCAAGAGACCTCGAGAATCGTAGAGCCAGCTTTGAAGTACCTTGCCGTCCCGTTTAATTGACCACTCTCCTGAGTTGCCGCTCATGAACTCCAACGGCCCATGTCTCGATCTGGAAAATTCCCTGCGATTCAGTTCTCCATTCGTATAGGTGTATCGAACTTCGACGGCGTCCTGAACCTCGCGGACGAGTCTTCCGCTCTTGTCATACTCGAATTCAGATACATGATCCCGCGTTTCTGACCAGACCACTTGGCCGAAGGCGTCATAGCGAAAACGAACCATCGAACCATCTGAATGTCGCTCGAGCGCACGATCGCCCAGTAGGTCGTATTCGAAGCGAGCAAATGAACCATCTGGCCACATGACTTCCGTCAACTGGCCTGCTAAATCGTACTGGTAGGTTTCGGCACCACCATCGAAGAAGAGTCGCTTGATCAGATTCCCGTTGACATCAAAGGAGAAGTGGGCCGTTCGCTGTTCCTCATCCACAATCTTGGTCATTCGTCCTTCGGTGTCCCATTCAAACGTTCTCTGATTCCCTAGATCATCGACCACCGATTCGAGACGGCCATGCGACGAATACTGAAAATTTCTTGAACGCCCGGCGCCATCCGTTTCTGACCGAACGAGTCCGTTGGGGTAGCGTTCGTATTTGGTGCTCGTGCCGTCTGGATGAAGTACCCGCAACAAATTCCGATATTCGTCGTGAACAAAAGAAGTCACATAGCCTTTAGCGTCGACCTTCTCGATCACAGTAAGCGTGTCGTCAAATCGAGTGCGTCGTTCGCCATACCGGTCGGTGACGGTCTGCTCTGTCCAGTCTTCGTCGACACGAATTTCGACCCGTTCTCCATTCGGCAATAAGATTCCAAGCAAGACTCCGAGACATGTTCTTTGATACTTCGTGTAGTCTCCAGACGGATCGATGTATGCAACGAGTACTCTGTCGTCTTCATACTGAAATTCATGAGTCCCCCCATCGGATTCAACGATGCGAGTGGTCAGATGCAATGAGTTGTGCTCAAAGCGAGTCTCGTTGCCCGCAGGATCGATCTCCCAAGCTTTGTCGCCGCTTCTGTTGTACCCGTAGGTCCATTTCCGTCCCAACGCGTCCTCGTTGGCTACACGGCGGCCGAACTCGTCGAAGTACTGTCTATCAGTGGCTCCGTCGGATGCCACCGTCAATTCAACCTGTCCCGCTTCATTGAAGAGATACAGCGTTGTGTTGCCCAGACTGTCACGAACACGAGTGGCTCGCTCTCTCTCGGAATAATCGAGAGTCGTCTTCTTGAACCCGCGTTCCCCAACTGTCTGAACACAGCGCCCAAGAGAGTCGTAGGTCATTCGATAAAGACCACCGTGACCCTCTTCTCTGATGATTTGATGAGCGTCGTCGTATTCGTACCTGGTTGTGTGGTTCGCGCTATTGGTCACCTCGATCAGACATCCTTGACGGTCATAGAAATACTGAGCGAGATTGCGACGTGAGTGCGCTTGAGGCGCTTTCAACCAGAGGTCGGAAACCCGTCCGTGGGTGTCATAGTCGACGCCAAGTTCGCGCCCTTCGAGCGTCTGTCTTGCCGAATGGAATCGACCCGCCGCGTCGTAGCTGATCTGTAGACGATTGCCGAAAACATCCGCGATGGCATCTAATCGGAATACCTTGGCGGACGTACTCTCGCGAAAGAAGTACCTGACAATTTCGTCCTCTTCATGATGCCAATGCCTGACCTCAAAGGCCTCATCGTCTCGCCACAGTTCTGCGCACGCTCCTAGGTTGCGCAGCACGGAACCTTCGTTGACCCTGTCGCGCACGCTGTGGAAGCTAACTTGCCAGCAATCAGGGCCGGAGAAGACGTATTCATCGTCAACCAGTGCCAGGGAGAGGTCGAAGGGGTGAGTCCAGCCAATACCGACCGACGTACCTGAACTCACATTGGTGAGGCGGCTTGTGGAGTAAAACGTGCGCCATACCAGTGAAATAGCTCCTGATATTTCGATGTCATGTCGGGCTGTGAACATGATTCCAGTTGCGATATCGACCGGATGTCCGACTGCGATGTGTCCAGGCTTCATTCTGTTCGTTCCTTTAATGGTTCCTGCCTGCGGTAACTCGTCCAACACCTGCAGACACCCCCGCGCTCACAGCTCCTTGTGCCGCATTCACCGCAAGCGCCCGCAACATGTCAGCAATGCTCACCCCGACCATCACATTGCTGAAGCCGATGGGCGCAGCATTCGGCACGATGGGCAAGTCACTGCACGACGTGGCCATCAGCGGTGCCACAAACGCCAGCGGTCCCCCATTGACGGTGACATTCGGGCTGCCGATCGCGGCCGAGCCTTGCCCACCGGGATAGGGGATCGGTGGCATCAACAGCTTTATCCAGGTAGACCATTTCGTGTAGGCCGCAAAGCTACCCTTGATCGAGTCCCAGGTGCTGCCCCAGCTCGAGGTATCGACGCCGGTCACATCCTTGACGAACCGTCCGGTCGCAGAATCCGGTTTCACGAACAGCGACGAAATGCCCGCAATCGCGATGTTGGCCATCAGTGTCAACGCCACGAGCATCAAGGCCTTCGGAATGTTCAGCAGGTAGCGCCGCCAATACATCATGTTCAGCATTGATGGCGGCGCGGGCAATCCAAACGGGGGGTGGATCGAATACCCCATCGCCCCAGCCGTGTTAGCCGGCATACCGTTGATCAGCACGTTGACCTTGGGAAAGCTCGGCGTCATCCACAAAAAGATCAGCCCGAAATACGGGTGCGGAACCATCGGGATCGGCACAGGCGCGGGCGGGATGATGACGGCGTGGAAGTCCAGGCCGATCACCATGTCGGTCATCTTGGAAGCGGGCCAAAGCATGGGTGAATCTCCTTGTTGGCGCTACGAGAGCACCTCGATCACTTCGAGCCGGCCCGAGAAGCGCGTGCGCCGCATGCGCACCTGCACGGTGTCGTTGGCGTGTAGTGCGTCGTAGCGCTGCTTGCTCACCAGAGCGACGGTCGGCTCTGTGCCGATGACCAGGGTCAGTACATAAGTCTCGGACGTGGCGTCCGTCATCGTCCACGCTCGCCCGGCGACGATGTTGGTTCGGTAGGTGACACCCGGCGGGTTGAACTGCTTGCCCGTCACCACCGCCTGCGCGCGTTCTTCGCTCAGGCCCATGTGGTCGAGCATGCCGTAGCCGTACCACGCCAGGGCGCCGACCAGGATCACGGCCATGAAGATGAAGACGAAGGGGTTGGCTGCGAAAGGCGTCATTGGTTTTCTCATCTCGGTTCGCCCACGAGTACCGCCATCTTGCGCATCTGCGGCAACCAGTCGCGCCCGGGGTAGGCCACGGCGCCGCGCCACACCAAGTCGACTTGCCGGTCTTGCATGCGTATCTGCACCGTCTGCAAGACCACTTCCGGCACCTCGATGCCCGAGCCGATGTCCAGCCCGATTCGCGGCGTGTCCAGAGGCAACGCAAAGTCGAGCCGCCCCTCGGGGCACAGGTTGTCGGCGCGCACCACTTCGCCGCCTTGCAGGAAGGGCAGGCTCAGCCCGGCCGATGCGCCATTGAAGAAGCGAAAGTCCATGTCCGGCAGGCCATGCTTGACGTAAGCCTCGCGCTGGTCGGCCGGCACCAGCTTGGCGTAGGCCGCGCGCAACTCTTGTTCGGTGGCGCGGTCGCACGGCAGGATGCCGGCCAGCAAACAACGTGGCTGCCACACCTTGGGAAACCAACCGAAACCCATCGGCTGCGGCTGATCGACCCACTTGGCGTACTCGGCGATGCACAGCCGTTGCGGCGTCAGCGGATCGTTCGGGTCTTCGAGGTTGGGCAGCGGCAGTTCGTTCACCGCCTCCGGCGTGTTCAGCACCGCGAAGCCACGCCCCAGCGGATTGCGCGGATACGGGTAGACCGTGGACTTGTCGCTGAACACATCGGTTCCGCCGTAGGCACGTTCATAGCGCAAGTCCATGTCGGTGAAGGGCTCCGGGTCGGTGAACACGGGGTCGCTGTCTTTCGCAGTGAACTGCGCACGGCGGTCGCCAGTCACCTGGATCTGCTTGCAGTGCTCGCCCACCAGCAAACTCACGAGGCAGCTTTGTGTGGGCTGCCCGCCTGGCGCGTGGGCGCGGCCGATCAGCACCACGTCGGTCTGCAGTTTGTACGGGACGAAATCGCTTTCCATGCGCACCGACGAGTTCATCGGCGTGTCCCAGAACACTTCGCCGGGGTTGATCGGCTGGTCTTCGGGGGCGCGCACGCAGGTGCGACGATGCTCGATCAGGTAGCTGCGCTTGAGCAGCACGCTCAGGATGTGCCCGCCCTGCGGTGTTTGGCCCGGCAGCACGATGCTGGCACCGTCCCGCATCGATGCCGGGGTCCACGTCGGTGTCGACGATGCGGCAGTGACAACGGCGGCACTCATTGCACATGCGCCTGCAGGCGCTTGAGTGTGGACAACTTCGACGCCGGGCCAAAGTGGAGCGTGCCGCGCGAGACGATGTCGAGTTCGAGATCATCGGGGCGGATGCTCACGGTGTGAATGCGAGTCTTCAGCAACTGCTCGCCGTGCCCGAGGTCAAGCGTGATCTGCGGCACGTCGCCTGGCAGCTGAAAGTCGAGCCGGCCCTCGCGGGTGAGGCCACGCAGGCTCACTGCCTCGTCGCCATTGAGTGACGCCAGAACCAGCCCGAGTGATGCGCCGTTGTTGAACTGGGCTTCGAACGGCGGTAGCCGCATCTGCCGCGCCAGCGCCACGTGGTTGGGTGGCAGCAGCTTCATGCGCTCCTCGATGGTCACTGTTCCCGGCTGCAGAAATGGCGGCAGCGATCCGATCAGCGCGCTGCGTGGATACCAGGTGCGTTGCCGCCAGCCCAGGCCCTGTGGCAAGGGTTGCTCTGGCCAGCAGGTGGGGTCTTCGATGACCACGCGTTCGGGCGTCAACAGGTCGTCTGCGGCTTCGATGTTGGGCAGCGCGAGCCCGTCTACCACCTCGCGCACATTGCGCAGCGCCACGCCGCGGCCCATGTCGTTGCGCGGATAGAAAAACGGCAGGTTCGGGTCGCTCTTCTCGTCGCGCCCTCCGTAGGCACGGTCGTAGCGGATCTCCATTTCGAGAAACGGCTCAGGGTCGGAGAACACCGGTGCGGCACCGTCGCGCCATTGGCATCGGCGGTCGCCGATCACTTGCAGCACTTTTTGCTGCTCTCCGATGCGCACGCCCACGGCCATGGCTTCGATAAGTTGGCCCTGCGGTGCGTGCGCCTTGCCGATGATCACCACGTCGGACGCAGCCTTGAACGGCGCAACCTCGTTCTCGTGCTCGACCACGGACCACTCCGGGTCGCCGTTGTCATAGTACTGGTCGGTCAGGCGCAGCGGCGCATCACGCTCGCTGCGCTGCGCCGCCCGGCCCTGCACGATGCGGTAGCTTCGCTTGACCAGAACGCTGAACAGATATTCGCCATCGGCGCTACGACCCGGAACGATCTGGACCGCTCCTGGGGCGTGGCGCTGCAAGGTTTCGACCATGGCCATTTCTTGCATCAGGGGTTGAGCATGACCATGCCGCCCTTGACCGTGTTGGTTGCGGAGCCGTCCGACAACACGATGGCGCCCTTGGTCTGGTGCTCCGAGGCGGCCTCGGAATGCACGGTGCCGCCCTTGATGGTGACGTTGGCTGACCCATTGATCGCCACGTTCACGCCTTGGATGTTGATCTGCCCGCCGCTGTCCATCCAGATCATGCTTGAGCCGACGTGCAACTGGATGTTGGTTGCCGCATTGATGTACACATGCTGCGCATCGGCAGAGATGCTGATGGGGCCGGCCGTCGATGAGATGGCCAGCGCGCCTTTCACTGTTGTGGTTTGCGTCGCGTCGTATTTCTCGGTTAGCGTGCCCTGCACGTGGTACGTGGCGGTGCCGGCTGCCACGTCGTGGTTGTAGGTGCCCTCTGTGACGGTGATCTTTGTGTCGCTCTTGATCGTCTCGGTAAACTTGTTGTTCACCGTATTGGTCTGGTCGTGCTCGACGGTGGTGCCCATGTCGTACTGGCCATGGATCGTGATCTTCTCCTTGCCTGCGGTGTCGTTCATCGACATCTCGTTCGAGCCTGATCCTTTGTGGGTGTTGGACTTGATGCCGCTCACGACGGCGCTTTCCGGCAAGGCATACGGTGGCGCCTGCTCAGCGTTGTAGACACTGCCGGTGATGATGGGCTGGTCGGGGTCGCCCTCAAGAAACCCGACGATCACCTCTTGCCCGATGCGGGGTATCGAGACGCTGCCCCAGCCCTTGCCAGCCCAGGGCTGCGAGACGCGAATCCAGCACGAGCTGGTTTCGTTGCGCTGGCCATAGCGATCCCAGTGAAATTGCACCTTCACCCGGCCGTGGGCATCGGTGTGGATCTCTTCGCCGGGCGGGCCCACCACCACGGCCGTCTGCGGCCCTTGCATGCAGGGTTTGCGCGTGCTGCGCCGAGGACGGAATTGCTGCGCCGAGGGGATCGCGTTGAAGTCGCAGCGAACCTCGCCCGAGTTGTTGCTGCCGCTCTCATAGGCGTTCACCCGGGCCGTCATCGACAGAGTGGTGATCAGGTACTCGGCATTCTGGTCTTCTCGCGGATGCCTGTGCAGGGTGAGCAGCCGCCCGACTTCGATGCCTTGCGCGTTGGACGTGCCACGCTGCTGCTGCTGGCTCGAATGAATTTCGTCGATTCGGTCTTCCGCCCACTGAGATGCGTCGCTCGCCTGCACGTAGTCGCCCTGGAAATCGAAGATCTCGTAGTCAGCCAGGTCGTAGCTGCGCGGCTTGGCCGAGTCGACCTTCAGATCGGTGGACGGGCACTGGAAGTCATAGCTCGTGAGCACCACCTTGCCAGACTTCAGCCCGCGCGAGGCGCTCCAGGAGGACACGAGATCGCGATCTGGCGGTGCGTCTGCACCGCCTTCGTAGAAAGGCAATCTGTCGCAATCGGGGGCTGGGTCGTGTGCGCTTTGGGAGTCCACGAGCACGAGCTGGTGCTTGCCGTCGATGTGCTCGAAATACCAATAGATGCCCTCATGCTCCAGCAGGCGTGCCACGAAGTTGTAGTCGCTCTCGCGGTACTGCACGCAGTAGGTCCACTTGCGATAGGTTCGGAAGGTGTTGAACTTGAAATGCGCGACGCTGTGATCCTGGAACACCTCGGTCACGATCTCCGGGACGGTCTTGTCCTGGAAGATGCGGCAATCTGAGGTGCGCGTGAGCAACCAGAGCCAGGGGCGTACCGTGGCCTGGTAGCCGTACTGGCGGCCGCGGTGAACACCGATGCCGAAACGCGTGACGTAGCCGTGAAAAGAGCGCTCGGTCTCGTCGCGCATGCGCATCTTCACGGTCACGGGCTGGCCGAGCAGCTTGTCGGGATCAATGTCGGGCCATTTGCTGACCAGGCTCAGTTGCATTTCACCAAGGGTGCTCAGGCCGGCCGAGAAATTCATCGACTCAAACAACAGGCGTTCAGGGGGCAACGGGCATGTGAACGTGATCGGTGGTGACATGAGCCTCTCTCTCGGGTCAGTGGATCAACGCAATGCGCATGGCTAATTGGAATTGCTTCGACTGTCACGTTGGTGTTCGAAGATGATATGTAAGGGGCCACTAACAGCCATCCCTAAAACTGAGGACGATGCGCTTGGCTCCGCCGTGACCCACTTGAGTCACGGTGCCCGAAGCGGTGGCCTGAAGCATCGGTTTACTTTTTCGGCTGCCCTGTCGGGGTGAAATCCCGATGCGGCCTCACGCAATGAGCACGGCCGCGACAAAGCGAGGCTTCGACGGGCTCAGCCCGAACGGGTGGTGGCGCGCGAACAAGGCTTCGACAAGCCTGAACGGCCAAGTCCCGCGAGCTGTGTCGCGGCTCATGGGGCAAATCCCAACTCACCACCCCAGTGGAAAACATCACAAAAACGCACCCCCACCGCAAAGGCACACCCCAACCCAGAGAAAAGCCCCCAATCCCCCCCTCTCATCAACCTCAAGTTCCCCCACCACCCCGGAACAATGACAAGGCGCCAAACCACTGCGCCTCGCCATGACGACCCAACAACAACACCATCAGCAATCAGCCCCTCGGCACGAACCGACCCAAATGAAGGGGTTTACGGCTGCTGATTGCCGGACCGTCACGGCACACCCTCTTACACACTTGATGTCATGCCAAGCCCTCTCCGTGGGCATGGCCAAGCGGAGCAACCCATGAACGTCAAACGCTTTACCGCGCGCACCTCGCGCGACGCCCTGACCCTGGTGCGCCAGGCTTTTGGCGAAGACGCCGTGGTGTTGTCGACCAAGCCCTGCCCCGAAGGCGTGGAAGTGCTGGCCATGGCGCCTGAAAGCGTGCAGCAGATCGAGCGCCTGTCGGCATCTTCGATCGCCGCCCGCACCGCGGCAGTCGCACAGCAACAACAAGCCCAGGCCGCGGCCCGCCCGGCGCAGGCCCGGCCCGCGCAAGCTCGGCCGGCAGCGCCGGCTGCAGCCGCCAAGCCGCAGAACAACAACGAAGAAGTGAACGACGACGTGGCCCGCCTGTCGATGAGCACGCTGTCGTTCCAGGACTACGTGCGCGAGCGCATGCTCAAGCGTCGCCAGGCCGCGATGAACGCGCAATCGCGTCACCAAGAGCCCGGCTTTGCTGATTCACGCCAGGACTTCGCGGACTCGCGCCAAGACCTCGAACCCGACCTGCCCAGCGCGCTCGAACAGCGCCTGGCCGCCCGCAGTGCCGTGCCGCAACCGCCGAAGGCCGCTCCGTCGCTGGCCATCGTGCAAGCCGCTGCCCCGCGCGCCGTGCTGCGCGAGCCGCCGACGCTGCGTGAAGAAGTGCGCGTGCAGCAGCATGCCCAAGCCCCCATCCAGGTGCCGGCCCAGCCCGTGCAGCAGCCGGTCGTGGCCGTGCCTTCGCTGGCCGATGCCAACAGCGCGGTGAACCAGGCCACGGCCCGCCGCGAGCAGCAAGACATGATGAACGAGCTGCGCTCGATGAAGGGCCTGATCGAAGACCGCTTCGGCGCGCTGGCCTTCATGGAGAAGATGCAGCGCTTCCCGGCGCAAGCCCAGCTGATCCAGAAGCTGCTCGACTGCGGCTTCTCGCCCGCGCTGACGCGCAAGCTGGTCGAGACCCTGCCCACCGACGTGAATGACGAAACGGCCTGGGCTGCGAGCGTGCTCGAACGCAACCTGCTCACCGGCGAGGCCGAAGCCTCGCTCGAAGACCAGGGCGGCGTGTTCGCGCTGATCGGCTCCACCGGCGTCGGCAAGACCACCAGCGCCGCCAAGATCGCGGCCGCCTTCGCCACCAAGCACGGTGCCGGCAACCTCGGTCTGATCACGCTCGACGCCTACCGCGTCGGCGCCCACGAACAACTGCGCGCCTACGGCCGCATCCTCGGCGTGCCGGTGCACACCGCGCACGACCGCGCCTCGCTCGAAGACCTGCTCGAACTGCTGGCCTCCAAGAAGATGGTGCTGATCGACACCGCCGGCATGGCCCAACGCGACACCCGCACCCGCGAGCTGCTCGAGATGCTGGCCCACCGCTCGATCCAGAAGCTGCTCGTCATCAACGCTTCGGCACAAGGCGAGACGATCGAAGACGTGATGATTTCGTACCGTGCCGCTGCCTGCAAAGGCATCGTGCTGTCGAAGATGGACGAGGCCGTGAAGCTGGCCCCGGCGCTCGACGCGCTGATCCGCCACAAGCTCAAGGTCGTCGGCGTGGCCAACGGCCAGCGCGTGCCCGAAGACTGGCACCGCCTGTCGGCCCACGCGCTGGTGCACCGCGCCCTGCGCGTGAACGTGAACCCGGCCTACCGCGTGGAAGCCTCCGACGTGAACCTGATCTTCACCGCCCGGCAGCAGGCCCAACGTGCGCGCCCGCCCCTTCACGCTTGAGCGCGAGCTGAACTGAACACCCGATTCCCTACGTGCCAGACCCACACAAAAAGCCCATGCACGACGACTTCGACTCTTCCTACCCCGCCGACCAGGCGCACGGCCTGCGCCAGATGTTTGCGCATGCCCGCGTGCGCTTCGTGCCGGTGGTGGCCAACCCGCACATGGCCTTCGGCGGCGTGATGTTGGAGCGCCTGTGCACCGCCTTCGGCGAGCAGGGCGCCCACGTGCTGGTGATCGACGCCGCCGAGCGCGCACCGATGCCCAAGGAGATGGCCGCGCTCGACCTGAGCGAATGCATCGAGACCCTGTCGCCGCACGTGTCGTACCTGGCGGCCCGCGGCCTGCCGGTGCGCCATGTGGACGCGCAAGGTTCGACCGCGAGCTTCCTGCAGGCCGCGGCCGATGCCGCCCCGCAGGCCGACGTGGTGCTGGTGCACGCCAACGAATCCGACCTGTGCCGCTTGTTCACGCGCAGCGAGGCCCGCCCGCTGCTGCTGGCCGACGACCGGCCTTCCAGCGTGACGCACGCCTACGCCGCGATGAAGCTGCTGACGCAGCGCGCCGGCCTGGTGGTGTATGACCTGCTGCTGTGCGCTTCGCCCGCCTCGCCGCGCGCCGAGCGCATCGCGATGCAGCTGGCCACCTGTGCCGATGACTTTTTGGGGGCCGTGCTGCGCGACTGGCTGCAGATCGACCCCGCGACCGATGCGCGCGAAGCGCCCCCCAGTGCCCTGCGCCGCTGGGCGCGCGATGCGCTGATGCAAGTTCCCGGCGCTTACCCGCCGGTCTCCGGTGCGCATGCCGCGCCGGCCTCACAACACGCCTTGAATTGACCTCTCGGAGCCTATTTATGTACACCGCCAAAGGCCAACTCGACGTCAACTCGATGCTCAAGCAGTACAGCCCGCTGGTGCGCCGCCTCGCACACCAGATGATCGCCAAGCTGCCTGCCAATGTGGAACTCGACGACCTGATCCAGGTCGGCATGATCGGCCTGACCGACGCGCTCAGCCGCTTCGATGCAGCGCAGGGCGTGCAGTTCGAGACCTTCGCGACGCAACGCATCCGCGGCGCCATGCTCGACGAGCTGCGCGGCAACGACTACCTCTCGCGTGGCGTGCGCAAGCAGCAGCGCAGCATCGAGACCGCCGTGCACAAGCTCGAGCAGAAGCTCGGCCGTGCCCCGGCCGAAAGCGAGATCGCCCGCGAGATGGGCGTCACGCTGGTCGAATACCAGGAGCTGCTGGGCAAGGTGCGCGGCACCCAGCTCGTGTACCTCGAAGACATGTCGGGCGACGAAGGCGAGAACGATTACCTCGACCGCCACGTGGCCGACGAGGGCTTCAACCCGCTCGCGCAACTGCAAGACCAGCGCATGCGCGAAGCCCTCGTCGAAGGCATCAAGAACCTGCCCGAACGCGAGCAGTACGTGATGAGCATGTACTACGAGCACGACATGAATCTGAAAGAGATCGCTGCGGTGCTCAAGGTCACCGAGTCGCGTGTTTGCCAGTTGCACAGCCAGTCCATTGCCCGCTTGCGCGTCAAGCTGCGCGAGTGGTAATTCCGAAAGAAAAACCATGTTCCAAGTTTTCAGGTCGATGCGAGACACCCAGCCTGTGGTTGCGGCTGAGCCGGCTGCGGCGCAGCCCGACCTGCGCGCCGCCGTGCACTCGATCAGCAAGCAGGCTTCGACCATGGGGCGCGAAGTGGCCGAAGTGCGTGGCCAGCTCGACGACACCGCCAAGGGCGCAGCGCGCCAGGCGCAGGCCGTGGCCGCGCTGGCCGAGCAGTTGAAGAGCATCACCCGCGCGCAAGACGACATCAGCGGTGTCACCTCCGGCAGCATCAGCGCGGTCGAGCGTGCGCGCCGGGCCGTCGAAGGCATCGGCAGCGAAGTCTCGGGCATCGTCGACACGCTGCACCAGGTGGCCGACGCCGCCGGCCAGATCACGCAGATCGCATTGCAGACCCGCCTCGTGGCCTTCAACGCCTCGGTCGAGGCCAAGCGTGCCGGCGATGCCGGGCGCGGCTTCGGCGTCGTGGCCGATGCGGTCAAGGACCTGGCAGGCAAGGTCGAGAGTTCGTCCAAAGCCATCATGAGCACGGTGAGCGAACTCGACAAACGCATCGAAGGGCTGTCGCGCGAAATTCAATCTCGCCCGAACGAAGCCGACCAGGGCGCGTTCCAGCGCGCGCTGGCCGAGCTTGAAGGCGGCGTCTCCAGCATCGCTTCCGCGGCCCAGCAGAGCCGCAGCATCTGCGAAGGCCTCAATGGCCAGATGTCGTCGATCGAATCGGAGATGCGCCAGAACACCCGCGCGCTCGACTCGGCGCTGGTGCGAAGCGAATCTTTCCTGAAGGTGTCGGAGCACTTGATCGAGCTCGTCGCCGAGTGCGGCATCGAGACCGAAGACACGCCTTTCATCCAGATGGCGAAAGACGCCGCCGGGCAAATCATCAAGCTGCTGGAAGACGCACTGCGCACCAGCACGATCTCGGCCGCCGACCTGTTCGACGAGAACTACCGCCCGATGGCCGGCAGCAACCCGGCGCAGCACACCACGCGTTTCGTCGAGCTGGCCGACAGGCTCTTCCCGCAGGTGCAGGAGCGCGTGCTCGGCAGCAGCCCGAAGATCGTCTTCTGCATCTCGGTCGACCGCAACGGCTACGTGGCCACGCACAACAAGGCCTACTGCAACCCGCAGCGCGGCGAGGTGGCGTGGGACACCGCCAACAGCCGCTACCGCCGCATCTTCAACGACCGCACCGGCCTCGCGTCGGCGCGCAACCAGCGCCCCTTCCTGCTGCAGACCTATCGCCGCGACATGGGCGGCGGCAGGTTCGTGCTGCTGAAGGAAGCCGCTGCACCGATCACGGTGAATGGCAAGCACTGGGGTGGTTTGCGTTTGGCGTTCAACTTCTGATGCCGTGGGCCCATTTGCCATGTCATCCCGGCGCGCGTGGGGATCCACTGCCGGCATGAGGCATGTCGATGGGTGGGCGTTGTTGAACGCCAGCGTTGACGCAAAGAACGCGAAGGAAAACCGCAAAGAACGCAAAGGAAGGAAGAAAGAATTCTTCAGATCTTCTTGGCGTCCTTGGTATTTCCTCTTTGCGTTCTTTGCGTCAACGCTGGCGTTTCCCGCCGCCGCACCAGCTCACACCCGCGCAGAAACGAGGCCGAGCTGATGTGGCCCTTGCCTGCGCTTTTCGTCTGGGCTCTGTGCTGGGGCGTGTTCCTCGTCCTGAAGGCGGCCGAAGCACCTGACTGGGCTTCGCTGCTGCTGGCCACTGCACTTGGCGGCGTGCTCAGCCTGCTGAGCGCACGCCGCTGGCGGCGCGTGTTCATCGTGCTTGGCTTCCCGCTGTCCGTGCTCGCATCGGGCTTCGCGGCCGGCGTGCCGGCCTGGGGCTGGCTGCTGCCGCTGGCGGCGCTGTTCGCGATGTACCCCTTGCATGCCTGGCGCGATGCGCCGATGTTCCCCACACCCGCCGGCGCACTGAAAGGCCTGGCCCGCGTGGCCACGCTCGACGGCGCCTCGCCGCGCGTGGTCGACGCCGGTTGCGGCATGGGCGATGCCTTGCGCGAGCTGCACACGCAGTACCCGCAGGCGCGGCTCGAAGGGCTCGAATGGAGCTGGCCGCTGCGCATCGCCTGCGCCTGGCGTTGCCGCTGGCTTCGCGTGCCGGCGCGTGTGAAGCGTGCCGACATCTGGGCCGCCGACTGGGCGCCCTACGCGATGGTCTACCTGTTCCAGCGCCCCGAGAGCATGCCGCGCGCGGTGAAGAAGGCCGCACACGAACTGCGCTGCGGTGCATGGCTGGCCAGCCTGGAGTTCGAGGCCAAGGGCCTGCGGCCGACCGCGGTGCACACCTGCGCCGATGGGCGGCCGCTGTGGCTCTACCAGGCGCCGTTCAAGTCCCGGTAGCTTGGGGAGGTGGCTCCGGGTTCACGGGGCGGCTGATGCGCGCCACGCTGAGCTTGAGCCCCAGCATTCCAAAGATGCGGTTCATGGTCTGGACGCTGCCGTCGCTGCGCTCCTGCTCGATGTCTTGCATGGTCCGGTAGGCCACGCCCGAGAGCTTTGCCATCTCTGCGGTGGTCAGGCGCATCGTCTTCTTGAGGTGGCGAATGGCCTCGGCCAGCGGCCACTCCGGGTGCGCCAGCACATCGTCGACCGCTTGCTTGCGCAGCTGAAGCTGTTCGGAGAGGGGGAGGCTGTTGTAGCGCTTGTCCATGGCGGTCCGTTTGCTCCTTCTCAGCCTCTCAGGTCAATGCGTCGAGTTCTCGGGCGCGCGCTTCGATGCCCAGCCGCAGGTGCTGGTGCAGCTCCGGCTCGAGCCCCATCGCCTCGCCTGCTTCGGCAATGGCCCGCAGGCGCGGCACCATCTCCTTCAGGCCGGCTACCAGCGCATCGCGTTGAACCGTGCCGGGGCCCTTGAGGCGCTCTTCCTTCCTCACCTGGCTCGCCAGCTCGCACACCCGGTCGAGCACGCGGCTCCAGTCGGGTTGCCCGTCGTCGTTGCCCTCCCAGCGGATGCGCCGCGCAATGCCGTCGGGGTGCAGGTACATCGGCGCAAAGTCGTACAGCGGGGTCAGCGCAATGTGCCCGTCGAAGCCGCGCTGAAGGGCCGTGTTGCGGGCATGGTTGTCCTTGTTGCCCAAGGCCAGGTTGGCCACGTCCCGCTTGATGTACTCCAGCACCTCGCCTTGCGGGTCGGAGCTGCGGCGGATCAGCTCGCGGCACACCAAGTCATGGCTCGGCACTGCATCGAAGCCCGGCATGCCCGTCAGGGTGGCAATGCTTTCCTGCGCGAGGCGCTGCACTCGGCCGCCTCTCGCCCGTCTGTCGAAGCGGGGGATGAAGAGCGCCCTGCTGCGCAGGATGAGCGGTGCGTGCACGCGCAGGCCCAGGTGGGATGCCAGCGCCATGTACACCCCTTCATGCCGAAGGATGGCCGCCAGCTGCGGGTCGGTGCCGCGGCCGAACTTCACGATGTAGTGCTCGACGGCTTCTGCATCGGGCAGCGTGTGGTCCAGGTACAGGAGCCCGTCGCGTGCCCGCGTCAGCAGCACCTTGGGCCACTCGCCCTGGACGCCGGATGAACCCGCCACGAACAGGCCGTGCGAGGCCAGGTACTCGGAGAACTCGTCCGAGCGCTGGGCAACCTCTTCGTCAGTGAAGCCGTGGCGCGCACCGGAGTTGTCGGCCAGCCACGCGGCGGCCTCCTTGACCCGCAGGTTGCCGATGGGGTTGCCCGCACCGGCCAGGAGCAAAGGCCAATCGGCGCCCAGGCCCGCCGTGGGCGCTTGGCCGATCCGGCGCAGCAGCTCCTGCCGGCCGAAGCCTTGCGGAAGCATGTCGATGAGAAAGACCGGCCAGTGCGGCTGCTCCAAGGGTTCCAGGCCTACAGGCCATTGGCAGCACAGGGCATGGGCGCCACGCTTATTCGCATGCTCGAAGACCCACTCGACGCCATAGCCGCTGTAGGTCCGGCTGCGCCAGCCTTCGTCTTGCGCGCCGTGCAGGCTGATGGTGCCGACGTCGTGCCAGACGCCGTCGGCATGGAGCTGTATGGTGCAGGTGGGCTTCATTTGCACGAAATTCTATATAAATAATGACTGCAATGGCAGGTTATTTGCATGGATTTCCGTGCAATTGTGAAATTGGGCTTCCCGGGCGCAGGCCGAGGCCTGCAGAGGAGATCAAAAGACGAAGGGCATGAAGCGCTTGCTCGTCTTCATGTAGTCGTCGTAGACCTTGCCGAAATGCTGGCGGCACTCGGCCTCGTCGCGCAAAGCGGTGAGCAGCAGTGCGGCGCTGGCCACTGCCGTGAGGGCGGTGCTGGGCATCGAGATGTCTTTCAGGTAGGCACCCCAGGCGAGGTAGAGCAGGGCGGCATACATCGGGTGGCGGATGTAGCGGAAGGCGCCCGCGGTCACCAGCGTCGACGTCTTCTCGAAGGCGAACAGCTCGGCATCGCTGCGCTCGGCGCCGGGCCGGCCGATCGCCTTCAGCAAATGCACTGCGTGTATGGCCAGCGCGGCCGAACTCGCGAGCAGCACCCACGAAACAATCTGCCGCGGCGAGAACGGGTCGAGCGTCCACGACGGGAAGTTGAGCAGCACCAGCGCGAGCATGCATTCCCACGCGATGAAGCGGTAGAAGCCGTGCGAGCGCGGGTTCAGCAGGGCATGCCACGACACGTAGAGAAAGAAGGCGCTGCCGAGGGCGAAGAGGGGCAGCGAGATGGCGGCGTTCATGTCGCGGCGTTTTCCAGGGGCTGGGTGGGTGTGGTGACGGCAAAAGGCCTGCCAGTATCGCGGCCGTGCACGAAGGTCGCCTTGACGCGCTCCGACTTGCTGAAATAGCTGGCCCAGATGGCGAAGAACACGGCGCTGCGCAGCAGCTCGCCCCAGTCTTTGCTGGTGACTGCGGTGGCTGTGCCCGGGATGGTGTGGACCAGCGCGATGTCGATGCCCTGGATCAGCACGTTGCTGCCGACCAGCACCGTGTAGAACAGAGGCACGACACGCCGCTTCTGGAAGAACATCACCAGCAGCAACAGCGTGAACACCAGGTAGCCGAGGACGTTCGCCAGCTCGAACAGCAACACCGGCGCCCACATCGCGTGGTAGGCCGTGCCGCCCACCGTCGTCAGCTGCGTCCAGTTGTCATTGGCATACGAGGGCAGCACGCGAGAGATATCCCACAGCAGGCGGAACGGCGCGACCAGCAGGCCGAGCGCCGGCAGCAGCAGCCAGCCGCCGATGCCTTGCAGCTGCGTGCCGAACACCTCGCGCGGCCGAGCCGGCGGGTCGTACCGGTACAGCTTGGCTGCCAGCCAGCCGAAGCCCGCGAGCAGCAGCACGCCGACCATCGCCACCGGCCAGTTGAAGCGCTCCATGCCGCTCGCCACGCGTTTCGGCGCCACGCTGTCGCGCTTGTACAAGGCGTAGTCGACGGCATCGCGCGCGCGGTCGAGGTTGGCGGCGTAGCGGGCCGTCTCGGCTGGCACCACGTGGTCGGCCCGGCTGCGGAAGCTGTCGACCAGCAGCAGCACCTTGTCTTTCTCTGACTTGCGCCGCTCGAACTCGAAGCTCGCGTCTTCGATGCGGGTTTTTTCGGCCGGCGTGTCCCAGGCCTCGGGCAGCCGCACTTCGGTGGTGTGCGTCAGGTTCACCGGGTGGTTGAGCGCCAGCGGGCTGGTGCGGATGGGGTCGCGCGGGCCGCGCAGGTACTCGTCGACCTCGGGCACGTGGATGTTCGCTTCGAGGCGCTTGCGCTCTTCGGTGCGTTTCCAGAACTCGTCGATCAGGTAGTGCTCGGTCATCGTCAGGCGGTTGTCGGTCTCGTCGTCCTGCACGCTGATCGGCGAGGCCATCGTCAGCTTGGGGTAGTAGTGCGCGTAGAAGTTGAGGTAGCGCTTCTGCAGGTCTTCGCGGTTCTCGCCGCTGAGCGTGGCACGCAGGGCTTCGGCGCTGGCACCCTGGACGACGGTGGTCACGGTGTAGCGCACGGGCTTGTCGAAGCCGTCTTGCGCTTCGTACACGCTGTGGATGGCGCGGGTGGACAGGGCGCTGCTGTCGTTGGCCATCGGCACCAGGCCGGTCGTGGCCTCGTCGACCACCAGCGTGGCGTCGTAGTCGGGCTGGTAGAGGTGGACGATGTCGCCCTTCTGCGGCGCGCGGGTCGGGTCGATCCAGTAGGGGCGGCCGGCGATGCTCGCGCGCACCAGCACGTGGTTGAAGGCGAACGGCGTGGGCTGCAGATCGCGGATGCCGCGCCGCAGCGATGTGTTGACCAGTGCGGCGCGGGCCTCGATGCCCAGCGCCTGCAGCATCGTCATGGTCAGCAGCGATTTGTCTTTGCAGTCGCCGAAGCGGCGCTCGAGCACCTGCTGCGGCTGGCTGGGTGCGTGCGAGCCCGGGCCGATCTCGACGCCGAGGTAGCGGATCTCGCGCTGCACAAACTTCAAGGTGGCGAGCAGGCGCTCCTGCGGAGATGCGTGGGCCGCGGCGATGCGGTCGACCTCGGCCTGCAGCGCCGGGCTCAGCCGCGCGGGCAGGCGGTAGTAGGGCACGGCCCAGCGGGCCACGGCCTGCCAGTCCTTGAACTCGCTCCATTGCACCGCGGGGTAGGGGTCGAACCAGTCGGGCGTGTTGGACTCGACCAGGCGTGCGGCGATGTCTCGGCCCTGCCAGACGTATTCGCGCTGCGTGCCGAGATCGTTGACCACCGCGGCCGCGGCGCCGTTGCGTGCGGCGAACTCGATCGCGCGCTCTCGGGGCCACAGCAGGCGCGAGTACATCTGGTGCACCGGCGCGCTCCACTGCATGTCGAAGCGGCCGAACTGGCGGTTGCCGAACACCGGGTTGCTGCCGCGCAGCGAATACGAATACTCGACGACGTCGCCGACGCGGATGTCGTCGAGAAACACGTTGGCGGTCTTGCTGCCGTCGAAGATCAGGTATTCGAGTTCTTTCTCGCGCTGGAGGATCTTCACCGACGCGTTCGCCAGCTTGGAGATGACGCGTGTGCCGCGGCGCACCTGGATCATGTGCAGCGCAAGCGCCTGGTACGACGGGTCGAAGCGGATCTCCACATGCGCCACCGACTCGACGCCGCGCTCGCTCAGCGCCTTGGCGGCAATGTGGCGGTAGTGCACCTTGTCTTGCGCGTCGACGCGGGTTTGCGTGTCGATCAGCAGGTAGTGCACGCCCAGGCTGACCTGCCCGGCGGGCACTTGGGCCGACTCGGCCGGCGCGATGCGCTGAACCCAGTCGGGAACGGGCAAGAGCGTGTATTCCTTCGTTGCCGCGGCGGCGCAGGCCGTCGTGAACACACCGCAAGTCAACACCAGCACCGCCAGCCAGGCACGCAGCGGGGCCGGCAGATTCAATCGGATTTTCAAGAAGGCTCCCTCGCGTCGCGCACCAGCACCGGCAAGCAGCGGTGCGTGGCCGTGCGCTCGTGTGCCGCCGATTCTTTCACGGGATGGGCGAGCGTTTGCCGCAGGTGAACGCAGCTGCGCGCCGCGGGCGTGAAATCCGCCGCGGCGCGTTCTTGCGAGATGACTGACGAGAGGAGGGGAGAGGAGAGAAGCCCGACGGGCTCAGGCCTGGACGGTGCCGCCGCGCAGGGCATTGCCTGCACCGCCGGCGGAATACACCGATGCAGCGCGGTCGCGCGGCATCAGCACGTCCATCGCGCGGTCGAGCGCGGCCGTGGCACGCGCCAGCGATTCGCGCTGCGAGGCGACGAGGCCGCCCGCCAGCTTGAGGCGCTCGCGCAAGGGCGGGGGCACCGCGCCGCTGCGTGCAGCACGGGCGAAATGGTCGACGGCACGCGCGAGGGCGCGGTGCAGTTCGGTGGCGTGGTGGTCGATGGCGACGCTGTCGTTGGCGCGAAGCGATTCGCCCAGCGAAGCGAGCTGGCTTTCGACCGCGGCGAGCGTGGCTTCGAGTTCGGGGCTGACCAGTGCAGGAGCTGGCTTGTTCATGTCGGGTTCACCAAAGGTGAGCAGGGACGGACTTCGGGTCGCAGCGTGAGGCCCGCGCGATTCAGTGTTGCGCCTTGCCCAGCACTTCGTGTGCATTGGCAATCAGGCGGTCGGCGATCTTGTCGGCGTCGATCTCGAACTTGCCGTCGCTGATGGCTTGCGCAATGCGGGCCACCTTCTCGGCGTCGAAATCGGAGCTGGCGTCGGTGGACATCAGCGTGGCTGCGGTGTTCGACAGCTCGACCTTCGCGCTCGGGTCGGTGGTCTGGGCGGCGACTTCCTGGGCCTTGGCGGCTTCGCCAGGCTGGGTGCGTGTCGTCGCAACTGGCGCCGTGCCAGCGGTCTTGTCTGCGGGATTGCCGATCTTCATCATGTACTCCTTGGATTCGGGGACGACCCGAACCTTTCAACATGGACGGTGTATCGGCCCGTCCTGTAGCGGACTTTAGGGATTTCTCGCAGATTGTTGACTGTGGACAAGATTTTCACAATGCGAGTTCCAGTTGCCGCTCCGCCACCGGCATGCCGGATATCACGCGACCGCTCTCGGTGCGCACCCGTGCGGGCATGCCTTCCAGCCCGGCCGTGAGGGCTTCGCCCGCACCGGCCACGGCAAAACCGTTGCCGGCCACCCGAATCTGCACCGGGTCGCCGGCGGCGAACCACTGGCGCGCCTTCAGGCTCCCCGGGCGCAGGCTCTGGCCTGGCGCCACCGGTTTGGCCAGCGTGCGGCCGAGCAGCACGGCGGCGTCGGTGATGGGCGGATTCATCGTGTCTTCGGCAAGATTGACTTCGGCTTGACGGAAATCTTCGGCCGACAGCACATGGCCTGCCGGCAGCACTGCGCTTGAGACCAGCGCCTTGCCAAAAATGTTCACCGTGATCGGCAGATAAACGCTCCAGGGTGTGACGCCTTTCACACACCGCAGGCCCACACGCGTCTTGCCGACGAGGCGGGCGCCGCCGGGCAGGTAGGTGAGGATCTTGTCGCATGGGGCGAGGCGCAGGCGGCTGTCGATCTGGCCGAAGCTCACTTCAGTGCGGGGCAAACCCGGTGCCGCCACTTGCGCCATCACGAAACGGCGTGCTTCTTCGAGCAGCACCTCGGCCAGCGCGTTCTCGGCGTGCGCCGAGCCGACGCAGCCGAGCAGCATCGCCAGCCCGGCCATGAAGGCGAGGGCGGCTGAACGCCAAGGGTGAAGAGTCTTTTCCACGCTGCCACTTTAAAAGGCATCGGCCCCGGGGCAGGCATGGAAATGACCGAGAAAGGGCCCGCTATTCCCGCTTATGTTTTGAAGGCCGCTGCCCACAATCCTTTCACATCGCCCCATGGGTTTTCCAGGGATCAAGCACATGCTGAACAGCCTCACCAGTTCGCTCGACTTTCAAGGCCAGGCCCTCAGCCTGCGCTCCGAACGTCAGCGTCTGATCGCCAGCAACATCGCGAATGCCGACACCCCGGGCTTTGTCGCTCGCGACATGGATTTCACCGCCGCGCTGAAGCAGGCCACCGGCCAGATGCAAGGTGCACCGGCCATGGATGCCACCCAGCCGGGCCACATCGGTGGCGCGAACAGTGCCGCCGCTGCGCAAGCCAATCTTGTCTACGCAACGCCGAGCCAGACCAACCTCGACCGCAACACCGTCGACATGGACCGCGAGCGCGCCAACTTTGCCGACAACGCCGTGCACTACGAAGCCACGCTGCGCTTCATCAACAGCAATGTGCGCACGATGCTGGATGCGATCAGGGGTCAATGATGAGCATGTTCCAGATATTCAATGTCTCGGGCAGCGCGATCAGCGCGCAATCGCAGCGGCTCAACGTCGTCGCGTCCAACCTGGCCAATGCCGACACCGTGGCCGGCCCGGACGGCACGGCCTACAAGGCGCGGCAAGTCACCTTCCAGACCCAGCTGATGGGCCAGACCGGCCAGATCGGCGACGCCGCCGCAGCGGGCGTGAAGGTCAGCAACATCACCGAAGACCAGACCGCCGGCCGCCGTGTGCACGACCCCAAGCACCCCGGGGCCGATGCCGATGGCTACGTGACCTACAGCAACGTGAACGCGGTGGAGGAGATGGTCAACATGATCTCGGCCTCGCGCTCGTACCAGAACAACATCGAAGTCATGAACACGGCCAAGACGCTGCTGCTCAAGACTTTGCAGATGGGCCAGTGAGGCCCGTTGAAAGGAAACCGCCATGGCCGTGAACACCGTCGACAGCTCCAACCCGTACACCTCGCTGAACGGCTCGCAGACCACTGCGACCACCAGCACCACCGAAGCGTCCGACCGCTTCCTGAAGCTGCTGGTGGCGCAGATGCAGAACCAGGACCCGCTGAATCCGATGGACAACGCGCAGGTCACCAGCCAGATGGCGCAGATCAACACCGTCACTGGCATCGAGAAGCTCAACACCACGGTGCAGGGCCTGTCGGGCCAGTTCGTGCAGATGCAGGCGTTGCAGGGCGCGAGCCTGGTCGGCCGCGACGTCATCGTGCCGGGCAACAAGATCGACATGCAGGACGGCGTGGGCCAAGGCGGTTTCGAGCTGACCAGCGCGGCCGACAACGTGAAGGTCGAGGTGCTCAGCGCCGCCGGCCAGGTGGTCGACACCATGAACCTCGGTGCGCAAACCGCTGGCACGCACAGCTTCGACTGGGCGGCCGGCACCAACGCCAGCGCCACCAACCTGACCTTCCGCGTCACTGCCACCAGCGGTGCCACCAAGCTCGACAGCACCGCGCTGATGCGCGACAAGGTCGACGCCGTGAACACCTCGGGCGACACGTTGACGCTCGAACTCGAGAAATCCGGCAACGTGGCCTACGACAAGGTCAAGGCTTTCAACTGATTTTTGCCCACGCGGCTTTACCGTCAAACAAGGACACCCCATGAGCTTCCAACAAGGTCTTTCCGGTCTGAACGCGGCGAGCAAGAACCTCGAGATCATCGGCAACAACGTGGCCAATGCGAACACCTACGGCGCCAAGTCATCGCGCGCCGAGTTCGGCGACATGTATGCCTCGGCCCTGGGCGCCGCCGGCGGCAGCAACATCGGCATCGGCGTGAACCTGCAGGCGGTGACGCAGCAGTTCAGCCAGGGCAACCTGACCACCACGGCCAACGGCATGGACGTTGCCATCAACGGCCAGGGCTTCTTCGAGCTGCAGCAGAACGGGCAGACGCTGTACTCGCGCAACGGCCAGTTCCAGGTCAACAAAGAAGGCTTCATCGTCAACAACCAGGGCGCCCAGCTGCTGGGCTACCCGGCCGACGGCCAGGGCGTGATCCAGCCCGGCGTGGCCGCCCCGCTGCAGCTGCCCACCGCAGGCATCGACCCCTCGGCAACCACCGAGATCACGATGGAGCTGAACCTCGACTCGCGCGTCGCCGCCACGCTGCCCACGACCACGCCGCAGGTCAACTTCAGCGACGCGACGACCTACAACAACGCCACCTCGCTCACCGTCTTCGACGCCAAGGGCCAGGACGTGGCGTTGACCTACTACTTCCAGAAGACGACCACCGACACGTGGAACGTCTACGTCACCGCCAACGGCACCTCGGTGGCGGTGGACGGCGCCGGCGACCCAGCCCCGGTGACGACGATCAACTTCCCGAGCAACGGCGGCACGCCGACCTCGCCGACCGCCCCGATCGCGCTCGACATCCCGGCCTCGACCAATGCCGCGGGTGCCCAGACGCTGGCCATCACCGGCATCCAGCTCGACTTGACGGGTGCCACGCAGTACGGCGCCACCTTCGGCGTCACCAATCTGAAGCAGGACGGCTATGCGCCCGGCCAGATGTCGGGCCTGTCGATCGAAGACAGCGGCATCGTGATGGCCACCTACTCGAACGGCCAGTCCAAGCCGGCCGGCCAGATCGAGCTCTCGACCTTCCGCAACGTGCAGGGCCTGAAGCCGCTGGGCGGCAACCTGTGGGCGCGCACCTTCGAATCGGGCGACCCGATCGTCGGCACGCCGAGCCAGGGCAACCTGGGCGTGCTGCAGTCGGGTGCGCTCGAAGAATCGAACGTCGACCTGACCGCCGAGCTGGTGAACATGATCACCGCGCAGCGCATCTACCAGGCCAACGCACAGACCATCAAGACGCAAGACCAGGTGTTGCAGACCTTGGTGAATCTGCGCTGATAGGTGCTGGGTTTGATCATGTCTGACGCCGTGCTGATGTTGCCCCGTCATTCCCGCGAAGGCGGGAATCCATGGGCCGTGCCGGTGAGGCTTGGGCGGGTGCGTCGCGCGGCATTCTGGATTCCCGCCTTCGCGGGAATGACGGCAACACGGAGCTCTTCATGGATCGCATGATTTACCTGTCGATGTCAGGGGCGAAAGCCATGATGCAGCGGCAGGACACGCTGGCGAACAATCTGGCGAACGTGTCGACTCCCGGCTTCCGCGCCGAGTTGCAAGCCTTCCGCGCCGTGCCGGTGCAAGGCAGCGGCGCCAGCACCCGTGTCTACTCGCTCGAAACCACGCCGGGCTACAGCGCCGCGCCGGGTGTCGTGTCCGAAACCGGGCGCAACCTCGACGTGGCCGTCAAGGGCAACTCCTGGCTCTCGGTGCAGGCACTCGACGGCACCGAGGCCTACACCCGCGGCGGCGCACTCGACATCAACAGCGAAGGCGCGCTCGTCACCTTGAGCGGCCTGCCCGTGATGGGCGACGGCGGCCCGATCCAGGTGCCTCCGCAGACCGAGGTGAGCATCGGTGGCGACGGCACCATCACCGGCAAGGCCATCACCGGCAAGATCAGCGTCATCGGCAAGCTGAAGCTCGTCACGCCCACGGCTGACGCACCGCTGGAGCGCGGCGAAGACGGGCTGTTCCGCGGTGCCGATGGTGCCGAGCTGCCCGCCGACACGACCGCGCGCGTGCAAGACGGCGCGCTCGAAGGCTCGAACGTGAGCCCGGTGGAGACCATGGTCTCGATGATCACCGCGGCGCGCCAGTTCGAAGCGCAGATGAAGATGCTTCAAACGGCAGAAGGCGACGAGAAGGCCGCTGCCCAATTGCTCTCGATGAGCTGACCCGATACGAGATAGATAAACGAGATAGATAAGGAGCATTCACCATGATGCGTTCCCTGTGGACATCCAAGACCGGCATGGAGGCCCAGCAAACCCAGCTGGACCACATCTCCCACAACCTCGCCAACAGCGCGACCAATGGCTACAAGAAGTCGCACGCGGTGTTCGAGGATTTGATGTACCAGAACCTGCGCCAGGCAGGTGCCAACAGCAGCGAGCAGACCACGCTGCCCACCGGCCTGCAGGTCGGCCTGGGCACGCGCGCGGTGGCCACGGCACGTGTCTTCAGCCAGGGCAACCTGCAGCAGACCAGCAGCACCTTCGATCTGGCGATCCGCGGCAACGGCTTCTTCGAAGTGCAGATGCCCGATGGCAGCGCCGGCTACACGCGCGACGGCTCGTTCCAGGTCAACGCGCAAGGCCAGCTCGTCACCAACAACGGCTACCTGCTGCAGCCGGCCATCACGGTGCCGACGAACGCGCAGACCGTGACCATCGGGCTCGACGGCACGGTGACCGCCACGCTGCCCAACCAGACCACGCCGCAGACGCTCGGGCAGATCCAGCTCACCAACTTCATCAACCCGCCGGGCCTCGAGCCCAAGGGCCAGAACCTGTTCGCCGAAACGGCTGCCTCGGGCACGCCGCAGACCGGCGCGCCGGGCCAGAACAGCCTGGGCCAGCTGCAGCAGGGTTTCGTCGAAACCTCGAACGTGAACGTGGTCGAAGAGCTGATCGGCATGATCCAGACGCAGCGCGCCTACGAACTCAACTCCAAGGCGATCCAGACATCCGACCAGATGCTGCAGCGCCTGGCGCAACTGTGATGAAGCTCCTGCTCACCGCGGCGGCCTGCCTGGTGCTGGCAGGTTGCGAAACGCTCTACGGCGTGCCCAAGGTCGACGTGGCCGGCTCGCCGAAGACGCGCCCGCTTGCGGTGGAAGCGCCGGTCGTCAACAACGGATCGATCTTCCAGGCCAATCAGTACCGCCCGCTGTTCGAAGACCACCGCGCGCGGCTGATCGGCGACACGCTCACCGTGCAGATCGTGGAAAAAGTCGCGGCCAGCCAGAAGAGCACCAGCTCCATCGACAAGAGTGGCTCGGTCTCGGCCGGCGTGACGGCGCTGCCCGGCATCCGCGCCGGCGCGTTCGCACGGGCCGGTGCCGAGGGCAGCTCGACCAACACCTTCGCAGGCAAGGGCAGCACCGAGAACACCAACGACTTCTCCGGCACCATCACCTCGGTCGTGACGGAAGTCCTGCCGAACGGGCATTTGCTCATCACCGGCGAGAAGCAGATCGGCGTGAACCAGAACGTCGACGTGCTGCGTTTCTCGGGCCAGGTGGACCCGCGCGCCATCCAGCCCGGCAACACCGTGGCCTCGGCGCAGATCGCCAACGTGCGCATCGACCACCGCGGCAAAGGTGCCCAGGCCGATGCCAACGGAATAGGCTGGCTCGGACGCTTCTTTTTGAACGTTCTCCCGTTCTAAAGAATTCCAGAATGGTGGCAGGAGCACTGCCACCACCATGGAAACCACCCAAGACAAACTGTTGGAAGCGCTGATCAAGTCATTGATCGGCATCACGGTGGTCATCGCCAGTGCGGCTTTGTGGTGGCCGGCGGCGGCCAACGCCACGCGCATCAAGGAAGTCGCCGCCATCCAGGGCGTGCGCAGCAACCAATTGGTCGGCTACGGCCTCGTCGTCGGGCTCGACGGCACCGGCGACCAGACCACCTCCGCTCCCTTCACCGCGCAGAGCCTCTCGGCCATGCTGCAGCAGATGGGCGTGACCGTGCCGCCCGGCACCAACATGCAGATCAAAAACGTGGCGGCCGTGATGGTCACCGCGCAACTGCCCCCCTTCGCCCAGCCGGGCCAGACCATCGACATCAACGTGTCGTCGATGGCGAATGCCAAGTCGCTGCGCGGCGGCACGCTGATCGCCACGCCGCTCAAGGGCGCCGACGGGCAGGTCTATGCGCTTGCGCAAGGCAACCTGATCGTGGGCGGTGCCGGTGCCTCGGCCGGCGGCTCCAAGGTGCAGATCAACCACCTGAGCGCAGGCCGCGTGCCTGAAGGCGCAACGGTCGAACGCGCAGTGCCCACGCCGCTGAACCAGGGCGACCACCTGCAGCTCGACCTGAATGCCAGCGACTACAACACCGCCCGCGAAGTGGCCCGTGCCATCAACGCCAAGATGGGCGAGGGCATCGCCCAGCCGGTGAATGGCCGTGTGGTGCGCGTGAAGATGCCCGACTCGCCCGAAGCGCGCGTCAGCTTCCTCGCCGACATCGAGAACCTGCCGCTGACGCTGGCCACGCCCTCGGCCAAGGTGGTGATCAACGCACGCACCGGCTCGGTGGTGATGAACCAGACCGTCTCGCTCAGCGCCTGCGCCGTCGCGCACGGCAATCTGTCGGTGACCATCAATTCCACCCCTGTCATCAGCCAGCCCACGCCGTTCTCGACCGGTGGGCAGACCGTGGTGAAAGAGAAGGCCGAGATCACGATCAAGCAGGAGCCCGGCGCGCTGATCCAGCTGCCCGCGGGCACGCAGCTCGCTGATGTGGTGAAGGCGCTGAGTGCTTTGGGTGCCACGCCGCAAGACCTGCTCGCCATTCTTCAGGCGATGAAAACGGCAGGCGCCCTGAACGCAGAAATCGAGGTGATATGAAGCCCCCACGCTCACTTCGTTCACTGCCCCCCGAGGGGGTGCCAACTCAACGGCCGGGCGAAGCCCGTTCCGTGAGTTGTTGCTTGATGAATCGCACTGGCTTCGCCTTGTGCTCTGAGAATTGCGAGGGTTGACATGGCCGTCTCATCAGGCTCCCCCATCGGCGGCACGGACCAGCGCGCCATGCAGGCGCTGCGCAACAGCGCCTCCACCGACCCGAAGGCGGCCGTGCGCGAAGCGGCCAAGCAGTTCGAAGGCATGTTCATGCAGCAGCTGCTCAAGAGCATGCGCGAGGCCAGTGCGTCCAGCGGCATGCTCGACAACGCCGGCACGAAGATGGGCAACGAGATGCTCGACACGCAGCTCGTGTCGAAGATGACCGGCCAGGCCGGCGGGCTGTCCGACATCATTGCCCGCCAGCTCGACAAGCAGCTCAGCCAGCCGCTGGCCAACATCGCGGCCGATGCCGCGGCAGCCAAGGCCGGCGCGACGGACACGGCCAGGCAAGCCCCGGCTTTGCTGAACAACCTGCAAGGCAAGGACCGGCAGATCGGCTTCCTGAAGATGCACGACGGCGCGGCCAAGGCGGCCGAGGCCGCGACCGGCATCCCCGCGAGCTTCATGGTGGCGCAGGCTGCGCACGAATCGGGCTGGGGCCGCCACGAGATCAAGAACTCCGACGGCTCCACCTCGTTCAACGTCTTCGGCATCAAGGCCGGCGGCAGTTGGAAGGGGCCGACCACCGAGGTCACCACCACCGAGGTGGTCGATGGCCAGGCGCACAAGGTCAAGGCCAAGTTCCGCGCCTACGGCAGCTACGAAGAGGCTTTCACCGACTACGCCAAGATGATGAAAGACAACCCGCGCTATTCGAAGGTGGTGGCCAACGCCGCTACGCCGCAGGGCTTTGCGCAAGGCCTGCAGAAGGCCGGCTATGCCACCGACCCCGCGTATGCCGACAAGCTCACGCGCATGATCAACACGACCTTGCGTCTACAGAGAGCGAGCGCCTGACATGGGAGCCTCCACACTGATGGGCATCGGCACGCGGGCGATGTTCGCCAACTATGCGGCGCTGCAGACCACCGGCAACAACATCGCCAACGCGAACACGCAGGGCTACTCGCGCCAGCAGGTCGAGCTGTCGACCGCCAAGGGCCAGTACACCGGCGCGGGCTTCTTCGGCCAGGGCGTGAACGTGACCACCGTCACCCGCTCGTACGACCGCTTCCTGACCGCACAGGCCGCCAGCACCAACTCGATCGCGTCAGCCGACACCGCACGCAACGAACAGCTCACGCAGCTCGAAAACGTGTTCCCGCTCGGCGAAAAAGGCCTGGGCTATGCCGCAGGGCAGTTGCTCAACGCCTTCGTCGACGTGGCCAACAACCCGCAGGATTCGGCGTCGCGCCAGGTGGTGCTCACACGGGCACAGGAGATGTCGACGCGCTTTGCCAATGCAGGCGCGCAGCTCAACACCTTGCAGATCGGCGTCACGCAAGACGTGCGCTCGGCAGTCGCCACGCTGAACTCGCAGGCCCAGCAACTGGCTGACCTGAACAAGCAGATCTCGGCGCTGAACGGCACCGGCCAGCCGCCGAACGACCTGCTCGACCAGCGCGACCAGCTCATCAGCGACATCAGCAGCCAGATCAACGTCACCACGATCCAGGCCGACGACGGCAGCATCGGCCTGTTCATCGGCGGCGGCCAGTCGCTGGTGCTGGGCTCGACCGCCAACACGCTGAAGGCCTCGCCCGACGACTACGACCCGGCCAAGGTGAAGATCGCGCTGACCGAAGGCGGCGTCGACCGGCCGGTGCTGTCGCAAAGCATCACCGGCGGCTCGATCGCCGGCCTGCTGCGCTTCCAGAACGAAGACCTGTCGGCCGCGCGCAACCTGCTCGGCCAGATGGCCGTGGCGATCAGCGGCGCCGTCAACCAGCAGCAGTCGCTGGGCCTGGATGGCGGCCAGCCGGCGAGCGCCGGTGCGCCGATCTTCTCGGTGGGCGCGCCGCGCACGCTGCCGGCCAAGGCCAACACCGGCGACGCGAGCTTCGGCCTCACCGTCACCGACTCGACCCACGTGCAGGCCAGCGACTACGAGCTGCGCTTCGACGGCACCAGCTACTCGATGACCCGCCTGTCCGACAACACGCAAGTTGCTAGTGGGCTGTCGGCCGCCGACCTCGCCATCGGCGTGCAGGTCGACGGCCTCACGCTGCAGCTGAACGCCGGCACCTCGGCGTCGGGCGACCGCTACCTGCTGCAAGGCGTGGCCACGGCGTCGGCCGAGATGAAGACCGTGCTCGCCAACCCCAAGGGCCTGGCGGCCGCGTCGATGGTGACTTCGAGCTTCGCCGTCACCAACACCGGCACGGCCACGGCCGCTTCGCTCGGCGTGGTGGACAGCACCGCCTACGACCCGGCGCTGACCGCGCGCTTCACCTTCAACACCGACACCGGCGACTACAGCTACGACATGCTCGATGCGAGCAATGCCGTCGTCTCCAGCGGCACGGGCACCTGGACGGCCGGCCAACCAATCGCGGTGAACGGCTTCGAACTCCAGCTGAGCGGCGTGCCGCGCAGCGGCGACATCGTCAGCGTGGCCCCGACGGCCTCGCCGGCTTCCAACAACGGCAATGCGCTGAACTTCGTGGCGCTGGCGAACTCGGCCTTCGTCGGTGTGGAGACGCTGGCGAACGGCACCGTCATTCCGGGAAAGACCATCACCGATGCCTACGCCACCACGGTGTCGGACATCGGCGTGCGCGTGCAGAGCGCCAAGTCGGCCGCCGGCATTTCCAGCTCGGCAGCGGCCACGGCCGAAACGACGCGCGCCAACAAGGCGGGCGTCAACCTCGATGAAGAAGCCGCGCGCCTGATCCAGTTCCAGCAGAGCTACCAGGCTGCCGCCAAGATGCTGCAGGTGGCGCAGTCGGTGTTCGACACCTTGCTGCAGACCGCGGGCAGCTGACCTCTCACACTGAGAGCCTGTGAACAAATCCGACACCCCCGCTCGAGCGCGCCAAAGGGCGCCGCTCGTCGTTGCAAATGCTCGCTGTAGCCCGAGCTACAGCTGCGCTTTGCGCCTAGATCGACACCCTTTGGCGCACCCGCTCGGGCGCGCCGGATTCATTCACAGGCTCTGAGAAACCACCATGCGCATCAGCACCTCCCATTCGTATGACGCGACGGTCGATTCGCTGGTCCGCCGACAGACCGACATGGCCACGGCGCAAGAGCAGCTCACCACCGGCAAGCGCGTCAACCGCGCCAGCGACGACCCGGCCGCCGCTGCGCGGGCCGAGCGCGCGCTGGCCGCAGGAGCGAACAGCGATGCGGCGCAGCGCGCCGTGGATGCGAGCAAGAACGCGATGACGCTGTCCGAAAGCGCCCTCGGCGATGCCGAAGAGCTGATGCAGCAGATCCGCGAGACCGTCGTCGCAACAGGCAACGGCAGCTACAGCGACGCCGAGCGCGCCACGCTGGCCGACAAGATCGCCGGCCTGCGCAACCAACTGCTGAGCGTGGCCAACCGCCAGGACGGTTCGGGCACCTACCTGTTCGGCGGGCAGACACCCGACCATGCGCCGTTTCTCGACGCGGCCGGTGGCGTGGTCTACCAGAGCACGCCCGGGCAGATCGATGCGGCGTCTTCAGACGGCTTGCCGCTGACCGTCGACGGCCAGTTGGCCTGGACCAGCGGGCGCACCGGCAACGGCGTGTTCGTCACCAGCGCCACGGTGAGCACCGGCACGGCCTGGGTCGATTCCGGCCACCTGACCAACCCCAGTGCCCTGACCGGCTCGAACTACAGCTTGCAGTTCAGCGTGGCCGGCGGCGTGACCACCTATTCGGTGCTGCAGGACGGCGTGCCCACCGCGATGGCGGGCCTGCCCTACACCTCGGGCCATGCGATCGAGTTCGACGGCATGTCGATGACCGTCAGCGGCCAGCCGGCCGACGGCGACCAGTTCGACACCACGCCTTCGACCTCCGACCTCAACATCTTCAATGCGCTGGACAAGGTGGTTGCCGATCTGAAGACGCCATTGCGCACCTCGTCGCAGATCTCTCAGACCAATTCGAGCAGCCTCACTGCGATGGACGGCGCGATGGCGCAGCTCCAATCGGTGCGCAGCCAGGTGGGCGAGACGCTCAATCGCATCGACAGCGCCACCGGCCGGCTGGCCGACCTGAAGCTGTCCAGCGAGACAAACCGCAACG
>Ga0307515_10003006_pt1 | contig 35810 bp, 38 predicted proteins | sample 17_EM_MG_FD_194513 | JGI IMG/M metagenome (GOLD analysis project Ga0307515, IMG submission 194513) | Populus trichocarpa ectomycorrhiza microbial communities from riparian zone in the Pacific Northwest, United States - 17_EM | ecosystem: Host-associated > Plants > Roots > Unclassified | place... | reverse complement strand
AACATCGCCTGCACTCTCATGGCCTGTCGTACCTGCCGATCTTGAAGAAGAAAGCGAGAGGTGTCGGCTGAGAGGGGGGGGTCAGAGAGGTTCAGTAGATACACAACAAGTTATCATATATGTAGAGTACACACCTTAGGAGTAGCGGATGCTCGTTTGGTTTTGGAAGGTGGTAAAAGATATCATACTTATAGTCATAATATAATTATAAGTGGGTCCGATGTATCTCGTCCCTTATAACCAGTGCGCCGACACTCCAGCTGCCCTGCAGGCAGCCCCTTAAAACGCGCATAGGCCAGGAACCTTTAAAGAATGTTATAGTTGCCCGGCTCAGGGTATGGTCGGTTTAGGGCGAGTGTCCGTCTGTGGATCTTAGACTTCCAAATTCATATGCATCTACATATCATTTCATAGCGCTCTCATTGGACGAAACAACAAATCGTGACTTATGGCTTCGGGGTCCACAAGGAAACCCCAAAACCCCAAAACCCGCATCAGGCATACCCCGGGTTGTCAGGAAATCAAAGAAGTAGCGGTTTCCCAATCCAGAGCCGATGAAACATAGAGTAGTGGCAACGAAGGATACATGTTACTAGTAAAGGTTCCAGCCAAGACCAAAATTGCTCTACTAGATTTCCCTCCTAGGGCGACCAAACCCTATAGCCGCTTCCGCGCAAATTAAAACTCTAAAGACCCAGGAATCCCAAAGCATGGAGTACTTACTACTATATGAAAAATTGGGGGGTTTTTAGGACGTTTATAAGCACATTATTTTGCGGAAACTGTTTTGGAACCATTTTCAACCCATTATGAAAATTCGGGAATGGTAGCTGAACTGTGGCAAGACCATTACACCCCTATAAACCGTCTTAAAAAACCACCCTTTTTACATGTAGTATATACATCAGGATATCCTAAGTGGCCTCGTCGGGTATTAGCCTACTCACGGTGAGGCTAGCCGACTCACGATGCCGCTAATCTCGTTGCGTTTGGGTTAAATTCCTCACCAGGCTAGTCTCGGCTGCTTACTGGCCGCTACGCCAGTAGCGGTTCGAGACTAGAGTATCACTAGCACAATTGAAATGAAGTTTGAGTGAGATACAGTGACATTAGAAGTTGGATGAATAGTCATACTAAGCAGTGGATAGCCCGAGTTTGCTGCGCTCATGGTGGTTTATTACACCTAATTCCTTCACGCAGGTATGAATTTCCATACCTAACGTATACATGTGCCTAAACAGTCAATATGCATGAACCCGGAATCGGTAAGCCTAATCTTAGCTTTTTTGGTAATGTACTCAGTTTTCATTTCGGTTCTGTCATTCATATATATGCTCGTGTGTATGTATGTCATCTTCATTCAAGTTACATCATCAATCCCATTTCTTCCCGCCTTTCTCATACAAGACCACAAGAATCACGCAAGATATATCCTAGGTATATCCCAAAACTGCAGTATCGATTATGCAATCAACGCACTATTCCACCCTCAATTAACCACGCACATCACACATCTCTTAAAATTTCACTTCCACTGCAAGCCTCAAATCCTCTTCTGCTGGAAATCTATCTAAAGCTTTCCACACCTCCCCGTGTCTTCGTTTTCCAACTTCCTCCACACTTACCTCCCCCACCACTCCATCAGGACCAAAGGTCATCGCACCATTCTTGCCCCAGGGTTCTCCCCCGTTGACGTAGCAAATCAGAGCACGCTTCATCGCTTCGCTCAGAGCCTGGTCCTGGTCGGTAGGAAGATCATACCCATTGAACCAATACAGCAAATCGCATCCGTGATGGTTTCGGTGTGTGGCAAGGCTCCAAGAGTTGTTTTGGTCAAAGAGATACTAGTACACTGGCTTTCCTGTGACATTATATACAGAGACAAGAGTGTAGTTTGGGTGGAAGAAGAGCAGGTCTTGCAGGAGGCTACGTTCCTGTCAGCGAGTGGGGGTGGTGCAGGAGTTGATGTCATACCTGAGTACTCTACGCAGCCCAAGGTCGCTTGCTGTGGAGAATCGGGTTTGAGCGCCGGATATGTAGCGAGTAAGGTTTTACCTAGCTCTCCGTGGGCTTCTAAGATCTTTATGATTGTGGTAGCAGGGGTGGCGAGGTGATTCTTGATCCAAAGAAAACTCTATTAACGACTGCGTCAGAATCTGTTATAGTCACTTCCTGGCAGAGATCGACCTTACCTTAAACCCACAGTCTCTAATCATGATACTTTCAATCTACGCCGGAACCACCGGCTTGTCGAGGTCAAACCCTTTCTAGAACTACTCCCCGTCGTCGACTGCATTTATCATAGTCATTCTAATTTTTTCCTGCGCTTCTTCAATCTCCTCCGTTGTCGCGGCAATCAACTTTTCTAGCTAGTCCTCGCCGTCAAACCACAGCGCCACCACCGCCTTGCGAGTGTACTTGATCCTTGCCTCTTCTGAAAGCAAACGCATAAGCCACAACGTTGCAGAAGACAAGATTGCGCATGTGAAGTACGGAATCGAATTCTTTGCCTAGAGGTGGCAATCAACGCTAAAGGAACCCGCCGACTCCCCGCCAGCTGTGATGCGCTCCGGGTCGCCGCCAAATTCTGTGATGTTCCGCTTGATCCATTCGAAGGCATTGCGTTAGTCAAAAAGCGCATTGTTGCCCCCGCCTTTGCCGTTTAGAAGCATGCCGTAGCCGAATAAGGCCACGCGGTACGGGATGTGGATGGCGATGATAGGTTGGCCTTGTGCGATGGAGGTTTCGATAAGGTGCGTGTAGTCTAGTTAATCTCGATCAGCACGATGATCATGACAGCACTAAACTTCGAAATATGTAAGAACTAACCAAATAGCGCGATCCCTGCCGGTGCTCTAGAGTTTCCTCCTCCGACAATGTTGAAAAACACGGGCAGTAGTTCATCTCCCTGCCGCTCTTTTGGAAGCGTAATGCTCAAGTTCAAGCATTCGTCCACATTCTGAGTGGGGGATTCCATTGGAAGCTGAGGCGGGAGTGAAAATACCGGTTGCAGCATATCAATACCCTCCGGGACTTTACGGCCGGGAGCGGTCGGTCTGGATTTTGCTATGTTAATTTCGAGACGCCTATGTCGGTAGAGAAATGAGCCCATGGACGGTTGCATCCACCACTGCGCTTTCATAGCTAGTAACCAGCTCTGAGCGAGCAAACCACTGCGGGACTGATGCGAATTTGATGTTGCGGAATTGACAGACGGAGTCGGAGGTCGCTATGCCTTTGAAGGTAGTGTTTAGAGAAGTGCTGTGGATTTCAAGAGTCGACATTTTGAGATGTTGTGGTAGAAGCTAATGTGGAATATGCGGCGGTATTTAACTGTGCGGCCGAGTGTTGTCAATATAGCGATTAACCTCACCTACCAGGTATCGCCGGTGGGTCGGAATCACGAACACCCGGTGCAGAGAGCCTGTGGGGTGCATTAGGTACTCTAGTATAATGGGGTTCTATACATGCAGAAGCTTATTCGCGTCAGGGGCAGTATCCAGATCGGGGACCTTGGGTATATCACTTTTCAGTGTCAACGAGTGATAATTGTGGGGGCGAAGTTCTATAGATTTCTCCAATTTGATTCTTTCGCTCCACTCGTCCGGATACATACAACAGCCTGACGCGTGTACATTGTTGAATTGGCCAGACAGATTGTTCGAAAATTTTGCTTGCATGATGAGAAAGCCTTCCAATGAACAGGAACTGATGCCTACTGCTGCCTGAAGTACTATAACGCCTGATGCTATGAACACCAAGGTTCGAAACCTTCAGAGCTCAATCTTTTGACGGCATGCCACGCCCAGAACAGTTATTATTACCCCATTATCCACTCTCACCTTGTCTGAGAACTACAGCCCTGACCTGGGTAAATATTTTAAATTAAGGTAGTGCTATTGACAACCGCACGTTAAATTAAGCTTCGCGGTCAGAAAGGGACCATTTGATTTAGTGCCAATGACATTCAAGCTTCATGCATCTTAAGTTTATACTAGTTCATTACTAAAAACATGCCGAAGGACTAGAAAGCCGAGGCTCATCGGTGAGCACGTGCAATTCCCTGGTTTGTTTGTTTGTAATCATATTGCATTCGGCCGCATAGCGGCCATGGCATAAACTACACTTTATATGAATACCACAACTTCCCCTCCGCAGCCGCTTCTGTGCAAATGAAAACTCAAAGACCCCAGAAATCTGACAAAATCCGACGCCCCGAAATTAACTCCCACACAGCAAAGTTGCAACCGCCACGCTCCCCGGAAAGTTGTCCTCTCCCCCATATCCTTTCCTTCAAATTAAGTGGCCCCCCTTCCTAGAGTATAACCTGCACATCCCATCATCTGACGACCACCGCTTAAAAAATCCTCGCTCATGCTTAGTCCAGGGTCTCTTTGATGTTATCGCAGTGGAATACCCCAACCGCCCCAACTCAAGAAACAGTAGAGTGAGGCAGGACAACTGGAGGTCCGGAAATGAAACTCCCTAGGTCATACACGGCACGCTGACCATCGTCGGGCTTGGCTGGCATGGGGGGGCGGAGGGTGATATTATCGTAAGGCCGGCTTCTTGTATTTTATCCTAGTGGTGCCCGAGAAGCAGGTCTTGGTCCATTGTAGTCGGTTCGAAGAGCTTGTCGGAGCATGTATCTCAGCACTCACGGTTTGCAGGGTTTTTTAGGCAGCCGCTTGCCGGAACTTCACTGATACTGCGCTGATAGGCCATGGCTTTGACGCTTCCAGACCTCACATACTGGAACGTCCACAAACATGTCGTAGGCTTTGATAACTGGCGTAAAACGTCACGTGGCGAGTTGCTGGGTAGACTACCAGTCAATGTTGATGCTGAGTGGTAAAGAGAGCTTTAAAACAACGAGATACACTTGCAAAAGCAAGCGGACACAGACAAAAGGTATGGAGTGAAGCCAAAGTAAAACCCCGCTCCCCCCCAAAGAGGGGAAAGCTTGGCAAAACCAGGCGTTGAGTGTGGTTGTCGAAGGTGTGTGTGCAATTCCCTGGTGCGCTGGGCCAATATTAATGCAGTACCAAATTGAGTATCTCGGCAGTCTAGCTAGGTCTAAGTACCTGCATCGCTTTATTACATTTCTCCTCTTCTTTCCGGGTGGCTAATTCCTTGAGTCAAAGTGCGACAGTCAAACTTTGACTAAAATCGGTGTAAAGTACATATCCACCACAATATATCTTACTACCCCCCGACAGCTCCAACCAACAGTTCATGAGCTAGAGAAGCCGAAGGTGCCCAAATTTCGAGACTGAAACCCAATTTGGGCAATCCACCCATAACATTTATAAGTACACTGAATTATTCCTTTACCCTCTATACGCTCGGCTTCCGTAGATCTGTTGCACTTATACCGATCAGTTCTATTAACTAATCGGAAGAACCAAACTGCTCAGCCTGACGTTGATCTGACCATCAACCTACAAGGCTGAAAATTACAACAAATCTAAGGAAACCGGGCGTGTAGCGATAGTCTCAGAGTGTGTAGTTCCGAGACTACTTCCTCCATTCGAGCCCGGTAGCATTTAGAGAAAAACTTAGATGCTAGGGATTTGTACACAAGGTGACCGCGAAACAAGCCAGGCTTTACGTTCCCAGAGTTTTGTCGCTCGCAAGCTCGTTTCTCATGCCTGAAATCAGCACTAACTATAGACTCCACTAACCAAAGTTAAGCTTAAGCTAGCTCCTTCACGTCTTACAGACTTTTTAGAATACCGTATCTTGTTTCCTTAGACGCTAGATTCGTTGCTGCTATGCAATTCCGCAGCTTCGGGAGGAATAAAACCCCGCCATCGAGGATGCATATCACCTGCAGCGCTACAAAGGGACTGGATATAATACGGTACTCCGAAGAGCCTCACCTCGGAGCTACCTTTATTCACCGACGCAGCTAATTACGGAAACTACTGGCATCAACAACGCTACCTCCGCGCATGCGAATTCATGCCGATCATGCCGATCATATACCTCCGCCTGCTTGGTGGTCAATGACGGTAAAATAGAAAATGCAAGAAATGTAACGGCACGTCTCACACAGAACACCGAGGCTTCTTGAAGTTAAGGTCGTCCAGACAAAAGACTGAAGTGCACATGCTCTCACTCCCATAGTTTTCGTCGTTCAACAAGCTCGGTCCTAAACTTACTGAGCATGCGGGTAACCACCGCACAACTACATACTTGCCTTGCTTCTCAAAAGGGTCCACATTCCAGTATAGTTAGCTAGAGTACGTACCATATAGGGGGCTCGATGAAACTAAAAAACCTTATAATACTAAAATCTGTCCCTGGGGTTTATTTCGCCATAGTTTCGATTACACGACAAGTGGCGTGGCATTTACTCTGCACTGTTGGCGTGAGAGCTATCGCTTAATTATCGTAGCATTTGTAGTTTAGAATTTGTGCTATTCACTCTATAGATCTATGGCCGGTACAGTACAGTAAAACTATGATATCGTGTGATTTCCACCACGAAAGGGTTATTGTAGTGTAACCTATCCCACAAGTACGTGTATTTTAAGGGGACGAAGGGTAGCGGGGGGGAGTTCCGCCATCTAGCCGGCTCCCCCGGAGGCAGAGGTGTTATGGGCTCTGTCATACTCTAATTAGAGTGAATACAGTATGAATAAAACAAACAAAACGTGTATTTTAAACCATAGCAGTGTTTAGAGTATCACCCTTTGAGTATGGCATTTAAACAATTCTAGCCGGTGTCACTGCGAGTGTCAGTACTACTCTATACGGTAGCAGTGACCAAATACATAAATACGTAGAGTACATAGGGGGTTCTTAAGTATGTACTTAAGACTTAGGAAGGTACTTAACACCATTGAGGCATCATTACCAGTGCCTAGTTTTATAAGGTCTAGCACTTTTACATGCCCCTATAAGGTAGGCTCCGCAAAGCATCAACCCCCTTAGCAACATGAATAAGCGGCGGCGCGGTAAGGGGGATCACAGGGTTAGGGCGCGCGCCTACACTATGGTGCAGTTTTGTATGTTCCCGTCAGTATGGACGGCGAACTTGGCGACCTTCAGGATCCCGGAAGACTTCGAGGCGCCTGTGACGTGCATGTGGCACCTTTCGTTTCTGGTACGCTAGGTAACTTAAGGATCGCAGGATGGGTTCTTGAATAACGAACAACGCTTTAAGGGTGTTTCCCAGGAACCCGTGGCCCGCTGGTTCGGGTGGGAAGGGTGTAAAAATAGCTGCGGAGGCGAGAAGGAAGATTTTATCGAGGTAAAAAGATTGCCAGGGGGGATGACACGCTTGTGGGAGGATGTGCTGGTTTATTTGCACAATTGCTCTACAGCAGCTTTAGCTTACCCGGACCATAGAGATGATGGGAATCGCACCCCAACCTCCATAATCTCCTGCCAGCTGGTTCAAGGAGGCGTGAAGCCGTGGTTTTAGGATTCTGAGGTGGTGCTGGGCTACAATGTAAACTAAAGAATGAGCAGTGGGAGCCGTGTCTCGCCGGATATACGCGTGTCATTCTGGGCCTCAATGCGTGCTCCGCCTAACCCGCAACTAGGCAGCTCTCATTCCCAGGGTTGTCGTCGGTTGGTCGGGCTTGGGAAGGAGGTAGATGCTGGTCTACGAACGCCAACTGGACCCCATACTTGAGGCCACCCGCTGTACTGTACCGGCAGATGGGGTTGGAATGTCATTGGTCATCGGCTATTTTTACTCCCAGTTGAAAAGTGTCAGTTTAGGCTGGTTCACAAACAAAATTGATCGGTCATCTTGTCATCTCGACTGCATGGTGGGACATGCTGTGCGGTCAGGTTGCTGAAAATCTCTCAAGGTAGTATTGACGGTCTTCTGGGCCACTGTGAATTCCTGGCAGACGGGTGCTTTTGACGATTTACAGTACTTACCTTTCCCATGAAGCAGACGCAAAGTTCCTCGCCAAATACCACTCGTCCATACAATCTATCATTTCAGCTCTGCTCAATCATCAGAATTGCCATTTGATTGTGATTAATACATAGGACCTACCATTCTTAGAGGGTCGTTCCAACCTCTTCTGTTAGTATAGTAACTACCCGGTGAGTGATATGTAATGATCCGCGCCGCGCCGCCGAGCTATTCTTTCACTTGCCGCCACTACACTCCGTGTCACCCTCTACTATTATGTTCCAGCACGACACCATCTTTCCGTTCCTGCATCATCTTCCGCCGACTTGAATCGCTTGGCAGAGTTTCCTTCCTAAGATTGCGGGTTGCATGAAGGGTGTTTGCTACCACCGAGATGTTTGGGGTTGGGATCGGGACATGAGAGGGTGCTCCGATGGGTGTACATGTACCACTTTGCTGCGAAACTCTATACCGAAAATAATGGGTTCGTGCCGGGCATAATGTTCGTACCGTACCTTGTGTGACTACTTTGATTAACGGACGATCGGTGCAAAGCCTTGTGTTTGACGAGCGTGAGAAACAGCTGCGATAAACGGGCGAGGATAGCCTGTGACGCACGACGTCCAAACCATTGTGTTCGATACAGCTCACAATTCCTCAGGCACGAAATTCGAATCATCATCAGGTAGCACGAAACGATACACCCGGAGTAAGAAGGGACCGAGACGGGATGATCAGATGCTAGAAAAACCAGCTGACTCGGATGTGATGCTGAAACGTATACCGTCAACCTGTAGCATATATTTCTGGCGCTCCGAGCCAATCCGTTTATACCAGAAACCTCTTGGCCGTTTCCCCCTAGCACCAAGAATGTGCCACTGTAGCTCAAATCAATTCAAGTCGCGAAAGGCGAACGTCAGTAGCAGAGCCCATTGGCGAATTACACCTCACTGGAAATTTCTTTTGTGTCCCCGTTTCAGATGCGCTTGGCAGGAACACCGTTTTGAAAAGACATCATGAAACAGCGATCGCCCCGACGGACCGGGTGGGTTCTATTTTCCGCCACCCGGGATGAAAGTATCGATAAGCTCGCCCTTGATAGGCGCCTTCGTTCTCAACTCGGATTGGCTATCCGCATTGGGAATGCATCCGAGCAACGAGTCTGCCTAATCGGGCCTCGGCGGAAGGCAACCGACGATCCCATTCGTGCATTGCGATCGCAAGTGGCTGTTTCATGCAGTGCATACCCGTGCGTGGTGCGCACCATTCATGCCATTAGCACTGTGAAACGCATAGGGCACGCATGGCTGCGGGAAGAGGGAGCAGCTACAGCTGGCTGCACGCGGGACAATGCCATATTTTCTGCACTCAATAGGGCGGGGCGGCGATGTCTGGGCCTGCTTGTGTGCAGAAACTGTCGCCCGTTCTCCTTTTGCTAAAGACTGCAGCTTCAGATGGACGCAGGTATATTCGGTAGCTACATCGACTGACCGGTATACCTAGAGCAGCACCGTCGCCCGACCGCGCGCCAGGTTAACTGCTTCTTCTTGTGCTACCTATTTTTAGTGTTGGCCAATGGATGGTGCAGACCCTGCCGCTGTCACTAGCTCCCGGCTTGGCTTCATGCTTCAACGTCTGACGACAGAGCATCAACCTCCGCAAGATGAGGCGAGATGGTCCCGACCATCAGATGGAAATTATGCATCGAGCTCTATCCATACAACCCCTGCGCTAGCCAGCAAGGCCAGACAGTGGAACTCACAACATGGCGCCTCAATTAGAACTAAGCCACGCCACTGCGTTTGCGGGCCATTGACTCAACTACCCGCAGGAACAAAGGGAAAAGCTGGTATTAAGCTTAAATATAAAGGCCATTTCCCGCACCCCCCCTCACTGTTTTCTATCCATCAACCATTTCACAATTCCTTTGTTGTTTCCTATATTTCGGTTTTTCATTTCTTCCTTCGTTTCTTCAGAAGACTCTCGTTATCTTCTCGCACTCCCACTGGTTGGAGTTTTTACTTTCTTTACGAACGGCCAGATCGATCGTCCATTCACTACTTTCCTCCAGAATCTTCTCCTCATACTAAACATCTGAGTTCTCCATCTTCCATATCTGCATCATGCGGCATTCGATTTTTGCCGTTGCAGCTCTAGCCAGGGCTGTTTACGGTTTGCCCGGTGGCCACAGGAACGGCCGTCACCGTGGTGGTGGTGGCGGGGGATACCAAAACAATCCAGCTGGTAAGACACTCTGAGATTATGAGATAAATTGCTAACTCGCAGCTGTAGAGCAAGGCGGATATGTACCAATTGAACCGGTCACAACCAGCTTCCAATACCTCTGCCCTACCGGTGTCAAGAACGTAGAAACTGTCATTACTGCACTGCCATCAGATAGTACTTCCATCGGCGATGTCGTCCCCGGTTGGTCCGAATATGTTACTGTTTGCTCGGCTTGCGACAATCCTCAGCAGCAGGTTACGCTTACTCTTCCGCCTGGTGTTTATCCCACTGGTCCTGAGAGCGGCCCCGTGACTACTGGTGGTCCTGACGCACCGGTGCCGACTGGTGGTGTTCCTGCCGATACTGGTGTTCCTACCGATACTGGAGCTCCCATCGATACCGGTGCCCCCACTGAGACTGGTGCTCCTGTCGACACTAGTGCTCCCGCCGACACTGGTGCTCCCGTTGATACTAGTGCTCCTGCCGATACTACTTCTCCCGCCGATACTGGTGCTCCTGTTGATACCACTGCTCCCGCCGACACCAGTGCCCCTGCCGATACTGGTGTACCTTCAGACACTGGAGCTCCCGCAGACACTGCAGCTCCCAGCGAGACCTATGTTCCGACTGACACTGGTGCCCCCAGCGCGCCAATTGACACTGGAGCTCCCGCCGATACTAGCGCTCCTGTTGACACTGGAGCTCCCGTCAAGACTGGAGTACCCACTGATACCAGTGCTCCCGCTGAATCTGGTGCCCCTACTGATATTGGCGCTCCTGTTGATACTAGCGCTCCCGCTGGCACCGATGTTCCCTCTGATACTGGCGCTCCCGTTGACACTAGCGCTCCCGCTGACACCGGCGTTCCCTCTGAGACTGGCGCCCCTGTTGAGACTGGATCTCCCGCAGACTCTTCTACCATTAAACCAACTGCCTCCGTACCGAATGGCGGCAACGTCTACACAACCGCCATTACCACCAAGTTTGTCTACGAGTGCCCCACCGGTCTTTCAACCATCCAGACCGTCGTTACCGAGCTTCCCGCAGAGAGCACTACTTTGAAAAACGGCCTCATCCCCGGATGGACAACCACGGTTGGCATTTGCTCGGCTTGCCAAGGGCAACCAGAAGTTACTTACACTCTTCCCCCTGGAATTGCGCCTACTGGAGGATTGGACGGACCCGCTACTACCGGAGATACATTTCCCGCACCAGCTCCTTCTGGCACCGATTCCCAGGGACCCATCCCAACCGCCCCCGGCTCTGGCGAATCTGGACCTGCTCCCACCGGTACACCCGAATCAACCACTGGCTCCGCCGACTCGCCTGCCTCTACTGGTTCCAACGGCCCCTCAAGCGAATACGCACCAGTTGTTTCCGCGCCTGTTCCTACGTCCGGTGAAAAAGTGGCTACGACTGTCGTCTCCTGCACTTTCACAGATATTGGCGATAACGGATTGACTACCAAGACCCTGGATGTTACGAAGGAAATCCCTGCTACCGCGACTGATCAGACTCTTACCGTCAGCATGACCGAGACCGTCACTGTATGCACCGTCTGCGGAGCTGAACCAACCACTGTTACACTCACGGTTCCGGCGGGTGAGAAGACCCCTATTGGAGATGTACCCTCGCCGTCTGGTTCGGGAGAGACATCAGTACCCACAGACACTGGATCTGGAAAAACTCCTGTTCCTACTGAATCTGGATCTGGTGAATCTCCCATTCCTACTGGTGAATCTCCCATTCCTACTGGTGAATCTCCTGTCCCTTCAGGTGAATCTCCTGTCCCTTCAGGTGCTCCTGCCACAACTGTTCCCGTTGTTTCTGCTCCCGTTCCAACATCTGGTGAAGCGGTGGCTACGACCATTATCTCTTGCACTTATACCGACATTGGAGACAACGGATTGACGACTAGAACTACTGAGGCTACCAAAGAAATCCCCGCTACTGCTACAGATCAGAGTCTCACCATCAGCTTGACGGAAACTGTCACACTTTGCACGGTCTGCGGTGCTGAGCCGACTTCAGTTACTCTCACGGTTCCCGCCTACGAAACTGTTTCCCAGCCGGCTGAAGGCACTCCTTCTCCATCATCCCCTGGCGAAGGAACCCCTAACCCATCGTCGCCTGCGGAGGGCACTCCAAAGCCATCAGCGCCTGCAGATGTATCTGCCACAACCGTTCCCGTCGTCTCTGCTCCCGTTCCAACATCTGGCGAGGCTGTGGCTACGACCGTCATCTCTTGCACCTATACCGATATCGGAGACAACGGATTGACGACCAGGACTACCGAGGCTACCAAGGAAATCCCCGCCACCGCTACGGACCAGAGTCTCACTATCAGCTTGACAGAAACTGTTACGCTTTGCACGGTTTGTGGAGCTGAGCCGACTTCAGTTACTCTCACAGTTCCCGCATACGAGACTGTCTCTTCCCCTGCGGAAGGAACCCCAGAGCCATCATCTCCTGGTGAAGGTACCCCGAAGCCATCGTCGCCTGCCGAAGGTACTCCTGAGCCGTCGTCTCCTGGTGAAAGCACTCCCGAGCCATCATCTCCTGGTGAAGGCACTCCCGAGCCATCATCTCCTGGTAAAGGCACACCAGAGCCATCATCTGCTGAAGGAACTCCGAAGCCATCGTCTCCTGCTGAAGGTTCCCCAGAGCCATCTTCTCCTGTCGAGGGTAGTCCAAAGCCGTCCTCTCCCGCCGAAGGCTCTCCAAAGCCTCCCACTACTTACGTCACTACTATTCCCGTTGTTGAAGCTCCCACTCCCACAAAGGGCGAAGAAGTCAAAACCACGGTCATCAAAACTACTTACCGCGATGTCTGCCCAACTGGTTTCACCACCGTGACTGTTAAGATTACAAAGACCATCCCTGCGACTGTTTCCACCTCCATCTCGGTCAGCATGGTAGAGAGCACTACTCTGTGCACTGGCTGCGGCGACAAGCCCACCAGCGTCGTAGTAACAGTTCCCGCCGCCTACCAGACCACCACCGTCAAGGGCGTCGCATCTACCCCTCCCGCCGTCCCCGGCACCCCGGAACCAGTCACTACCGAAGTCCCCGCCGTTTCCGTTCCCGCCGTTACTTCCGGCGAACGCGCAGTCACCACCGTAATCACAAAGAAATACGTGACAATCTGCCCGACAGGCCTTTCCACTGCCACCACTGAGATCACCGCGCGCGTTCCCGAAACCTTCTCCGCACCCGTCGAGGTGATTATGACGACCACAAAGACACTCTGCAGCAACTGCGGCAAAGGCGGCGCACCCACTACTGTCGTCCTCACAGTCCCCGTATATGAGACCACTGTCCTTCCACCGTCCACCGTCGTCCACACTATCACACAGACGCGCACCAACTCCGCTGGTAAAGACGCCACCGAAACCCTCGTCTCCATCTCCGGCTATATCCCGGTCACGGAAGCATCTCAGCCTCCCTACGTCGTCGTCACAGAAACCGTATTCCCCACCGCTCTTCCCCCCACCAAGGAAGTCCAGACGAAGTACATCACAACGGAATACGAGACCATCGGCTCCTCTGGCATCGAGACAGCGACCGTTACCATCACCGCTGCGGTCCCCGCCAACGGCACCGCCGTCCCCGAGATCGGATATGACACTTCTACTACCATCTGCACTGTTTGCGGTAACGGTACAAAGACGATTACGATGACGATCCCGAGAGTCACGAGTACCTTGACGTTCCTGCCCACTAGCTTTGCGACTGCGAGTGCGAGCGCGGGGATCCCGCAGAATTCCACCCAGAATGGCGGGGATTTGACTTATAATATCCCGGCTCGACGGGAAGCACAGACAGAGGCGCCGACAGAGGGAGTTGTGTATAGTGTTGGTGGTGCTGGAAAGGTTGGGGCTGGGTATGGAGTTGTTTTGGGGGCGGTTGTTGCTGTGTTGGCGGTTTTGTAAAGGTGTAGTAGGATAAGAAGAAAAGGAAACATACGGAGGAAAGGTATAGCATATAACTATGGTGTTTAGTGTTTGGTTTTTGCATTTTGTATTTTTTGGTTTGGGGCCGATATGAGAGCTCTTGCATGGTTCGGTTTTGGGTCAATGTTAATGATATTTGCTAAGTGTAAAATCAATTGGAAGTTCATATTATCTGGGACGTAAGTCATAATGGCTAAGAGTAACTTAAAACAGTGCGGGCAAGAGGTGAAAGCCTATCTGAACTGGAATGAAAATATGCTGGGGGTAATAGAGATATGGTTGAGAGCATGAATGCATTCTCGTAAGCATCACTATATTATCATTAATAGATCGAAAAGATTAAAACCTTAATTATTATCGCTGCAGCCGTACGCAAATATCTTCCACCCCACCATGACATCACTCGACAATCCCTCAAGCCCAGGTTCGAGATCCTCTTACCTCTTTGCTAAAACAAAAAGGCGGTCAAGCGAAATCACTACCGCCACCCCTTTACGCGTCTTAAAATTTCTCTACCTTGCTACTGAAACCCACATCAAGCATCAGTAAACGAACCTCCACATCCATTCCTACCACATTCGCGATAAATCGTCGCTGTGGTTGCTGAAATCGTTTCCAGGGCCATTATCAGTGAGTGCGAGAAGGTCTGGACGAATGATTGAGATGAATTGACCGTTCAGGCGCGCGCATCACTGGGTTAGGGAAGAAGATTTAGACACGGGGAGCAGTTTTACAGGGCTAGATGTGACTCCTTCCTGAAGTCAGTTTCTATAAAGAGAGTTGCTGCGGTTCGCGTCGGTATCACTCCCTTGCTTAATCCATTGGAAGTAATAATTCGTCCGAAGCGAAGTTCTCGCTTCTTCAATTCCATCAATTCCTCCCCCCGGCCACCACCCCAGGTTATTTTTGATCTTTATCTTCCGCATCTCCCGGGCCTTCTCTTGCCTTAATACGCGCCCGGTCTCCACACACGCTAGGGTTGAATATAACGGGGTTATATAGATACCCGCCGTGTGACAGACTACCAACATTGTAGCGAGGCCTTGTACTATAAACATAACCCGTCCACGTGGCCGATAAGCGAGGAAGGTGGCGCAAGACCTGGTGGTATGGGTGATCCTTAGCGGAGTAAAGATACTCCACGCCGAATACTAAAATACACCAGCCCTTGATGCGTTGATTTATCGGCTGGTGGGGCGCTAGGTGGGTATGTCGATAGCAGTCTCCTGGTAGCTGCTAATGGTTATGATGCCATTCTCTTCTCTGTGTTCTTGTCGTCCTTCGCTTCCGTGTTCGCTAACGTATATGTCACATGTGATCAGCTGAATTTCCCGGCAAAGATATTCTAGAGTAGATTCTTGGTACTTTTTGCCTAACTGGTCCCCAGATGGGCAAGTGCAAGGCTGGCTTTTAGCATCATTGTCGAGTAGGACAGGATAAGTATGGGGGTGAAAAGAGAGAAAGTCCACTTTGTGCGTGTTGGAATTTTCGCCAGTATAACTACTTTTCGGGAGTCCCATAGAATAACGCATGACTCACGTAGCACGAATTCAAATATACGTACGCCTTCCAGAAAACGCTGTTTCCGGCACAGCTCAAACCCCCTGTGGACTCTTTTTGGCCATTGTCTCTGTTCTGACGTTACTATCAGGGGCGGGGCTCCCCAATCTGTTCACATGATGGTAATGTAAGATTATTTGATGTGATGAGGAGGAATCTGTACATGACTAGCTGTCATCTCTCGAAACAAGTGACTGATGCGGGTGACAGATCATGAGTAATATACAGCAGGCAGTTATTGAAGCGCTATTTTACCCAATCAGAAGCCCTCCTTGGACATTTCGGCAATCTAAAGCCTTTCGCTAGCTCCCACACATACAGTAGAATCCGTATTCGAAGCGAGGCATGTTTTTATTACTTAAGTACCCCAAGCGCGCACCCCCTGGTCAAACTAGCTCAAGCGGCTAAAACCTATTAGAAAAAAACGCGCGGCTTCCCCACATCCGCCCCACCCTACCATGGCAAACGACTTCCTCAAGACAAACCTCGACCTCTCTCAGCTGAACTCCAACCTCGATGGTTCCTACCGAGTTTTCCTCATTTGTCGACCCTCAACTCTGCAAAAGATTGGTCCAGACATCCTACAGGCCGAGGGCCGATTGATAGCAGCGGTATCTCACCATCTGTTCCCTTCCAAGGAACCCCGGCACATCGCGACGTCAATTCGACTCCGAGAAGTCATCATTGCGTTCGACCATGTGGTTCCAGATTCGCTGGTTGAACCCGATGTACTGGTCATCCGCGTCAAGTTCAAGGACGGCGTCGTAACCGGGGCTGTCATACGGGATGCCAAAATCACTAAGAAGACAAACTCGGACTTGCTCAATATACGGACATTGAACCCTGAGAGCGAATTACCGCTACGCTATCAAGCTGGTTGGCCGGGTTATGGCCCTACTATTGGGGATCAACTATGGGAGCGAATGGTTGAGGCGAGTAGGAGCGATGAGGCGTGGAGGTCATTCACGGAGGTAACTCAAGATGGTGATGTTCTTGAGGAAGTTGGAATCGAGGCTGAGGGAGTGGATATGGTGTACAAATAGAAGAGCTTCGACTAGAGCTGCGGTGGTCTTAGCTGTAGACAGCAGTATATATTCCGGAGACGTACCTATCGAAATGATGCTTGATTGTGTAGCTTATAGCATAGATTATGTGTCACTCATTCATGGCGTGGGTCAGGCTAGCTTAAATACCACAGATAAGGAGATAAGTGATATAAGAAATCGCTCAGCCCTACACTAGAGGGATGAATATCCATCCCTCCACTCATACACCCCAAGGTACCGCTTCTTACTCAATTCCATCAAAAACTTGGGTTCCATCTAGAAATCTGTAACTGCGAGAAGTAGCCTAGAAAGGAAAAAACCTCCTTCTCTATACATCGAATCAAGTCTCCACTCACTAACTATTGTCATGTACTTGGTTGCCTCACTGAGATACATATCACCTCCACACCGCCAACAGGTCCAGTAACTGCCAAGACTTTCCTGAAGGTCTTTTCTTCCGCCAAAACTCCTGCAAGAGCTTGAGCATGCTCATGATCTCGAGCAAGAAAAATACAAGTCGATCCAGATCCCGTGATTAAACTCGCAAGGGCATCCGCTCTCGAACCGGCGTCCAGGCCAATTTTCAACTCGGGAAGCAGTGAGACTGCAGCGTTCTGTAAGTCGTTTCGGAGCAAGTGTGACAAATTCTGTGGCTTTTCGTGGCCCCAGCGGATCAAATCGCTTGGGTCGCAGACTTCTGATTTGTCGGCAGCAGCGTCTGAATCCAGCATCCCATAAACATCGCGCGTCAGGAGCCCATGGTGTAGAATCCCTAAAACCCAATACCACGACTTTGTAGTACACTCAATCGGGCTCAAACATAACCCACGCTCGGTGCCCAGAGCCATCATACCATTAACTTGAAATGGCACGTCGGAACCAAGACTCCCCCCAATCTTAACAAGTGTATTGGTATCAAGGCCTGTCTTCCAAAGGATATTGCATGCGACCAATGCTGCGGCGGCATCGGCACTACCACCACCCAAGCCCCCTTCAACGGGTATATTCTTTGTGATGTGTAAACGAACTTATGCGTTGCGGCCCGTGTGATCCGCTAACGCGATGGCTGCTCTAATAGCGAGATTTTGAGAATTGGTCGGGACATCCGCCGCTCCTTCGCCCTCTACGGTCACGCTAAGATCGTTGGAATTGTACGCTGATAATTTATCGAAAAGGTCGACCGATTGAAAAACGGTGGTGAGATCGTGGTAACCATCTGGCTGGTGTGCTCCGACTCGAAGGTAGGCGTTCAACTTCGCTGAGACACGAACTTTGACTAAAGATATAACCAAATCGCGGGAAATTGGCTCGGAATTGTCTCGAAGGCTGGTAAATCCACTAACGCTCAATAGACCTTCATCTACAGTTGCGGTCATTCCAATATGTTCCTAGCTATGTGTAATCGTAAGCCAAGAATAATTCTGTCATACTCTAGTAAGAGTGCATACAGTATGAATAAACAACAACAAAGCCAAGAATAATTTCAGGGCAGATCCGCGATATATAATGCTCTACCTCCTACACGAAGAGCCAAAATTCAAAAACAAAATCAAATTATACTATGTCTTACTTTTACTGTTGAATTTCGAATTTGCGAAGTTTCCCGGTTATACGGTTGTTACCGGATTGGCGAAATTAGAGAGTGAAATAATTTGAGATGGCTTTATATGTGGCAGAGGAGCGCTATTGAGATATTTATGCACATGTTGAGATGAGGAGACTTATATTTTTTGGGACTGAATGTTGGATGATGCAAAGAGCCGGAACAGCGAGGCATTCCTCTGCAAGCCAAAAACGACACTGAAACCCTCAATAGTAGGTAGGCTTGCGAGTTGGGTGAGAAAATAGCCATATGCTGCAATGCAGCCCGAGGATACATTGTTCAGCTAGAAATCCGGGATCTGTTGTCTTACAGTCAGCCTCAAATGACAGCTGGCATGAAGTTATCTCATCGGCAATTGTCATGACTCAGTCTTGGGCGCTCTTTCACCTCCAGACACTGGCTACGATAGGTGGCGAGAGCTATACCTGCGGGTACCTATGAGTGATTTTCCCTTGGTGACGGGATATTGGTGAAAGGATTCCTTTGTAGTTCGCTGATAAACTTCCAATTGTGGGTATAAATAAGTCTACTTTCAAGACTATTGAGCTGTTTCTCATGTACCTATAATCGATTAATGCATGACAACGAACCTGAGTTTTTTTAGACCCAGAGCTACCAATTATTTTCAAGATTCCGCCCCCCTACACTCTTGCTAGCACATGCTGTCACATCTGATTCTGGTGATCCATTGCAGGAGATATTGCAATGTGCTTTAAAGGCAGCAAGGCTTCAAGCTTGTACAAACTCTCTATAACCTCGCGTGCATACATAGAGTAGTGGAAACCCAATTAACGGCATTGTGACTTATTTTGCGATTTCTCATATAGAACTACTAGATTGCTTGAGAGTCTTATGGAATCCCATGCGTATGGCAGTGTTGTCCGCTACACATCTGTGACCTAGTACGATACAGTCGAGCACTTTGGCGAAAAAACCTTGCCGGCCTCCAGGTTCCAGACAACGTGCACCATATGTTCCATGGATCTAGGCCAGCAAAACACGTTATATCGAACGTACGAATGTCTACTCATACACCACTCCACCACTACTGCAAGGCTGGGGGAATGATTTTCACCCTCTCTTAATAGGAAAACGCAGACTCACCGATGGTAGCGGCGGTGAAGAAATTGAGAAAACCCTAGTATATGTGATCTACCCAATGGATCTAGCTCTGCTGCCTCTGCGTGGTAGGAAGTGAGATTGCTTTTTGGGATTGGCACCCACAAAATCCCCACTAGATCCCTACGAGCGGGGTGGTGGAGCTGACTGTTGTCTCATGACCAATCACCAGGCGTCAGCCTAAAAGTGCATAACACCACATCAAAATAAAAAAGTTCAGATGCAAATATACCCCTATTTAAGATAAGGCCTCTTTGAAATACGATTATGCAAGAAACTAGTGGGTGTAGTTGAGAAAAAACCAGCTAATACCATGAGAACGGCATACTTGCAGCTGCATGCGCCAGGGTCATTGCTACAAGGCTTGACTTGAGCACGAACCAAGTAACCGAAGTACTAGTCCGCAAGAATTCGAACCGTCAATCGAAAGCAACCTTGACAGACTCCTGTTACATCTGCTCACTCGGGGATGGTCATCGCCACGAAACTACTATTGTAGAATTCTTGCACTATACAAGTGTTTGGAACGGAGGGTGGAAGAGGGGAGGGGGTGAAATTTTCGTTTTTGGGTAGTGGGTGGAGAGCTCCGCCATCTAGCCGGCTCGCCCGGAGGCAGAGGGGAATCGGTTTTTTTTGTCATACTCTAATTAGAGTGAATACAATATGAATAAACAACAACAGTGTTTAGAACGTCATAACGTATTCCACTCGGGTCAGGGAAAAAGAAGTGGGACACCCCAAATCGGGCATTGACTTTTGCAGAGAAGGGTACAGAGGCCTACTTTTTCCCTGCGCCAAGTAACTAGCCGCCAGGGACCCCGGTTCGATCAGGGGTTCTTCGTACCGACAGCGCTCTAAGTGCGCCTTATTGGGGGATTCTAGAAGCCACCTCTCCGAGCAAGTTACGGGGCGACGCGTCATGTGATGAGCCCGTTCCGCAATCCGTCAATTACTCTTAACTATTGAGCGCGCGATCAAGGTCTCGGTGTTTAATTATTTGGCTACCGCACAGTCCGCCCTCGTTTGAGGAAGAGAGGGTGTAAAGCCGGAGGTTGATGTGAACCATTGAGGGAGCGTGTTACATATGCAAATGCAGAGTTTGAATTGTACTCTACTTTACATAGGAATATGGCCTGCTGACATGCATGTTTTCAATTTGGGTTTTGCCTACAGCTCTGAGGAGCAGCACAACTGCAGCCTCGCTAATACGATTAAGCTATGCCGCTGGTTACACTGAGTACCAAATTCTGCGTTAACTCCAGTCGTGCTGAGTAACATGCCGTATGTGATTGAGCCTTGCCAATCAAATAATTTTCCTTTATCAGTTCATTGCATAGGATCCTGATATGCTAAAGAGTTTGCGATTTCAGAGTCGTTTGATCCGGCGAGCCAATTCGCTACTTGTCCGTAGTTGTATACCCCGCAGTAGTATCTATAAAATATCAAGAGTTAGCTGCCTTCTTCACCAAACCGGCCTATCTTCAATATTGTTAGTTCGCTCCCGACGTCGTGATTTCCAGCCCTCTACCTCCATCTTCCTAACCTATACTCTTAATCGCATACCAGAGCAGTTTGACTTCCGTATATATTTTCTTCCGTACTACTTGAGGAACTACCCACTGGCTCGCTAGTACGTTTTTTTTTTAAAAAACTCTACATTTAACGATGTAGCGCTAATGAATTCTACGCAGATATGGATAAGAGTACCGCTATTTCCGTGGCATCTTTCACTATCGCAGTCATAGCACTTGCAGCAGCACTTGCTCAGGTTACAATCCAGTTCTCGATCGAGCAACGCCGCAAAGGAAAGACGGACACGCTTGCCCTTGGTGACTGGGCCATCAATTGGCCCCAGGTCAAACTCAGTCTTTGCCTCATATTGGAACCTTTCCATATCCAATCTCCTTGGGGATATCCTAGACTACTGTCCGTTCCATTCATTACTGTCAAGGCCGTGGAGGATTACTTGCTTGCTGAAGCTAGCGCCACGATGAGGTCGCCACTGGAAAGGAGAATGAAGTCAAGGTTAGTGGAATCAGCATCGAAAACCATCGCTACTGGAGGTGGCCCATTCACTGGTCGCATGTATGCTGTACAAGCAACAACTCAGAAGCGTTCAGAGGCGTGTTAGTCAGATGCTATAGATATGTGCAGAATGACGAGGAGATTTTAGCCACTGCTCACTGGCGTGGGTGCCCAAGCTTGTGATGGCGCTGTTCGTCCAGCGAATGCCGTCACCAACTTGCACTCGTTGTGGGGCTATGCGCGAACCATGGGCTTACGAGGTTGCATACGAGAGGGAACCAAAATAACGTTTACAAATGGAGGTGCATTCATCTACTTGGACCAATACGCCGGTCACGACAGGCCCACACGACTAGCGCATTTTAGCGGATCGCCGAATGGTCGGTATAAAATCGTCGAAGAGATGTCCCAGCAAACAGGGCAATCAGTATATGCAGATACAGTATGGTCGTGCGGTCATATTCCTCTCATGTCGCGTCTTGAGCTCAACATACCAGCTACGACAGAGATCCAGGACCCACAAGCCAAACTGAGCCCTATAGTTGCAAAAGAGCGGATCAAATGGCTTGCGTCATTAGAACTTCAGGATTTTGCAAGACAGAGTTGGCAAAATCTCGATGGTCCAGTCAAACTGTGGTCAAGCAGTCTACTTGAGACGTTTCGACGAACAATAGCCGACAACCCACCGGAGCACTCGACCGATACTGATATCGTACAATTCGTTGAACGTCAGAATGCGGCAGTTACATCATGCATACGGTCTTACCCTATTAACACGATGTCAATGGAAGAGTTTCGAGCCTGTAACCAAGCGCTACTCTGGTGCATTGATCACTGGTGGTTGAATCCATACGAGATGCGGACTTGCCAGTACACACCGAACGGAGATGAGACTCCGCGGCTACCGGATCTAAAAACAGTTATCATTAGCTGCGAGTTTATCACCGATATCGCTCAAACGATCGCATGGTGTGAAGATGTCCTCGGGCGGGAGTGCATGAGTGTTGAAAGGCATTGCTGGAAAGCGTGCCGCAAATTTGCTGTTTTGAGGCTTGATTCATCCCCGCCATCCGATGAAGCCTTGAGTTTTACTGAGAATTACGCCCTGATCAAGGTACTACAGTGTTGGAGATTGTTCCTTATCTACGGGGAGAGAACACCCCAGCAGTCTGTTTCCCTCCCTGGAATTGACAATAGCGACACCACTACTTGTCTATTGATATTATTGACGATGGCTCTTGTTGCAATAGCCAATGATAGCTCAAAGGTTGGAGATGTGGAAGACAATAAAGCGATGGAAATCGAGCTAGGTTAGAAGCTTATGCTTTTCTTTGTCAAGAGGTGTTGATTTCAATTCCAGAGTAGTTTGGTGGATGGTTTCTTTTAAGAGTAGTGGGCAATTTCAAAAGAGCGGTATTAGTGGAGCTGCAGAAACGAGTGGGTATTAGGTATGGTCTTATGAAAGCTGTCGGTTCGGTTCTTCATGAAAAGATGCTTAGTACTGCCGGGATTCAGGATACTTGTTGATAAAGGAACGCTGTGTGGACTAGCTAAAAAGTGAATGAAGAGTATTCAGATAGACACTAGGTGCAAGAGCACATCATTTCAACACCATCAACAGGTTCTGCGGCTATCAAGACCTTCCTAAGGTCTTTTTTCTCTTGAGAATCCACCCACGACCTCGAGCAAAAGTAATACAAAAGAATGCCATTGGAGGAGATTTAGCCCATACATCATATATGTTTCGTCCTATCTGCGGCCGCACACGATCTCGAAGCGGCACGGAAAGTTCATGATATTCCTGACCCATTCGCGAACTAGATGAGATAGGTACATATTACCCTGCATATTGAGTGGTGGGTTGCATAATTTTATCACAGTATACATTAATCTAACAAGATTCGTAGCTTCGCTCCGCTCCGCCTTGTGCTCTGAAGTTCGAAGTGACGTTTTGAGATTACTAAGCTAGCTAACTATGATATGAAGATAGAAAAAGAAGTCAAATTACTTGAGGGTATAGCATTTTAATATTTTAAATACAGAACTGAGGGACAAGTGATTCTTTGAGTTGAAGATAGTTAGGACTAAGGCTACGTATTGACCTCTCGTGTATGAATATACCGTGTGAGAAGCTATGGCCGTCTAGGCGGTAGCTACACAACAAGCGTACTTAACACCTAACAATATCAACACCTCCTAAAGTCCACAAGGCGAGTAACTAAAAACTCTTCGCCCACTGCTCATACCGCTTCCGCTTCTCGTCCGACAATATTGCCACCCGCAGATGGGCCGAAATCATCTAATCCTTCGCCGCGTTGAATGCTAGGTGATGAGAACAATAACTTTGCAAACGAAGGGGTTGAATTGTCTATCTTACAAAAGCTATCAAATGGAAAACCTATGCCTTTATATATAAGATGTTCCGCGAAGATACTGAAAGTGGAAAGTGCCGGTGGCGAGTGACAATTTGTGAATGAGTCTACGCAAATGATTCAGTACATTAGAAACCCTCTCCAGTCCTTTCTAGTAGCTTCAAAAGTCTTCTAGTAACTTGTAGGCCCTTCGGGCTAATCCTGAGTCAACACTAGGTCCTAGATTGACATGTTGGTACCTGTCGAAAGTCAGCGCTCGTTATTCGCTGCTTAGTATAGTCAGTCGGTGAACCATCGTTTTCCAGCCATCTTCAGCTTTTACTACACTGCACACACACAATTAGACCATCTTGTCTATCACTGAATCCTTATTTCTAACAGTGCCTCAGTATCTGCTTTACCATCTAACACTACTACTTCTAAAGGCTCGTGACCCCGAACTCAACCAATACTTAATGAGTCCCTGCCGACATTATTCCATAGTACCAGAATGAAAGAAAAGCAATTCTACGGAGGAGAAATGGCGATCAGGCCCGCACTCCCACTTTTGGGTAGAACAATACTTCTGGAAGCCTTCGAATATCGACGACGAACAACTTGTGTTAAATTCTAATGCCTCTACAAACTATTATGGAACCGCGTAGATAAGAAGCACCCTGTGTTTGTGGCGGCGAGGGCGTCCATACCGTTGTTTGTGGATTAGGAAGCAAAGGAAGACCAGCGCTTAAGTTTGAAACGACCAAAGAATAGAGCTTAGTTTGAACTAGATAATCACTGATTACCTGACGGAAAACTCCGGAAAGGATGCCAATAATTTTGCCCGCCTGCACCCCAACAAAGTATATATGATGATAGTGAGGGACTGCTACATAGAGTCATATGAAAGTCTCCTACAATTATAAAACAACAGAGAGTTAGAAGAAGACCTCAGCCGCCCAGAGCAGCCGCTAGGCTCAATCATCACCCAAAAAATCCGAGGACGAAGTGCCGAAGATAAAGGCATAATTCTCTGCGGCCAGCTAGGAATCAGGCATTACTTGCGTACCTGAAGCTTGAAAGATCGCTTCCACATTCTGCATGTCACGAATTCGGACGAAAAACCTGCACAGACGCCTTTCTGCTCTGGGACCAGAGTTCACGCTCGCCCTGCGAGACCACTTGACAGGCTTAGGGAACACCAAGTTGAATACGAGGAAATTGCGAGAGAAGTCAACGAGGAGGGTCATGTTGGTACAATGCAGAATTTAAAATATTCTCAACAAAGAGTATCAATAATTTAAAGCGCCTAGTACGTGCTTTACATCAACACCCCAGTCCCGACTGTTGGCTAAGGTAGACTCAACTTCGTAATATCACTCTGATAGAAGTTAACCTCATCGTCATAGCTGTATCAGCGAAATAAAAGCCAATGTTGATGACCTCCGTAGATTAGGGAAAGGGCTACTATAGTCGATCGTTTACTCATATTAGGCAACTAATTATGGCTCAGTTCCAGCTTCCCATGGGCCGACACGAATTATAGGTTAATCTTACATCGCGCGATTACAGCCTTCATATATACACTGTTATTGTTGGAGAGAGTAGCCCACTGACCGTTACCTCCTATTTGAGCAGGTACACGCTGCCGAAAGGGTGTAGCTCCATAGAGCACACCGACAGCATTGCATCAAGGCGTTAGCTGTTAGCTATACCTCTGCTAGATACCTGGTAGTAGGCTGAATGAGGGGGTGTCAGAATCAAGTCGTCAGTTTTTCAATTACTTACTGTTTTTTTATTTGAGCAAAACCTTTCCTCCGTGTGCAAGTGACCTTGATATTAAAATTATTTGACTCTCCTCTGTTCTCCTTTGGTACTGTACATGAACGCCAGCGTCTTATTTCTGCAAATCTCCTCCCTCGCCGATTTACCATATAAGGCTGAGGGGCTGGGAAAAGATATACAATGCGCTTCTTTCTATATGAAGCCTGGTAACCAATCTAATCATCGTCTTAGTTGTTGCAACATCGTAGGGATTCGCGCTATTGGCGGGGCGGAGTTAAGTTGCATTACTCTAGTGCGGCACGGGAACAATGCGCCTTATGGAGAGTGCAGAGAGAGGACATGCAATCCGTGGATACGGCTGTCGTTGCTGCTTTGAATCGATTGGAAATTAAGAATAAGAGTCATAAATATGTTCATTGTACTATAAGCAATTAGACCTAACCCTGGATTATTACCACTACCCAAAGTAGCACTTCTCCACGAGTTTACCACAAACCACCGCTTCACAGCAGCTCTTCCCGCCACACAGCCGCAACTTGCTGGGAGCAATAGCCAACCAGTGTGCGCGTCATATCGTCACACCAGAGTTGGTGCGGGGTTCGCTTGGCATACTGAATTCGGCAGTGCAAAGCCAACAATCGACTCCGCCGCTGGACATTCCCATCAACTATTATGGACGAGGGCTCAAGTTGATTCAAGGGTGATTTGGGGTACTGAGAGCTGGTTACAGGGAAATCAGCGTACTGTATGTGTATCTCACGAATACTCGAGTATATGCTTTGTACTATTAGAATGAAAATTCCTTCATTGCACGTTACATGGTATTCAGCCTACCTATACTGACGAAAAGTAAATAAAAACCACGTATACCCCCGAAAATAAACCCGCATAAAACCTATGTACACATGAAAAACGACGATAGGAAACTTCCCAGCAAAGGGGCCGTGTGTTTTGATCGTGAGCGAACAAACTCATGATCTAAAATTTCCTGACTAGTAGATGGTAGATGGGGATGGCGGCGGGCTGGTTACTGCTCCTAGTTGCTCTCCTGGCGCTTTAAGGCTGTACGGGGGTGTTCTCTAGCTCATGGGCCTCGATAATCCGGGGTCCCTGTGGCCTGGCCCAACATGGGGCTGTGAGTAGGGTGAAGATAGCTGTAAGGTCAACACAGACTGGGAGTTTCTAGAGGCTAATCTTCAGGCCCGGAAGACAGAAGATGGCAAGAAAAGCCACCAGGCTGATAACCAACCATGCCAATAGATATCTGCTCAATCTTAGCAAGGAGTCAGTAGGGAGGAGGAAACAGACTAAATATACCTTACAGTGGCATGGTACTGGGAGTAGATCTCCCAGCTGAGGATTCCAAGGTGACAGAACCACCAGAGAGTAAATGGACTTCGACAGTCAACAAAAAATCAATCATTCTACGAGCTGAAAGAATGCTAACAGGTATATTATCCAATACGGGAATTACCCCGATTTCACCCCCTCTTCGAAAAATATGCACCCAATCGCTCCAGTAAAACCGAGTCCCATTATTGCAATCCTCCCCAATAGAGGATACTAGAACGAGTAGCCATTGCAAGGGGGAGTACGCGCTAGGTAGAATTATTATTGTGCTTCGTTTAGAGGTTAGCCGGTGTAAGCATATGATAAGATAGGCAGTCAAGGATGTAAGAACCAACCTAGCTAGGGTAGTTTGCTTTCAAGTAACGCTCACGATCATTAGGCTGGCAGTATTGATCCGTCATATACGTCTCACCCGGTTAATTTGTATTTAGTGTTAGCTGGTAGTAATAGCTTTAATATCGAGGCAAGGACGAAAGAGAGCGTAGAAAAGTAGTCGACGTCGAGAAATAGATAGGCGATGAACTTGTTACGACAGCCTTATCTCCAGTCGTGTGTGCATGTTTGTGAATGCTGCTTAGTAACTACTACTGTAGGCAACCACCAACATCTGTTGCGACTAGAACCGCTCCTGTCCTTCCTTACTTCCAAGAAGAAAACTTCTCTGTTTGAAAGAACGACTTTCTCGATCACCCCAATAGCGCTTCTGTCTTACGAGCCGGCTCACGGTATCTGATAGTATGTTGGTTTGCCCTTCTGTTTGGCGTCTGTGAATAACCGAGCCGTAGCGCTGAAGTTGGGATTATTCAAACGCACAATATAGCTTCCACTACCTTCATCTAAGCGACCTATTCGGCGCCTGAGTTTGTACCGCTCGCTGTTATCCCTAAAATCCCCACCATCTCGAAGAACTAGGAAATATATCGTACACATTCCAACTATTCAACTGACGAGCGGTCTGTCAAGACTCTACTTTCCATGGTTTTACCATTAGGGGACTCAAGAATGGACATGTAAGCATACAATAAATCGGTGGTGGTACTGCAACTGACTCCAAAGTTAACTAGGCTTCCTGAACCCGTACAGACTGAGGCCATCAATGAAAAGACGCCAAACTACGGTGGAAATTATGAGCACGGGACTGTCTCTTTGACAAGACTAAACCGGTTTGTACCGCTCGAAGGGTCTAGTTTTTCAGTGAAACATTCAGCACCGAGGGACCAAGGTAACCATCAGACCACTACAGATCACAGTGTTGGTATAGGTCCGCTCAAAACACCTCTGCATTACCTGTGCAGTTCCAAAATGTCACAAGACGAACAGACAAACCCTGCCGAAAAAACAGAACCATCTCACGTGGCACAGAAAGTGAACGAGGATGCGGTGCAAGATGTATTGGAACTGAGTACCAACTTTTCGAAGGAGTTTTCTATGGCACATTTGGCAGTTTCTGGAAACCCAACAGCAATCGAGAAGGCATAGGTGTTCCGGTCCATTGTAAGATGTATTGTGGCTGACGTTGCTCAGAATCCAGCGGACAATATGAATCAAGCGGACAATACGAACCTAATGGACAATACGAATTTAGAGGACAATACAAATTTAACGTACAATACGAATATCGCGATTAACCGAGCAGGGCGGGAGCTGGGGCTCTGCTGGGTCTATGGGCTCCTAATAGGCGGTGTCTACTATTATAGGAACTCTGCAAGTGTTAGCTAGGCCATCTACTTACTATAAAAAGCTATGCTAATCATTTATAAGTTTATACTTAAGGATTGGATACAAGCCGTATCTGTACTGTCACTTACCCTTACCTTTTATATCGCTACTTTTACGGTATTCTGGTACACCCAAAAGGGGAGCTCAGGCAATGGTATGCATAGCCCGTACCATTCTAGCCGAGCCATAGGACTTTCTGCTGCTCAGTTATACTCTCACTTAGACGAAGAGAAATCAGGGTCAAAAAGGTGGGCGGGACAACACAGTCCTGCCCTATATGTTATAAAGCAAGATGGGACGCCCCCGGAAGCTCCTCGCCGAACACGAGATTGGAGTGTCTACCGCCGGATCTGGGAGGCAGTTCGAAACCTTGTATGCATTTTCTCTAGGTGCAGCTCTGCCTTAAAAGCTCTACTGGTCCTTATATGTGGCGCCCAAGTCTATTTTCAGGTACTTGAAGAAAGCGCAAATTTGGAAGGTTTCGTCGTTACTATCGTTCCTCAGTGCTTTAATGTTTTTCTTTCTCTCCTCTGGCTTCGACAATCTATGAAGCCTAATGGAGTACCGTTTATACCGAAAAACCCTCGCTCTTGGAGTATAATTCTTGGATTAGAAGAGTCTATGGATCTCTACGAAAACCTTATTTTAGTTTGTTGGAGTTTCGGGTTTCTCCAGGTAAGGGTTTACGAAGCGGTATTATACCTTATTACTACGCATATATCATCGCTCTTACTGACTCCATCCCCATAGGCTCTCCATCACACCAACGAACTGGGGAATTGGACAAGTCTCTGGGTTGTGATTCCATTCACGCTTTTATACTACACCTTTTTTATTAGTGCATCGTTTGTCGTGCGGAGGGTATGCGCCACGGTCTGTCGGAAGAGATGCGGACCTCTTTGCTTTGCATTTTTGATCCTCACCGCTTGTATTTCTGCTTATGCTTTCGATTTGGAGGTGGAGGATGTAATTGTCAATCTTCCCCACAGTTTTAGTATCTGGCTTTCTCTGAAGTGGATGTGGCTACGCTTCTACGGAATCACACACATTCCATGCGATCAAGAATTGCCTAGTGCCGAAATGCAGGTGTAGCTACTTCTCTCTAGTACTTCAGTCTCTGGCTTTCTCTGATGTGGCGGTCGGAGTTGCTTGTTGCTAAAATGCAGGTGTGACTTAGTTTGTTAGACGGCTTGGTAGGATTTTTGCGGTAGGACTAAAAGCCGGATGACAGACTACAAACCTGTAAAGTTTCAGAATATGCTGTGTATTTTACTCTTTTTTTTTACAGCTATTATCATTCTCATCTAAACCTATTAATCATGCATATACCACTTCAACATATCCAGGCGTTTCCCCTGCTCTTTCCTACAATCACCTGAAATCCAAGTCAGTTTCTTCCTTCTTTCCATTGATTCTGACTTTCTACCTTTGCCTGTCCAACCACTTTCCTTGCTGTCTTGCGCTATATCCCTACACACATTACAAGCTGTTCCCAATTTTTCCCTGCATGCCAGTGTAGTGCAAGCACACAGGCACGTTGGTCATGTGGTGTTGTTTTTCTTTGGGTTCCCTTCCTGGCGGAGGTAGTAGGTAGTTAGGTGATGGTTGCAATCTGGTTTGTGTCGCGACAATTGCAGAGACTTCAGCCAATCGACTTCGGGGTGTCACATGCCCACATCAGCATGACAGGCATCCATTGTGATTAGTTACCCGGCCCTTCAGGTATCGCCTTGTTCAGTTTATGCGTCTTCCTCTCGCAGCCAAATTCACATTACAACTCTCCCTTTGCTAGACAACTATCAACTATTACACTTTGAACCACGAGGCAACTAGCGGATATGAATCGAGATGAGCATACAGTCCTGTCTGTATACCACTCCATTACGTGATCATACAGAGCATGTAGCATCGTCGCTAACGCATCGCCTGTGTGGCCCAAGATCTACTGTTGGTGTGAATCTGTCGGCGTCCGTCGACGCATACTTCCCAACGGCTTTAGACAATAGCATCGAGCAGATGTTGGATTTCCTCTGCAGTCATCTTAAGATTCATGATACGTCGCAATTTACTGGTATGCCGGCTAGACGCGAGCAGCATTCGCTCTACTACAACTCCCCTCTACCCGGAGGACAGGCCGAACGAATTAGGGTTATCTTGGATGCCATTGTCGCTCTCGCTCAACCCTGCTGCCGACAGGTTCTCGCGATGACCCTAGCTACCAGCAAAGCGGAGGTTCGCCTCTGCATCGCCCAGAACGATACTCGAGTTCCTCCCTCCGTTGAGCAGTTCCTGTGTAGGATATGGGATCAGTTGCAAGCAATATCTAAGCAGTACGCCAGCGCAATGGTTCTCGCGAAGCTACCCTGGAAACCTCTTGCCGATGGTTCATCACCAAAAACCGTGCGCGGTAATAAAACGCTGAACGAATTGGGCCGTAAATTGCGTCGCGAAGTATATCAACATGTCTATCCCCGATTCAAGCAACGCGTCATGAAGAGGCATGCACCATTTGTTAGCTTTCGGCAATACTTCAATGCTAAACTTGACCCAAATAACGGTTTTGACGTCGACTTTGGCAAGGTTCTTTGTGACGCAGCGGGGATCGTTGAATTTGTGGTGAAAGAGCAGATACTCGACACAACTTCCTCTGATGACCTTGTCACAAAAATTGAAGCCCTGAACCGTCGGCTGAAAACGATTCAGGACAAAGTCGATATCAAGGAGTTTGATCGAACCACATTATTACAGGTGCGATTGAACACACACGATGTATTCCTGGGCTGGAAATCCCAAAGACGAGATCCAGACAAACGTTAGTACCCATTATTCTTGGTTTTGATCATCTGTTCCGGTACTAATAGTCCGTTGGATGTTTTGCAGCCTTCCCGCTATCTCGCTATCTTTACAAGATGCTACTGTACGAAGACAGTATCCAACAACTCTGCCGATTTGCATACTCGCCTCGCCTCCAAAAAACTCTGTTTTCGGACCTCAAGGTGGACAGGCCATCGCCACTATCAGTTCAGCGCATCAGTCCTTCAGCTGAAGAGCTGAAGGCCGTCGCTAAGTCCGCATTCAATGACACTGACTATGCCCAAAACGTGGAAATGGAGATCTCTGAGTCAGCGATGAACGACCAAGAGGACTTTGAGGACCCCTTTGAAAAGTCCATCGAGATGATCAAGCATCGCACCGCAGAACATGCGGCTCAAAAAAGCAAAGATCCGTCAACCCATGCGGAATGGACTCTACTTTTACACCACCTCGACCAAGTTTATGAAAAACCATCGCCCATTCCTTTCTCCTACGTGGCCGTGAGCAAGTTGTCCTGTTTGATGTGTTTTAAGGCTTTCGAGGGATTCCGTATCGCAGAACGCGAGCTTGGAATCGCGGCCAACAAACGACTGCGGCTGCGTCTCAAAGGTTGTCACAGCAAGATTTATCATCCTTGGACGGCGGCGACCACCAAAAACTTCAACCTCTACTCCATAGTGGTGCGACGTGAGCTCTGGCAAACTTTGGTTCATCTCTATTCACAATTCCTGCTCCAACAGAAGTGTCGCGTCCGCACGCTTTCTGATAGCACCAACAATTCTACGAACTCCCAAGACCTTGGTGATGAAGGAGAAGATGTTGAGGATGTTATGACCAAAACCGACCGCCAGTTCGAAGAGGTGATAAAGCAACGTCACGCCGAGATACGTGCCTCAGTGACTGGCCACTCTTGATTGGACTGCGTGCTTAATGCCTATCATGTTAACTGTCGTTGTTGAAATTGCTCAATGGCCTCTGCAGTTTCTTTACAATCAAAAGACGTGAGCATTGGTTGGAAAGTGATTGTAATTGGTGATTGTATTTTTTATCTCAAGGTTAAGACCCCATGAGCATATGCTATTGGAAGTCCAAATAGTGGTTGCGGGGTGGTGTTTGTCACTATCTGCCGTCGAAGTTATTCAGAGCTGCTTTGTATCTGACTTAATTGTGTATCCAACTGTCATTACCAAGTCGCTATCGCATCATGACATTTCCAGCAGTTACAAGTGTTGGATTACATCTGCATGAGCATCAAAGAATATGAAGGGTAGATAACCGCGATCGGAGCTCTCTACTTCCCCGGTTGGGTCTTGCAATCAACGAACCCTTCAGAAGTAGGAGTTCACATGTATTATAAGATGGATACCAACCTAACCAATGGTGTAATATCATGATTTATATGTATTCATATTCAGGAATTGCTGATTTGAATTAAACATAACCATGGTAATTATTTGAAATAGAATCTATGGCAATTAGTATACATTATAGTATAGTGAATCTAAGTTGCAAACTATGTAATTTGGAATTACATCTGGTACATTTTTATCGGTGACATAGGTGGGTTTTACTATATATTATTATACATATACTAATACTGGAGACGGCTTCGCTGTCTTTGAGGAGATTAAGGTAATTCGAATACATTTTCTTTAGTCAGCTATTAGCCAGAGCGTGAGTTTGGCTCGAAAGGTAGTAGAAACAGTAAGATGCAGGGAAGAGAATATAATAGAGGTGAAGGGTAGTAGAAGTCAGCCAAGCAGCAACTTTAGTATTTATCTACCCACCCCCACACTTCTGTAATACTGTTTCTAGTTTGCATGTTATTGACTCTGTGTCTAGAATCTGACTTTTGGCTCTATAGAAAAGAGTTCAGTTGGAGGAATAGCTGCAATAGCAGATACCACTTACCAAATATCAATATTGTTTATACTTTGTTTACACTGCAATTAGTACTAAATAGTATATAATGCTATTAAGTTATTTTGTGTACTGCAAAAATTTGAATATACTAAATAATAATTACATTGTAGGGAAATAGTATGGTAAGTAAATACAGATATAGCAGGAGCAAGTACAATGTACAATATATATACAGTCAAATATTGGAGGTGTAGCAAATATAGAATCAAAAAAAAATTCTTTACCAATAATATATCAATTGTACTTCTACACCACTCTCTATCAGGAAAGAAACATTCCAAAAAGAAAATACTCTTAATAATTATTGCAGGGCCTTGTAATCTTCCAGATCCTTTCAACTTTGACTTATATTCAATAAAGAAGCTCTGTTTGAATATTAAATATTACTTTCAGCTGAATATCTAGCTGGGCCATAACCTCATAGCTAAACTTTTGCTATAACTTGAATAATATTTTGCATTATATATAATTCGCAGTGTATAAATCAGTTTGTATTGTATCAATCAGTCAGTATTAAGGAAATCTGTAGGTGTTATTTTAATTAGTTAGTATGTGGTCAATTACTTTAGGTTTTATCAAGTAGTCAATTGTATTATATTGTTTTTCTAATTATACTTTAATATCAAGCACCATAAGATATATTCAATTTCAATACTTGGGGTATTGGCTTTTGTAGTTAATTTTGGTATTGGTATTTGCAATGTCATCAGCCTCTGAGGACAATCTCCCTATGTATTGTCAAACAATTTAGTATATATTATTGTTACCATTTGAAATAGTATTATGTACAATGGTCCTAAGCTGCCAGGCTGGCCTTAGAGGCAGCTGTCAACTGAAGGCTGGGCCAGGCCGGCAAGCTTTTCTGGCTGACCTGGTACTATTCTTGGGAGCCTGCTGGCTGTTCTCAAAGAACTAAGCTTTAACAGAATATTTTGTTTGAAAGATTCTCTGCTGTATATTCTAAAATAGTCACTATAGTATGAGACATTGATTATATCTGACCCAATTATCATCATATAAGGACTAAGGTGATTCTTGGCAATACTGAATATGCAAATTAGGTTAACAATGATGACAGTAATCAAAATGGTAACAGTCGCAATTGATTTCTATTGTCAAATTGACTCTGGAACAATACTCCTAGCACATCTGGACAATTGGAGGAGAGTGGGCACTTCAGCAAAAAAGATCGTGCACTACAATCCACACAATTGAGTGGATTTAGGAAAAGTCTTTGCAAGAATCAAAAACAGAAACTGTGCAATAATTCAGCAACCACAACAGCACGTGACAAATGGATACTGGCATTCTATTTCTAGCATCGAAGCAATCTGGAAATGTCACATTCAGCACCTCTGGATGATTGAAGGGGATAGAATACGCACACCACCAACACGACATGATGACCAACAAATCAGCAATGATTCAGACCAAAGAAGATTGGACCCCGATTGGAGAAATAACCCGAAAACCAACAATTGAGAAAGATGTGGACATGGTGGAAGCATGTGAGGCAAGCAGTGTCTCTGGTGAAATGTCATGAAAGACAACACATGTTGCCTTCATGGCTGTAACCTAGCAGTGGGAGTACAATCAGAAAGGGAAAAGACTGAGCAGTGAAACTTTGGAGTTACCAAGTACACTGCCAGGCTGGAGGAGTCGAATAGGAAGAACAACAAGAAAGTAGGAATGTGAGGTGGCGCATTTGGACCAGACTATTGACAGGATAGACAGAATGCTAGAAGCACATACAGCCAGTGAAGAGATGCAATGGCTACATCAGCAAGATGTAAATCGATCCGGAAGCTATAGACAAACCTCCCAGACACTCTGGTCGCTCTTACCAGTGCTTCTGAGTACTTTCAGATGCTCCCTGCCTCCCCTGGAGCTTTGCAAAGTGCTCTCAGACTCTGTAAGAGAATTCTCAACTGCTCTTCAAAGCACCTCCAGTTATGAACATGCATTCAGGATGCTATGAGATTTGAGTAATAGAATAGTCAAATGTTGGAGCGGTTGAGACCTCTGTGCAGTAGTCTGCGGGAGACTTCAAGAGCAGCTGAGACCTCAGCTCAGGTCCGCAGGCGACTTCAAGGGTGGCTGAGACCTTGGCACAAGCTCTGCGGAAAACTTAATGCCATACATCAGCAAAAAACATTTCCGTCCGGGCGGAATGGCTCCGTCAGAGTGGACGCACTCCGTCAGAGCTGTCAGAGACACCCCGGTGGCAGATTACTCCGCGCCTGGCGTCAATACCACGCGTCGCGTTGCACATTGCCCTCCGATCGCAGTTTCGCCGTTTCTTTCTCAGACTCTGCAAGAGCATTCTCAGATGCTCCTGAAAGCAACTGCAGTTATGGAGGTGCATTCAGGACGCTACGAGATTTGACTATTAGGATAGTCAAATTTTGGAGCTCTGCGGGAGACTTGGTGCCGTATTCTCAAAGCAGTGGTTCTTAGGGT
>Ga0307515_10003005_pt1 | contig 35817 bp, 41 predicted proteins | sample 17_EM_MG_FD_194513 | JGI IMG/M metagenome (GOLD analysis project Ga0307515, IMG submission 194513) | Populus trichocarpa ectomycorrhiza microbial communities from riparian zone in the Pacific Northwest, United States - 17_EM | ecosystem: Host-associated > Plants > Roots > Unclassified | place... | reverse complement strand
CTGGATCTGGGTCTGTTGCGAAAGAAAGAACCTTCGCAGGAGTAGAACTTATATCGTCGGGGAGATCTAATGGTGGCTTTGGTTTTGGAGGAGGTTTGAACGTGTGAATGGGTTCTTCCAGCGGTCTTGGTCTTGAGACGTCGTCCTCGAAATCAGGAGTGGGTACATCTAGTGGCACAGTCAGCATGCAGATACTATCGTCATCCATGCGTTGAGGGCATTGCACCCTAGGTCGAAGAAAGTAGCTTGGCCTTTCTCTACAACTTGGGCCTGGTCATTAACCAGGGTGACTGTAAGAGTCTACATGTACGTTTTATGCATGAAACGGACATTTGAAGTCCGGGTGATATTCAGCGTGCATCGTGCCGCTGCGGCAGACTGTGCCAAGGCACCCGACTCACCATCAGTCATACTCCAATCTGACCGACCTGAGCGTACTGCCCAGAAGAGGAGAACGAAAACCGTAGCCCCGATAGCCACCCGTTTCCACGTCAAGGATCCGCGCCATTTGCTCTGGGAGCCGCCCAAAGGTTCATATGGGTACTGTGTTATCCTAGGTAGTATAGTAGGCTTGTTGTTTCCCCTCATTGTGATTGCTGAGCCGCTATGATTAAGGCTGAGTGCGGTCGAGTGGGCTTCAGGCTCGGGACTGGGCGACGCGCTGGCCGGTAGGGAAAAAGAAGGCGAAGAGAGCCTAGATCTGGCTGGCTCCGTTATCGCTGGAATTATTGAGAATTCTGGGAAAATAAAGTTGAAGGTAGGAGTTCAAGTGGTTGTAGTTGTAGTTGGCCCGATATTTCGGAGCGGTTGTGGAAGCCTCAACAATTAAAAGAATATACGTGCAATTAGTCCTACTAATGTATATACAATGGAATCGCGAAGTCCCTGGCTACCGGACTGCAAGGGATCGATATATATATCGATACAGAACGATCTACCTGCTGGGAACTGCGAGATATAGTCAACGAGGCCCAAGCTCAAATAAAATTGTTTACATACTTCCAAAGCACTGAATCGCCTGAGGAAAGCGGTATGTAGCCGTTGTTTACACCCGGCTTCCGTGAATTGGCAATGTGGAGGACGAGCTCGTGTTTGAGAGTGTAGTATACTCGGGGGGAGGCGACTCTTTGGGCAACAGCGGATCAGAACACGCGCTCTTCTCGGTATAGCCCAGGGGTTTAGACTTCGACACACTCGTGCAATCTAGGGGAGGTCGCAAGAATGATGAATTTTGAGCACAGGAGGTATTAGGGATTGTTGAGAGTTTCCGTTCTCGTCGCCTGAGGACGCACGATAACCAGATGGCGACAATGAGGAACACGAATACCGCGGAGGATATCGCTACACCAATGATTGAACTAGTATCTACGCTGGTACATCTAATGGTGAGTGCTAATATCACTCAGACTGATCACCGTTATTTACCTTGGTCGTGCGGTATTTGGAACCAGGGAGGAAGGACTGAATGAAGGTCAGCAGAGCGGTCATCAGTACAAGTGAACGGAGTCCCACCGTCCATTGGTATGAGGGCCGTCATTATGATTGAGGGCTGTTGGAAAAGGAAGAGTGGCGCCAGTGTTCGCGGCTGTATTTGCCTCGCCATCCTCGCTTTCGTAGGCGAGGTAATCGAGCTACTATAAACTTTAGCCTGATGGTGTCATTTAGCTCAGTCAATATGGAACACTCACCAACAAGACCGAGAGGTTTCGAAGCTCGACTCTAAGTATATGGTTGGTGTTTTCCAACCCTGAGATGTGGAAAAGGGTTTGGTTGTAGAAATAATCCGCCTGGTTTATCGGTTCCCGACTTGCACTACCAATTTGAGCTCCATCGATTGAATACTCAACGTGGGTGTTGGCCGCCCAAGACGAGACAGAATCTATTGCAATGTAACGAGCTTCTACGGCAGTCCCTGCATCGTTTGAATAAATTAACAGCTACCGGATAGCAATGGTTGGGGAACTGACCAGTAAAGTTGAAGGTGAAATAAATATCATCAGAAACATTCGTTACACTGCGCTTAAGCATAAATTAAGAGCTACCTAGTGAAATACCAATAAACTTACTCATGCCAAGTTCCTGCATATGCTTTCGTTTGATCGGGATGAGCATTACAGTCCCTGCAGGTATTCCCCACGGTCCATTTGTTTGAAGAGTACGTGATGCGATCCGTCTCCGAATCATCAACGATAAACCTCTTCGCAGAGACGACACTCGAGCGGCTCGTGATGAACGTCACGAGCGCGGCACGCAGTACGCGCCCGACGGAGCGACGTGGCGACATAGGAAGAGTGAAAGACAGTGGTTCCTGAAGAGGCGTGTGGCCTGTAGTCTTCGAGATTCCGGCCAAATCGCTAGTCCAATGGGAAAGGAGGGGGCGTTTTATGTCCAAGCTTGAGAGAGACTGGGTACAAGTAACCGTGGGTTCCTTCCAGAGGACTAATAAATTTCCCTCTTCACTTTCATGAATTCCCTGGATGAGTTGTCATCGCCTCACTCTTAAAGCCCCCGTCTGGCGCTCTCGGCCCTCAGCAATTTCCTCAGACATTCACAAGCAGGGTTAAGATGTCTGAAGACTTGCGCTACGGTTCTTGAAACGGCCTTCTACGGGCTTCTTCCACGCTTCCCGACTCAGTGGATCATGATCCGACACGTCCAACGGGCCTTTGAAATGGAAATTGGCACCCTGAATAGCCTAGATGCCACATGGGTGGAAATAAACCGCGCGGAGGTTTGATCCCTATCGAGTTCCGGAGCAGCAAGGTTGCTGGGAAACCAGAGGACGTGCAACAGGCTGGCCCAATTGCAAGAATCAAATTATGGGTGTTTCCTTCACCTGCCAGCGAAGACTGCGCTGAGGGAGTAATTTGCGGTGCAAGTTCTCAGGCCACGGAGGTTTCTCGACGGGGGTCGAAGGCGAAGGCGTTCAAATGGATGGTGCGCACATCACTCGACGTGTCCTAACGGGCGTCGGACGGATATACGCCCTGCTCCTCACCCCGAGCTGTCTCACTGCTTCCCGTGGGATCGTCCCACCTGTCAGTGCCACCCCTCACATGCCACTGCTCCACAAGGAGGATTTCGCCGAGGAGATAAGAAGAGATGGGGCTTGAGCTCGGAGTATATATGGCCTGATTTTGATTAGTAGCCAATGGGATTACCTCTGTGCGGCAAACAATGTTCACCAGCACCTCCTCTGGGCAGGCAAATATTCTTAGCCATTCAACTCTACTAACCTTGTATCACTCTTACGTACTTCTCCCGACTTCTTCTGTCGCGTGAGGATTGGCCCCGCCGGCCGAGGCTCCTCTCAATCATTGTGCGACGCGTCGGACCGCTATGGCGGGGTATGCTAAAATAGCCTAATGGACTCACCTGACTCCGGCATTCGGAACTCAAGGACAATATAATACCTCCTTGATTCGCTGGCAGCGCTGTGCTCGTCGAGGACTACGGTTAGCGGGGCAAACAGGGGCAAACAGGGGCTAGGGGCAGGCCTGCTTGACTTCTCCACCCTTTCAGCTATACGTACTATTACCATTTGCACACACGATTAACGAGCCTCGCAGGGTAACGCGCAACGACAGCCCCGGCCCCTTTGAGCCCCCGCCTGCACATGCTATCGCGGTCAATATGCTGCAATCTGTGAGCCTGATAGTCACTCCTGTAGCATCATTCATCTCCATCCTTGTCAATGGACAGTTGCGTCCGAGGGTCTTCGTTTTCAAGGCTCAAGTGTTGTCATTCGTACCCTGAGTCGACGCGTTCCCATATTTGAAACTCGTAATAAACGCCATTTTCTCCTGTATGCCCCCAGGAACTCAAATCCAACCCGGGATTTCAACTCCGCGCTTGCACACCTCCAATTGGCCTTATTACGTAGTTTGCATCAAAGGTCGCCTCATATTATTTAGACTGTGGATGTCTTCTCCTCTTTACGTCTTCTGCTTTCTGCGCTGAAGGCCGGAATTCTGGCATGAAGCGGTCGCACTAATTCGGGATCGTAGATGCGAGTCATAAGGATTCGATCGATGGTACGGGACAAAGTGCTTCGTCGATACTTGACACCTTAAACGCACCCGGGGAACCTCTGCTCCAGACCAATTAGTATCGAAGGCGGCACAGGAATGAATGAATGAGTAAGTAAATAAATAGGGGCATAGGTATCTCACACACAATTTCATGTCGCTCCTTTATGGTGTTATGTTGGTTCTCCCTTTCAAAGTGCGAGATACCCGTGGATTGCCCCCACATACTTCTAACTGTGTTCGTTCCAAATATATTTTCCGCTGGGTGGTTCACATCATTTCATGATGGTGCTGTTTCTAGCACAGCTGTCGTGATCTTTGCGAAGTATTCAATGTCTCGAACTGGTCCACTTTGCTGAGCGTGACTCCCGTGCCCCACTTCAACGACACATAAAAGGTCCACGAGCCATGCGGTGAATGGCGGTCACTCGACCTGAGAGTCTTAGCCTTCCCCAGCATACTATCAACCGTACATTGAAGGAGAACGGGACCCCACTCAGCTCCCGGTGATTTATACCCAGATTGTACAGCCACCTGATACTGTTGCTTGTTGCCACCTATTAAAAATAGATACCCAAATGAACCCTAGAGCAGCGGTTTATAACCAGCTGTGTAATAACGACCCATGAGTTAGCAGGGATATTCCATTCGAGCCACAGGGACCTTGGGTAATAAATTCCGACTTGTTGTGTCATTTAACTCCTTGAGCTCGAATCCCGATATATTGTCGAGAATAATTGAACTAAGAGAAAGGCGAAGGCGAGTGTGTGACGGAGTACAAGTTGGAAGTTTGCCCAAACAAGTACCCCGATGTGCGGAAAAATAGTACAATGATTACGTTCCAAATAGAAGCAATATAGCAAAATTATAGAACACTCTATGGCGCACTTACACCTTGAGTGAGAAACCGCGCGATTCACCAGGGGGAATTATTTAAATCATGCTTGTATTGCAATATCTCGCGGTAAAATAGTAGATGGTGAAATATGTATTCTATGCACGTGGGCGTGCGGCGCCTGGGGAGCTGGAAAAGGTGGCAAGCAAGTTGGTGAGTGCATGACTAGCGCAAATGGCTTAAGAAATAGCATATCAATTAAGGAGGGTGATTATATTTATATAGGAGTAGAATGGCCAAGAGTGCGTATATCTGGTAGTATAGTAGAGTGAAGAGTGCTCAGGAACGAGGTTCATGCGAAAGCTGGAGGATGCTGCGGGCATCGCCAGAGTACCTGCTCGTCAAGGTACTCGCTATGAATGAAACGGATAGCAAAAGCGGAGTACAGGAAGGTTCTGAGCAAGTAATCGGCATATAGAGAACACGGGGTGGTTGTTGGGGAAGAATTCAGAGTTTTGGGAGTCTCGTTGTTTGATAGGGCAGTAAACGAGTACTGAAGCCAAATTTTCTATGAATTATTGAGAAATAGTTACTTACATAGGGTTAGGCAACCAAACCAGCTGGGTGCGTACCCACTCATATTCTAGTCGTATGTGGCACTGATCGTTCACCACATGTATGCTTGTGATGCAATACTAGTATTTTCTCCCATTTCCCAAATTTCGCACACGCCCATACAATCACCCCTATAGTCCGTGTCCACCACTGTAAGGCATTCAGGTAGCTGGGTTACACTAGCATGATACAACCCGTAGGAATTCAGAGCGACAGTGACCACCGTCAGCATATATATGCAACCATCACTGGATCCTTCCTCCTTCACAGGGAACCAATAGAGAGAACGGACACGGGCATGGAGGCATGGATGGTTCACTTAAGCCAAAGTTCAATGCATTATATTTAAAAAAGGGGAGCTCGGTTGGTGCACTTGGGTCGAAGGGAATTAGAGATGCACGAGTAGAACTTTTGACTCACTGATACCTGTAGGAAGAGAAACGATGACCCAGAAGAGAGGCTAACCATGGCCCTGCCATTCCAGGAGTAGTAGTCCAATCACTGAGCCACTGCACCGATACTCAACAGCCCGAGCTTTATCTGGAGTCTTGTCTAATTAAAGTGGTTGTATTTGTTCTACGAACGTGCTTGTCCCATCCAACGTGAATCTATAACGCTATTACAAAGTACACCAAGGAAATATAACAGTACTAGTGTATCACTTATTGTATATGTAGTTTTCAAGCCAGTGGAAGGAATGTTCGCAGCAATTATGACATTACTAGTGTATCTGGGTTCATGCTCAACCCAAGTGAGAAAAGGAAGACGACTCGTAGGCAGCCAGTGCGAAGGATTAGCAGGTGTTCGGCACAAAGGCGTTCACAACTTCAGCTACTGGCAATGTTGCTGGTGATTGGTAAGGTCTTTTTCGGCTGGGAAACGACGGTCACTGTAGGCGCATGTGAATCGGTGTGCAGCGCAGCCAAAAAAAATCAGGCATACCACTGGTTCCCACTGGCAGGTACACATAAGAAAGGCTGGTGATTGAAGTGGTGGTCTCGTTGGTGGCGTATGGCGTCGTCCAACGCGGATGTACGATAGGCAAAGCACGGTGCAAAGTGGCACCCGTAGGCTCCATCGCTCCTGTTCCTCACAAACGCTGTGTATAGCGACATCCCGCGAACCCCGCGGCCCTCAGCGAGTTTGGAACAAGGGGGGTCGCCTACACATGGTTCATGCTCGTTTTGGTTTAACCACTGAGAAGAGTTACACTCTTGTTCAAGCATTTTCAGATCTTGAGGTAGTAGTTCGTCCCGGTCCATTGTATGCTTGACAGATAATAGAGGAGTGGATGATCGGTGGAAGAAATCGAGCGTATTTGAGAACCAGTGATTGTACAAGCCTGTTGGCTAGTGCCTCAGTGATGACTGGCTGCAGGGGTTACCTGACGAGTGGAGTGTGGTCGAGCCGTTCTGTTTTATACAAGTCCACGCCCCCTAGATATTGTCGGAAGACCCCATTAGGCTCCTGTCTGTCTGATACGTTCCACTGCCTGAGCCATGCCGTCAGGGAGCACTGCGCCATGCATAGATTAAAGCCCTGATTTATTTGCATGGCATCACGTACGAGTTCAAATGAGAGGAAGAAAAAGACTATATTTGCAGGCATCTTTATGTTGGCAAGTAAACTGGTGTTCGAATGGATCTCACATGCTCCAGTAATACGAATTGTCGTATATTTGCTGGCATGCTAAAACCATCAATTGAGACAGGACTGGGGACCCTCCCGTCATTCACCAAATGGCCTCACAAATGAGACTGTACAATGATGACGAAACCTCAATTAATCTCGTCGTGCGTCTTGTATGGGGGCCACAGGTAAAGGTAGGGATACTCCACAACCTATTCCGTGGCCTGGTCCTTGACGCGCCAGACCCTGCAGGTACGCATTCCAGTCTCAAAGTCCCTGTAATTGAAACGTCAATCGCACCATTAACAGGTCGGGCATTCTGACACTGACATGATATATTGTTCCGGGTTCCATTCAAATCTTTGGTGACTGAAAGATGGATAGGAAGAACCTGCACCGGAGTGAGAGGTGAAGCCATCGAGCTCCAGCTCTTCTCAATGTAAAGAGAAGGGAAATTCGGCTCCGCATGCTCATAGAGAAAGACATGCACATGCAGCTCAGTCAATCAGGTCGAGATAAAGTGCTGTTACAGACCCAATCTCACTGAATCACGCATCGCAGGGCAGTAAAGAGACTGGCCTGAATATGATACTTTACGACTAACTGATTAGGGTGACTGTCTCCTGAATGTCTGCACGATTTGCATCCACCGACCCGTGTTTGGGCAACTAAGGGCAGGAGCACGCTGGTCCAAGAGGGCCATAAAATAGCCCAAATGTGTGCTTTACGAACTTGGAATCATTGGAGATAGGCACACGGGGACGTGCTTTCCTCGCTTGTCTAGCAGGAGTCCTCTCTCGACAGTTTTGAATGCGTTTGCTGCAGAGTTGCAACCAGCTGCACTTAATGGGATTACGTTACTCTAAACAATCCAGAGAAATCAACAATCGCTGTTCCGCCTTAAATGTTCTGACTTTGAATAGAGAATACTAGGCCTCCTGACATAAGGAGCTTCTTCGTATTCTCCTGTGCATGTGGATTATAATTTATGCGGTGTCCTTGGACGTCGTACAGGGATAACTGCACTGGCTCGCAATTTAATTAATTATCATCATCGCAAGGTTATAAAGGCGGTTGTCCGCTATCATGAACCTGTACAAATCTACCACGCATATAAATAACAGGTGCTAACACTTTTAATAATTAAAATCGGCAGTCAGCCGCGCCTGTTTCAGACATGGGAACCAACAAGACAGGCAGCAACACAGAAGCTAGTGCTGGAGGCATATATACTGAGACCAGTCTGACCGTTTAATAAAGCTTGCATGGCTACCGGATTGTCAGAAGGGGCAGGGGGAGGCCGAAACCACGAGATCTGAATGGAAGGCATGGCTATGGAAATCTTCTATAGATTCCTACTATTTCCCATCAATAGGGACTTCAATACTGCCCTTTTCCGGCGGAATGGAAGTGACCATCAGACGCATACCTCTTGGACAACTTGATCCGAAGCAACCAACACGCGGCCAGACTGAGGCGCAGTCTGATATATCGACTGTCAGCGGAAACGTCCCTTGATTGGAGCACGCATTTATCCTTATTGGTACATCGCAAGAGGGCCGATGCTCCGGTGGACATTCTGAGGCTGGAAGAGAGACTGGAAGACAAAGGTTATGAATCTGGCGGCCACCACAGAACGATTTAATTTTAGATAAATAAGAAATGGCAGTCCAACTTAAGCTAAATTGGTCGCTTGACCAGTCACCTCCAAGGAGCTTCTCTTAGAATCATTACGAAATATTCTCTCGACTCCTCGGAGTCATCCACTTATGTTCAGCAAACCAACTTGTAGTCAAACACGGGCACAAGGAGGCGGGCTGGGTGTGCGAGATGCACCATTATACGGGGGCCTATGGCAAATCGCCGCTCAACTCACAAGGGGTAGGTATGTAGTTAGGAGGTTGGGAATGAAAGGTCCAAGTAAAGGTCCAGGCCGTTGTGCAACTTATCTACAAACTCGCAAACAATACGAGTTGGGGATCTCCAGGCATCAGCTTGCGATCGAGGCGTCATTGGCATGAAGACTGAATAATGCGCCTGATCGCCGATATTAGTGTGTGATTATTTTGTATAATCCATGTTGCAGTCTCTTTGCGGAAGAACAGTACCAAGAAATCACGTTTGTTTTGTATATTACCCATAGGAAACTCTGTGGAGCAGATGTTGCAATGACCGTGGGCAAGAACTGTTTCCAGCAGTGCAAACATCGAATTCAGGGAGAGCAAATTACACCTCATTTAGATAGCAGTTTCGGTGTGGGTCTCAAACAAACATTCCAAGGGCCTAGGTATGGAGTGTTCGTCCCAGTACCCGTACACGGTACAGGACCCATCGAATGAATAATCGTGCAGTGCGTATCTGACGTACAAAAGGCCAAGAAGTTCTCCCGCCGTCAGTCGATCTAATCTTCTGTCACCAGGGTTCGTGCGTCTGTGTGGGCACTCGGAACTTCGTATGACCGAGATGTTCTGAGCCTGTGGAGGTAGCGTACAAGCCGGCTGATACCGCTCTGAGGGCTCGCAATGCAGCTCCGGGCTTGAATTATAGTGGCCATATGACCACCATGGAAGCTAAGATGCAGAGGTAAAGCGGATGGCCGGAACTTGAATGGCTTCTTGCTTCGTACTTACAAAATACAACCAGCGCTTGTATTCAAGGAACCGGAAAGTCAAAGGTGAAGCCGCTAAGGAATTCATTGATATGCTGCGGCACAAGGGGAAATGCTACCAAAATTTTCGACGCCGTGGGCGGCTCCAAGATGAGAAATACGGCTTCAACCTGTCCATCCCCAACATGATTTCGGCTCTCCACCCAGCGCTGTGCACTGATGAAATTTTACGACTCATAATAGAGTGCCTGGACAGGAAGTCCTGTGTGCGTCTGGCCAGGACTTGCAAAGCTGTTCACGAGGCGGCGCTGGACGCCATCTGGCACGATATTCCCTCTGTAGAGCCCCTGTTTTCTCTCTTTCCACCTACCTGTATGCTCGGAAATCGTCCATACGAAGCCATGGTGCGTCGCGTGCGTCGTTCCTGTTCTCTCAGTCGACTCGAAATAACGCCCACCTTAGGCCTTTTCACGGTATCTTATCCCATCCGACTGGACACGCTTCCGGCACTATGCACCCAGGGTTGTGACCATCCACTCGAATGAGGCCAAATGGTCCCGATGGGCAGCGGATGAGTCGGCCTACATGACCCTCTCCCATTTTAGTCGTGAGCCACTCCTCCCAAATCTGCGTCATTGGTCTTGGGACGCACCAAGAGGACACGGCGACATCGTTGGAGCAATGGTCTTTCTCCACGACACGGTCACCTCCATCAATATCACTCTTGGCCACAATACCACATTTGACTCTGTATTCGCCTTTCTCTGTAATCTGCCCGAGCGTGTCCCATTACTCGAAGACCTTTCGGTCCATTATAATGATCGAGAATGGCCTGAGTGGCGACTCGAAGTCACAATGAACACACTTTCAGAGGTCTTCCACACGCTCCCTCACCTTCGCAAAGTATCACTCCCATTCTTCATGGACACGCCCCTCTTCATCTATCACATGGGTTGCATCCCTACCCTTCGCCAACTCACCATCTCTTGCGCCGAGAAGCTTATTGGTCACTTTGTGGATGACGATGCGGAAGAGGCGCCAGTTGTCGACGAAGATCCTCTTTTCCTCAGTGTTACTCACGTCGAGCTTCAAAGCACAATGACCTCCTGCTTGCGCTTCCTCCACCGCATCTCGTCTCAGCAGCTCGAGTCGCTCCATCTCACGGCCCTCCATCTCCGATCCCCTACACAGCTTTCCAACTGCGTGGAGATAGTCGCGGAAAATGCGCCTACTCTTCGCTCTTTCTGCCTTCATTATACCCCAGCTCCACATGATCTCCACTTTGACAACTCTTGGTTTCCGATCGAGTTGCTCATGCGATGTCATGGCCTTGAAGAACTATCTATCATCCATCCTCGTCCCATGCCGTTTACTGATGAGGAGATCATGCGAGCAGCCCAAGCCTGGCCTAAAATCAAGCAGCTTCGCCTCAACCCTCGACCGTCCCGTTCGATTGCCGAGTCGCGGCTCACGCTTCAAACTATAATCAACGTCGCACGCTACTGTACTCACCTCCACACCCTCCGGGTATTCGTCGATACTCGGACGATACCAGCCCCGACACATAGCTCAGAAGGCATTAAAGTCCTCGATTTCGGAATGTCGAACCGTTCGTATACGCAACAACTTGCTACGTTTATTGCGAATGTCTGCCCCGAGGCAAGCGTGACTGGTGGGGAGACCTGGAAGGAAGTGGACGTCATCTTGAGCGTAAACAAGGCGACGAGGCTGGAAGACAAGAAGAAAATTGATGCTTTGCAAGCTGAGGTGGAGAGGTTGAAGGCCATGCTTGGAGGAGTGGCGGTCAAGTAGCAGCATTACGTGATGCCCGGAGATAATTTTGGAAAGGCCTTTTACTGGTTCATATTACGACCCTTTACACTGTATCCACTACTATTGAACCTGGTGAGTGGGGAAGAACCATCACTTCCTCGTCCTGCCATGATACTCCGTTTGGCATGTAATAAATCGGGACAATATACAACGAGCGAGTATTTTTCAAATTGAATGCAAATTTGAAATCCTGGGTCTTGTCTCTATCGGCGCGCCACACTCGACCAGCACACTCAACCAGCACTGAAACCTATACTCTTCAGTCATCGCTGAACCAAGACCTGTTTTCTCCTCATCAATGAGGAGATTGCGCGCCTCAAGTGGTGTGGGTCATTCATGCACGGAAGGTGCCTAGCCTGGTTCTCTTGCTCCGTCCATCACTTAATTCTTACTCAATCGATCATCAGAGTGGAAAACTCGAGCAACAAGCATATGCCGACAGCAACATAGTTCACGGTCCAGGCACTGATTGACCAGAAGGGATTTCGGGTTGCTCAAAGGGGCACCTCCTTCCCCCGAACGCAAGCTTTTGTGGCATTGTGCTCTCGAGAAGCTTCTGGATGGCGTTTAAGAGGTTTCAAAACCAGTTATGAGCCATTGGGATTGGGACTAACAACGACAGCAGGACTGGGACCTCGGAACATTTAAATTTTTTTGAGAATTCGTGATCCACATTGCCGTCCCTGATCCACTGGCCATAATACGTGATGGGCCAGTCGGTGGTTCATTGAAAGGACTTAAAGGAGGACGAGGAAAGGAGCGAACAATGGGTTGGGAGCATTCGCTTGGTGAAGACAAGGGCTAAAAATGGCACTAAATGCAGTTGCTATTCGTCGGGGTGATAGAATTTGAATGGGCGTTCTTGAAGAGGCCGCTGCAATCACACGAATAAAAAGGAAAGGTGGGTTCGGAGAGGGCCCCGGTAGCACGGGCCGGGCAAGAAGGGCCTTGGCCGTGCTACAGAACGCCCACTGTGAAAATTTTTAACAGACAAATTCAGTGTTCTGCGCACCATGTTCTGAACATGGAATCCCAGTGTGCACCACACTGAGTCCTGCCTAATTGTGGCACATGTGCAGAACATGGAACCTCATTGTTCGAACATTGTATATCCATGCGATTTTGTTATTTTTGAACTACCATTTTCCATGTTCACACAAGGATGTTCAGTGTGCCGCACTGGTATATTTTGCTCATGAAACAGTGTGCTGCACATATATTTTTCTCATTTATCCTGGCATAGATAGTAGCATAATAGTAGTAAAAGCAGTACCAATATTATATACATCAACCAGAGTGTCCGTATGTTCAAGTAACAAGACGATAAGGTATGAATGGCATGCTGATTACAGACTTACCGATGAAGGTCCTGGGCTCGAGGCAATGCCCTTTGGAGTGAGGCCGAAATGCTTGATGAGGACGCGACACTGGTGAAGGGTCCTCTGGTAGACTGCCTTGCTATCAGTCAAGCGCCGACTGAGGGGCCTTTACACACTGGGACCATGGGTGTTCAAGGGGTGGAACTTAACCTCTTTGAAAATGGTGACCTGATTTTCGAGGTCTGAGGGTGAGGATGGTGGTAAACGGGTGCGATGAGGGGTGTGAAGGTGGAGGAGGGAGAGGAGTAGGAGAGCAAGGGAGAAGCGATGGTGACAAAGGGCCCACGCTTGCAGCACGATGCTCATACAACACACCCATACGATGCACTGACAAGGCGCGTCAACCAGGATCAAAGGACAGGGCACGAGCGAGCTGTTCATGCCCTGTGAGTGTCTGGATGCACTCACCCGTCGAGGCAGACCAGATTTTGATCTTCTTATCGTTCAACCTGGAAATGATAAGGTCGCCTCGAAACTCGATCCATGCCAATCCGCGGTCGTGGCTTTCAAAGGTGTGCAGGCACTCACCAGTGGGTATGTCCCAGAGCATGATCTTTCCATCTCCCAACGCGCTGACGACCTTGTCGTCCTGAGGCCCTATGGCGTTGACCGGGCCGTCATGTCCTGATAATGTTTGGAAAGGCTGGAGACTCGTGCGATCCCAGACATGAATATGGGTATCCTTGGAACTGTGGAGATGGTCAAACCGGTCGTGCGATTGGTATAATGATGGAAATGACTTACCAGCTTACGATCCACTTCTCATCAATTTTCAGGTCCAAGACGTCGCCTGTTTGGCCCCACAGCTGACCAACATGCTGCCACGAAGCACTGTCTAGACTTGTTGACACCAATGTTCCATATCATCACTCGTTGGTCGCTGCTACCCAAGGCAAGGAAGCCCATGGCGTCGAACTTGAGGCATAAGACATCGCCCTCGTGTCCATACAGTGTCCCAAGACACTTTCCAGTCTTCGTAGACCATACTGTTGATCGTTCTATCACGCGGGCCCATCACGATCTTCGTCCCGTCCCATTCGACATAGTAGACCGCGTCCACGTGACTACGCAGGGACATCCGGGACAGCACCATACCTGCCCAGCAGTGCTAGATCTCTTGGAGCGTGCAGTACATCACCATCCAATCGAACGAGAGGCATGGGATAGAGTTGACCGAGTGGCCACGGGACAGGGCTGACGGGCTTTCGAGGGACTGGTACGTCCCAAGAGACGTGAGTGACACACGGTGGGAGAGGGCGTATGAGAGGTGCTGTATGTATGAGAGCGAGGCAATGGATGAAGGTGAGTGCATGGTTGGTTGCTCGAGAACGGGTGTGGAGGGAGTTGCTGCTTGCTTTCGGGCAACTGCATAGTCGATTCCAAAACCAGCACTGTAGAAGAAGGACCGTCAGATGAGCCCGTCACTGGCAAGACGTAGCCACTGACAAGACACAGATGCATGTGACATTGTCGGAGAGATCGACAAGGAGTGCATAGATCAAAAGCTCGTCTGGAAGCATGGAGAGGATGTCTATGGGATGGTCAGTGGTGGCCGACGGTCAGTGGTGGATGACATGACAGAGACCAAGGTGGCCAAGGAACCTATACAGCTCTTGACGCAGACATCGACATAAAACCCCTCGTCTTCGATCAGTTCACCTTCTTCACCATCTAGAGGTTCGTCGGCTACCTCGTACACGACCTCGGGCCTGTGTTTCTTGCGCAACAACATGCGATGGGCCAGATCGTCGAAGGCTGCCACGATGTCTACCTGACAGGGTGAATGCGCTCCTCACAACACGACCTAATGACCCTCATTAATGGGGTCATTAGGTCGTGTTGTGAGCTTGGGAGAGAGGACGAGGGCCCAACCCTTGCGATTCGTCGTGGGCCAGCCATCGTGGGGTTTGGGTCCGTCTTTTCATCTCGTTCGGTGCCGAAGCATAAGGGCAGGGGCTTGCTGACGAACCAGTCATAGGCCTAGTGTTCAGCATTCAGCATTCAGCGTGTTGTTTGTGGCTCGACGTGGGCCAGTCTAAACTGAAAAAAGAAATAGACGTGGCTTACTTGCTTATTTTGACCACACACCAGGATGCTGAATGGGCAGTGGTAGTCGGTAACCTGCGCGCTACGGGGGTTGGTGGTGCACCGTGGTCAAGTTGGCGGTGGTCAAGTCCAAGGGCGACTTGCAGTCGACTTCGCCACTTCGAACATGGCGACTAAAAGGACCCGGCAACCCAAAGACCATCAACGCCTGCAATGTCATAGGCTCTATACTGCCAAAAATATTGGAACGCGCACTCAAAACTGCACGAAATGGGATACTCCAGGAGGAAGCACTTCGTCACGGCTGATCTCACAGCTGGGAGAGCAATCGGATGATGATTCCATAATGGAAGAGGTGTTACGATTAAGTGAAATCCCTTTGGACAGCCATAGCGACCCTAGAAATCACCAATCTCCTGCTTCTTTGGCGATTTTGGGCTTAACGACAATGAGGTTCTCCTTCAAGACATTTTAGAAGCAGATACGTACCAAGATAAGCAAACCTATGATAGCGAGAAGGATGAATATTGGCGGAATGAATTCTGTCTCCCGGAGACTGAGCCATTGCAGGAGATCGATGAGGACGAAGCAGAAGAGTTGAAGATCTCCTTAACTGGATCGATAATGAGTTCGATTTGGAAGTGGCTCAGAACTGTGAGAAGTCCGCACTTATCATTCCTTGATTCCCTACTGAGTTTTTGCTTGCAGTTGGCTCTGTTTTGACTACTGATGACAAGCAGAACATCAAGATCTTTGCTCTAAAGTATCGCCACAATATCACAAACTTCCTCTATGCAGACCTTTGTGAACAATTCAAAAACGAACTCAGCATTCTGACTACTTTGAGGGACATGAACTTGATGTATAACTCTTTTTGAATAAGAAACAAATTGTCATCAATGTGTCATATCATCATATCAATCATCATAAAAAATTACATGTTCTCCGCACAGGGAAGTGACTCAATGTGTCATGCTGCTAGAGAATTACATGTTTTCACACAGGGAAATGATTCAATGTTCATGATACAAGGAAATCCCATGTGCGCGGCACAGGGAAATGACTCAATGTACCATGGTGCTAGGAAATTCCATGTGTTCAGCACAAGGAAAAGGAATATCCGTGTGTATAACAGTGAATTTATATGTGAAAAATTTTCACAGTGCGCCGTGGGTCGCTGCGGAGCATTTGGCGCGGTATAAAGTTAGAGGGACGCAGTCGCCTTTCAAGAAGTGGCCAGCGAGATATATAGACCGGTCAGGATGTGTGGGAAGAGAAGAGACGGCTCAGCAAGGAATCGAATCCCGGTCACTGCCTATCTAGGAGTCACTCTAGCCACTGAGCCACTGGGTCAGTAATGGGTGAGGAATCATCGCACACAATCACCACACAAAAGGAATGTTGGGGGCTGATAATTCCTCCACTTACTGGTTAGGTAGTGTAGTGGAAACTCACCTTCTAGAATTAGGGAGTCCGGATTCGATGTCTGGTCTAGCTTTTCTTTTCTCTTCCTACGAGGAAAGAATGGGACTGCGGGAGGGAGCGGAATGGCAACCTTGTTGCGACGAACCTACCTTATCACTCGCCCAGATTCCATGGTGGCACCCATTCACCGAATAAAGCATTCCCAAGTGACTGCATATTGGATGTTGCGCGTGCATGGCGTAACCAGCTAGGCATTTCCTGTAGTCCTGTAAGCTAGCTTGAGCAGAGCGCAGAGATATCATGGAGAAAGGGGCCCCGTATAGGCCAAGCACAGGCCATATTTCACCGAGGATGTGGCATATCCTGGTAGTTGAATGGCACAAATGACGTAAGTTACCATGTCCAAACTCCTGCAATGTCTCTTATTTTTTCGGGATGGGGCAACGGTGGGACCCACCGCTAGACGCTAAGCTGATAGGCCGCCCCTTAATTTGAAGATAGATATGATATCAGGCAAGTCGGGGTTGGAATATATGGGAGCACTGAGTAATCGGAGGGAGGTAAATTATCTCGTCCAACTTGTCAGGCTCAACCCGTTTCTCGTAACCGCATTTTCCTCGTGGGCACCAATGCTCTAGCACTGTTAATGTCACTCGTGTATACCACACAAATTGGAGCGTCTCTTACACACGGCCAGGTTTTCAACGAGAATGGATCGTTGTGCTCCTCAACCATAAAAAAGAACGCACTAGCATACGCCACCCAATAGGACAGATATAGTAGGAAACAAAGGGTAGGAGTGAACGATTGTCATGGTATGTGAGATATGGACAGTCCTGTTGACCAAGCGAGCATGTAAGGGAGGGGCGTAAACGGGATATAGAACGTATTACGCAGGTGGAGTATCCTTCCTTGAGATGACGGGGCTTATAGCTCCCAGTCATCCAAATCGTCGACTTTGACGGCGACAACCTGTTGGATACCCATAACACCAGGCGTATACACCCGGAGAGTACGTGGTGAAGAGAACGTGCACCCAGTACCATCCGAACTCGCCGTGGTGCAGAGTCCGACGGCGTACGCAGCCACGGTGGTCCCGTCTGCACAGGCGGGGACGACGAGCGTGTACTGGGTCGCTTCCGCACTTATGGGCGTAGACGTATACGAGGAGGAGACGTAGGTCGTTTCTTGTGCGGTTTCGTTGAATGTCCCGCAGCGCTGTTCGACGGTTGCGAAGAGTGAGTCAAGTGGTGGCGAGGCGAGGCGGATGAGATAGGACGATGACTCTGCGCTATCTGAGGTGATGGCCAGCGTTTGCTGAAGTGGGGCACCTGGTCAGCTAGCAAGGCGAAGTGGAAGGGAAGTGACTGCGCACCGAAAGAGGACCCAGCATCCGGAATTTGAGTGGGACACTTTGTACATTGGAATCAATATTATCTCTCTCGACATTCAGGATGGTCGCAGCAGAGAGCACATCATCACGAACGATTCCACCAGGCCCATCGACGATCTCGCACTCGGAGAAGATAAAGTGCCACCAGCATTTGGTGGAACCTTTGTTGCCCCATTGACCTTTGAAGTTCAACCAGGAAAGGTCACCGGAGAACGAATCGGGGTAAAGGAGTGGGATGATCGAGTCCTTCGAGTCCCAGTGAACGCCGCGGTCCGAGGTGATGTCCTGTAGCTTGAATATGACCGCATTGACGTAGGTGAATGTACCCGCTGATGACCACATGCCGTGCGAGCCCTTAGCAACGAATGCTGCGGGACGCTGATTGTTGTCAAACTTGGGGACTTGGTCCCACGGAAGCGTGCTGATGATACCAGATATTTGAGCGTGGCCAGACAAGTAAGAGTCGGTTGGTAGACGTACCCTGAGCCTTGGCCGGAATGAGCGTGGTAGTCGACTTGAGTGGCAACGCCGTTGACGGTGCGAACGGTGATTCGTTCCCAATCACCGACATCTGCAGGACAATACAACGACTCTGTAAATGCAGGGAGAGAACACAGGAACTGGTGACTGACGGTCTCCGACCTGACCCACGACGGGCACCTTCTTCGCTTCGTTGAAAGGGCTGAACTGCCAATAGAAGAGGTCGATGACACCGTTGGTTTTAGGGACAATAAACGTGTACGTGGGTGGCTTTGTGGTTGATGTTGAAGGGTTCTGGCCGCGAAGGAAAGAGCCCTTGCCGTTGTTAATGTCGGTGGTGAGGAAAGTATTGGCACCTTGACTTTGCACATTGGCCAGGTTGTCAAGTGTGAGTGGGCTGGGCTGTGTTGGCCTGTTGCCACTGCCGTCCTCCAACTAAAATATGATCCGCATGGTTAGATTAAATAATCTCCTGAGAAAGCCGGTGGGCGGGCTGCATGCATGCAACGCACATGAACGAACTGGAGGAAGTATTCAACTGAGGAAGGCCAGTAGACCTCGTCCTGACTGGCCGATGGACGGGTGAGTATGGTTCATGGTTCGAGGCAAGGGGGCACGAACGGCGGTGCTGCGGACTCACTGGAAGCGAAACTCTGGTGCGTATTTTTGTGCTAGGGCAATGTTTTCCGGAGTGGGTGCAGCACTTGCGGTCAATGCTAGGAAGGCGATGGATAACAGGCTGGGAATGGAAGTCTGCCAAGGAAATTTAGGAGGTGGCCGGTTCGGAGGAGAATAACCAGATACCATCTAAAGATATCTCCGAGGCGGGGAGAGGGCCGGGTGTGGGTAAAGAGCGTATAAGGACGAGGAGCGAGTCGGTTTTGGGTTTTCGTAGAGGGCATCTGTCTTAAGTAGATTTTGGCCAGATAATAGAGAGATTGACACCTCAATCCTCCTTCTGGTGGTTCTATGGCATGCCGACTCGGGAGCTGTTCACCGTCTTTTAACCGTCCAGCGGCCATATGGTAAGTAGCTTGGTACAGCCTGATGGATCAGGCAGAACAAGACGTTGCCTGCGTTGGAAGAGATTTATATCAAGTCGATTGCATGGTCGCTACTACGATCCAAGTAGATCAGCACGGCTTTGGGTCTTTTCCAGGTGGGCTGTACAAGTGGTTGAGGCCAAGGCTTCGGAAATTGGTACTTCCGGATGTTTTAGGTTTCGAGCTCCATTGCCTGGATACCAGATGGAGGGTTATATAAGGGCCTCAGGATTCGTCTTGTGTTTGTAGCGGCCCTTGTTTGTGGTGGCCCCAACAAAGATGATTGTTCTCCTCGCACATGGCATCGCGGGCAGTTGCAGGCAGTGCAGGCAGGCGAGTGCTGCTCTGCAGAGGAAGGACCATTACCGTATACACCGTCTTCTACAACTGAGAGCTTAAACCGTCCAAATCCTCTGCAAATTCTTGGTTGACAGATATTAGACAGGGAAGAAACGAGGAAGCGAGCTTAACGACTTCGCTGATTGTGAGCAGCAAAGAAGCTACTAACCTTCTTATCTTGATTAGAGCTCTGAGTGTGCCCCAGAAGTGAAATATCCCAGGCATGCAACATATCCGCTCAGGTTTCATCGACACCTTCTAGTAGGATTAACGACCGCCAGTACATGGCTTCAGTATGTTGCAGGGTGCTTCAGAAACGAACAGTCACGCCTCATTTCCACCTACTTTGTTGATCTCCTTTCTGATCCCATTTTCTCCTTTCTGTCGTTCACCTCTTGGTCCTTCCCACTTCCTTGCCTTTCCATTTCTAGGTTTCTCATTTCAAAATATAATCGCTGGTCGTACTTTTTCTCGGTACGTATTGGACGAGCACTCTTCTGTATAACGTTCTGACGCGTCCACATCCCGTTACAGCCTATTGTAGTACTCCCTGACTGCATAAAGTTCTTAGTTCTTAATATTCATCAGGTTTGTACGCTTCAAATGCACGACCAGCGACACTTCCTATGACCTCCGATCACTCTTGATATCCGGGTGATACGATCTGACTCACCTTTGTAGTTTACTTCCATAATAACCGACTCTATATGTCTTTAATCGACCCAGCGGCTCTTGGGAGCCTCCTCGATAGCCTTGGACTCGCTCAAGGTCTACTCAAGCCAATTCCAGGTCTGGTGGGCAGCGTCGTGGACGCCGTACATGGAGTAACGGAGACAGTTGGAGGGATCACTGCAGGATTAGGTCTACCCCTTCCATCTCTCTCCCTACCTGGCCTCGGAAAGATTTTGGCAGTTACGCCCGCCACCTTCACTGATGCCAGCTCTGGCTATTCGGACAATCAATCAAGGGCTTTATACTCAGGAGACGCTTTGACTGGTGCCATCTCGACGAATCCGACCACCCAAGCCCCACACGACCCAAGAAAGCGCAGCCAATTCAAGAGCGCTCTTTCAGACTCCAATCTGGTTGACACCGCATTCTCGTCTGCTTCCTCTACGTGTAATGTCGAACCCTACCAACCTGAAGCGGTCACTGCAACGCTGCCAGCTCCCAATGTTACCCTCTCCACCATCTACCGCTATCGCCGACAACAGTCAGTCAACTTAGGCTCACTCTTTGTCCTCGAATCCTGGATGGTGCCGTCTTTGTTCGCTTGCGCCGCGCAACCGGCCGTCTCAGAGCTGGACGTCGCAAATGGGTGGGGAGGCTCAGCGAGAGCGCTGCTTGAGCGGCACTGGGATACGTGGATCACTGAAAAGGACTTTCAGTGGATGGCTAGTATCGGAGTTAATACAATTCGATTGCCTCTTGGGTACTGGCACCTTCCAACGGAGCACACCACCGGGACAGCATATGAGAGCGTCAGCCATATTTACGAAGGGGCTTGGCCACGCGTCATTCGGACCGTTTCAATGGCTGCGGACCATGGGATCGGCGTTCTCATTGACTTGCATGGTGCACCAGGTTCACAAAATGGTGCGCTGGTTCCATCCGTGAGCACCGTGTACATCTCATGGTTTCATAGGTCAACACCATTCGGGTGTATCCGATGGCCAAGCTATGCTGTTTTCTGTGCCTTCCAATATGGACAAGACCATCGACGCCCTCATTTTCTTGACCAAGACCTTTGTCAACGTCCCAAATGTTGTCGGTATTCAGATCCTCAATGAGCCCAATAATGTACCAGAATTGCTCTCCTTCTATAATCGCGCCTTGGATTCCCTGCGCGGAGTCACTCCTGATGCTGAACGCTTCCCCTTCTATGTCCATGATGGATTCGATATGCGACGTGGGACCGACTACGTAGAGAGTCGTAGCGATTGGGTTGTTCTAGATCATCATGCTTGTGCGTCATGACAATATTGACGAGATCGCCCGCCAGAGACTAACATGGTTTCGCAGACTATGTTTTCACGCCTTCAGATATGTCCAGACCAGCCTCAGAGCACATCTCGAACATCAATGGACCCATTGCAGAAGAGCTCAAAGGCTCTGCCACTCGACTAAACGATAATCTCGTCATCGGGGAGTGGTCGTGTGCGCTCACTAGCGACTCTCTCAAGGCAGAATCAGACCCTCAAGGTGCACAGAGTACCTTTTGCCAGAGGCAGATGGATGTATACTCCCGAGCGGGCGGCGGCTGGTCATTCTGGAGTGAGTCACTGCTCCCAACCCCAACACCTTTCCGTTCAGTGCTTATCGTTATTTAGGCTACAAGAAGGAGAATTGCGAGTATGATCCCTCTTGGTGCTTCTCGAACGCTGTTGGGAAGACACTCCCTCACACTTTCTTCTCGTATCAAAGTCTCCAGTCACTCGTCACTCCAGGCCAAGAAGCATTTGACAACGCGCAATATTCAAAGCGTTCCACGTCGATCCTCTCTCGACTCTTTTCCCGTGCTCATGACATGCCACCCCCGTTGACCAAGGAGCAAATACGGCAAAAATACGAGTACGCCAGATATTCTCGTTCCATCTCATTAGCACAAGAGCGTATATCGCAAGATGTGCAAATGCCACCACTCCCGGAAATCTTAGGCAAGGTGGACCACCCGAACGCTGATCTCCCAATTGGCGCCGTTCATCCGAACGCTTTGGCTCCCTCCGTCTATCGTTCACCTCCTGTTCCTATGACACAAAGCCAGGTGTATGCCTTCAACAAGGCCAAAGCTATTGGGCCGATGGTTGATGAAGACGGTAAACTAATCACTCCACAAGCGCACCGATTCACTACCATTCATCGCCATCGCGAGGAACGACGATGCCTTCAAGCTCCTTCTTCACTCTGCCTTGTAGAAGCCTCCACCCAGTTGGTGCCTCGAGAGGAACAGCCAAGCTTCACGTCAGAAGAGCGGATTATGCAACGTGGATACTCAGACGGGTTCCTTACTGCTAAAATGTTCGCTCAGCAAGGACCTGCTATGAGCCGGCTTGGGTTCAAGGCGCAGTACATGAAGGACACGGTGGTGCTGCTCAAAGGTATGGGGACAATTGGAGATGGGGATGAGAGCAAGTACCAAGAGTGGTTTTGGAAGGGGTTGAATGATGGTGAAGGGTTAGTTGAGAAGGTTATTGCAGCTATGACTTCCCCAGCGTAAAGGGGAACACGCGATATAGGAATGGTCAGACGTTGACCAATGATGGTTTTGGATTGTAAATATACTACTATGGACTTGCAGGGACAATCCAGTGCCTTCTATTTCATATTGGTAGTTGCTTCCACTCCTTGTACTCAACCTTAAAAACCGGGCGCTCGTTAATGACCTAGAATGACTCAGAGTGGTACTACAACCACGAAAGGGTCCATAATTGACCCGTTTGGCCTCCTCTCTGGTGCTTGTAGTGCTGTCGCGTCTCGGATGGTCTGCCATCCCCGTGAGTTGCGCGTTCAAACGGACTTCGATCATCTACTAACCTTTAATACCTCGATTTGAGTCGATACAATACGTGTGCGCGTCCAGACTTGGCCATCTTCAAGCTCTGTGCCTCGTTCTCTGAACCTCCTCATTGGGAAACCACTTGTACCGAAGTTGTATGCAGGCTTACCCGTTACCATTGGATTCTCTGCGCCTGCCTTGGCTGTGTATTATACCACGTATGATGGTATGTGCAACTTTGTAGCCGAAACTTTGTCCTAAATGGAAAAAAAATATTCCTAACCGAAATTTTCTTTTCTTTTCTTTTTTGGATGCCCCTGTCGCGTGTAGCCGGGAAACTCTTCTGGGGGCCCACGTTGTTTCCGTCTGCTTACCACACCGCAAGTGTGACGGGGCAGAGCCCCAGCTGGATGTACCAAGCGCCGGTGTATTTGCTGTCCGGGTTGACTGCTGAACTGGTCTCCGGCGTTATTTGGACGCCGATGGATGTCGCGAAGAGTCGGCTTCAGAGAGGTGCAGAGGACCCTTCTACTGGCCGGAGCGCAGTTCGACTCTTGAGGGGCGTTTGGAAGAGGGAAGGGTGGAGAGGGATTTTTAGGGTACGTGGGCACTCGTGGGTCTTGTGGCGGGATAATAGTAACCCTCGCTCTACCCACAGGGGTATTGGGTGTCCATCGCGGTTTTTGGGTGGGTCAGATTCCCTGCTACCGGCCGTGAATTTTAAATTGCCGCGCGCTGATGGTTGGCCCAGTCCCCATGTTAGCATGTGTAACTACCCACACTCATACGCATTTATCTGATACTAACCCGTCTCTCCCAGATTGGGCTGTCTATGAAGCGCTCAAGACCGCATTCATCCCTGGTTACTCGGCGTATCCGGTGTTCCAGGCTAATTCCAACTCACCACCTCTCGATCCGTCTATTGCGGAGAGTGGCCCAGGTAATGAATCGCAAGTGCGACTGGCGGGCCGTTATGCAATGTGTTCCGCCGCTGGCATGTCAACCGCAGCGGTCATAACCAATCCTCTGGATGTTGTCCGAACACGATGGCAGACCAGTGGAGGTCACATGACCGTCTCCACTCAAAATGGTGGTGTGACAAAGAAGGCGACCCTGCCCGGTTTGATCCAACAAATATGGAGGCAGGCAGGGTGGAGAGGATTCATGCGTGGTGCGAGTATACGTGTTATATACTATGTAGGTCCTCTTCGTTATTTGGTGTCCTCCTTGCGCGACTAAAGTGTTATATTCTATTCACCGACACCCACCCGCAGATTCCTTCTAATGTGCGTTTAAGTCATTATATCCCTTGCATACGTACTGAACTCTGCTCCCAGGCTATTTCGATGACAACGTTTGAGATGCTCAAGCGGAATAGAGACAAGTTATTGGACTGATCAGTCCCTTCGCAATGTCTCTCTCTCTGTGTGCCTAGCTTCGAGGAGGGTATCGTATTGCTCTGGGTTTGTATGGCATGCTGGAACTTGCAGAACGCCGCGCCGGTTCACGCCGGTTCAACCAAGTTGGCTGTGCCCCCCCAGCTGTACTCCAACCACATCACCTCACTTCGGCTCCTTGGAGCCTGCCGACGCTATCGTGCTAAATATCGGGATATAGATAGCCGTTTGGGCGGACTTTCAAGGATCTTCGGTACATGAGGTCGCTTTCATTCTTTCAACTCGCCTTCACCGCGGCGCTTGTTTTATTTCTTGCTGGGACGCGCCTGGATGCGAAGTACGTTACCGTAGATGATATAGAAACAAACTGGATACTTTATTCGTCGGATGCGGGATGGAATGTTGGCCACACCTGCACCGGCTGTTTCGCCAAGCTGGATAAGACAAAAGTGTTCGGTGGCACGTGGCACGAGTGAGTTTGGTATTGCCGTATGCTTACCTTGTACTGATATGCTCGCTTTAGTGTGGTAGCCGGTCAAGATGGTCCGGGCGATGCGGTCTTCGAGTTTGTGTTCATGGGTACATCAATCTTCCATCAACTTCTTCATCATGCTTCGCTGGCTCTAACTCGCTGGTTTGAACCACAGGAACCGCGGTTAGGGCGATACATACTACACTCGAATCCGTCGATCGCTCGGCCTTCTTTCCCAGTAATCTTAATGTCACTTACTCAATAGATGGCCGCCCACGTCCTGATGTTGTTGAAGACGCCGCTCCTACCGCGAACCAGACTATCTACGTTTACAATAAAACGCTCTTCGACGTTACGGGACTTTCAAATGCCCAGCATACACTCAGGGTGGAAATGAGAAAGCCCTCACTGCTACTGGTATCGTGCCACTCCTCGATGATAAATTCTGGCCTGAGCCGCTTACTTGGTTTGGCCAGCTTGATTATCTCGTGTACGACGACGGAGGTACGGACACAAGCCCGGACTCAACAAGCGGTGTGGTCACAAGAACTACTGCAACAAGTACTGCGAGCAGTAGGTCGAACGTCTCCTTCCCCTTAATTGATAGACTGAAAGGTCATCAGCATCCTCAATCCCGACTGACCCGAGTTCAAAGTACGCTCAATTTTTGACATTCATGTCGTCTGATTATGACGTTCGTCCCCCCCTTCCAGGACCAGTCCAAATCCAGTGACGATCGTTGGTTGGGTCGTGGCTGCCGTCGTTTTCCTCGTACTCATTGGCGTGCTTGCTTGGTACTTGCTCGAACGAAGAAAGAAGCGCCGAACCGTGAGGATGACGCCGCTCCTGGGGTCCGAGGACCCGCCACTGCCGCACTTTCTCCAGTTAGGCGCACGCCCTGTGTCCATTGCAGCAACTAAGCAGGTACTCTTGACCATATTTCTACCCACTTTGTGGTGCGACGAGTCCAGCCACTTACACATTCCACAGGTTGATCGAATGCCCAACCCACAACAGCCCGCTTTCAGTAATACGGCCGCCCACCCCCTACTTATGATGGAGTCAAAGTCGTCCAGGGTCGCTTTACAGGAACAAACCACTCATGCCCAGTCCAACTCCCTCGCTTCTTCCAATCTCCCCCCGGAACCGCCGGGAATAGAGAGCCTTGGTGACCTCCCCTCTGTTCGCGAAGTACCCCGGTCTTCACAGCAAGGGCCTACTGCAGATGCCACTCCCCCAAGACGCTCCTATACCGATTCAACGGCAGATCGTGTTGAGGTCCAGATACCGAATGAGCCGGTCGAAGCGGACGCGATGTCGAGGCAGTTGTCGAGGACCACGCTTCCGCCCTATAGCCCTGGAGGGTTCCTGCGTGACGGAGATGTACCCTCTCTACCTGGGCGATAGGTCTTAGTCTTCTCATTCATTTATCTAACGTTGATGCATCCCAACGGTATCGTATCCGCCAAGTCGATCCATACACAATATGACATTTATGTGGACACTATTTTATAGCATTGTGGCCGCCTTTACACCTTGCCCGTGCCTCGTTTCGGTGGAACTGTTCTAGAGCCGCCCATCAGCCAGCGACTCTCACCCAAATCTAGAACCACAACTCTATCCAATCACCTGTGAATGATGACCTGAAGGTCGCCCAATCACGAATGGGACTCCAGGGGTCCCGAGTGACAGCCGCGCGGCTCTCATTCCCATTGATCCGAGGACAAATAGGACAATGGCCCCTGCAAAGTCTTTTTGCAAAGGGCTGTGCGCGTGTAACGACAAATTAGGACCATTATGTCACATAACTGCGATAGGATAGGCAATGGGAACACTTGTGTCGTGACATCGCTTCACAGGCCAACAAAAGGGATGGTAATCTGTGGGACATTCTGTAGGACATTCTGTAGGACATTCTGTAGGACATTCTGTAATGTATTCTAGAATTAATTACTGTACTAGCTGCTTAGGCTGAAGTCAAACGTAGTCCACCCACGGATGGTAGAGGATGCACATCCATCCTGCGGGCTGTTGGAGATTCACATCACCCACAGAATCACTAACCGGTGCATTCTGAATGATCAGGCGCAGATGGGACCAAAAAATTCGTTTAATGTACTGAAAGTTATCACTCACCGAGCACCCCCCACTCACCGAGCACCCCCCACTCACCGAGCACCCCCCACTCACCAAGCACTGTGCTCTAGAATCATTGTACATAGCTCGTTAGGTGTCCCAGATATAGAGAAATATGTATTATTCTTCCTGCCTGCATTTGAGACATCCCGTCATTCAACATGAGCCGTGGTCAGTGGCTATGCAAATTTTGCCTCACCCGAGTTTTGTGACGCAAGTGGGGTGGGCACGAACCTCCAGCAAGGCACCTAAAAAGTTGGAATAACTTCTATACAACTGTCAGATACTTCCATCAGGCTTCAAATCCCCTCCGCCATCCCCGATCGTGGCATGGCCTCCAAGCAATTTGCCGCAACACCGAGAAAGGTGCTGCTCAAGGCTCAATTCTGGTGGAAAGGGAATTGTTGCAACTTCTCAGGTGTATTTGACATTGATTCAGGCAATAGGGAAGGAAAAGCAGGATGCAGCCACAAGGAAAGGGGGCTCACAAGGGATGCAGGGAATGAGCACAGAGGAGAAAGACATATGAAGCAAGATATGGAAGATTGTAGAAGCTGAGTACAATGAGCGAAAGGCTGAGATGAAGAGAAATGGAATGCTTGTCAAACATGCTGGCAAGAAACTGCTGCCCAGGTGGTTTAATGAGGCCAATGACCCTGAAACACTTCTTCAAGAACTTAGGAACTCAAATCAAGCCTCCTCCCCCCCTGCTCCACATCAAACTCGTCAGTGCCATGAAACATTCATTTCTGATGAAAGCATTGGAGAATGGTCGGATGAAGATGGTCAGCACAATGATTGAGATTGTAGTTGATTGTATTAGTCCATATCTTATAGATTGTCCCCATTTTATGGCCCAAATGTACCGGATTTGCCTCGATTTGCTTGTGCTCGGTGAGTGGTACGGCCCGATCTGCCATCAGCCATATCGTATCAACTAGCTTGCGGGGGGCGCTCAAATTACAAACTTGAGTACTTGGTAATGTAAAGAAATGATCTATTGCTAACTCTATACTACCGCAAATACAGGGAGTCGTGGGGAAACTTCCCGCTCAGTGAGCGGTAACTTTCTGTACGTTCGAGTAGACGAACAACAGTATACCCCGAAATGGTAACGACACCAACTAAATGAGAAACAGTCCTAATCCTTGACTGCGTGCTTCAAGGTTTTTCCACCGATCACATATCCTACACCATGATGGCTGGGTTGCCCTTACGCCTCGATCACTGAGACCACATTCAGCCGAAAATTTCTTGAGTAAGTTGTTTTATAGCCCTGTATAGCTTATATGTCCCTGAAACTATTCTCAGGCCCGCGACATTCCCATCTACGTGCTCGGCTGCCCAGCCCGAGCAAACCTAAGGCAATATCCTTCCGATTTGGATCTCTGTTAGGGCTGTGGTGGATAGAGGTGGTGGATATTACTTCCAACCGTTGGTCCCGATGGTATCGAATTGGTATGGAAGAGAAAATAAGACAAAAGGGTACAGCTGTACAGGAGCCAATACGAAGTAGGGCATGCTTAAAAAACTGGGTTGAAAGGAGCCGAGCGAAGGGCAAGGAGTTGGGTGGAGGGGAGAGGACAGCAGGGGCAAGGACCCTCTTGATCTCTGAGTAGTGAGGCTGAAAGTCTTTACCAGACCGCATACCGTCGATACACAGCCACCAGGACAGTTAACGTTTTCGGCACCAGGACTTGTTAAAGGTCTGTAAAGTCGCATTCATAGTAGAGAAGAATTAATAGAAAATTCATGAAACACCATACTTTTGTGGCTGCGGGCAATATGCCCTTCAAAAGTGGCCCTGAAGGTTAAGGTCTTTTTCACTCACCGGGACATGGCATGACGGTGGACGGCAAGTTGGAGAAAACAATATATTTTGAATTGGTAGCCAAACAGGAGGCTATTGTTCGCTGTTACAGTCCAGTTTGAGTGGCTCTCGTCTGATGCCGCGCCTTGTCTGATTCCTTGTCACCCTATGACAGAATATGGCCTACAATCGGGTCTAATCTGATTATCGGGGCTCCTTTATTGTGAATTTGAGTTTGAGGTGATTGGCAGAAGCCATTGAGGGACGATTGCAGGATGATTTCGGTCGATTACAGGACTGTGAGGCAATGGAAGCGCTGAAGGAACCCCCATGGAGTTTTCTTAAGGTATTCATACTATTTGGAGCCACGATGTGCACACCCTCTGCCTCAGTGAACATAAATTCAGTCCCCAGGTGCGTTCTCGGGCATGGGGCCTGCTGGGTGTGAGGCCAGTGAGCGCAGGGGACAGCAAAATATCTTTGACATAGGTGTAGTATACAAACAATGCTGGCTGTACGTTGCTTTTCCTACCAACAAGTGCATATCCGGTTGAGTGAAGTGTCCCCCTGAGTGTGCTTTCGACGGTAGTATCAGTTCAAAGTATGGGTCGAGCGAAGTGGAGAGAGACACACGGCGCTTAGGCGTCATGGTGCATGGCGCATTCCCTCGACTCCCTTTCCCAACCAAAAAAAGAAAAAAAGAAGAAAGTGGAGAGCGACGATACTTTGTGAACCACCTGACTTGAGTCGTGCTCTAGCAGTATCGCCCTTGACGAGGAGTTGAGGTCGAAGGAACGGGAGAGGTTTCGCCTCTGAAGCGTTCTTGCACAGATCGAGACTACGTCGTGCATCCGCAATGATGAGGAACCGCTGTTCCGACTCTTGAGTCCTATCATCTGCACCATTCCCAAACTCTGAGTCGTGCGAACTAAATGAGATCAGTGATTGACGTAGCTGGTAGGCTCGAAGCCGAAATCCCCAGGTCGCTCCTGGTCATCTCCTTTGGGCACGTCGTGTGGACGCGGACGATGGAAAAAGCAGGGCTTGATCCAGCTGTCTCACCGATGGTACCTTGTGATGCTACGATGTGCAGAGAACATCGCGTGATAGTGGATGTTGGATCACCATGAGCGGACGGAAGAGGGAAAGGAGATCGAGATGACCAGGATCTAGGAGCGACCTGGGGATTGACACCACACGGACCCATCGGAGAGACAGAGCTAGGTCAAGCCCAGATTTCTCCATCATCCATACAACGCGCCCAAAGGAGATGACCAGGAGCGATCTAGGGATTTCGGCTTCGGGCCAACCAGCTATGTCAATAACTGCTCCCATTTAGTTGGCACGACTCAAAGTTTGGAAATCGCGTAGATAATGGGACTCAAGATCGAGAGCTAGAACATTAACAGTGGTTCCTCGTCTTTGCGGAAGCACGACGCTATCTCAATCTGCGCGAGAACACTACCAAGGCAGAAAATTTCTTGTTCTTTCGCCCTAAGCTCCTCTTTAAGGGCAATAGGTTCAAGCTTCGACATAGAGAGAGAGCGCTTAGGCATGATGGGTTCGAGTAACAAGCGACCCACAGGGCTAGCCCGTTTATACCCTGACCTGCTCTAAGCCACCCGACCAAACCAGCAGTTTATCGAAGCCATCGGCGGCTCGGGCTAAAAGTGGGGATACCGCGACAAGTCAGGTGGTTCACAAAGCATCTCACTCGCTGCCTGCTCTCAACTTCGCTTCGGCCCAGCCTCCCCGCTCTAGGGTCAAGAGAGTCCTTAGCTTGCCCCCTGCTCTCCTCTCCCCTCAGCCTAACACTTCCAGGTACTCGCTCCCCATAGCCTGGTTGGTTTTGAATTATTCCCTACTTCGTATTTGACTTCTGTACAGTTGTACCCTTTTCTCTTATTCTTTCTCTTTGTAATCTTATAGTAATTCGATACTATCGGGACCGAGGCCCGCAGTAAGACTACTGTCTTATGGAAAATCGTAGCAACAGAGGGGGTTTGTGACGTGATGCTCAACCTGGTAAGAAACGGAACGGCATGAGAGTGTGTAATGTGATGATGGAACAGGCGCCATAAGAAACCATTACAACAAGGTCTCAGAATGCTTTCTGGCTGTATTTGGTATTTTGCAGAATGATACTGTGTTCGTCTGACACCCTTGTTGTTAACTTGGCCCAACCTGTTCCCTCTCAACCTTGCTTGTTGGCTCATAAAATGGCCTCAGAATTCTCGTAAATTGGTCTACACAACTCACAATGCCCCAGCCATCCATAACTGACTATTTCTCTCCTGCTACGCCTGATCAGATTGCTCAAAATGAGCAATTGGCAATGGCTAAGCTGCAAAACAAGGTCCAAGCCATTGAGGCTCTTCGAAAGCTCTGCACTGAAGAGAAAGTGCAGCATTTTGATGAAGCACGATGATACAATGATGTGAAATGGGCACGTGCTTATTGGGCACGATGCAAAGCAGCAGGGAAGATGACAAAAAGACCAGTATGTTGCCAATTCTTGCTATTTCAAAGCTCTAACTATGCTGTTACAACTAACCCCCGCATCCTCTCGTCCACTCTCCCTCTTCAATCCACTGATCTGATACTCCAACCCAGATCCCCTTGAAAGCAACAACCCTGTGGAGGTGATTGATGTCTATACGGTTGATTTGGACTCAGATTCAGACTCAGTCAGTGATAATTTTGACTAGAACTATTTTATATAATTTCTTTTTGGGTATTTGGACAACCGTCACAAAATCGGCCTTAAGAAACACCTGAACGCTGAATGTGACGTGATGTTCCACGTCCAGAAGAAACGAGAGGGCTGAGTGTGACGTGATGCGTTGCTACGATTTTCCATAAGACAGTATTAGGAAAGCCAACCTTTGTCTACCACGTTCCTACCAATCCCCTTCACCAACAACCCCCCCCATTCTGTATCATCCCATCCTCCGTCCTTGGGATTCCTTGGGATGGACAGGTTAGACATGAGATTTTTTCTGTCCACGTGTCCACCTTGGACAAACCATATGCCAGTATCGAGGGAGGTGCACCAAGCGCCAGCGTACCCTTGTCCAGGCTGACTACTGAGAAAGCTTCCGGCGTCATTTGGATGTCAATTGACGCCGAGAAGAGTCGGCTCCAGGATGGCATGGCACCTCGCTCCTCCGGCTGGGTCGGCCATTCGCGCTTTGACGGACGATTGAATGGTAGACAATAATTATGAGGGTTTATGGGACCTGGTGGCTCTTTTTCGGGGTGGTAGTGACACTCGCTCCACCATTAGAGCTTGCAGGATATTCATCGCAGGCTTTCGGTAAGTCACTACCCACCAATCGACGGCCTATGTGGCCTTCAAGGCCACGTTCACCCAAGGTTACCCGCTATATCCCGATTTCCGGGCTTGTGCCAATCCTCCACCTTCGATCCGTGCGTCGCGGAGATCGTCCAAGTAAATGTAAAGCACGCGAGGGTGGAGGCTCAGTTCTGCCGTTGTCATGGATACAGCTGCATCGATCGCCATTGATTGTTGTTCGGGCGCGATCACAGACAAGTGGAGGTCACGTTGCGGGGTCCACCTCGTGACGAAGAATGCGACATTCCTCAGTAAGGTCCAACGAATATGCAAGCAAACGAGCTGGGGCGGGGTCGTGCACAGTTTGAGCATGCGAATCAGTTGCCATTGAGTCTTCTCCGTTGTTCCGTGTCCATCAGCGCAGTCCACAGTTGACCTACTCGCGTCTCGTTGAATTGCTTCAACTGTGCGTACACTCACTCCATGCACACGTACTCAACTTGGTATCTGTGGTATATTTATGACCAAGTTTGAGACGTTCAAACGGAACAAAGAAGTCCTTTCGAAGACTTCCCTCACCTGCCCTCACAGGTTCAGGGTCATACTTCCATGCTCCCATTTCCATGCTCCCACTAAACCCCGCCACATCAGCCAAATTTTCGACTTCAACCAAGCGTGTTGATGCCACGGTTCTGAATATCCGGATATATCGATAACCATATGGACATGCTGTCACACTCATTTTCTCAAATCCCTTTCACTGTGGCGGTTATTTTAGTTTTGGCTGGGACATTTCTGGATGCGAAGACCGTCATCGTAGATGACGCAGATACGAGAAATATCGCTTACTCACCTGGCTGGATTACGGGCAATAATTGCACGGGATGCTTCGCCAATCCGGATAAAACACAGGCATTTGGTGGAACGTGGCACGAGTGGGTCTGATAGCCCTGAATGCCCACCCGGCACTCACACTCCGGCTTTAGTGTAACATCCAGTGGTACTGGCGATGATACGTTCTTTTCCTTTACCTTCACAGGTTCATTTGCAGCACTTGTCCACCGCGTTATATTATATTCTAACTCTCTGGCTTGAACCACAGGAACATCTGTTGAGGCCAGGTATATTGCTCTTGACATCATCGAAACCACCTTCGTCTTTACCACCGGCACGAACGTTAGTTACTCGATAGATGGTGTCCAACGCGGCACTACCGTTCGAAACCCTGTTAACCTCAATACCTACGCTTATAACCAACTCCTCTTCAATGTCACTGGGCTTACAAATACAGAGCACATACTCAGGGTGGTTTTGTTGAAACCCTCGGTCTTACTGGTATGACGCTCTCGTCCTCGACGAGAAACCACACCTGAGATGCCCACCTGATGTGACTAGCTTGATTACCTCGTATACGACGACGGTGGTGGTGCCGAGACGAGCCCCACTCGAAGTACAGTTATTATAAGTAGCACGTCGTATAGTAATTTTAGCACTCGGGTCTCCTATATATTGACGAAATTGAAGGTTGTCAACATTATCAACTCCAAATAATACGACCCTGACCTCTTCCGGGCCTGGTACAAACCTTGGACCGATCATTGGCGGAGTAGTGGCTGCCGTACTTGTTCTCACGCTCAGTGCCGTGTTCATCTGGTACCTTCATAAATGCAGGAGGAACCGCCGAGTCCCGTCGAGGGGTACACTGTCGATTTTTCGGTCTGAGGGCAATGACCCCCCGCCACCCAAATATTTCCCTCCTCGTACTCGGCCTATATCTGTGGCAGCGACTACCCAGGTACCTCTCTCCAGTCCCTTAACAAATTGCCCGACATGATTAGTCTCTTACAAATCCTCACAGGCTAGCCAAACTATCAAGCAGCCACAACTGGCCCCCGGTCACACTGCCAACTACGCCTCATTGATCCAGGAGCCAAGCCCGTCTGGGGAAACTGTCACAGTGGCAAACCTGATGGCCACTCTCGTGATGACAAGCAATCGTAGTCTCCCCTCTCGCTCTCGGGCTCATCAAGACCTCCACACCAACACCCCACCGCCAGTAGCAACACCCTGGTATTCGGTGCAAGGTACTACAATAAGTGGCGATCCCCCTAGCAGCTTCTACGGCGAGGTAGTAGGAAACAGTGTTCAGGCGCAGGCACCAAATGAACAGGTGGAAGGGGGCATGTCGAGACAGCCGTCGATGATAAGCACCCTTCCGCCCTATAGTCCTGGAGAGTTTCAGCACGATGGTAGTGTGCTCCCTCTACCAAATTAATATTACTTTACACCTTGTTTTGGGACGTCCAACCATTGTTCATTTGGAAGCGATCTTTGAATTATTGTTGTCACTCTTTTCATAACATATACCCTTCAAGTGTGATGTATTCATAGTTATTTGTGCTACACTTCACTCTCCAAGTCTCACATCGACGATGTTGTTCAATTACAGTCAAGTAGTAGCCAAATATATAGACGGCCCGGGCTACCGGCTCAACCTTCTGTAAGAAGTTTAAAAAAAAAACATGATATATTATCTATGATGAAATATCGTTTTCCACCGAAAGTGGGAGGTTCGCCGGCCCTCAATCGTGACCAAGCTCAAGTGCAAGGTTGAGCGGGAGGTGGCCCAAGTCGAGCGGAGTCCAAACCTCTGCTATTCCACGTGGTCAATCTTGCGACCTCCTGTCTTCTTTGCGTATCGTTTGAGTGTGATGCGACTGGTATCATAAAAACAAGCCGCTGAAGACAAGGCAGAAGACGCGAAAGCAAAGCGGAGGGAAATTAGGGAAGAGAGAAATAAAATACAGGAACAATAGAGGAAGCAAGAAAGCTTTTCAAAGAGATGTCTGCCGCGGAGATTCTGGCATGGGAGAAGATTGACGCGGCGTTGGTAGCCCAAGGGGTGGCAAGATCAAAGCGACCTCCCAAGCCCCATTGTTGGAAGGTACGCACGAAGCCGTGGCAGCGTCTAGATGATGAGCTGAAGGCTCTCAAGGTACGATCTCCCAAAGAATTAGATAGTGTTGAGATTGTGGAGGAGCAGGATTGACAATGATAAGAGATACTAGTCAATGTAGTTACTGACTCTCTACTTAAGATGTCTTCTGAGATTGGGAACTCGATTTTTCAGACATATCAAGACCGTCTATTTGGCCCAACCCAATGACCGTCTTGGCGCGCTTCAAAAAATCTGAAACCTCACCTACATACTCTAGGTGTTCAGATAATTCTATTCGTATAATTACAGAACTACAGCGCTGAAATCAAACGATGCCGAAAGGCTGCCGAAGATCGTCTATTTGGCTATTACTCCCTGACTGTACTATCTCACGAAGAATTAGAGAGTGCCGAGATCGTGGAGGTTCGTATCTAGTCTGTAACTACGTTTGACGTACCACCTTTGTATCACATGCTTGTACAGAGCCCCACCCATCGGCCACAGCGCCACTCCTCGGCCGCAGCGCCACTCCACCTCAGTAATCCACCTCAGACCCAACTACGTCCCCAGCGCCCCGAAGCCTGTCGATGCTATCGTTCTGAATATTGGGAAATATAGAT